>Ga0126313_10000359_pt1 | contig 21216 bp, 18 predicted proteins | sample Plot105A_FD_89954 | JGI IMG/M metagenome (GOLD analysis project Ga0126313, IMG submission 89954) | Serpentine soil microbial communities from UC McLaughlin Reserve, CA, USA - Plot105A | ecosystem: Environmental > Terrestrial > Soil > Grasslands | place: USA: UC McLaughlin Reserve, Lake County...
GGCTTCGTTGCGAGCATGCTGATGAGCGCCAGCACGGTCTCTGGCGCCTCGACCTGGGTCGGCGGGCTCACCAGGACCGGGCTGACGGTCTCCCGGTGACCGTACTCGGAGAGGTATGCCTGGAACTCGGCCGCGAAGTCGGGGAACGCGCTGAGTGCGCTCGGGCCCTGCGTGCCGACGGCGGCGGCCAGCGCAGGGGCATTCCGGACCTGGGTGGCGAGCGCTTCGAGTGCACTGTTGGCGTCCTCGGTGCGGTTCCGCCCTCCGACGACCAGCCTCCAGAACAGCTCCTTCCGGTGCATCACTTGGAGCAACACGCGCAGCCGCACCAGGGCTAGCGCGGTGCCGGGCAGGTAGTCGATCCGGAGGTCGCCAATCGGTGTGATGAGGTCGAGCGCCTGCCGCGGCACGGTGATCAGCTCCGGCCACCTCTTCGCCGCCAGATCCTGCGAGGCGAGCCTTGTGACTCGGGTGAGGAACTCCGTGAATCGTAGGTCGTCGGTCCATCTGGCGGGGTCGTAGCGGGCGGAACGGATCAGGCGCCAGGGCGCAAAGAGCAGGCCGAGCGTAGGGCGAGGGGTGTGCGGGACCAGCCTGTCGACCACCCCGTACTCGTCTTCGGGAAGCAGCTGGTCGAAAGCGTTCCGCAGGCCGAACCGGGCGACGACGTCAGCCATGAGTCCCACCGGCCCGTACGGGATCCAGGTGGTCATGTCGATCGGGTACGGCCGTACCGGTAGGTAGTCCAGCGCGATCGAACCGATCCTGCGCTGAAAGGCGTTGAGCCGCAGTGGTGGCGGTGGGACGGCCGTCATCGGCCGCACCTGGAGCAGCCAGACCTGCCCGCCGGCATACGCCCACTCGAGGTCTTGTGGTCTGCCGAAGTGCCGCGCCACGGTCGTCCCCAGCCGGCCCAGATCGGCGATTACGGTATCCGGCAGGCGCTCGATTTGGTCGGCATCACCCGACTGCCGAGTCACCCCGCCGGCTGGCGCGCTCCGGATGACGACCTCCCGGCGGCCAGGGCGGTAGTCGCGGACCCGACCCTCCAGGTCCAGCAGATAGTGGTCCGGGGTAACCAATCCAGAGACCACGGCCTCGCCCAATCCGGCTGACGCATCCACCACGACCGTCTCGCGGTCGCCGCTAACCGGGTCAGCGGTCAACATCACTCCGGCCACCTCGGCGTCGACCATCCGTTGCACGACCACCGCCATCCCTACCTCAGACGGGTCGATTCCCAGCCGGGCGCGGTAAGCGATCGCCCGGTCGGTCCACAGCGAGGCCCAACATTGTCGTACGGCATCGATCAGGGCCGCTTCCCCGATCACATTGAGATAGCTGTCTTGCTGACCTGCAAAGGCGGCGCCGGGCAGGTCTTCGGCCGTGGCGCTGGACCGCACCGCCACGCTGCCTCCGCCCAGCCGGTCGTAGGCCTCGGTGATCTCGGAGCGCAAGCCGACCGGCATCGTCACCGCCTCCACATCGGCGCGGATGCCGGCATCGTCGCCAGCCGCGATTCGCTTCGCAAGCCGGAGATCGCTCGATCCGACCGCCGCCGTATAGGCGTCGGTGGTGATGACGAACCCGTCCGGAACCGGCAGGCCGGACCGGACGAGCTCACCCAGGTTGGCTCCCTTGCCCCCTGCAGCCGCCAGGTCGCCCCGGCCGAACTGCGACAGTGACGCGACGAGCATCAGACGACCTCGGTAAACTTCGTTAGAAACGGTCCGTTCTCTAGATTCTACAGCAGCGAATGGAAGAAACACAACGTTCTCTATTCGCGACCTACCTGGGTAATCGGCAGAAGACCCCGAACGTCCACGGTTCCCGAACGCACGGCGCCGATTGCCAGCAGTAGGCATCCAATGATGGAACCGGCCGAGATCGTTACCGGGATGAACCAAAGCCCGTAGGACAGATAGATTCGCCGGCCGTACGCGCAGCAGTGGCATACCAACCGAACATATGCGTGTTGGACATCGCCCACATCCGGAAACTCCCTCGCTGGCCCCTCACCTCCGAGGTTCTCGTCAGTGCCCCAGGCCAGCGCTGATGGCCAGGTCCTCCGGACTGTCCCGAGTACCGCGGCGGCCCGGCTACGCCGACGGCTACCGGCCGCGGAGGCCGATCGGGTTGCCGTCGGCGTCGGCGAGCACGCACACCCGCGCCTCGGGTGCTACTTGACGCGGGGCGCTGCGCTCGGTAGCACCGGCCGCGAGCAGAGTTGCCTGGGTCGCGTCGAGATCGTCGACGTCGGCGTAGACCACCGGTCCGCCGGCCACTTCGCCTGGAGCCAGGGCGACCTCGAAGCCGTCGACGTTGTACCCGACGTAGTAAGGCTGGTCGGTGTGCGGCGCGCCGAGCAGGGCGCTGTAGACGGCCTTGGCGGCGTCCAGGTCGGACACCGGGATCACCAGGCTGCGGATTGTGGGACTCATTGCGTCTCCTCAGCGGTTCGGCGGTCGCATCGGCGACCCATCCTTCGTCGATGTGATGACGGATCAACCGAGCAGAATGTGACAGCGACAGACGACCTGAGCGTGATTTTCGAGGAGCATACTCACCTGCGCGCGGTGGCCTAGACGGCTTGGCACTCTGTTTGCTCCAACCGTTGAGAGGCTATTCGGTGAGGAGGCGCCATGACCGATGAGATATCCGGTAGTGGTCGAAGTGCAGCACAACGGGCCTGGTCCCGTCTGCCGCCCGGGGCGCAGTCGGTGCTCGAGACCGGGCTAAGTCCGACCGACCTCCAGAGTCTGCAGCTTGACCTGTCGAGGACCCGGGCACACCGCACTACGCCCGCAGGCGTCCGCCGGCGGTGGCAGCAGGACCGGTTCGTCCAGCCGTCTCCGATCAACCCGCGTCGGCTGGCTGAGGTCGATCTCCACCTCTGGAGGCTTCTGCCGCCGGACTTCGAGGGTCTCGCGCTCTCGCCGGTGACACCGCTAGGGACCTGTGCAGCCCTCGGCGCGACCGATCAGAACCGAGTCCTCAGCACCGTCCGGTCTACCGAGGTCGTGAGTGATCAAACGAACGTGCTGGCTCTTGAAGCTGCCCGCCAACGTCTGGCGGGTCGAGCCGAGACCCACCTGGCGGCATCGCATCGGGTTCTCCGCAACCAGGTGTTCAGCCATCCGGACGCTCGACCTCATTTCGAACTGTTCGCCCTGGTGTCCAGCGCCGCCGACAGCGGGTCTGCACGTACTGAAGCTGATCTGCTGGTCAAGCACCTTCGTTTCTGGGGGGAGGCCGTGCCCACATTGGTCGACCAGGAGGTCCTGGTCGAGCTCACTATCATCGACACCGCACTCGGCGAGCGCATCCGAGACACTGTCCAGCCAGAACTTCCGGCGCTCCACATCCGAGCCGCTCCCGGACGCACCCAGGGCATCGGCAACTACTACCGATCCGCGGCATTCAAGATCATGATGTGTTCCGACGACGGACACCAAACAGAACTTGGAGATGGCGGCTTCACCGCCTGGACAGCGGCTCTCACAGCCAACGCCAAAGAGCGATGCTTGATCTCCTGCGTCTCATCAGAGCGCCTGGCCCAATCCACCGGGCACGATCACCAAACCTGAGTGCTGATGGCGGTCGCCGCGTCGGTTGCAGGTGACCCGCGCAATGTGGTGCGTAGGCTTTGAAGGCATGCGAGTAGCCATTGCCGGAGGCCACGGCCAGATCGCCCTGCGCCTCGCAAAGGTCTTGGCCCAGCGCGCTGACGACGTCGTCGCCCTGATTCGGAACCCCAATCACGCCGAGGATGTGAGGCAAGCGGGGGCCGAGCCCGTCGTCGTCGACCTCGAACGCGCGAGCGAGGACGACGTCGCGCGGGCGATCTCCGGCTCCGATGCCGTCGTGTTCGCCGCCGGCGCCGGTCCGGGGAGCGGGCCCCAGCGCAAGGAGACGATGGACTACGGGGGCGCGGTGAAACTGATCGCGGCGGCGAAGCAGGCTGGGGTAGGCCGCTACGTGATCGTCAGCAGCATGGGGGCCGACCCAGATGCGCCCGGCGAGGACACGTTCAGCGTGTACCTGCGCGCCAAGGGCCGTGCGGACGATGCGGTGCGCGCGAGCGGGCTCGACGCGACCGTCGTACGCCCCGGCGGGCTCACCAACAGCGCCGGTACCGGCCGCGTCAATCTCGGCGAGAGCGTCCCGCGCGGGCAAGTAACACGCGACGACGTCGCGGCGGTCCTCGCTGCCGTGCTCGACTCGCCGAACACGATCGGCCGGACGGTGGACCTGATCGGCGGCGACACGCCTGTCGCGGAGGCGGTCGAGGCGGTCTAGCGCCCGATTCGGCATTTCGGTGGTGGTGGGCGCGGCCACCAATCCCTGACGCGTCGTCACGCCATGCCGACGACCACCTTCCCCCTGGCGTGACCTTGCTCCAGATAGGCGATTGCTGCCGGGATTTCGGCGAACGAATAACGCCGGTCAATGTGAGGCCGCACCTTGCCCGCCTGAATCAGCTCTGAAAGGAGTTCCAGATCCTTGCTGGTTACATGAGCGTTGACCAGGACGATGTCCTTGCCGCCGCGCAGCGAAACGCCCATTAGCTTGGGGACGCTTGTGAACCCGACGACGGCGACCTTGCCGCCCTCGGCAAGCGCACGTCTGAGGTCGGACACGGAGCGGTTCCCGATCGTGTCGAGTATCACGTCGTAGCGTCCTCCGTCTCCAACGAAGTCCGTACTTGTGTAGTCGACGACGTGAGCTGCGCCGAGCGAACGCGCCAAGTCGATGTTGCGGGTGCTGGTCACGCCGGTCACCTCGGCTCCATATGACTTGGCGATCTGGACCCCAAAGCTGCCGACGCCGCCGGAAGCCCCATTGATCAGGACCTTGGACTCGGGCCGGATCTCTCCGTGGTAGTGAAGGCCCTGGAGCGCGGTTACCGCCGCCATCGGAACTGCAGCCGCCTCCTCGAACGACAGGCTGGCCGGCTTCGTCGACACGAGGTCAACTGGCACAGAGACGTACTCGGCGAAGCCGCCGTACCCGTGGTCCAGGAGATTGGCATAGATCTCATCGCCGGTCCTGAGCTGAGTAACACCGCTGCCGACCGCCTCCACCAGCCCGGCAATGTCCACACCGAGGATCCGATGTCTTGGCCGCAGAAGACCCAGAGTGACCCGCGAAAACACGGGCCTGCCACGCATGGAATGCCAGTCCGCCGGATTGACCGATATTCCGAGCACCTGCACAAGGACTTCGTCGGCGCCCGGCGCGGGCTTTTCGACCTCCGCCAACCGAAGCGTTTCAGGCGGCCCGTACTTCTCACTGAGGAACGCCTTCATGATTGGCGCTCCAGGTTTCCGCTGGCCGCGTCGGGTCGTCCCGAATCGTCCAAATGCAAGGTCATCATTGCGGAATCCTCCGGATTCGACCACTCGAAAAGCTGGTGGTGCCATCTCTGCAGTGGTGCACTCGCAGACAGCAGCGGATCTTGTTGTTGGACCTATTGTGGGCTCCGTACGTTGTGTCGGCAGGGTGACGAGAGATGTGGTACGGGGCTGGCGCTGACCTCGTGGTGGTCGTCCATTTGCTGTTCATCGGCTTCGTCGTGGGTGGCGTCTTTCTCACCTGGCGCTGGCCCGTGATCATCTGGGCACATATTCCTGCGGTCGGCTACGGTGCCCTCGTCGAGTTCGTCGGTCTCACCTGTCCACTGACGCTGTTGGAGAACGGCCTGCGCGAACGTGCAGGAGAGGCCGGCTACCCCGATGCATTCATCTCCCACTACCTGGTCAAGGTGATCTATCCACCGGGGCTTACTCATGGGGTCCAGATCGGACTAGGTGTCTTGCTTTTGCTCGTGGCGGTCGTCGGATACTGGGGCTTCCTGCGCCAGCATCGGCTCGGCATGGCGTGGCGACGGCCGCGGGTCAGGATCAGGGCTGCCGGGAATAAACTGATCGTCCGCAGAATTGAGTCAAGTGCGCTCAAGGTGTAAGTTGAGTGCCACAGACTCAAGTACATCCTTACGGAGGACAACAACATGGCTCGTGCAGTCGGCATCGACCTCGGGACGACGAACTCAGTCGTCGCCGTACTCGAAGGTGGAGAGCCCACCGTCATACCCAATGCCGAGGGTTCTCGTACCACGCCGTCGGTGGTCGCTTTCGCGAAGGGCGGCGAGGTCCTCGTCGGTGAGGTCGCCAAGCGTCAGGCTGTCACCAACGTTGACCGCACCATCCGCTCGGTCAAACGCCACATGGGCACCACCTGGACGTCGAAGATCGACGACAAGACCTATCGTCCGCAACAGATCAGCGCGTTCGTGCTTCAGAAGCTGAAGCGGGACGCCGAGGCTTACCTGGGCGAGCAGGTGACGCACGCCGTCGTCACGGTTCCTGCTTACTTCTCCGACGCGCAACGGCAGGCCACCAAGGAGGCCGGCGAAATCGCGGGCCTGATCGTGGACCGGATCATCAACGAGCCCACTGCGGCAGCCCTGGCGTACGGCCTGGACAAGACCGACAAGGACCAGACCATCTTGGTCTTCGACCTCGGTGGTGGCACTTTCGACGTTTCGCTGCTGGAGATCGGTGAGGGCGTCTTCGAGGTCAAGGCGACCAACGGCGACAACCGACTGGGTGGCGACGACTGGGATTCCCGGATCGTCGACTGGCTGGTCAAGCAGTTCAAGAACAAGAACGGTACAGACCTGTCTCAGGACAAGATCGCCCGGCAGCGACTGCAGGAGGCGGCCGAGAAGGCCAAGATCGAGCTGTCCTCGGCGAGCGAGACGCAGATCAACCTGCCCTACATCACCCTCGGTCAGGCAGGGCCGCTGCACCTGGAGGAGAAGCTCACCCGCTCGGAGTTCCAGCGGCTCACCTCCGACCTGCTCGACCGTTGCCGCGCACCGTTCCATGCGGTGATCGATGACGCCAAGATCAGCGTCGGATCCATTGATCACGTGATCTTGGTCGGCGGCTCGACCCGGATGCCTGCGGTCGTAGAGCTGGTTAAGGAACTGACCGGTGGCAAGGACCCGCACAAGGGTGTCAATCCGGACGAGGTCGTCGCGCTTGGCGCCAGCCTGCAGGCCGGGGTGCTGAAGGGCGAGGTCAAGGATGTGCTGCTGCTCGACGTCACCCCGCTGAGCCTCGGCATCGAGACCAAGGGTGGTGTGTTCACCAAGATCATCGAGCGGAACACCACGATTCCGACCAAGCGGTCCGAGGTGTTCACCACTGCTGATGACAACCAGCCGTCGGTGATGATCCAGGTCTACCAGGGCGAGCGTGACTTCGCGAAGGACAACAAGTCGCTCGGCAACTTCGAGTTGACCGGCCTGCCGCCGGCCCCCCGTGGTGTGCCGCAGATCGAGGTCGCTTTCGACATCGATGCGAACGGCATCGTCCATGTCCACGCCAAGGACCTGGCGACCAGCAAGGAGCAGTCGATGACGGTCACCGGTGGGTCCGCTCTCGGCAAGGAGGACATCGACCGGATGGTCCGTGAGGCCGAGTCGCACGCCGAGGAGGACCGCAAGCGTCGTGAGGCCGTCGAGCTCCGCAACGAGGCCGACAACCTTGTCTTCCGCACCGAGAAGCTGATCAGCGAGAACGCCGACAAGATCAGCGACGATGTGAAGCTGCCGGTCGAGGAGGCGCTCGCCGAGGTCAAGACAGCCTTGGAGGGCACCGACGACGACGCCGTCAAGGCTGCGGTGGAGAAGTTGAACACCACCAGCGCGGCGCTGGGCCAGGCCATGTACGCCGCTGCCCAGGCGGCACAGCAGCCCCCGAACGAGGCCGGCGAGCCAAGTGACCGGGCCGAGACCAATGGCAGCAGCTCGACCGCCGATGAGGACGTCGTCGAGGCCGAGATCGTTGACGAAGACGAGAAGACGAGTGACGCCAAGTGAGTGCTGGTACTTCACCGAATAGCGCCGAAGAGCCAGAGCCCCGGCTCCACATCCGTGACAACCGGCGCATCGACCCGGAGACGTACGAAGTCAGGGAGCCGCAGGAAACTGCGGCTCCCGCCGCTCGGGACGTGACGACCGACGCTCAGGACTCGGCCGAGGCTGAGCAGGCCTCAGCCGATCAGGCAAGGATCGCCGAACTGACGGCCTCACTTGCCGAGCGCACAGCTGATCTGCAGCGGCTGCAGGCTGAATACGTCAACTACAAGCGCCGCGTCGACCGCGATCGCGATCTTTCTCGCAAGGTGACGATCGAAGGGGTGATCAAGGACTTCCTCTCGGTGCTGGATGATGTTCGGTCCGCTCGTGAACACGAAGAGTTGACCGGCGGCTTCAAGGCCGTTGCCGAAGAGATCGAGCGGGTCACAGCCAAGTACGGACTGGAGACGTTCGGCCAAGCGGGCGATCCGTTTGATCCGCACATCCATGAGGCCCTGCTGCACGCGCACGCAGACGACATCGACGGTCCGACCTGCGTCGAGATCCTGCAGCCTGGATACCGGATCGGCACTCGAATCCTGCGGCCGGCCCGGGTGGCCGTTGCCGAGCCGGAGCCCGAGGCCTTGGCCGAATCGCCGCCGGCAACCGTCGAGGAGTCCGACGAGGTGGAGCAAGCGGGTATAGATGAGCCCGAGCTCAGCGACCACGAGAAATAGCACGCGCGCTGAGCTAGTCGGTGCCTGAACCATCACGATTTGGGCCCGTTTCGACAAGCTCAGCGACCGTTTGTGGCGAAGTCAGTTGATCATGGTGAGGGGAGGTGTCGATGAGTACCAAGGACTGGATTGAGAAGGACTACTACAAGGTCCTTGGCGTCAGCAAGGACGCAAAGCCCGAGGAGATCAAGAAGGCCTACCGGAAGCTCGCGCGCGACAACCACCCCGACCAGAACCCTGGCAACGCCGACGCGGAGCGGCGCTTCAAGGAGATCTCCGAGGCGAACGACGTTCTGTCCAACGAGGCCAAGCGCAAGGAGTACGACGAGGCGCGCCGGCTCTTCGGTGGCGGAGGCTTCCGCTTCCCGGGGGCCGGCACCCGCGCTCCCGGTGGTGGGGTGGGCGTAGACGATCTCTTCCGCACCGCCAGCGATTCCAGCTTCACCGACCTCTTCGGCGGGCTGTTCGGCGGCACCGGTGGCGGGACCCGTACCACTCGATACTCGACGGCGCGCGGTCCTCGCCGCGGAAGCGACGTCGAGGGCGAGGTCACAGTGGACTTTCTCGAGGCCATCGAGGGCGTCACCGTGAGCATGCAGATGATTTCGGATGCACCCTGTGAGGCGTGTCGCGGGACCGGCGCAAAGGCGGGGACCGTGCCCCGAGTCTGCCCTACCTGTGAGGGCAGCGGCATGCAGACCTCCACGTCCGGCGGCGTCTTCGCGGTCACTGAGCCGTGCCGCGATTGCCGCGGTCGTGGGATGGTTGTCGACGATCCCTGCCCGGTCTGCCATGGCTCTGGTCGTGGCAAGTCGGCCAAGGCGATGCAGGTACGCATTCCGGCAGGTGTCACCGACAACCAACGCATTCGGCTCAAGGGCAAGGGTGGAGCCGGTGAAAACGGCGGTGCAGCCGGCGATCTGTATGTGACGGTGCACGTCCGCCCGCATCCGATCTTCGGGCGCAGAAGCGACAATCTCACACTCACTGCCCCGGTCACCTTCGCCGAGGCCGCCCTCGGTGCCGAGATCGAAGTGCCGACGCTCGGTGGCCAGCCGGTGAAGCTACGGATCCCGCCGGGAACGCCCAATGGTCGTACCTTCCGGGTCCGAGGCAAGGGTGTCCGTCGCCGGGACGGTACCCGGGGGGACCTGCTGGTCAGCGTCGAGGTGCTCGTACCAGCCGCACTCAATGATCAAGCACGGCAGGCGCTGGCGAGTTATGCCGAGGCAGTAGGGTCCGCTGATCCGCGAGCCAAGCTGTTCGCGGCGCAGTAGGAGGTCCAGCGTTGACGCCGAACATCATGTCTTCCGCATCCGAGCTTCCGCAGCGGATCGATCAAGACGCACCGGTGTTCGTGATCTCAGTGGCGGCGCAGCTAGCCGCCATGCATCCCCAGACGCTCCGAACCTACGACCGGATGGGTCTGGTCTCACCGCGCCGAACCGCCAAGCGGGGTCGGCGCTACTCAGCGCGCGATATCGCCCGGCTTCGCCTGATCCAGAGGCTGAGCCAAGACGAGGGCATCAATCTGGAAGGCATTCGCCGAATTCTGTCGATGCAGGACGACATTGACGAGCTGCGGGCCCGCGTTGAGCAGCTGACGTCGCTGCTGGCCGCGGTCCAGTCCGTGCCCGAAGCACGGGTGTTCACTGCTGACCCCCTCGGTGGAGTGCATCTGGGTCGGCGCGGTCGGCGAGCACCACTGGCCCTTCCCGGCCGCCCATTGCCTTGAGCGTTTGTGATCACTGGCTGAGCACCGCCGCGACTGGATCGCCTGGATCGAGATCTGTCTTTCGAACCCGCTGCGCACCTTTCCGGCTTTCAGCGGCGGCCAGACCCGAAATAGTGCGCACTCGGGTGGGTGGATCTGGGAATCAGGTGGACGGTCCGTCGGGCTCGCGTCGTAGAACAGCAGCCAGCCGAGATGCACGCCGTACATGACAATCCCGAACCCGGCGATTGCGGCGATGGCCGTCGCGAGCGGCGGCGCAAGTTCCCAGGAACTGACCAGTAGCGCGAAGGCGATCACGGATAACCCCGGCAGTACGGCCCTATTCGACCGTCGTTTTCGGCCACGGATCTCCGCAGCGTCCTGCATAAACCGACGGTACGCCCGCCGTTGACAGGATGCGGAAGGATGAGTTTGATCTCAGACTCAGCGCTCAGCGGTCCACTCGAATGGAACGCCACGCTGATCGAGGGTGACGTCGCACAGGACGTTCAAAGACTCAAGGCTGAGCTCGACGGCGATCTGATCAGCTCCGGCGCGGGCCGCTTCGCGCGTTTCTTCGTCGAGAACCAGTTGCTTGACAGGTGTTGGCTCGCTAGCCGAGAACGGCCATCCTGGCGGAGTGCGAATCCACCTCGATACTGATTTGGGCGGGGACACCGACGACGCATGCGCCTTGGTCATGTTGCTGGGATGGCCGGACGTCGAGATCACCGGTGTGACAACCGTGGCCGACCCCGATGGACGCAGGGCGGCCTATGTTGCCCATCTGTTGCGCCTCGCCGGCCGAGCCGACATCCCTGTGGTGGCCGGGTCACAGGTGTCCCTCACGACGCTCGCCAAGGCCGATCCCATCGTCGACGATGCCCGGCATTGGCCGACCGACATCGCCCCACTGCCGTCGCCGCCAGGGGCCGCGCTCGACCTCCTCGGCCGCAGCCTCGATGGCGGAGCCACGCTGGTCGCCATCGGCCCGTACACCAACCTGGCACTGCTCGAGGTAGCCCGTGCCGGCAGCCTGGCCCGGCAACCGGTGGTCGTCATGGGTGGCTGGGTCTATCCCCCTGCACCTGGCCTTCCGCAATGGGGGCCCGAAATGGACTTCAACGTGCAATGGGACACCCGAGCCGCTGAGATCGTCTTTGCCAGCGCCCGGCTGACATTGGTCACGCTTCCGGTGACTCTCAATACGCACCTTCGCGCTGCGGACCTACCGCGCCTAGGCGCTGCAGGACAGCTTGGTCAGTTGCTCGCACGGCAGGGCAAGGCGCATGGCCTGGCACACCAGATGGAGAAGCTCGGCCGCGAATATGTCGGCTTGCCGGATGACTTGGTCAACTTTCAGTACGACCCCGTCGCGTGCGCCGTGGCAGTCGGTTGGTCCGGAGCAACCACCGAAGAAGTGCGGTTGCGCGCTATACGAGAAGGCGATGTGTTGTCCTTTCGCCCCGATCCGATGGGCCGGCTCACCCGTGTTGTCGTCGATGTGGACAGTGCCGCGTTCGACAAGTCATGGATGTTCGCAATTGAATCGGTCGGCACCCAGAGTGTGTCGACTGAAGATCGTTTGCGTCCTTGACACACCGCAGGGCGGTCACGATCGCTGAAACATAGCCTGTTGTACATGCCGGGAGAGACAGAGGACGGAGCACGTCAGTGGGGTCTGCTCGGCGTACCGTCGAGCGTGGCCGCGCACTGGCCGGGCATCGAGCAGGGTCCAGGAGCGCTGCGTGCGGCTGGACTCCTGGAAACACTTCACGCCCAGGGCGTTCGGGTCGCCGACCACGGAGACATGGCGGTGGCCCGATGGACCGCCGACAGGACAGACGACGGACCGAACGCTTGGCGGCAGGTCGTCGACGTCGTCAGCGCTGCCAAATCGGCCATCGCTGGGGTACTTGACGCCGGCCAGACACCGTTGGTGCTCGGCGGAGAGTGCACCCTCTCCATCGCCTTGGTGGCTGCCGCGATCGAACGGCATGGTGATGTCGGCCTGCTTTACGTCGACGGCGGCCAGGACCTCATGATCCCGGCAGACCATCCGCGCGAGCCGATCCTCGACGCTATGGGGGTTGCCCACATGCTTGACCTGCCCGGATGCGTTTCAGAGCTTGCCGGCATAGGCCCGCGGCGGCCGCTCCTGCGGCCATCAGATGTTGCCTTTGTCGGGTTCGGTGACGACGAGGAGGATGTGCACGGCTTGGTGCCGGCACCCCGGCTTCGAGGCAGGGACCTGATTGCCGATCCGTTGGGGACAGCTCGTCGCTCACTGGCGGCGTTGCCGCATCGACACCTCGTCGTGCACTTCGATGTCGATGTTCTGGATGCGCTTGAGTTGCCTCTGGCCGATATTTCAACCTACGCGACCGGCGTCCGACTCGGGCACATTGTGCCGCTGCTCACGGCTCTCGTTGCCGACTCCAGAGTGGTCGGCATGACTGTTGTCGAGGTCAACCCAGATCACGACACCGATGGCAGCTCCATCCATCGACTTGTGACAGCCATGGCCAGTGTCCTTGCCGGTAATGACTCCGCTGCGGGTCAGGAATAGCCGCTTTGCCCAGAAGGTTGAGTCTACAACACTCAACTTTGGCTTGCGCGGACTGCTTGTCGGGCGCATAGTTGAGTGAGGCATACTCAACTGTGGATCTAAGGACAGATGGATACCAACAAGCTCACAACTAAGAGTCGCGATGCGGTCTCGACGGCGCTTCGTACTGCCCTGACTTCCGGCAATCCGAACGCCGAGCCCTCACACCTCTTGCATGCCCTGCTGCTCGTACCGGGCAACACGGTTGCCCCGCTGATCAGCGCCGTTGGCGGCGATCCAGCTGTGGTCCAGGCGGCGGCCCAAGGCGCGATCTCCAAGCTGCCCACGGCGAGCGGCTCATCGGTCAGCCAGCCCGCGCTCTCCGGCTCGTTCTCTCGCGTGCTGGCCGACGCCGAGAATCGGGCGCAACAGCTCGGCGATGCCTTCGTGGCCACCGAGCACCTGCTGATCTCCCTTGCCGCGGTCGAGTCCGACGCCAGGAAGATCCTTCGTGATCTCAAGATGACCCCGGACGCACTGACCAAGGCGTTCAATGCAGCCCGAGGCAGCAAGCGCGTGACCAGCGCCGAAGCTGAAGGCACCGCATCGGCGCTCGACCAGTACGGCGTTGATCTCACCGCCGCGGCCCGCGACGGAAAACTGGACCCGGTCATCGGGCGGGACACCGAAATTCGCCGGGTCGTCCAGGTGCTCGCCCGCCGAACCAAGAACAACCCGGTGTTGATCGGTGAACCGGGGGTCGGCAAGACAGCCGTCGTCGAGGGCCTGGCCCAGCGGCTGGTCGCCGGTGACGTACCGGATTCGCTCAGGGATCGGCGGCTGATCGCTCTGGACCTGGCATCAATGGTCGCCGGCGCCAAGTATCGCGGTGAGTTCGAGGAGCGGCTGAAGGCAGTGCTCAACGAGATCCGGGATGCCGAGGGTCAAATCATCACGTTCATCGACGAACTGCATACCGTCGTTGGCGCCGGTGCCACCGGCGAGGGTGCGATGGACGCCGGCAACATGCTCAAGCCGATGCTGGCGCGCGGTGAGTTGCGGATGATCGGCGCCACCACGCTGGACGAGTATCGGGAGCGGATCGAGAAGGACCCGGCCCTGGAGCGGCGCTTCCAGCAGGTCTTCGTCGACGAACCCAGCGTCGAGGACACCATCGCGATCTTGCGCGGCTTGCGGGAGCGGTACGAGGCCCACCACAAGGTCGTGATCACCGACGCCGCACTGGTGGCAGCTGCCACCCTGTCGCACCGTTACATCACCTCCCGCCAACTCCCGGACAAGGCCATCGACCTGGTGGACGAGGCGGCGTCCCGCCTTCGGATGGAGATCGACTCCTCACCGGAGGAGATTGACGCGCTTCGCCGTACCGTCGAGCGGATGAAGATGCAGAAGTTCGCGCTGGAGAAGGAATCCGATCCCGGCAGCGTTGACCGGCTGCACCGCCTCGATGAGGAGCTAGCCAACGCCGAGGAGGAGCTGCGTGCGCTGGTGGCGCGGTGGGAGGCGGAGAAGCAGAGTCTGAACCGCGTTGGCGAACTCAAGAAGCAGATCGACGAGCTGCGGGTTTCGGCAGATCGTGCCCTTCGCGAGGGTGACCTGGTGAGGGCCAGTGAGATCTCCTACGGTCAGATCCCGGCTTTGGAGAAGGAGCTGGAGCAGGCGGACAAGGCCGAGAGCGAGCTGCCGTCGATGGTGTCCGAACAGGTCAACCCGAACGACGTGGCGGAGGTTGTCTCCAACTGGACCGGCATTCCCGTCGGCCGGTTGCTGCAAGGCGAGACCGAGAAGTTGCTCTCGATGGAAGCGCGGATCGGGGAGCGGCTAGTGGGTCAGCAACAGGCTGTCCGTGCCGTTTCCGACGCGGTACGGCGCTCGCGGGCCGGCATCTCCGACCCGAACCGGCCGACGGGCTCGTTCCTGTTTCTTGGCCCGACCGGGGTCGGCAAAACCGAGCTGGCGAAGTCGCTGGCAGAGTTCCTGTTCGACGACGACCATGCGATGGTCCGGATCGACATGAGCGAGTACTCCGAGAAGCACTCGGTAGCTCGACTTGTCGGCGCGCCGCCCGGCTACATCGGCTACGAGGAGGGTGGTCAGCTGACCGAGGCTGTCCGGCGCCGCCCGTACGCGGTGGTGCTGCTGGACGAGGTGGAGAAGGCTCATACCGAGGTCTTCAACATCCTGCTCCAGGTCCTCGATGACGGCCGATTGACTGACGGTCAGGGCCGTACGGTCGACTTCCGCAACGCAATCCTGATCTTGACCTCCAATCTGGGATCACAGTTCCTGGCCGACCAGACCCTCGACGCCGAGACCAAGCGAAATGCGGTGATGGGTGTGGTTCGCCAGGCCTTCAAGCCGGAGTTCCTCAACCGGCTGGACGAGGTTGTGATGTTCGAAGCTCTGGGCACCGAGGAGCTGGCCAAGATCGTCGAGATCAACCTGCGCCGGCTCAACCAGCGGCTGGCCGATCGGCGGATCGCTGTCGAGGCGACGCCGGCAGCCAAGGAGTGGCTGGCGCTCACCGGCTTCGACCCGGTGTTCGGCGCGCGACCCCTTCGTCGGCTGATCCAGACCAGCATGGAGGATCGACTGGCCCAGGAGGTGCTCTCCGGCCGGGTGCTGGAAGGTGACACGGTCACTTTCGATGTGGACGAGACCAGCGACGGGCTGAGGATCGTCGAGGCAGCAGCCGTTGCAGGCGTTTAAGCGCTGGATGTTCGAGGCTTATCTGCGCGACAGCGACATCGTCCTGAGGCCCGGCGAGGACGGAGTGCATCTCGTCCCCGACCGGGCCTATCGGCGGGCGTACACGCTTCGGATGGGCCGGGCCGACCAGTCGTATGTTGATCTTGACGATCCGCTCCGGCTGGAGTTCGACTACCTGCAGCGGCTGGCCGACGTCACCGACTGCGTAGCCGAACCAGGCAAACGGCTCCGGGTGGTGCATGTCGGTGGGGCTGCGATGACATTGCCGCGCTACATCGCGGCCACTCGGCAGCACTCGGCCCAGATTGTGTTGGAGCCGGACGCCGAACTGACCGCCTTCATCCGTGCCTATCTTCCGCTGCCGCAGCGCAGCGGTATCAAGGTACGGGCGTCCGACGGCCGAACTGGGATCGCCGAGTTGCGAGACGGCATGGCCGACCTGGTGATCGTCGACGCCTTTGTCGGGACGCAGGTACCCGCCGAGCTGACAACCGCCGAGTACTTCGCCGAGCTGCGACGCGTGCTGGCATCAAGCGGCACGGTGTTGATCAACGTCACCGACCGGGGACCGTTGGCCTACACGGCTCGGGTACTCGCCGCGCTGGCGGCAAGCTTTCCGGAGCGGCTGCTGTGTGCCGAGCCCTCGACCCTAAAGGGACGGCGCTTCGGGAACGTGATCTTGGTCGGTTCTCCCGCGGCCGCATTGCCGATGACCGAGATCGCCGATCGCACCGGGCGGTCACCGTATCCGTACCGAGTTCTGCACGGAGCTCGGCTCGACCAGCTGCTGGCTGGCGCGGCACCGTTCACCGACGCCGACTCAGCTTGCTCACCAGAGCCGCCACGTCTTCGAACGCACTTCGGCTAGGCCGATGCTTGTTCGCTGGGGAGATCGGGAAGGTCACCGCCTACCCTTGGTGACGTGTCGTCGGGATACCCGCAGTTCACCCCACCCAGGCCTGGGCCGGCAGGGGGTCCTGCCAATCCGCGCTACGGCGATTCAGCTTTACTGACCGACGCCCAGCTGCGGCAGCTGCCAACACCGTCGGGTCCCGCCGCGAACGGTGACGCGCAGACAGGGCAGTACCAGCGTCCCGCCGCGATCACCATAGCGGCGACCTTGGCCGTCACCGGTTCCCTGCAGTGGATCTGCGCGCTGACCGTACTGTGGATGGCTGCCGTTGCCGGTACCGACACTCTCAGCAGCAGCGGCACCGAGGGTGCGGTTTTCCACGTCTTGCACCGGTTCGACGTGCGGATGACCGACGGGCTTGCCGTGCCGCTCTACCTGTTTCCGGTTGCGGCATTTGTCAGCGGGTTCTTGATCTTGTGGCAGCGGCCATGGACCCGGATCGCTCACACAGGACTCGGTGTGGCAGCGCTGGCCTGGTCAGCTTGGTGGTTGCAGAATTCGCTGCTCTGGTGGTGCGTTTCGGCGCTGTACATTCTGGTCGGCTGCCTGCTTCTGTGGACGCGGAGCGCTTCGCGCTGGTATCAGCGGCAAACCTAAGATCGGGTTGGGTTCTGGAGCCCGGTTCCCCCGCGGCTCAGCCGAACTCGGCTCCTGCCGGTATCAGCACGCATGCTGGTGTCTCCTTGTTGGTGATGACGCCTCTGGGCAAGCTGTGGCGGCCCGGATGGTCGGTTTGGCCGAGCTACGTAGCACAACGCCGTATGGTGGAGTAGTTCAGGGTTCAACAGGAGCGTGATGAGTCAGCTCATCGAAGATCGCGTTCAGCAAGGTCGCGCCGCGTACCACCGGCATGCCTGGCAGGAGGCCCTCGAATCGCTTCGCAGCGCTGACTCCAAGACTCCTTTATCTCCGGAAGACCTCGACCTGTTGGCGGAGTCAGCATGGTTCGCGGGAGACCCCGATGTGGCAACTGAGGCCCGCGAGCGGGCCCATGCCGGATATGTGAAACAGGGCGACCAATGTCACGCAGCGGGAATGGCTCTGCAACTTGCCCTTGGCCATTTCGAACGGCTTGAGAGCGCGATCGGCAACGGATGGCTGGGTCGGGCGAGAAGGCTGCTCGAACAGAGTCCGAGCGAGTGTCCTGCACACGGGTGGCAGGCCGCCTTGCTGGCTTACCTTGCGCTGCGAATGTCCGGCGATCAAACCGAAGCACTTCGCCAGGCAGAGCTTGCCGAGGAAATCGGCCAACGGCTAGCCAACCCGGCAATCCAGGCCCTCGCCCTCCAAGTTCAGGGTTACGCGCTGGTCGGGCTCGGTCGAATAGACGAAGGTCTGGCCTTAATCGACGAGTCCACCGTCGCCGCTGTGAGTGGAGATCTGGACCCGTTGACGACCGGTCGGATCTACTGCAGCACCATCAGCGTCTGCCGTGATCTCGCCGACTGGCGGCGGGCCGCCGAATGGACCGATGCCGCCGAGCGGTGGTGTCACCGTCAGGGTGTTTCTGGATTTCCCGGAATCTGCCGGGTGCACCGAGCCGAGATCATGCAATTCCGAGGCTTGTGGGCTGACGCAGAGCGGGAGGCGCGACGCGCTTGTGATGAGCTGAGCAGGTACGACTTGATGCTCAGCGGTGAGGCCCAGTACGCGGTCGGTGAGGTACGGCTTCGAGTGGGCGATCTCGCCGGTTCGTTCGATGCCTTCCGTCGGGCGCATGAACTCAGCCGGGAACCCGAGCCCGGTATGTCCTTGCTTCGACTTGCCCAGGGGGATGTAGCGGCGGCCAACATTTCGATCAAGCGGGCACTTACCGGCGTGGAATCGCACACGTTCAGCAAAGCGCGCCTGCTTCCTGCGGTTGTCGAGATCGGGCTCGCCGCCGGAGACATCGGCTCCGTCGCAACGCATGTCGACGAACTCGAACGGATCGCCGGATCGTTTCGGACGACAGCGGTGACCGCAACAGCCGAGTTCGCCCGCGGCCGGTTGCTCCTTGCTCAAGGCGATGCCTCGACCGCCGTGGCCCGCCTGCGTCACGCCATGGAACTTTGGCACGAGATCGGTGCCCCTTATGAGACTGCAAGAGCGCGGACGGCGCTCGGCGAGGCTCTTCGTGCCGACGGCGACGAGACCGCCGCCCGGTTCGAGTTTGAATCCGCTAAGGCAGCTTTCGAGCGCCTCGGCGCCCTCCCGGACGCCAAGCATGTGGGCGAGCTGCTCGGTGATGAGCTGAGCATCGCCAGCCGAGCCGGCGACCGGGTGAAGAGGACCTTTGTGTTCACCGACATCGTTGGGTCCACGCCGCTCGTTGAGGCACTCGGTGACGACGCCTGGGAGGAATTGATCCACTGGCATGACCAGACTCTGCGGACAATCTTCAACCGTTATGGCGGGACCGAGGTGAAGCAAACCGGTGATGGTTTCCTGGTTGTGTTCGAGGACGCCTCGGCGGCGATCGAGTCCGCGGTGGCCGTCCAGCGGTCACTCGCAGAGCATCGCCGGAGCCATGGTTTCTCTCCCCAAGTTCGAATCGGGTTACACCAGGCGGAGGCATCCAGCCGGGCGATGGACTTCTCCGGCAGGGGTGTTCATGAAGCCGCGCGGATCGGGGCACTCGCCGCAGGCGGGCAGATTCTTGCCAGCATCCAGACCGTGCAAAGTGCGGGGACGCGATTTCCAGTCTCGGCATCGCAGTCGGTCAACCTCAAGGGCGTATCCCAGCCCGCCGAGGTCGTCACGGTCGAATGGACCTGACCGGCGCTAACCCCGCAGTTTCGACAGTCGCGCGATCCCCTCGTCCAGCACGTGATCTTGCTTGCAGAAGGCCCAGCGCACGTACGGACGGCCGGCGTCCACCCGGTCGTAGAAGACCTGGTGTGGGATGGCGACGACGCCACAACGCGTCGGTAGATCGCGGCAGAACTCGACCCCGTCGGCGTAGCCCAGCGGTGTTACGTCAGTCGTCATGAAGTAAGTGCCGCGGGGGACGCTCGGTGTCAGTCCAAGATCACTTAGACCCTCGGCCAGCCGGTCCCGTTTTCGCTCGAGATCAGCTCGTTGGGTCTCGACCCAGGCATCACCTTCGTTGAGTGCGCGTGCCACGGCAGGCTGGAACGGCGCGCCGGAAACGTAGGTGAGGAATTGCTTGACGGCGGTGACTTCGGAGATCAACTCAGGGGTACAGAGTGCCCAGCCGATCTTCCAGCCGGTCGCTGAGAAGGTCTTGCCGGCGGAGGAGATGCGGACCGTGCGGTTCCGCATTCCCGGAAAGGCAGCCAGCGGCAAGTGCTTTGCGCCGTCGAAGATCAAATGCTCGTAGACCTCGTCGCAGATCACCAGGACGTCGTTGGCAACAGCGAGCCGGGCGATCTCGTCCAGCTCGTCGTAGCTCAGCACGACTCCGGTCGGGTTGTGCGGAGAGTTGATCAACAGCACTTTGGTCCTTGGACTGAAGGCGGCGCCGAACTCGTCGAGATCGAGCCGGAAGTCCGGGCCAAACAGGCCGACGCCGACCCGGACACCTCCCGCCAGCTCGATGGAGGCGGCGTAGGAGTCATAGAACGGCTCCAGCGCGATCACCTCGTCGCCCGGATCGACGAACGCCAAGATCGCCGCGGCGAGCGCCTCGGTGGCTCCCGTGGTGACCAGGACCTCGGTGTCGGGGTCGTAGTTGAGCCCGTAGCGCCGCTCGCAGTGATCCGCTATTGCCTTGCGCAGCGGGGCGATGCCCTTGCCCGGCGGGTACTGGTTGATTCCTGACGCAATGGCGGCCATGGCCTCATCCAGCATGAACTCCGGCCCATCGGTGTCTGGGAACCCCTGGCCGAGATTGACCGAGTTGGTGGCGACGGCGAGCGCCGACATCTCGGCGAAAATCGTGGCAGTGGCTGATCGGACTCGAGCGGCCTTCCACGGTGAAGCCATACTGAGCACCCTAATCGCGGCATCAGTGACCGCGCCGGGACTAGGGTTCACGGCATGACTGAGTTGCCCGTCGCGGATGACACAGCGATCTTGATCGAGCAGATCAGGGAATTGGCGGTTGTCCCCGGGAGGGTCACGCTGTCCTCGGGCATCGAGGCCGATTACTACGTCGACCTGAGAAGAGTGACGATGAACGGCGCTGCAGCACCCGTCGTCGGGCGCGTGATGCGAGATCTGGTGGCCGATTGGGACTTCGATGCGGCCGGCGGGCTCACCTGCGGCGCCGATCCGGTGGCCACTGCGATGTTGCACGCCGCGGCCGCGGCCGGGGATCGGTTGGACGCCTTTCTCGTGCGGAAGACGGAGAAAACGCATGGCCTGCAGCGCCGCGTTGAAGGCCCGGATGTGCTGGGACGTCGAGTGGTGGCGGTAGAGGACACCTGTACGACGGGCAATTCGGTACTGACTGCAGTGGAGGCATTGAACGAGGCAGGAGCGGACGTCGTCGGTGTCGCGGTGATCGTCGACCGAGGTACCGGTGCCCGTCAGCGGATCGAGGAGACCGGTCTGCCGTACCGGTTCGCCATCAGCGCCGCCGACCTGGGCTTGACGTGACAATGGCCGAGGTGCAGGGGCTGGCGAGCGTCGGGTAGCGGAGCGCCGGCTGGGTCTGGACGAACGAGCGAGCTGGCGGAGCCAGCGAGTCGAGGGAGGAAGACCCGGTCTTGAGGCGCGTAGCGGGCGCGAGCCAGCAGAACACACGGTGGCGAGCGTCGGGTA
>Ga0126313_10000360_pt1 | contig 21214 bp, 15 predicted proteins | sample Plot105A_FD_89954 | JGI IMG/M metagenome (GOLD analysis project Ga0126313, IMG submission 89954) | Serpentine soil microbial communities from UC McLaughlin Reserve, CA, USA - Plot105A | ecosystem: Environmental > Terrestrial > Soil > Grasslands | place: USA: UC McLaughlin Reserve, Lake County...
CGGCTTCGCAACGCGGGCGCGCGGCCCGGCCGCGAGGTCGTGCAGCTCTACGCGGAGCGCCCGCACGGCGCGGTCGAGCGGCCGCCGCGGACGCTCGCGGGCTTCGCGATCGCAGAGGCCGGCCCGGGGGAGGAGGCCGCCGTCGAGATCGCGGTGCCGGAGCTCGCGCTCGCGCACTGGGACGGCGCCGGCTGGGCCGTCGAGCCCGGAACGGTGACGCTCGCCGCCGGGCGCTCCAGCCGCGACCTGCGCCTGCGCGCCGAGATCGCTCTGGGCTGACGCTGCGCGGCCCGGAGCGCGAGCCGCGATCACGAGTGCGCGGCGTTGTGCGAGCGCCGCGTCTGTGTCAACTTCCGTCGCGATGACGAGGTTCGTCGCCCGCGAGCGCGTGGGACTGAGCTGGCGTCCGGAGGATCTGGAGGGCGACAAGCCCTGGCAGATCATGCTGCGCGTCGCCGGCGCTCGATCCGCCACCGGACGACGGGCCACGCCGCGGAGATGGCGTTCTTCGCCGTGCTCACGCTCGTGCCCTCGACGGTCGCCGTCGGCTCGGCGCTCGGTCTGTCGGAGCGGATCATCGGCGCGGACGCGGTGACGCATGCCGAGGACGCGGCGATCCGCGGCGTCCGGGCGGTGATCGGGCCGGAGCTGACCGACACGGCGATCGCGCCGTTCGTGCACGCGCAGCTCTCGCAGCCGCGCGGCGGCGTCGCGCTCGGCGGCCTGTTGATCGCATGGTGGCTGTCGAGCCACCTGTTCGCCGCCACCGGCCACGCGCTCGACTACTGCTACGGCGTCCGCGACAAGCGGCCGACGGTCGTGCAGCGCTTCATCGCGCTGGCCTTCGCGCTCGGCTCGGTGCTCGTCGTCGCGATCACCGTGGAGCTGATGGTCAACGGGCCGATGGGCCGCGGCGGCGGCTTCCTGCGCGATATCGGTCTGGCCGACGCGTACGTCACGGCATGGTCGATCGTGCGTTGGCCGCTGCTGCTGTCGATCGTCGTGCTGTTCCTCGCCTGCCTCTACCGCTTCAGCCCCAACGTGCGCCACCGCTGGCGCGACTGCCTGCCCGGCGCGCTCCTGGGTGCGCTGCTCTGGATCGTCGCGGCGGTGGCCTTCCGCGTGCTCGCCGCGCTCGGACTGCGCGGCAGCTCCGGCGTGGCGGCCGCCGATCCTGCGGTGCAGCTCATCGGCCAGTCGGTCAACGCCGTCGTCGCGACGGTGCTGTGGGCGTACCTCGCCAGCATCGCGATCCTGCTCGGCGGCGAGTTCAACGCGGCGCTGCGCGAGCGCCGCGCGCGCCGGTGAGCGAGCGCGCCGCCGCGCCCGCACTGGTGCTGCTCGCGGCCGCGAACGCGGTCGCGGTCGTCGCGATCTGGTGGGCCTCCGGCGGCCCGGACGACGTCCACGACACCGGCACGCTGCTCGTCGCGGCCGGCCGCATCAGCGGCCTGCTCGGCGCCTACCTCGTGCTCGTCGAGCTGCTCTTGCTCGCGCGCCTGCCGCTCGTCGACCGGCTCGCCGGCTTCGACCGCCTTACCGCGTGGCACCGCGTCGCCGGCGTCGCGTGCCTCGCGCTGCTGCTCGGCCACGCGGCGCTGGTCGTCGGCGGGAACGCGCTGGCCGACGGCCTCTCGCCGCCCCGCGAGCTCGACCGGCTCGTGACCGGCTACCCGGGGGTGATCACGGCGATCGCCGGCCTCGCGCTGCTCGTCGCGGTCGTCGTCAGCTCGCTCGCGATCGTACGCCGGCGGCTGCGCTACGAGACGTGGTACTTCGTCCACCTCTACGCCTACCTCGCGGTGGCGCTCGCGTTCAGCCACCAGCTCGCCACCGGAACCGACTTCGTCGGCGAGCCGCTCGCGCGCGCCTACTGGTACGCGCTCTACGGCTCCACGCTCGGCGCGGTCGTCGCGTTCCGGCTCGGCCTGCCGATCGCGCGCAGCCTGCGCCACCGGCTGCGCGTCGCGCGCGTGGTCGAGGAGGCGCCCGGCGTCGTGTCGGTCGAGATCGACGGCGTCGGCCTCGACCGTATCGGGGCGCGCTCGGGCCAGTTCTTCAGCTGGCGCTTCCTGACGCGCGACCGCTGGTGGGAGGCGCATCCGTTCTCGCTGTCCGCCGCGCCCGACGGCCGCCGCCTGCGCATCACGGTCAAGGGCCTCGGCGACTACAGCGCGCGCCTCGCGACGATCCCGCCGGGAACACGGGTGATCGCGGAGGGCCCCTTCGGGACGTTCACCACCGCCGCGCGCCGGCGCGCGCGCGTCGCGCTGATCGCGGGCGGCGTCGGAATCACGCCGATCCGCGCCCTGCTAGAGGACATGCCCGGCGCGCCGGGCGACATCGCGGTCGTCTACCGCGCGCTGCGCGACGAGGACGTGATCCTGCGCGCCGAGCTCGACGAGCTCGCCCGCCGGCGCGGCGCCGAGCTGCACTACGTGGTCGGCGACCACCGCGACGCGACGGACCTCCTCTCGCCCGCCCACCTGAAGGAGCTCGTCCCGGACATCGCGGCGCGCGACGTCTACGTCTGCGGCCCCCCGGCGATGACCGAAGCGATGCGGGCGAGCCTCGGCCGCTCCGGCGTCCCGCGCCGGCAGATCTTCACCGAGCGCTTCGCGCTTTGAGCACTCGCCCCTCCCAAGGCCGCAGCGAGAGCGGGCCGTCGGGCGCCTCGCCGACCAGCACCTCCGCGGCCCGCCAGCGCTCCCCGGACGGCACGGCGGCCTCCGCCGCGGCGCCGGAGAAGTTGCCGAGAACGAGCAGTTCGACGTCGCCGAGCCGGCGCGTGAACGCGTAAACGCGCTCGTCGTCCGGCAGAAGCATCGTGAAGTCGCCGTGCGCGACGACCGGCTCGCTGTGGCGCAGCTCGATCAGGCGGCGGTAGTGATGGAAGACGGAGTCGGGGTCGGCCCGCGCGGCCTCGGCGTTGATCTCGACATGGTTGGGGTTGACCGCCAGCCACGGCGTGCCGGTGGTGAAGCCGGCGCGCTCGGACGCGTCCCACTGCATCGGCGTGCGCGCGTTGTCGCGCCCCATCCGGCGCAGGCTCGCGAGAACGTGCTCGGGGTCTGCGCCCGCGGCCACCGACTCGGCGTAGTGGTTGAGCGACTCGATGTCGCGGAAGTCCTCGAGCCGTGCGAACGGCGCGTTCGTCATGCCGAGCTCCTCGCCCTGGTAGACGTATGGCGTCCCGCGGTGCATTTGCAGGACGGTCGCGAGCATCTTGGCCGCGCGCACGCGGTGCTCGCCGTCGTCGCCGAAGCGCGAGACCGCCCGCGGCTGGTCGTGGTTGCCCCAGTAGAGGCTGTTCCAGCCGCGCTCCGCCAGACCGGCCTGCCAGCGCCCCAGCGACGCCTTCAGGTCGCGCAGCGCGAGCGGGCGCAGGTCCCACTTCGTCGCGCCCTGGTCGAGCTGGACGTGCTCGAACTGGAACACCATGTCGAGCTCCGCGCGCGCGGGGTCCGTGAACAGGCGCGCGTCCTCGACCGTGACGCCGGGCATCTCGCCGACGGTCAGCAGCCCGTCGCGCCCGGCGAACACCTCGCGGTGCATCTCGGCCAGGAACTCGTGCACGCGCGGCCCGCAGATGTAGTGCTCCGAGCCGGACACGAACGCGCCGCCGTCGCCGCGGCCGTCGGGCAGAGCGGGATCCTTGGAGATGAAGTTGACGACGTCCATGCGGAAGCCGTCGACCCCGCGCTCGAGCCACCAGCGCATCATCTCGTAGATCGCCTCGCGCAGCTCCGGCGTCTCCCAGTTCAGGTCCGGCTGCTTGCGCGAGAAGATGTGCAGGTAGTACTCGCCGGTGGCGGGGTCGAGCTCCCACGCGGGCCCGGAGAACGCGGAGCGCCAGTTCGTCGGCTCGGCGCCCGGGGCGCCGGCCTCCATGCCCGCCCGCGGCGGCCGCCACCAGTACCAGTCGCGCCGCGGGCTGTCGCGGCTCGAGCGCGACTCCGCGAACCACGCGTGCTCGTCGGAGGTGTGGTTGACGACGAGGTCCGTCACGAGCTTCATGCCGCGCGCGTGCACCTCCGCGAGCAGCCGGTCGAAGTCCGCGAGCGTCCCGAACGTCGAGTCGATGGCGCGGTAGTCGCTGATGTCGTAGCCGGCGTCGTCCTGCGGCGACGGATAGACGGGGCAGAGCCAGAGCACGTCGGCGCCGAGCTCGGCGACGTGGTCGAGCCGCGACGCGATTCCCGCCAGGTCGCCGATGCCGTCGCCGTCGGAGTCCGCGAACGAGCGCGGGTAGACCTGGTAGACGACGGCGCTCTTCCACCAGCTCACGCCGCCTCCAGCGCTCCGGCGGGGCAGTGGCGCGCGAACTCCGCCGTGTCGAGCACGCGGTCGTCGTCGAGGATCGTCATCGCCCCGTAGCCCTCCAGGCGCGCGGTCCACGCCGGGCCGCGCCGACCCATCGCGAACGCGGCCGTCGCGTACGCGTCCGCGGTCCCGAGGTCCGGTCCCACGATCGTGACCGACAGCGCGCCGGCGGCGGGACGCCCGGTGCGCGGATCGACGATGTGGGGGCCGCGCTCGTAGGCCCCCGACGTCGCAACCGCGCCGTCGCGCAGCTCCAGCACCGCGGCGAGCCGGTCGCGCCGCCGCGGGTGGCGGACGCCGACCCGCCACGGGCCGCCGCGCAGGCACACGTCGCCGCCCGCGTCGACGCAGAGGTCGCGCGCCCCGCCGGCCTGGAGCAGCGCGGCGGCGCGCTCGACCGCCCAGCCCTTGACGTAGCCCGACGGGTCGGGAGGGCCGCCGAGCGGCGCGCGCGCGTCGAATGCGCCGCCCGTCTCCGCGCGGAGGCGCTGGCAGCGCGCAAGTACGGCGCGCACGAGCGGGTGCGCGTCCGCCGGCTCGAGCTCGCCGCGGCCGATCCGGCTGATCTCGCTCCCGGGGAGGTAGGTGGAGAACGTCGCGTCGACGAAGCGCAGCCAGGCGAACGCGGCGTCGACCGCGGGGGGATCACAGCCGCCGTCGCGCACGGCGACGCGCACGAGGATCCCCATCACGCGCTCGGTGCGGTCAACCACGGGCCGCCCTGATCGCCGCCCGCAACGACTCGATCCAGCTCTCGCTCGTGTAGGTCGCGCCCGAGACGACGTCGACGTCCGCGCTGCCCGCGACCAGCGCGCGCTCGCGCAGGATCGGCTCCGCGCGCGCGTTGATCGCCTTCGTGTGGGCGTCCGACCCGGTCAGCGCGAGCGTCCGCACGCCGGTCAGCCGTCCCCGCGTCAGCTCGGCCCGGACCTGGATCGAGGAGAACGGCGTGTTGATCAGCGGGCCGGTGCCGGACTTCACGCCCGGCCGCGCCGGCGCGGGCGCGCGCACCGGCTTCGCGGGCGGCTCGAGGCGCGGCGGCGGATGCGTCTCGTAGCGCGCCAGCAGCACCACGGCCGCGGCGGTCACGACCAGCGCGGCGAGCGCCCGCCTCATGGCAGCGGGCGCTCGCCGACGATCACGCGAGCGTCAGGCTCTTGCCGCCGCCGGGGTCGAACAGCTGCAGGTGGGTCGTGTCGAGCACCAGGTTGACCTGCCCGTTCGGCCTCGCGCCGCTCGCGGCCGACAGTCGCGCGACGACTTGCTGCGTATCGCCGCTGCCATGCTGCGGGAGGTCCTCCATGCCCGAGTCCGCTGCCAGCTCGAGCAGGTCGGACGATTGCACCTGGCCGTGCTCGACGTCGAAGTACGCGTACAGCTCCGAGCCCATCGACTCGACCACCGAGACGGGCGCGGTGAACTTCAGCCCCTGCCTGTCGGGTTCCACGTCGGAGTCCTCGAAGTGCTCGGGCCGGACGCCGGCGATCACGTCGCGGGCCTTGCCGTCGCCTCTGAGCCTGCCGCGCAGCTCGTCCGGCACCGGCGTGTCGCCGAACGGCAGCTTGATCGTGTCCCCCTCGAGCCTGGCGGGCAGGAAGTTCATCGACGGCGACCCGATGAAGCCGGCCACGAACAGGTTCTCCGGACGCTCGTAGAGGTTCTTCGGGGTGTCCACCTGCTGGATGATGCCGCTGCGCATCACCGCCACGCGGTCGCCGAGCGTCATCGCCTCGACCTGGTCGTGCGTCACGTACACCGTCGTCGTCTCCAGCCGCTGCTGGATCCGCGAGACCTCGGTGCGCATCTGCACGCGCAGCTTCGCGTCGAGGTTCGACAGCGGCTCGTCCATCAGGAACGCCTTCGGTGAGCGAACGATCGCGCGGCCCATCGCCACGCGCTGTCGCTGGCCGCCCGACAGATTCGCCGGCTTGCGGTCCAGGTGGTCCTGGAGATCGAGGATGCGCGCAGCCTCCTCGACGCGCTTGTTGATCTCGGCGGGCTCGTCCTTGGCGAGCTTGAGCGCGAAGCCCATGTTGTCGCGCACCGTCATGTGCGGATAGAGCGCGTAGTTCTGGAACACCATCGCGATGTCGCGATCGCGCGGGCTCAGGTCGTTTACCCGCTCTCCGCCGATGAGCAGATCACCGTCCGAGATGTCCTCGAGGCCGGCGATCATCCGCAGCGCGGTCGACTTCCCGCAGCCCGACGGTCCGACGAGGATGATGAACTCGCCGTCGCCGATCTCGAGGCTGACCTGCTTGACGGCCTCCGTGCCGTCCGGATAGCGCTTCGTGATGTCCTTGAGCAGGATCTCCGCCATACGTCATCACCCCTTGACCGCGCCGGCGGTGAGACCGGCGACGATTCGCCTCTGGAACAAGAGCACGAGCAGGATCAGCGGGATCGAGATGACCACGGAGGCCGCCGACTGGGTTCCCAGCGGCACCTCGAACTCCGAGGATCCGGTGAACTGCGAGATCGCCACCGGCGTCGTGCGTGCCGTCGTGGACGAGGTCAGCGTCGTCGCGAGCAGGAACTCGTTCCAGGCCGCGATGAAGGTGAGGATCGCCGTCGTGGCGAGCCCCGGTGCCGCAAGCGGCACGACGACCTTGCGGAACGCCTGGAAGTACGTCGCGCCGTCCACCAGCGCCGCCTCCTCGAGGTCCCTCGGGATCTCGCGGAAGAACGACACGAGGATGTAGATCGACAGCGGCAGGGCGAACGTCAGATACGGGATCACGAGGCCCGGGATCGTGTTGTAGAGGCCGATGTCCGACCACAGGCGGAACAGCGGCGCCGCGATTGCGATCTGCGGGAACGTCGAGATCGAGAGCACCACCCCGAGCAGGATGAACTTGAAGCGCATCTTCAGACGTGCCAGCGCGTAAGCGCAGAACGCGCCCACCAGGACGCCGATGAACGTCGTCGTCAGGCTCACGATCGCGCTGTTCGCGAGCGCACGCGTGAACGACGAGTTCTCGAAGATCGACTTGTAGTTGTCCAGGCTCGGGCTCGGCGGGACCAGGTCCGCCGACGACAGGGCGGGTCCGGTCTTCAGCGAGATGTTGATCAGCCAGTAGAACGGCACGAGGCAGAACACCACGATCGCGGCGACCGCGACCCAGAGCCACCACGGCGTCCCTGGGCCGGACGTCGCCGGCTTGCGCTTCGAGGGAGCTGCAGTGCCTGCCGCAGGGGCGGCGGTTGATGCGGCTTCCATAGCTCTAGTCCTCCGTCATCCCGCGGATGTTGCCGCCGACGAGGCGGATGTAGGCGAATGAGACGGCCATCACGATGAGGAACGTCAGCACCGAGAGCGTCGCGCCCTCCCCGTAGAGGCGGTTCTCCTGGAACGTTCGCTGCGCGAGCAGCGATAGGCTCGTCGTGCCATTGGCCCCGTTCGTCAGCACCTTCGGGAGGTCGAATATCCGCAGCGCGTCGAGCGTGCGGAAGATCAGCGCGACGAGCAGCGCCGGCATGAGCAGCGGCAGCGTGATCTTGCGGAAGCGCTGCCACGCGGTGGCGCCGTCGACCCTCGCCGCCTCGTAGATCTCGTTGGGTATCACCTGGAGCCCGGCGAGCAGCAGGAGCGCCATGAACGGCGCCGTCTTCCAGACGTCGGCGAAGATCATGACGATCAGCGCGTGCGGCTCTTCGCCAAGCCACACCGTATTGGTCCCCAGCAGCGTGTTCACGAAGCCGAGGTTGGGGTCGACGATCGTCCGCCACATGATCGCCGTGACGACCGTAAGGACCGCCCACGGCACGAGCACGACCGTGCGCAGCAATCCCTGACCCTTGAAGGCCGAGTGCATGGCCATCGCCATCGCTAGGCCGAGCGCCGTCTCGAAGCCCACGGAGGCAACGGTGAAGATCAGCGTCACCCGAGTCGCTTCCCAGAACTCGGAGCTCTGCAGCGCGTCCTGATAGTTGCCGAAGCCGGCGGGCGAGGCCCAGCGCGAGAGTCCAGCCTGCCTCAGGCTGTATTCGTGCAGCGAGAGCCAGATCGCGTAGATGATCGGCCACAGCGCGACGATCGCGATGAGGACGATCGACGGCGCGACCATGAGCCACGCCAGGCGGCGCTCCGGGATGCCCCGGGAGCGCCGCCGCGTGGGTGTGCCGGCTCGCAATGTAGCCGTTTCAGCCATGACGTATCAGAAGGTCTCCAACGCCGATTGCATCTCGGACTGCGCCTTCTTCAGCGCGTCCTCGGGCGACGTGCGCCCCGCGAGCGCCTCGTTGACGTTCTTGTAGATCGCCTGCGAGATCTGCGGGTAGACCGGGGAAACCGGCCGCACCTTCGCCTGCGACACAGCCTCCTTGAGGTCCGTGGCGAACGGGTACTTCTTCTTGACCTCCTTGTTGTCGTACACGGACGCGACCGTCGGCGCGAGCGTGAAGTCGCGGAACTCGATGATCTGCTGCTCCTCCTGGGTGAGGAAGTCCACGTAGGCCAGCGCGGCCCCCGGGTTGTCCGAGTACACCGAGATGACCAGGTTGTGGCCGCCGAGGATGCCGGCCTTGCCGCCGCCCTCGAACTCCGGGAACGGCATCACGTCGAACTTGCCCTTGACCTTCGGCGCCTTCTCGCCGAGCGCGTACGCGTACGGCCAGTTGCGCATGAACGTCGCCTTGCCGCTCTCGAAGTATCGCCGCGCCTCCTCCTCCATGTAGGTCGTGACGCCGCGCGCGGCGGTGCCGTCCTTGACGCCGTCGACCATGAACTGAAGGGCCTTGACGTTCTCGGGCGAGTCGATCACCGCCTTGGTGCCGTCCTCGTTGAGGACCTGTCCGCCCGCCGCGAACGCGATCTCGAGGAAGTCGCACGTGAGTCCCTCGTAGGGCGCTCCCTGATAGACGATGCCGTCGTTCTGGCCCGCGACGTCGTAGACCTCCTGCCAGTTCCCCGGCGGCTCCTTGACCTGGTCGGTCCGGAAGTACAGGAACGCCGCGTCCGTCTGCTGCGGCATGCCCCAGAACTTGCCGTCGTAGTTGACCGACTCCAGCGTCGCCGGGATGACCTCCGACTCGCGCGTCTGGACGTACGGCGACATGTCGAAGATCCACTTCTGCGACGCGAACTCGGCCGTCCAGATCACGTCGGAGTAGAACACGTCGCACTCGCCCGACTTCGCCTCCTGGCGCTGGACGAACTGCGCGCGCTGCTCGTCGGCGGACGTCGAGAACTCCAGCATCTTGGCTGAGAGGCCCTGCGACTTGAACTCCTGGTTGAACTTCTTCGTCAGGGCCGTCTTGTCGCCGGACGTGTCCTTGCCGAGGCAGAAAGTCACCTCGCCCTTGGCGCCGTCCATCGACTTCGGATCGATGACCTTGGCGCCCTCGGTCGTGCCGGTCTCCTCGGTGCCGGCGCCGCCGCCGCCTCCTCCGCCGCCTTCGTCGTCATCGCCGCAGCCGGCAACTACGCCGCCCATCAGCGCGGCTACGCCGAGCCAGACGGCGACGTGTCGGTTCCATCTCACCGGTGAACCCCTCCTCCTCGTCGGTCCTTGGACCGTTTGCGGATTGGATCGTTACCCCTCACCCGAGAGCTTCGCACGCTCGGCGGGGCCGTGGAGGCCCGCTCGACGATCTCGAGTGGCATCCGGCGGCCGTGTACCGTCTCGCCGGACACCGCGCGCAGCAGCAGATCGGCACCGAGCCTGCCGATCTCCTCCAGCGGCTGCGCGACCGTGGTCAGGCCGGTATAGCCCGCGGCCTCCACGTTGTCGAAGCCGATGACCGACAGCTCGTCCGGCACCGGCACGCCTTGCGCCTGCGCCGCCTCCAGCACCCCGATCGCCTGGACGTCGGAGGCGGCGAAGACGGCGGTCGGGCGCGCGCCGCGGGCGAACATCGCCGCCGCGGCCGCCCGCGCCTCCGCGCGCCCGTGCGGGCGGCGCAGGACCCACTCCGGCCGCGGCGCGGCGCCGGCGGCCTCCAGCGCCGCCTCGAAGCCCTCGCGCCGGTGGGCGCTGGAGTCGAACCCGAACAGGTTGGCCTCCTCGTCGCCCAGGAAGCCGATCCGCCGGTGGCCGAGCGACAGCAGGTACTCAGCCGCCATCCGGCCGCCCTGGAAGTCGTCGATCGTTATGCACGGAAGCGTGGGATGGTCGCGGTCGAGCAGCACGATCGGCACGCCCGCGCGCTGCATCCGCCGCGCCTCGCGGTCGGTCGGCGCGAGCGAGATCGCGAGCAGGCCGTCGATCCGGCCGCGCGCCGCCAGCGAGCGGAACAGCGCGCGCCGCTGGTCGGGCCGCTCGACGTCGTGCAGGATCAGCTGGTAGCCCTCGTTCGCGAGCGTCTGCGAGACGCCGCGCAGACGTTCGATGACGGACGGCTGCGTGAAGAACGGCGCGACGACGCCGATCGCGTTGGCCCGGCCGGTGGACAGCGCGCGCGCCGCCGGGCTCGGCTGGTAGTCGAGCGTCGCGATCGCCTCGAGCACCCGCCTGCGCGTGGCCGCGCTCACCGCCGGCGAGCCGTTGAGCACGCGGGAGACCGTGCCGACGCCCACACCGGCCTCTTCGGCGACCCGCGCGATGGTGGTGCCCCTCATCCCTCATTCCGCCCCGGCAACGGCGTTCATGGAAGCGGTTCCATCGTTCCATTGCTGTCAAGCCAAGTACCCGTATCCTGCGCCGCCATGTCTTCCGGCAGCTGGTGGCGCGATGGCGTCCTGTACCAGATCTACCCGCGCTCGTTCGCGGATTCCAACGGCGACGGGATCGGCGACCTGCGCGGCATCATCGCGCGTCTCGACCACCTCGAGTGGCTCGGCATCGACGGCATCTGGCTCAACCCGACGATGCCCTCGCCCAACGACGACTGGGGCTACGACGTCTCGGACTACTGCGACGTCCACCCCGATCTCGGGACGCTCGACGACCTCGACGCGCTCGTCGCCGCGGCCGGCGCGCGCGGTATCGCGATCCTGCTCGACCTCGTCCCCAACCACACGAGCGACCGCCACCGGTGGTTCGTCGACGCGCTGTCAGGGCGCGATGCGCGCCACCGCGACTACTACGTGTGGGCCGATCCCGCGCCCGGCGGCGGCCCGCCGAACAACTGGGAGTCGAACTTCGGCGGCTCGGCGTGGACGCTGGACGAGGCGAGCGGCCAGTACTACCTGAACAACTTCCTGCCGAGCCAGCCGGACCTCAACTGGTGGAACGAGGACGTCCGGGAGGCGTTCGACGACATCCTGCGCTTCTGGTTCGCGCGCGGCGTGGCGGGGTTCCGGATCGACGTCTGCCACGCGATCGTCAAGGACCGCGAGCTGCGCGACGACCCGGCCGTGACCGAGGAGGACCACCCCGAGCTGCGCAAGCGGTCGCTCAAGCACGTCTTCTCGATGAACCGGCCCGAGGTGCATGACGTGCTGCGCCGCTGGCGCACGCTCGCCGACGGCTACGACCCGCGGCGCGTACTCGTGGGGGAGACGTACGTGCTCGACCTCGACCAGCTCATCCCGTACTACGGGCAGGGTGAGGACGAGCTGCACCTCGCGTTCAACTTCCTCTTCGTACACGCCCCGTTCGACGCGCGCGAGCTGAGCGCGATCGTCGCGGGCATGGAGGGGAAGCTGCCCCATGCCGCGTGGCCGGTCTACACCGGCTCCAACCACGACGCCGGACGCCTCGGCACGCGCTGGGCCGACGGCGACGAGCGGCGCGCGCGCACGGCGCTGCTGATGCTGCTCACGCTGCGCGGCACGCCGTTCCTGTACTACGGCGACGAGATCGGGCTGCCGGAGGTGCCGCTCGACGCCGAGAGGGCGCTCGACCCGGTCGCGCGCCGGACCGGCGACCCGTCCGACAACCGCGACGTCTGCCGCACGCCTATGCCGTGGACGGCAGAGCCGGGCGCCGGCTTCACGACCGCGGAGGCGACGCCGTGGCTCCCGTTCGGCGACCTCGCCGCGCACAACGTCGCCGCTCAGATCGAGGACCGCGGATCGGTGCTGCACCTGGCGCGCGACCTGATCGCGCTGCGGCGCACGCACGACGACCTGCGCAGCGGCTCCTACCGGCGGCTGGCGGCGCCGGACGGCGCCTGGGCCTGGCGCCGCGGCGAGCGCTTCGCGATCGCGGTCAACCTCTCCGGCGCGGAGGTCGAGGTCGCGGTCGCGCTCCTCGCCGGCCGGGTCGCGATCGGCAGCAACCGGGCGCGCGACGGCGAGACGGTCTCCGGCGCCGTGCGCCTCGGCCCCTATGAAGGCGTCGTGATCGAGCTCGCGACGTGACCGCGGGCGTGCCGGAGCTCGAGCCGCTGCTGTCGGAGGAGGGATGGCCGTACGCGTCGCTGCCGCCGCAGGAGCCGGGCGACCCCGGCCGCTTCCACGCGCTCTTCGGGCGCGACGCGCTGCTCTGCGCGCTGCAGGTGCTGCCGGCGGCGCCGGAGGTCGCGCGCGCGACGCTGCGCACGCTCGCGGGACTCCAGGGCCGGGCGGTCGACCCCGACGCCGACGAGGAGCCGGGCAAGATCCCGCACGAGTACCGCCCGGTCGCCGATGCGTGGTTCGCCACGGCCGGCTGGCCGGTGCGCGACGGCGGGCTGCTCTACTACGGCAGCGCCGACTCGACCAGCTGGTTCCTCGTCGTGCTGGCGGCGCTGGGGGACGCCGCGCTCGCGCGCGAGCTCGAGCCGGCCTGGCGCGCCGCGGCGGGCTGGCTGGCCGGGGCGCTCGACGCCGGCGGCGGGCTGGTCCGCTACGGCCCGCGCCGCGGCACCGGCGGACTGGTGCAGCAGGGCTGGCGCGACGCGATCGCCCCGGTCGAGGGCCACCCCGAGGGCGCCGGGATCGTGCGCCCGGACGGGTCCGAGCCCGCCGCGCCGCTGGCCGACGCCGACTGCCAGGCGGCGGCCGTCGCCGCGCTCGACGCGCTCGCGCGGCTCGATCCGGCCGGACCTTGGGCCGGCCGCGCGGGCGAGCTGCGGGCGCGGCTCGCGGCCTGGGACCCGGACGTGATGGCGCTCGAGAGCGACGGGCGGCCGGTGCCCGGCGCCGGGTCGCAGCTCGGCTGGCTGCTGTGGGCGGGCGCGCTCGCGGGCGACGCCGCGTCCGCCGCCGCGGATCGGCTCGCGCAGCCCGACGTCGCGACGCCGTTCGGCCTGCGCACGCTGTCGTACTCGCACCCGGCGTTCGTCCCCGAGGCGTATCACCGCGGCGCGGTCTGGCCGTTCGACTCGTGGCTCGGCTGGGGCGGGCTGCGCGCGGCCGGCAGGGAGGAGGAGGCCGAGCGCGTGCGCGCCGGCGTGCTGGCTGCGATTGACCGCCTCGGGCGCGCGCCGGAGCTCTACGCCGTCAGCCCGGGCGGGCGGCTCGAGCCGGTGCCGGTCGCCAATCGCGTCCAGGCCTGGACGGTCGGCGCGCGCTGGGCCTTCGAGCACGACTGGGACGGCCGGCCGCCGCCCTAGCCGGAATCGGCCCAGTAGCGCGCCGCGCTCGGCTCGCGCGAGCTCGAGATCTCGAGCACGACCTCGATGTCGCCGTCGATCCGCGCGTCCGTGAGCGCCACCTGCTCGCCCGCGCCCGCGCGCTCGAAGAGCAGGTCGACGCGCGAGCCCGCGATGCGCAGCCCGCTGACCTCGACGCGGTTGAGCCAGCGCGGCAGCGACGGGCGGCGGACCCGCAGCCGTCCGCCGAGCCCGTCGGGCACCAGCCCGAGGCCGCCGGCGGCGAGGTACGGGATCGCGCCCGCGGCCCAGGCCTGCGGCTGGCACGCGACCGGATACGGGACGGGCGTCTCGAACTCGGTGCGCGAGAACCCCGCGAACAGCTCCGGCAGCCGGTAGCCCTCCGCGTTGGAGGCCGCGTCCAGCAGGGCCTCGAAGATCAGCGCGAAGTCGTCGTCGAAGCCGTACTTGCGCAGGCCGAAGCCGATCAGCGCGGTGTCGTGCGGCCAGACCGTGCCGAGGTGGTAGCCGACGGGGTTGTAGCCCGCCTCGCCGTCGGCGAGGGTGCGGATGCCCCAGCCCGAGAACATCGCCTCGGACATCACCGCGTCGCGCACGGCCTGCGCGCGCTCCTGCGGGAGCGCCGTCGCCCAGAGCAGATGGCCCTGGTTGGACGTGAGCGCCGCGCTGAGGCGCCCGTCGGCGCCGAAGCCCATCGAGTAGTAGCCGCGCTCCGGCAGCCAGAAGCGCTTCAACCGCTGGCCCAGCTCGTGCGCCTCGCCCAGCAGCGCCCGCGCGCGCGCCTCGTCGCCCGCGAGCGCGAACAGCCGCGCGAGCCGGCGCTTGGCACGCATTACGTAGGCCTGCGGCTCGACCAGCGCGATCGGCGGCTCGAGCGGCGCGCCGCGCTCGTCGAGCACCCCCTCGTCGGAGTCCCTCCAGCCCTGGTTGCGCAGCCCTGTGCCGGGCGCCGCGCGCTGCCGGTACTCCAGCAGGCCGTCGCCATCGCGGTCGCCGGGCCCGTCGATCCATCCGAGCATCGCCTCGACCTCGCCGCGCAGCTCGTCGAACAGCGACAGGCTGCCGCTCCAGTCGGCGTGCTCGCACAGCAGGCAGAGGAACAGCGGCGTCGCGTCGACGGTGCCGTAGTAGCGCGCCAGCGGGGAGAGGCCGAGCCGGGCGACCTCGCCCACGCGCAGCTCGTGCAGCACCTTGCCCGCCTCCTCGTCGTGCACGGGGTCGTCGCGCGTGCCGATCAGCTTCGCCAACACGCGCAGCGTCTGCTCGGCCATCGGCGGGTCGAAGGCGAGCACCTGGGTCGCGGCGATCAGCGAGTCGCGCCCGAACAGCGTCGCGTACCAGGGGACGCCGGCGGCGTAGTAGCCGTCGCCGCCGAGCCGGGAGTGCAGCATCCGAACGTCGAGCAGCGAGCGGCGCAGCACGCGGTTGAAGAGCTCGTCGTCGGTCACGACGGTCGTGCGCTCGCCCAACCAGGCCTCAGGTGTGCGGCGGTCCGGCCAGCTGCGCGGTCCCGTTCCGTCCGCCTGGCCGTCGCCCTCGTGCAGCTCGTAGCGCAGCGTGATCGTCTCCTCGCCGCCGGGCGCCAGCGTGAGCGGGAAGCGCAGGGACGCCTCGGCGCCGCCGCGCCCGCATTCGCGGTCCGCCTCGATCGTCGTCGTTCGCCGGAGGCCGTCGCGGCCGCGCACGGCGAAGCGCACGCCGCAGTCGCGGCGCTCGACCGCGACCGGCTCGCCGGGCGGCGGCTCGACGATGCCGCGGATCGCCAGCATCGGCTCGAAGTCGGCCGCGAGCAGCAGGTCGAGCTCGAGCTCGACCGGCTCGCGGTCGTAGGAGTGCACCAGCAGCGTCTCCTCCAGCTCGCACTCGCCGGACACGCGCCGCACCAGCCGAAGCTGGAGGGTCTGGAGCGGCAGCAGGCGCCCGCCTGCGAGTGGCAGCGTGGGGTTGGTGAGCTCGTGCACGGACTCCGATCCCGGCGCGGCGGACGCCACCAGGAGCCGCGGCTGCACGCCGTTGAGGCGCAGCTCGTGGCCGGACAGGAAGCGGCAGTCGTCGGAGTAGACGCCGAGCGGGTGCGCCGTCCCGACGGGCAGCGACCCGTCGCGGCGGCAGATCACGAAGACGTTCTCCTCCTTGATGACGATCGCCTCGGCGAGGTTGACCTGCGTGCCGGGCGCCGGCTCGCCCCGGCCGGCGCGCGGATGGCCGGCGCCGGCGGCGGTCGCGTGTGCCTCGAGGGTCATCGCTGTCTGTCTGTGCCCGATCTGACGCTGCGCATGCCACACGATCGCACGCGGGTACGCCCCGCGGCGTGCGGATCGCCATGCTCGCGCCCCCATGGATTCCGGTGCCCGCCCCGGCGTACGGCGGCATCGAGGAGGTCGTGCGCCTGCTCTGCGACGGCCTCGCGGCGCGCGACCACGACGTGACGCTGTTCGCGCCGCCCGGCTCGGACTCGCGCGCCGCGGTCGTGCCGCTGCTCGAGGAGCCGCATCCGGAGGCGATCGAGAAGGCCGAGTTCGAGGCCGATCACGTTGCGCGCGCGTTCGCCGAGATCGACGCGGCGCGCGAGCGCGGCGAGCCCTTCGACGTCATCCACGACCACGTCGGCCACACCGCCCTGGCGATGGCCGACCGCGTGTCGGCGCCGCTCGTCCACACGCTGCACGGGCCGTTCACTGATTCCGCACGCCGCTTCTACGCGCGCCACGGCTGGAAGGCGCAGATCGTCGCGATCTCCCAGGCGCAGCTCGACGACGCGCCCCCCGAGATGGGCGGCGGCGACGTCGTCCACAACCCGATCGATTGCCGCGAGTGGCCGTTCTGCGCGGAGAAGGAGGACTACCTGCTCTGGATCGGGCGGATGTCGCCCGACAAGGGTCCGCAGCGTGCGATCGCCGCGGCGCTCGAAGCCGGCGCGCCGCTGGTACTCGCCGGGCCGGTGCAGCCCGGCCAGGAGGAGTTCTTCGCCGCGGAGGTCGAGCCGCGGCTCGGTCGCGACGGCATCGAGTACGTCGGCGAGGCGGACGCCGAGCGCAAGCGCGACCTCTACCGGCGCGCCCGCGCGCTGCTGATGCCGATCCGCTGGAAGGAGCCGTTCGGCCTCGTGATGGTGGAGTCGCTCGCCTGCGGCACTCCGGTGATCGCGTTCCCGGAGGGCTCGGCGCCCGAGGTCGTCGAGCATGGACGCACCGGCTTCGTCGTCGACGACGAGCATCGGATGGCGCGCGCGATCGGGCGCCTGGACGAGATCGACCCGGCGGCCTGCCGCGACTCCTGCGAGCGCCGCTTCGGCGTTCCCGCCGTGCTGAGCGGCTACGAGCGGGTCTACCGCGCCGCCGCCGCGCGCAGCGTGCTCGCCCCCGCCGGCGGGCGCTCCGGCGCCGTCTCCGGCGCCGGAGCGTGATGCCGGGCGTCAGCCGGCCGTGACCACCAGCGTGTGGTCGCCGGGCGACGTGGCGACGGTCACCTCGACGCCGCGGTTGGTCTGGCGCGTCGCGTAGCTCGCGACCGGCGCGCCGTCGAGCGTCACCGACGCGACCGTCGAGCCGCGCGGCAGCGTGTGGCCGATCCGGACGTCGTCCACCGGCGCGTCGCCCGTGTCGAGCCGCGTCGCGTACACGTTGCCGGCCCTCGAGCCGCGGACGAGGTCGAGCGCCCCGCCGCCGAGCCGGATGTCCTCGCCCTGCACCGGCCCGCTGGACGGCACCTGGGGCACCACGGTCAGCCTGTCGCGGCCGAGATCCGGCCGCACGCCCAGCTGCTGGCGCACGACCGGCCAGGCGGTCCCGTAGGCGCCCCACGCCTGCAGGACCATGCCGCGCTCGGTGTACGGCTTGCCGATGTTCGTGCCGTATGCGGGCGCCGGCGCCCGCTCGGGCATCGCGCCCGGCATCTCGTCGGGCTTCAGCTGGAGCTCGACGTTGTCGTCGAGCCAGCGGTCCTGCGCGTCGACGCGGCCGTAGTTGCCCTCGCCGTTGGCGATGATCGCCGTGTTGAGCGTGAATATGTCCTTCTCGCTCGGGCTCGGCGGGCCGCCGTCGCAGCCGGCCTCGCCGGTGTGGAACATGCCGTTCTCGTTCGAGTAGCACGGCGTGTGCCGGATGTCGAGCGCGTCGACCGCGTTGTCGTACGCGGCGAGGCCCGGCACGACCGCGCCGTCCGCGGCGCGCAGCTCGATGTCCATCGGCGTCGCGCCGATCCAGTGCCGGCGCAGCTGCTTGGCGTTGGCCTCGTCATGCGAGTCGGCGTACGCCGGCACCTCGGGCATCCACCAGTCGGTCTCGAACTTCGCCACCATCGCGTCGGCGCGCGCCTGTGCCAAGGCCGCCGTCGCGGCATCGCCCTTGAAGCGCGCCATGTCGGCGAGGTCGGAGAGGCCGCGGATCGCGTAGACGGCGTTGTCGAGCTTCTCCGGGCCCATGCCGGCCCGCTCCACGTTGCCCAGGCCCTCCGGCCAGAGGTCACCGTCGTCGTCGAGCTCGCGGAAGATGTAGTCCATGTTCTTCTTGGCGAACGGATAGAGGTCGTTCATGAACGCGTCGTCGCCCGACCAGCGCCAGACCTCGGCGACCGCGCTCGGGAACTTCGCCGTCTCGTCCGTATTGCCGGCGTGGCGGTTCATGCCGAAGTAGATCGAGCCCTCGTGTATCACCTCGTGCACGACCTTGCCCGATCCCTCGTTCGCCTTCTCGGAGATGTCGCGCAGCGCGCGCAGGTGATCCTTGATCGGGGCGAACTGGCCCACCGCGACCGCCGCGTAGGCGGTGTACTCGCCGTCGGTCCCGAACAGCCACGGGTAGTCCGGCCAGCCGGCGCCGAGCCACCGCGCGGACGGTTGCGTGCCGAGCGGGGGCGGGTACTGCCTGCCCTCGTCGACGTCGCGCAGCTGCATGTCGGTCGCGCGCTGGACGGAGTCGGCGAGGTTCTGCTTGCTCCAGTCGATGCCCGCGGCCACGTTCTGGTTGCCCGTGAGCGTGAGCCGGCTGCGCTGACCGAGCTTGTCGCGCTTCGCCACCTTCGCCTCGAGCAGCGCCTGCGGATCGTCGAGGACGGCGTCGGCCGTCGCGCGCGCCGCGGCCGGCCCGGACTCGGACCCGGCGACGGCGAACCAGATCGTCTTGGCCTCGTCGAGCTTGACGCGGTAGCGCAGCTGCCCGCCGATGCCCTTGCCCGCGTAGGAGTCCTTGCACGGGTCGGCCCACGCGGCGTCCGGCTGGCAGACGGCCTCGCCGTCCTGCGGCCCGAAGTGCCCCGGACCGATCTCGCCGTTCAGCAGCGTGGCGCCCGCGCCCGCCCGCACCACCGCGGCCCAGTCGTGCGGCGCGGCGTTCGCGACCGGGGGCGTGCCCTGCTCCTGGAAGAGCAGGCCGGCGCCCTTCTCGAAGGCTCCGCTGTCCTGCAGGTTGAACGTCGTCGCGTTCGGGGTCGTCCAGCCCCACGGGTAGTTGAACATCAGCTCGGAGTGGGCGTCGACCGTCAGGATCACGGTCTTCGGCTGGTCGGACTCGAGCCGCAGCCCGACCAGGACGGCGCGGCGGCCGTCGGGGGCGAACTCGGTGCGCGTCATCCGCACGCCGCGCGTCTCCGGCAGGTCCATCCGCACGTAGCCCGCGCCGCTCGTGAACTTGGTGGCCGGGCCGACCCATTGGTCGTTGACGCCGAACCAGAGGCCGTCCAGCATCTTGATCGGGGCGGACCAGAAGCCGCCCATCTCGCCGCGAACGTGCCAACCCTGCGCGTAATAGCGCGCGTCCTCGAAGCCGACGACATACGCGCGGTCGCCGATCGCGACGTAGCGCCGCCGCTCGAGCTGGTCTGAGACCGACAGCTCCGGCGTCGCGGCCTGCGCCGCCGCGGGCGCCGTCAATGAAGCCAGGATCAGCCCGGCGAGGGCCGCCTTCCGAATGCGCATCGCACCACCTCCCGTTCGTACTCCCTGCTGGGCGCGTATACCCGCGTGCCGCGCCCGCAGTCGCCGCGTCGCGGTTGGTTCCGTCCGAGGCGTTACATACTGTTCGTCGGCTATGCCTCCCTTCAAGCTCGACTCCGTCTACTCGCCCACCGCCGACCAGCCCGCGGCCGTCGATGGGATCGCCGAGGCGCTGGAGGCCGGCGCGCGCGGGGTCACGCTCCTGGGCGCGACCGGCACCGGCAAGACGATGACGATGGCGGCGACGATCGAGCGGATCCAGCGGCCCGCGCTCGTGATCGCGCACAACAAGACGCTCGCGGCGCAGCTCTGCAACGAGTTCCGGACGTACTTCCCCAACAACTCGGTCGAGTACTTCGTCTCCTACTACGACTACTACCAGCCCGAGGCCTACGTCCCCTCGCGCGACCTCTACATCGAGAAGGACTCGGCGATCAACCAGGAGATCGACCGGCTGCGCCACGCCGCGACGGCGTCGCTGTTCGCGCGCCGCGACGTCGTGATCGTCGCGTCCGTGTCGTGCATCTTCGGCCTCGGCTCGCCGGAGACGTACAACGCGAATTGCCAGGTCCTCGTCAAGGGCGGCTTCGTCGACCGCGACGAGCTCCTGCGCAAGCTGGTCTCGCTCCAGTACAACCGCAACGACCAGGCGCTGGGCCGCGGCACGTTCCGCGTCCGGGGCGACACGCTCGAGGTGTTCCCCGCGTACGAGGAGACGGCCTTCCGCGCGATGCTGTTCGGCGACGAGGTCGAGCGGCTGCAGCACTTCGACCCGTTGACGGGCGAGCTGATCCGCGACGACCTCGAGCACGTCGCCGTCTGGCCGGCGACCCACTACAACGTGCAGGAGGGGCGGCTCGAGGAGGCCGTGGCCGAGATCGGGCGCGAGCTCAACGAGCGCTGCGCGGTGCTCGAGGCGGAGGGCAAGCTGCTCGAGTCGCACCGGCTGCGCCAGCGCACGCAGTACGACATGGAGATGCTGCGCGAGGTCGGCTTCTGCTCCGGGATCGAGAACTACTCGCGCATCCTCGACGCGCGCCCTCCCGGCTCGCGGCCGTACTGCCTGATCGACTACTTCCCCTCCGACTTCGTCTGCTTCATCGACGAGTCGCACCAGACGGTGCCGCAGGTCGGCGGCATGTACGAAGGCGACCGCTCGCGCAAGCAGACGCTCGTCGACTACGGCTTCCGCCTGCCGAGCGCGCTCGACAACCGGCCGCAGACCTTCGAGGAGTTCCTCGCGATCACTCCCCAGATGGTGTTCGTGTCGGCGACGCCGGGCCAGTACGAGCGCGCCCACTCGGCGCGCATCGTCGAGCAGATCGTGCGCCCGACCGGGATCGTCGACCCCGAGGTCGAGGTGCGCGAGACGCGCAACCAGATCGACGACCTGATGGCCGAGATCCGCGAGCGGGTCGAGCGCAACGAGCGCACGCTGGTCACGACGCTCACCAAGAAGATGAGCGAGGACCTGACGGACTACCTGCTCGAGATGGGCTTCAAGGTGCGCTACCTGCACTCCGAGATCGACACGCTCGA
>Ga0126313_10000361_pt1 | contig 21204 bp, 20 predicted proteins | sample Plot105A_FD_89954 | JGI IMG/M metagenome (GOLD analysis project Ga0126313, IMG submission 89954) | Serpentine soil microbial communities from UC McLaughlin Reserve, CA, USA - Plot105A | ecosystem: Environmental > Terrestrial > Soil > Grasslands | place: USA: UC McLaughlin Reserve, Lake County...
GCGGCGAGCCGCTCCGCGTCGGCGGTCGCGCGCAGGCCCGGGACGAGCTGGTTGCGGTAGCCGTCGTCCTGGGCGCGTGAGAGGCGGCGGGTGACGACGCCGCCCGCGCGCGGCGTCGCGGTACGGCGCCGCGAGCGCGGCGCCGCCGGCGCGCGCCGTACTCCCGCCGGTCGCGGCGGCGCCTTCGCGCGCAGCTCGGCCTCCATCTCCTTCGAGCAGATGGGGCACTTCGCGGTCATGCGGTTGTGGCGGCAGAACAGCGACGTCATGGCCGTCCCGGAGAAGTACCCAGCCAGCTTCGCACCCAGCCGACTTCGTCGGCGGGCACAGGCCGGCCGGCAAAGGCTAGCGGGACGACGCGGCCGCCGCGCGACGGCGCCAGCGTCACGCCGTGGCGGACCATCCGCTCGCCCTGCGGCCGGTCCGGCCGCAGCTCGAAGCGGCGCGCGACCGCGCGCAGCACCTCATGCAGCTCCATCGTGGCGAACGCGGCCCCCACGCAGCGGCGCACGCCGCCGCCGAACGGGAGCCAGGAATAGGGCGCCGGCGCGCCGTCGAGGAAGCGCTCGGGCCGGAACGCGGTCGGGTCCGCCCACAGTTCCGGGCGGCGGTGCGCGAGATAGAGGCACGGTGTCACGTGCACGCCGGGCGGGAGCGTCCAGCCGCCGGTCTCGAAGGGCTCGACGACCTTGCGCGGCGTGACGGACAGCACGGGGCGGATCCGCAGGACCTCCTTGACGGTCGCGTCGAGGTACGCCCCGTCGCCGTCGCGCAGCCGGGCCGCCACGCGCGGGTGGCGCGCGAGCCGCTCGAGCGCCCACGCGAGCGCGCCGGCGGTCGTCTCGTGGCCGGCGGCGAGCAGGGTCACGACCTGGTCGCGCAGCTCGTCCTCGGTCGAGCCGGCGGCGATCAGGTCGTCGATCACCGCCGGCGGGCGAGAGCCGGCGGCGAGGCCGTGGGCCTGCGCCGCCGACCGCCGGTCGTCGGCGCCGAGGTCGCCGGCCGGCCGGTCGCCCGGCGCGCGGCGCGCGCGGATCGCCGCCCGCAGCAGAGCGTCGACGCGCGCGACGGCGTGCTCGAACGGAAGCCATGGCGGCGAGCCGCGCGGGGCCAGCGAGAGCGCGACCAGGCGCGTCAGCGACGTCGTCATGTCGAGCGCCGCGCGGATCGCCGCGCGCAGCTGCGGGTCGGGCGCGCCGAGCACGACGCGCAGGATCACGTCGAGCGTCAGCTCCCGCATGCGCGGCAGCGTGCGCAGCGGCCGGCCGTGCTCCCAGCGCTCGAGCTCGGCCTCGGCGAGCGCGGCCACCGTCGCCCGGTGCGCCTCCATCCGCTCCCCGTGGAACGGCGGGAGCATCAGCTTCCGCTGGCGCATGTGCGCCTCGCCGCTGGTCAGCAGGATCGAGCTGGGCCCGGCGAACGGCTCGAGCACCGTCGAGCTCGCGCCCCCGCGCAGCGAGTCGGGCGGAGCCGCGTAGACGCGCTTGACGGTATCCGGATCCGAGACCAGCACCATCGGCGCGTCGGCCCAGAGCGTGCGCAGCGTGAACGGCTCGCCGTAGCGCGCAGCGCTGCGCCGCAGGAGCGTCGTCGGCCGCGCGACCCACTCGATCGTCTGCACCGGAGCGGGCGTGCTCGGGCCGGGCGGGAGTCGCATGCCGGCAGCGTATGTCGTGGAACCGGATTCGGCCCGCGCTTGTAGAAGCAGATGGTGGTGGGCCGGCCACTGGAAGAGACCGAGTTGGTCGAGCGCGCACGCACCGGCGATGCCGGCGCCTACGCAGCGCTCGTCCGCGGCCACGAGGAGATCGCGTTCAGGACCGCCTATCTGATCACGGGCAACACAGCCGATGCCGAGGACGCCGCCCAGGAGGGCTTCGTCAAGGCCTATCGCGCGCTGCCGCGCTTCCGCGCGGGCGAGCCGCTGCGGCCTTGGCTGCTGACGATCGTGGCCAACGAGGCGCGCAACCGGCGGCGGTCGGCCGGGCGCCGGGCTGCGCTGGCGCTGCGCGCCGCGGGCGAGGAGCGCCCGACCAGGGAGGCGGCCCCCTCCCCGGAGGAGGCGCTTCTCGCCGGCGAGCGCCGCGCCGCGCTGCTCGGCGCGCTCGGCCGGCTGCGCGAGGACGACCGGCTGGTGATCGGCTGCCGCTACCTGCTCGAGCTGTCCGAGGCGGAGACGGCAGCCGCGCTCGGCGTCCGGCCCGGGACGGTGAAGTCGCGCCTGTCGCGCTCGCTCGAGCGGCTGCGTGCAGAGTTGGGAGACGAGGATGCGTGACCTTCACCAGGAGCTGACGGCGCTGAGCGTCGAGTGGCCGGCGACGCCCGACCTCGCGGGCGCGGTCGCCGCCCGGCTCGCCGCGGGCGAGGAGCCGGTGCGGCGGCGCCCCCGCCTGCCCGCGTGGCGGCCGGCGCTCGCCTACGGCCTCGCGGCGATCGCGGCGACGTTCGCGATCGTCATGGCCGCCTCTCCCGACGCCCGGTCCGCGGTGCTCGAGTGGCTCGGGCTCAAGAGCGTGAAGGTCGAGCGGCGCGAGCCGACCGCGCCGCCGCCGCGTCCCGGCCGGCTCGGCTCCGGACTCGCCCTCGGGACGCCCGCGACGCTCGGCGAGGCGCGCGATCGCGCCGCGTTCCTGCGCCTGCCGGCCGCCGAGGGCCTCGGCCGCCCCGACGCGATCTACCTCGGCGGCCGCAACGTCTCGCTCGTCTACGGCAAGCGCCCCGGCTATACGCGCGCCGGCACGACGGGCGCCGCGGTGCTGGTTCAGGAGTTCCCGGCGCGCGTCGAGCCGTTCATCGAGAAGACGCTCGGCGCGGGCTCCCGGCTCGAGCGGCTCAGGGTCCGCGGAGACCCCGCGTACTTCATCACGGGAGCGCACGGGTTTGCGTACGAGAGCGAGGACGGCGTGCTGTTCGAGGAACAGCGACTCGCCGGCAACACGCTCCTGGTCGAGCGCGCCGACGGCCTGTTGATCCGCATCGAAGGCGACCTCGAACGAGACCGCGCGGTCGCGATCGCCGAGTCGATCCCGTAGACGTCAACGCTCGGCCCGGCGACCCGCCCGAAGCCATTTCACACGCTCCGCAACGCGTCGGTCGGAGCCAGCCGCGCGGCACGCATGGCCGGGTAGCAGCCCGCGACCGCGCCGATCGCCAGGGCCGCCACGGCCCCTCCGGCGAGCGCAGCGGGCGGGACGACCGTGCTCCAGCCCTGGCTCTCCGCGTAGCCGACCGTGACCGCCGCCCCGAGCGCGACGCCCGCCGCGCCGCCCACGCCCGCGAGCAGGAGCGACTCGCACAGGAACTGCGCCCCGACCTGGCAGCGCGTGGCGCCCAGCGCGCGGCGCAGCCCCACCTCCGACCGGCGCTCCAGCACGGAGATCACCATCACGTTCGCGATCCCGACGCCCCCGACCAGCAGCGCCACCGCGCCGAGGCCGAGGAAGAGCGAGGTGAACGCCGTCTTGGCCGCAGCCCGCGCCTCGAGCGCGTCGGACGGCCGCGACACCTCGACCTCCTCCGCGTGCTCGGGGTTCGCCGTCGCTCCGAGCAGTTCGCGCACGCCCGTGACGGCGCCGGGCGCGGCGCGGACGTAGATCGTCGAGGCGTCGCGCTCGCCGCCGAGCCAGCGCTCCGCGGCGCCGAAGCCGACCAGCGCCGTGTCGTCGAGCGCAGGCGCCAGCTCGACGGGCTCGAGGATGCCGATGACCTCGAACCAGCGCCCGCCGAGGAAGACACGCGAGCCGGTATCGCCGATCCCGAGCTGGTCGGCCGCGCCGGCACCGAGCACGACGGTCGGGTAGCGCCCGGTCGCGGCGTCGAGGAACCGCCCCGCGCGCAGCCGCGCCGCGACCGTTCGCAGGAGCGAGGCATCGGCGGCCGCGACCGCGAGCCCGCCGGTCTCGACCTCCGGCACGAGGTCGTTGCGGCGCACGGTGACGCCGTCGAGGTTGCGAACGGCGGCGACGGCCTCGACCCCGGCGATGCGCCCGATCATCGAAGCGGCCGGCTCCGGCAGCCGCGACGCCTCGCCGAAGAACGACTGCCCCGGCGCGACGCGCAGCAGGTTCGTCCCGAGCCGGTCGATCTGGTCGAGCAGGTCGGCCTTCGAGGACTCGGAGATCCCGAGCACCGCGACCATCGACGCGATCCCGATCGCGATCCCCAGCGACGAGAGGGCGGCGCGCAGCCGCCGCGTGCGCAGCCCGAGCGAGCCCGTCCGCAGGACGTCGGCCGCGGGCAGGCGGCTCGGTGCGAGCGCGGCGCTCACGAGACCGCCTCCCGCGCGGACTCGCCCGCAACGGATGCGGCCGCTACGGGGGCGGCGCCGTCCGCCGCGGGCGCGCCGGTGTCCGATTCGACGCGACCGTCCCGCAGCGCGATCCGGCGCGGGAGCGACGCCGCGATGCCCTCGTCGTGCGTGATCACCGCGATCGTCGCGCCGCCCGCGTGCAGCTCCGCCAGCAGCGCCATGATCCCCGCGCCCGAGCGCGAGTCGAGGTTGCCGGTCGGCTCGTCCGCGAACACGATCGCGGGCCGGCCGACCAGCGCCCGCGCGATCGCCACGCGCTGGCGCTCGCCGCCCGAGAGCTGCGCCGGCGAGTGTCCCAGCCGGTGCTCGAGCCCGACCCGGGCCAGCGCCTCGCGCGCGCGGGCGCGGCGCTCGCGGGCGCCGGCGCCGGTGTAGAGCAGCCCGGTCGCGACGTTCTCGAGCGCGCTCATGCCGTCGAGCAGGAAGAACTGCTGGAACACGAAGCCGATCCGGCGCGCGCGCAGAGCGGCGAGATCGCCGTCGCGCAGCGCCGCGACGTCGTGGCCGGCCACGCGCACGCTGCCCGCCGATGCGCGCTCGAGCGTGCCCATGATGTGCAGCAGCGTCGACTTCCCGGAGCCGGACGGGCCGACGACGCCGACCAGCTCCCCGGCGCGCACCGCGAGCGAGACACCGTGCAGCACCTCCACCGGTCCCGGATAGGTCTTGCCCACGCCGGCCAGCTCCAGCACGACCGTCATCGCGCCGTCACCACCGTCTGACCCTCGCGGAGATCGCCCTCGACCTCGACGTAGCCGTCGGCGTACAGGCCGGGCTCCACCGCGACGATCCGCCCGCCGGCGAGCTGCACGGCGAAGCCGCCGCCCTGGCGGGCGAGCAGCGCCTTGACCGGCACGGCCAGCACGCCGCGGCGCCGCTCGACCGCGAAGCCGACGTCGACCGGCGCCTGGTCGAGCCGGGAGCCGCGCGCAGCCTTCCCGCGCAGCTCGACCTCGACCTCGATCGTCGGGTCGCCGCCATCCTCGCCGGGCGGCTGCTCGGCGACCTTGCCGACGGCGGCGATCCGGCCGCGCACCGTCCGCCCGGTCGGCAGCTCGACGGTCACCGAGTCGCCCGCGCGCGCGAGCGACTGGCGCGTCGCCTCGAGATCGACGGTCACGCGCCGCTCGGTCGACGAGAGCGCGGAGAGCTCGCGCCCCGGAGCGGCAGCCTGGCCGACGGCCGCCTTGGGCTCGCCGATCCGCGTCGCGCCGCTGCGGAAGACCACCTCGCCCTGCGCGAGCGCGCCGTCCTCGACGAGGCCGCGCGCGTCCTGGAAGCAGCGCACGGCGGCGGTCGTGGCCCAGTCCCACTCGCCGTCGACCTCCATGTCGCCCTCGGGGTCGTGACCGAGCGCGCGCAGGTTGCGCTCGAGTTGGCGTACGTCGGCGCCGTCCTCCATCCCCGGCGCGAGGTCGCGCCAGGCCGGCAGCGATCCGTAGAGCAGCCAGGCCGCCGGCTCGTCGTCGAGCCAGTAGAGCGGCTCGCCGCGGCGTACGACCGAGCCGGGCTCGCGGAGCCGCGTGATCGTGCCGGCGGCGCCCGCAACCAGCACGCCCTCGCCGGAGTAGCCGAGCGTCCCGTCGAGCTCGTCGCGCTCGACCAGATCGCGCCGCTCGACCGTCGCCGTGTCGCCGACGGCGCGCGCGGCGGACGCGGGCGCCGCCGGGTCGCCGGCGCCGAGCGCCGCAAGTCCGGCCGCGAGCATGCCGGCCGCGACGAGCCCGCCGCCGACCACGATCCGCGGCCTCACGGCCGCGACTCCATGATCCCGCCGAGCTTGCCGGCACAGGCTTTCTCGGCCGCCTTGAAGTCCTCGTCGTCCGGGTCCGGCCCGGCGCCGCCGCGCCGCATCTCGACGCGCGCGCCGCCGTCCTCCGTGAACGTCGGGTCGGGGAAGTCGATGCCGTGCTCGCGCATGCAGCGCGCGTGCGCCAGCGCGGCGTCCTTGAACTCCTGCTGCTGCTCCTCGGTCAGTTCGGGCGGCTTGATGTCCTTGCGGTACTTCTCGCACGCCTCGGACGCCTCCCGGAACTCCTCCGGCGAACCGTCGGCGCCGATCTTCACCGGCCCGCCGCCCGCCTGCGGATCGGGGAAGTCGATCCCCTGCTCGCGCATGCACTGGGCGAACTTCAGCTCGGCCTGCCGGTTGGCGGCGTCGGAGGAGCGCGCGGGCGCTTCTTCTTCACCGCCGCACGCCGCAAGCCCGATTGCGCAGGCCGCGAGCAGCGAGAGGGATCGAAGGTACATCGAGGCTCCTTTCGGATCGGATTGCGGCCCGAATGGAGCCGGACCGGCATGAGAGGCCGGTGAGGCGAACCTAGGAGCTTGATGAGAGCGCCATGCGCAGCACGGCGCCGCCGTCGGGCGCCCTGGCGGCGTCCACGGTGCCGCCGTGCGCCTCGGCCGCCTGGCGCACGATCGCAAGCCCGAGGCCGGAGCCCGGCCGCCCCCGCGCGGACGGCGCGCGGTAGAAGCGGTCGAACACGAACGGCAGGTCCTCGTCGGCTATCCCGGGCCCGTGGTCGCGCACCACGAGGTCGCCGCCGCGCAGCGTCACCTCGACCGCGCCGCCGCCGTACTTCGTCGCGTTGTCGAGCAGGTTCGCCACCGCCCGGTCGAGCCGGCTGCGCACGCCGTCGACGACGACCGGCTCGAGGTCGGCGCTGAAGCGCACCGCCGGAGCATGCCGCGCGGCGCGCTCGACGGCGGCCGCGACCAGCTCGTCCAGCCGCAGCGGCTCGCGCTCGGAGACCGGCTCGTCCTCGCGCGCGAGGTCGACGAGGTCGGAGACCAGCAGCGTCAGCTCCTCGAGCTGGGCGATCACGTCGGCCCGCAGCCGCTCGTGGTCGCCCGGCGAGAGCCCGCCGCGCGCCAGCACCTCCATGTTGGTGCGCAGCGACGTCAGTGGCGTGCGCAGCTCGTGCGACGCGTCCGCGACAAGCCGCCGCTGCGCCCGCCGGGACGCCTCGAGCGCCTCCAGCATCGTGTTGAACGCGCCCGCGAGCCGCGACAGCTCGTCGTCGCCGGCGCGCTCGATCCGGCGCGTCAGGTCGCTCGTGCGTGCGACGTGCTCGGCCGCGCCCGTCAGCTCGGCCACCGGCCGCACGGCGGTGCGGGTCGCGAGCCGCGCGAGCGCCAGCGCCGCTCCGACGCCGAGCAGGACGATCACCGCGAGCCCGGCGCGCAGCGTCGCGAGCGTCCCGTCGACCTCGTTCAGGGGGCGGGCCACCTGGAGCGCGCCGCCGCCCGGCGTCGGCGCCGTGTAGACGCGCAGGTGCGCGCCGGCGCGCTCGACCTCGGCAAAGAACGGCTCGCGCTCGCCCGAGGCGACCTGCTTGAGCACGCGCTCGCCGAGCAGCGTGACCGGCTTCTCGCCCGGCGGCACCTCGATCCGCCCGCCCGGCGCGAGCGCCTGCACGAACGGCACCGGCCCCTCCAGCGGCGAGGAGGACTCGAGCCGCACGCCCGCCTGCGCGATCCCCTCGAACCGGTCGGCGCCGGACGGGGACACGGCGACCGAGAACGCCCTGGCGTTGCGCAGCGAGTCGTCGATCTGGCCGCGCAGCGTGTCGCGGACGAACCAGTACGTCAGCGCCGCGGCGAGGACGACGGCGACAGCGACGGCGGCGGCGCAGGCGAGCGTCAGGCGGCGGCGGAAGCTCATCGCGCGCGCAGCACGTAGCCGACCCCGCGCACCGTGTGCAGCAGCCGCGGCTCGCCGCCGGCCTCCGTCTTGCGCCGCAGGTAGCCGACGTAGACCTCGAGCGAGTTCGACGCGGGCCCGAAGTCGTAGCCCCAGACGCGGTCGAAGACGATCGAGCGCGTGAGCACCTGGCGCGGATGGCGCAGGAACAGCTCGAGCAGCGCGAACTCCGTGCGCGTGAGCTCGATCGGCCGCTCCCCGCGCCGCACGGTGTAGGCGCCGGGGTCGAGCTCGAGGTCCGCGAAGCGCAGCGGCCCCTCCGCGCCGGGCGGCTCGGCGCGCCGCAGCAGCGCGCGCACGCGCGCGAGCAGCTCCTCGAGCGCGAACGGCTTGACGAGGTAGTCGTCGGCGCCGGCGTCGAGCCCGCGCACCCGGTCCTCGACCGCGTCGCGCGCGGTCAGGACGAGCACCGGCGTGCGGTCGCCGGCGGCGCGCAGCCGGCGGCACACCTCGAGCCCGTCGACGCGCGGCATCAGCAGGTCGAGCACGAGCGCGGCCGGCGGCGCGGTCGCAACAGCGTCGAGCGCCGCGCGGCCGTCGGCGGCGAGCGCGACCTCGTGCCCGTCGAGCCGGAGGGCGCGGTCGACGGCGTCGCGGACCGCGGGCTCGTCGTCGACCACGAGTATGCGCATCGCGGCGATGCTGCGCCGCCAAGCTGAAAGGACGGTAAGAGACGCGCGGTGCAACTTCGCGGGCGCCGCAGCGTTGCAACGCTCGTGAACGGCAGGCCAACCGTCTGCGCGCTGCTCGTGCTCGCGCTCGCCGCCGCGCTGCCGGCGGAGGCGGGCGCCGCGCGCTGGAGCGTGGCCTCGCCGCACGGGCGGCTGGTCGCCAAGCTGCGCTTTCGCGCTGACAAGGCGCCGTTCCGCGCGACCGTGCTCCGCCGGCGCCGGCCGGTCCTGCACGCGACGATCGGCTTCGGCACCGCCACGCGCTGCCTGCCGATGGGCTTCTCGTTCGAGCGCGCGGCCGAGACGACGGTGTTCGAGCGCTACCGGACGCGCGCGGGCAAGCGGCGCGTGCACCGGCACCTCGCGCGCCGCCTGGTGCTGACGTTCGAGCGCGGCGCCTCCACGATCGCGATCGAGCTGCAGGTGTCCGACGACGGCTTCGCCTACCGGACAGCGCTGCGCGGCCCGGCGCGCAAGCGGCTGACGGCCGAGTGCAGCTCGTTCCGCGCGCCTGAGGGCACGAGCGCGTGGCTCCAGCCCTACCGCGTCGCCTACGAGGCGCCGTACGTCCCGACGCTGCTGCGCGACGCCGCCCCGGGCCCGGTCGGCTTCCCGGCGCTGCTGCGCACGCCGGGCGCCTGGGCACTGCTGAGCGAGAGCGACACCGATCGCGGCCAGGCGGCGTCGCGGCTGGAGGTGCTGCCCGGCCTGCCCGGCGTGCTCGCGGTCGTGCGCCCGAGCCAGCGGCCGGGCCTGGCCGAGGTGCGGACGGCCTGGCGCGTCGCGGTGATCGGCTCGCTGGCGACGATCGTCGAATCCGATCTCGTCGACGACCTCGCCGAGCCCGCGCGCCGCCAGCGCTGGTCCTGGGTCCGGCCGGGCCGCGCCGCATGGTCGTGGTGGTCCGACAGCTCCAGCACCGCGAGCCTCGCGCGCCAGAAGCAGTACGTCGACTTCGCAGCCGCGGCCGGCTGGGAGTACGTGCTGGTGGACGCCGGCTGGGATCCCGCCTGGATCCCGGCGCTGACGGCGTACGCGCGCCGCCGCGGCGTGCGCGTGCTGCTCTGGTCGCGCTGGAACGCGCTGCGGCCCGCCGCGCGGCGCGACCAGCTGCTCGGCCTGTGGCGCTCGTGGGGCGTCGCCGGCGTGAAGCTCGACTTCATGCTGTCGGACTCCAACCAGCGCATGGGCTGGTACCGCCGCGTCGCGCGGGCGGCCGCCGAGCGGCACATGGTGGTCAACTTCCACGGCTCGACCGTGCCGCGCGGGATCTCGCGGACATGGCCGAACGTGCTCACGTCCGAGGGCGTGCTGGGCGCCGAGACCTACAAGGGCGACGCGCCGGTCACGCCGGCGCACAACGCGACGCTGCCGTTCACGCGCAACGCGATCGGCTCGATGGACTACACACCCGTGACGTTCTCCGCCCAGCGGCGCCAGACCAGCGCCGCGCACGAGCTGGCGCTCTCGGTCGTGTTCGAGTCGGGCCTCCAGCACTTCGCCGACAGCCCCGAGGGCTACGCCGCCGCGCCGCCGGCGCGGCGCTGGCTGCGCGGCGTGCCGGTGGCCTGGGACGCCATCCGGCTGCTGAGCGGCTACCCCGGGGCGCACGCGACGATCGCCCGCCGCGCGGGCCGGCGCTGGTACGTCGGCTCGATCGAGGCCGGCGAGGGCCGGAACGTGCGGCTGCCGCTCCGCTTCCTCCAGCCCCGCCGCCGCTACGCCGCCTGGGTCGTCGAGGACGCCCCGGGCGGAGCGCTGCGATCGCGCACGCTGCGCGTCACGTCGCGCCGGGTGCTGCGAATGCAGGTCGGTCGTGCCGGCGGCTTCGTGATCCGCTTCAGGCCCGTCAGGCGGGGAACCTGAACTGACGCCCGGCGATGTCGAGCACCACCGGCTCGCCGGCGCGCGCGGCGACGGTCAGCGGCGCCTCCGGATCGCGCGTGGCGAACGTGGCCGTGGCGACGGAGCGGCCGCCGCACGCGCGCGCCAGCGCCAGCACGGAATCCACCAGGTGCTGGATCGCGCCCAGCGGAGCCGCCAGCTCGCCGGTCTCCGGATCCGCGCTAAGCGAGCTCGCGGGAACCGCGCGCAGGTCCGGGAGCGCGAGCGGGGCGGCGCCGTGCGCGGGCGGTGCGGCGCTCGTCTCCTCCCCCACGGTCAGCCGGAGCGCGCCGTCCTCGGAGCGCTCGACGATCAGAGGCGGCTCCGCGTCGAGCAGCACGACGACGCTCTCGGCGCCCGCGCGCGCGGCGAAGTCCTCGACGGTCGCCAGCACGACCGGCAGCGCGGCTGGAGCGGTCACCGTGCGGCCCAGTCTGGCGCGTCTGCGCGCCAGCGCGATCGGGTAGGCGCCGGGCGTGAGGGCGCTCGACGGCTACCGCTCGCCCAGCTACGACGACGCGGTGGCACCCGACGGGAGCATCCGCCCGGTCGCGCGGGGCGTCATGGACGCCGTGCTGGCGTACGATCTCGGCACGCTGGCGGCGGAGGTCCTGGACGAGATCGCCGGCGAGGGGATCCGCTTCGAGTCCGTCGACGGCGACGACCGCTGGCACGTCGATCCGGTGCCGCGCGTGATCGCGGCCGCCGAGTGGGAGCCGCTCGCCGCGGGCCTCGCGCAGCGCGTGCGGGCGCTCGAGGCGTTCGTCGCCGACGTCTACGGGGAGCGCCGGATCGTCGCCGAGGGCGTGCTGCCGCAGCGCGTGCTCGACAGCGCCGACCACCTCGAGCCGGCGCTCGTCGGGCTGCGGCCACCCGTCTGGATCGGGATCGCGGGTCTCGACGTCGTGCGCGACGCCGCGGGCGAGTGGCTCGTGCTGGAGGACAACGTGCGCACGCCCAGCGGGATCGGCTACTGGGTCGCGGCACGCGAGGCCGTCGGCCGCCGGCTCGACCTGCGCGAGCGGCCGCGGCCGCTCGACGGCGTGACGGGGGCGCTGCGGCGGGTGCTGGACGACGGCAGCGCCGTCGTGTTGACCGACGGCCCGGAGAATCCCGCCTTCTGGGAGCACGCGTGGACCGCCCGGACGCTCGGGATCCCGCTCGTCACCCCGGGTGAGCTGGAGCTGCGCGGCGACCGCCTGCTGCACGACGGTTCGCCGGTCGACTGCGTCTACCGCCGCACGAACGACGACGAGCTCGACTCCGCGGTCGGCGCGCTGCTCGCGCCGGCGCTCCTGGCCGGGCGGATCCGGATGGTCAACTGCTTCGGGACCGGGATCGGCGACGACAAGCTCGCCCATGCCTACGTGCCCGACATGGTCCGCTTCTACCTCGGCGAGGAGCCGCTGCTGCGACAGGTGGAGACGTTCGACCTCGGCGAGCCGCGCACGCTCGAGCGCGCGCTCGACGTGTTCGACGAGCTCGTCGTCAAGGACCGCGGCTCCTACGGCGGGCTCGGCGTCGTGGTCTGCCCGCACGCAGACCGCTCCGACGTCGAGCAGCTGCGCGAGCGCGTCCGCGCCGCGCCGCAGGACTACGTCGTCCAGCGGCCGGTCCGGCTCTCGACGCATCCGACCGTCGTCGACGGCCGGCTCGCAGCGCGCCACGTGGACCTCCGGCCGTATGTCCTGACAGCGGCTCGCGGCGCGGTCGAGGTGCTCCCCGGCGGCATCACGCGGGTCGCGCTCGACGAGGGCGCGCTGGTCGTCAACTCCTCCCAGAACGGCGGCGCGAAGGACACGTGGGTGATCCCGTGACGCGGCTGCCGGCGTGGGCCGAGTGGAGCACCCACGCCGCGCCGTGGACCGTGGGGGTCGAGGAGGAGGTCATGCTGCTGGACCCGCACGACTGGTCGCTGGCCTCGCGCGTCGGCGAGGTGCTCGCGGCGCTGCCGCCCGCGCTCGCCGAGCGGGCGGCGCAGGAGACGCACGGCTCGGCGCTGGAGCTGGCGAGCCGGCCGCACGCGACGGTCGCCGGCGCGGTCGCAGAGCTGGCCGAGCTGCGCGCGGGGCTGGCCGCCGCGCTGGCGCCGCTGGGGCTCCGCGCCGCGGCCTCCGGGACGCACCCGTTCGCGCGCTGGCGCGAGGTCGAGGTCTCGCCGGGCGCCCGCTACCGCTCGATCTACGAGACGATGCGCGAGCTGGCGCGGCGCGAGCCGACGTTCGCGCTCCACGTCCACGTCGCCGTGCCCGACGCGGAGGCGGCGGTGCGCGCGCTCGACGGCCTGCGCGTGCACGTCCCGCTGCTGCTGGCGCTCGCCGCCAACTCGCCGTTCTGGCAGGGCCGCGACACGGGGCTGGCGTCGGCGCGCGTGCCGATCTTCGGCACCTTCCCGCGCGTCGGCATCCCGCGCCGGTTCGGCAGCTACGCCGAGTACGTCGAGGCGGTCGACGTGCTGCTGCGCTGCGGGGCCTTCCCCGAGCCGACGTTCCTGTGGTGGGACGTGCGGCTCCAGCCCAAGCTCGGCACGATCGAGGTGCGGATCATGGACGCGCAGACGCGCATCGGCGACAGCGCCGCGCTCGCCGCGCTCGTGCAGTGCGCCGTGCGGCTGGCGGCGATCGAGGGCGGCGTCGACGAGGCGCTGGCCGCGCGACCCGAGGTGCTCGACGAGAACCGGTTCATCGCGACGCGCGACGGGATGCGGGCGCAGTTCCTCGATCCCGTGCGGCGCGCCTGCCGGCCGGCGCGCGACGTCCTGGCGGAGCTGCTTTCGGCGTGCGCGCCGCACGCGGCCGCGCTCGGGTGCGACGAGGAGCTCGCCGGCGTGGAGGCGCTGGCCGCCGAGCCGGGCGACCAGCGCCAGCGGGTTCGCGTGGGCGTGGCGCAGGGCGACCCCGTGGGGCCGGCGCTCGGGATGCTGGTCAGCGCGCTAGCGGCGGAGTTCACCGCCGGCGCGCCGCGAGCCGAGCCTCGATCTCGTGCGGGTTCTGCGCGTAGCCCTTGATCACGTACGAGAGCCACATCCGCACGCGGTGGTCCTGGTCCTGCCAGACGTGGCAGAGCTCGTGGGTGACGAGATCGTCCGAGACGTCGCCGAGCGGCCGCTTGAGCAGGATCAGGTTGCACATGTTGTAGCCGACGAAGCGCCGGAACCAGGGCAGGCGGAAGAGCCACGGGACGTGCAGGATCCGCACGCGATCGAGCCGCAGCGGCTCGGCGTACAGGGCGAGCCGCTCGAGCCGTGCGGCGGCGCGCTCCAGCACCGCCCGCTCGGCTCGCCCCTGGCCGCGCCGCCCGAGGAGGTTCAACGCGCCGCGGTGGTCGTTCCGGTCATCGCGCCGGCCCGGGCCGCGGTCATCGCGCCCCGCCCGCGAGCGCGAGCAGGCGCGCCCGCGCGTCCTCGTCCAGCCGGCCCAGGAGCGGCTCGACGTGCGCCGCCAGCGCCTCGCGCGCGAGCGTCGCCTCGTCGGCGGGCGCCGCGGCGTTGCGGTCGGCCGCGAAGCGGACGGCATCGAGGAACGCGCCGGTGCCGACGGGCCCGACGTCGCGGGCGCCGAGCAGTCGCTTGACGGCCGCGGCGGCGGTGGCGTCGCCCCCGGCGGCCGCGTCGATCGCGGCCGCGAGCTCGGGCTCGCCGGGCGGCGGCACGTGGACGTGGGCGAAGCGGCGCACGAGCGCCGGCGAGCCGTCGAGCCGCGCGGTGGCGGTCGCGACGATGCGCCACGAGTCGGGCGCCGCGACCTCGCCCTCCGGCAGCGCGACCGGCGCGCCGCCGAGGTAGGAGGACAGCTCGCCGAGCGCGCGGTCGAGGCGCGCGCGGTCGAGCTCGTCGATCACGAGCCAGCGGCCGCGCGAGGCCGCGTCGAGCACGGCGCCGCGCTGCCACTCCTCCTCGGCCGGCCGACCGACCGTGTCGCGGCTCGACCAGCGGTGGGCGGCGGTGACGAGCGTCGCCCCGCTCGCCCGGCCGGCCTGCGCCGCCGCCTTCGCGATCGCGAGCGCGAGCGTCGTCTTGCCGCAGCCGGCCGGTCCGACGAGCACCACGTGCCCGCGCGCGAGCGCCGCGGCGACCGCGGCATGCACGCCGGGCGGTAGCCGCAGACCGGCCTCCTGGGCGGCGGCGCCGATCGCGGCGGCCGAGACGGGCGGCGCCGGCCGCGCGATCGGAGGCGCCGAGGCGACGGTCGCCGCGGCTAGCTGGTCCGGCGCCGCCGCAGTCGGCGGCGCGGCCGGAGCCGCCGCGCCCGGCGTCTCGACCGCGGGCGGCGGCGCAGTCGGCGGCGCGCTCTCGACCGGCGCGTCGGCCGTCGGCGCGGCCGGAGCCGCCGCCGCTGGAACCGGCGTCTCGACCGCGGGCGGCGGCGCAGTCGGCGGCGCGCTCTCGACCGGCTCGTCGGGCCTCGGCGCGACCGGAGCCGCCGCGCCCGGCGTCTCGACCGCGGGCGGCTCGACGCCGATCGCCTGGTAGGCCTGCGTGCGCTCTTCAGGCCCGCTCTCCCAGACGCCGGGCGGCGGCGTCGGCGGACCGGGCGCCGCGACCCGGGAGGGGCCGACGTCCTCGTACTCGTCCTCCTCCACCACGGCCGCGGAGGGTGCGAACTCGCCCTCGGCGTCGCGCACCGCCCCCTCGAGCCCGCCCGGGTTGAGCCGCCCGGCGAGGTCCTTGAGCGACTCGTGGATCGGCAGCGTCAGCTCGGCGAGGGTCTCCTGGCCGATCGCCGTCAGCCGACGCTGCCCGTCGATCAGCTCGAGATCGGTGAGGAACGTCGTGTAGCGCTCGCCCTGCGACTGGAACGTGTTGTCGCTGTCCCAGCCGACGCGCCCGAGCTGGTTCAGCGCGCGCCCGAAGTCGAGCGTCGAAGCCCGGAAGTCCGGCGGGCTGGATGCATACAGGCTCAACGCGATCGCGGCGCCGTTGTAGATCGAGTCCGTCATGTGGCGCTCGCGGAGCAGCCGCCGCAACCACTCGGCCTGCGCGGGCACGACGTCGAACGGCGCGCTCGCATCGCCCGCGCGCACGTAGCGCTTGCCCATCTCCGTCAGCTCGACGGTGCCGCGATCCTCGTTGACCAGGCCCGCCGCGCGCGCGAAGGAGACGAACTGCCGCGTCCGGCCCAGGGCGTTCTCGAGTCCAGGTGGGAACAGCTCCTCGACCGTGAAGTCGGTGATGAACTCGTCGAGCCTGAGGCGCCCGCGCTCGCCGATCGCGCGCAGCAGTCCGTGCGCGTCGCCGAGGCGGGGGGCGGGGATGGGACGCATGCATGCACCGTATCGGCGCGCCGCGCGGGCGGTCCAGCGGCTGCGCGGCCGGCCGGTTGCCGGCGGCCGGCCGCGCGAGATGCCGCCGGGGGGGCGGCCGACAGGCGCCGCCGTTCTCGTGCGCGCGCTCAGGCGGCGAGGGCCAGCACCGACGTCGCGTCACCACACGCGAACGCCAGCGCCTCAGACGCCGAGAGCCGCTCGGCCACCGAGCCGTCCGCGCACCGCAGCTCGGCCCAGACACGGCCGGTCGCGGCGTCGAGCTCGAAGTGGATCTCGAAGTCGGACTCGAAGAGCTCCCGAGCCCGCTCCCACGCGACGTCGAGCTGCCGGAGCACCTCAGGCGGCGGGCCGGGCGGCAGGTCGCGAGTCGTCGAGCGGAAGCGGGGCATCGGGGGGATTCCTTTCAGGAGCACGCTGCACGGACTGCATCGGACTCTGCGGTCCACCGCCGCATGGGGTGCGAACCCCAAACGCCAGAAAAAAGGGGCGCCTCCCCCGAAGCGCCCCTTTCCCTGCTCCCCCGCGACTCGTCGCTACTAGCGCTCGCCGAGCTCCTGGCTCGGTCTCAACACGGGTTCCAACGACGCAGGCACGCGCGGGTTGGGAAGTGAGCCAGCGGGTCTTCTAGAGACCCGGCGGGTGGCGGGCGACGAAGCCCGCCGTCGAGCGCAGCCCGTTCTGCCAGCGCGAGCCTGTCTCGCGCGCGCCGGAGGTGTCGAAGCGGATTCCCGCGACCTCCATGAAGACGTGGCCCTCGTGCGCGTAGATCGTCACCCACTTGCCGCGCCCAGGCTCGCCCCAGGACATCAGCGGGCCCGAGGCGAGCGGCGCCTCGAGGTAGCCCGCGGCGGCGAGCACGAAGGAGACCGAGCCGGAGCAGTCGTAGCCCTTGTCGAGCCACTTGCCGTGGCCGCCGCCCCAGAGGTAGGGAGAGCGGGCGATCACGTTGCCGGCCTCGATCATCTGGCGCACCGGCTCGGGCGCCTCCAGCGGAGGGAGAGCGATGCCGTTCGGCAGCGCCGTCGCCTCGACGATGCCGTCGCCGGCGGTCGAGGGGCGCGAGAGGTGCACGTCGCCCGCGGAGGCGGCGCGGTCCGGTTTCGGCGCTGCGGTCGGCGGCGCCGCCGGCGCGGCCTCCGGCCGTGGCGCGCGCTCGCCGGACGCGCCCGCGACGGGCTCCACCACCTTCGCCTCGTGCGCCTTCGGCAGCGGCGGCAGCTCGGTCTGCGGGCGCTCGGCGTACGCCGCGACGCGCTCCCGCACCTGCGGCGGGGGCGACGAGGGGCGCTCGCCGCCGGACGCCGACAGGGCGAACGCGCCGCCGCCCGCCGCGCAGGCCAGGCAAGCCCCGATCAGCGCCGCCGTCCGCATCTCAGCCAGTATGACCGCGCCAGAACGACGTCTTGCCGGCGGCGCCGGCCTTGGTCATGCCGATGTGGACGTGATCGCGGTGCGCCGCCGTCTTGTTCACGTTCTTGCGCAGCTTCCCGCGCTTGCCGTAGCACGGTCGATACGGCTGGAACTCCGGCATTCCCGCAGCCCAGTACCCGCAGTTCCAGATCAGCTCCTCGACGCCCATGCGGCGCGCGAGCGCCTGCTCGTTGCCGACCGCGTCGGGAGCGCGCAGAAGGTCGATGAGCCCCTGAGCGGCGCGCCGGTCGGCGCTGACGGCGGCGTCGAGGTGCCAGTCGATCGCGCGGTTCTCGGCGTGCAGAGATGCCTCGTTCTCGCCCCACATCTCGCACCGGTAGGAGCCCCAGAAGACGCCGCGGAAGTTCTCCTCCAGCCAGGCCTGGAGCGCCAGCATGCCCGGCCGTGACTTCGACGAGCAATGGGTCGCCGGGTCGTATACGGAAGCCTCGATCGGGAGGTCGATCAGCTCGTCGGCGGGGTTGGCGCGTGCCAGCGCGAGGCCGGGCAGGGCGAGCAGGACGAGCAGCGGGAGGACGATGAGCCGGCGCACCTCCGAACGGATCGGCGCGCCGGCGGATCCCTTGAGTCCGGGTCAGACGCGAGCGGGCGACGAGGCGGCGATCGCCTGGCGCAGGTCCTCGACCAGGTCCGCCGCGGCCTCGATCCCGCAGCTGAGCCGCACGAGGTCGGCGGGCACGGCCGCGCTCGACCCCTCGACCGACTGGTGCGTCATCGCCTGCGGCACCTCGATCAGCGACTCGACGCCGCCGAGCGACTCGGCGAGCGCGAACAGCTTCGTCGCCGCGACGATCTTCACCGCGTCCGGATGGCGGAAGCAGACCATGCCGGAGAAGCCTGGCCAGCGCACGTCGTAGACGTCCGGCTGCTCGCCCAGGAACTCGCAAACGGCCATGGCGTTCTCCGCGTGCGCGGCCATCCGCAGGTGCAGCGTGCGCAGCCCACGGTGCACGAGGAAGCAGTCGAGCGGTCCGGGAACCGCACCGATCGAGAGCTGCGCGAAGCGGATCGCCTCGTGCAGCGCGGGGTCGCCGACGACCACCGCACCGCCGACGGTGTCGGAGTGCCCGCCGAGGTACTTGGTCGTCGAGTGCACGACGGCGCCGGCTCGGAACTCGAGCGGGCGCTGGTTGACGGGTGTGGCGAATGTGTTGTCGACGGCGACGAGCACGTCGCTTCCGACCGCGTCGAGCACGGCGCAGATGTCGACCACCTTGAGCGTCGGGTTCGTCGGGGTCTCGACCCAGACGAGCTTGGTCTCGGGCCGCAGCGCGGCTCGAACGGCGTCGACGTCGGTCTGGTCGACCATGTCGTAGGCGACGCCGAAGCGGGCGAGGATCTTGTCGACCAGGCGGTAGGTGCCGCCGTAGAGGTCGTCGGGGATCACCACGTGGTCGCCGGCGCTGCAGACGGCGGTGAGCAGCGCGTGCGTGGCGGCCATGCCCGACGCGAACGCGGTCGCGTGACCGCCCTCCAGCTCGCCGAGCCCGTTCTCCAGCGCGCGCCGCGTCGGGTTGGCGGCGCGCGAGTAGTCGTAGTCCTCGACGAACCGTCCGGGCGCGGGCTGGACGTAGGTCGAGCTCTGGTGGATCGCCGGGACGACGGAGCCGTAGCTCGGGTCCGGGTCCAGCCCGGCGTGGACCACGCGAGTCGGGAACTCGGTCATGAGACGAGCGCCTCGAGCAGGTCGGCGCGCGTGACGATCCCGGTCGGCCGCCCGTGCTCGGTCACGAGCAGCGCCTGGCGGTCGCCGGTGAGGAGCTCGACGGCCTCGCGTACCGGATCGCTGGCGGCGACCGCCGGGAACGGCGGCTCCATCATGTCGACGATCGCGGTGCCCATGATCCCGGGGTTGTCGGCGGCGTGCTTGAGCAGCCCGCGCTCGCCGATCGACCCGACGACGGTCTCCGGGTCGGTGTGCGACACGACGGGCAGCTGGCTCACGCGGTGCTCGTGCAGCAGCGCGATCGCGTCCTTGACGTGCTGCTGGGTCTCGACGACGACGAGCGGCGGGATCTCGCCGGCCGCCTGCTTGGCGTGCAGCACGTCGCCGACCGTGCGGTCGCTCGTGCGCTCGAGCATCCCGTGCGACGCCATCCATGTGTCGTTGAAGATCTTCGACAGGTAGGCGCGTCCGCCGTCGGGCAGGATCACCGCGATCAGCGCGCTCTCGTCGTCGACGCCGCGCGCGACCTCCAGCGCCGCGTACACGGCGAGCCCGCAGGAGCCGCCGACGAGTATGCCCTCCGTCTCGGCCAGCCGGCGGGTGGTCAGGAAGGAGTCGCGGTCGCTGACCGTCACGTAGCGGTCGACCACCGAGGGGTCGAACGTCTCCGGCCAGAAGTCCTCCCCCACGCCCTCGACGAGGTACGGGTGGACCTCCTCGTTGGAGTAGATCGAGCCGACCGGGTCGGCGCCGATCACCTCGACGTCCGGGTTCTGCTCGCGCAGGTAGCGCGCCATGCCGGTGACCGTGCCGCCGGTGCCGACGCCGACGACGAGGTGCGTCACGCGGCCGCCGGTCTGGCGCCACAGCTCCGGCCCGGTCGTCTCGTAGTGCGTCTGCGGGTTCGCCGGGTTGCGGTACTGGTTCGGCTGGAACGCCCCCGGGATCTCCTCCGTCAGCCGGTCCGCCACGCGGTAGTAGGACTGCGGCGACTCGGGCGCGACGTCGGTCGGCGCGATCACGACGTCGGCGCCGTACGCGCGCAGGAGGTCGATCTTCTCGCGCGACATCTTGTCGGGCATCACCGCGATCACCCGGTAGCCCTTCAGGCGCGCGGCGATCGCCAGGCCCGTCCCCGTGTTGCCGGAGGTCGGCTCGATCAGGGTCCCGCCGGGCCGCAGGCTGCCGTCGCGCTCGGCGGCCTCGATGAGGCGCAGCGCGACGCGATCCTTGATCGAGCCGCCCGGGTTGAACATCTCGAGCTTGGCGACGAGCTGCGGCTTGAGGCCGGCGCCGATGCGGCTGAGGCGTACCAGGGGAGTCTCGCCGATCGTCTCGAGGATCGAGTCTCTGATGTCGGCTTGCAGAGCTGCGTCCTGAGCCATGGCGCCGAGTCTACGGGGGGGCGAGATCGGCGGGCCCGCCGCATACGGAGACACATGCGCTCTCGTTGCCTGTTGACAGCCCTCGCCGCCTGCCTGCTCCTCCTCCCCGCCCCCGCGTTTGCCGGCGGCTACTCCGTGACGGCCTGCTTCGGCTGGGAGAACGGCTCGTGGTCGGAGTGGGAGCCGTCGCCGTTCGCGACCGCGTACACCGCGTGCCCCGGCGGAGTGGTCGACGTGCGGCGGCCGTGGGTCGGGGAGGGGATGATCGCGCGCAACGTGGTCGGGCCGCACGGCCACGCACCGCTCGACGCGGCGGCGGCGCTGCGCTTCGACGCGCCCGCGGGGACGACGATCACGGGCCTCGACGCCGACTTGAGGATGACCGCGAACCCCGGCTGGGATGCGGGTCTGCACGACGCGACCAACGAGCGCTGGCTGTGGTGCGGCCCGCCGTGCCTGAGCTCGTTCGAGCGCTGGATGCACGAGGAGCTGCGCGGATTCGCCACGCGGCGGTTGCAGGCGCTCGTGCGCTGCGTCGCGCCGCGCTGCCGGCGCGACGGGCGGCACGGGTTCGTTGCGATGCGCAACGTGCGCGTGTATCTCGACGATCCGTCGGCGCCGCGGGTCGACGGCGTGCGCGGTGGTCTCGCCGCGGACGGCTGGGTGCGGGGTGCTCACGACGTGGCGTTCGACGCCGCCGACAACAGCGGGATCCGCCTGTGGCGGATCGAGCTGGATGGGCGCGCGGTGCACGAGGACGTGCGCGCGTGCGACTTCACGCGCCCGGTGCCGTGCTCGAACGGCGCGGTCGGCGCGTCCTTCGACACGCGAGCATGGCCCGACGGCGAGCACGTGCTGCGGCTCGCCGCGCAGGACGCGGGCGGCAA
>Ga0126313_10000362_pt1 | contig 21187 bp, 19 predicted proteins | sample Plot105A_FD_89954 | JGI IMG/M metagenome (GOLD analysis project Ga0126313, IMG submission 89954) | Serpentine soil microbial communities from UC McLaughlin Reserve, CA, USA - Plot105A | ecosystem: Environmental > Terrestrial > Soil > Grasslands | place: USA: UC McLaughlin Reserve, Lake County...
AGACGAGATCAAATTCATTCAAATGTTTAGCAAAAAGGTAATGCCGCATTTCAGCGTCAAATCCCATGGTAGAAAAGCTACTGCCTCTGCTTCTTAAGAGCATGCTATTGCGACTCTTTTAATCATTTTCCCATAGCAGCAGCGGCCCTCTTTATTATTTTTCATTTTAGCCTAGCCTGTTGGAAAATGGTTCAGGGAGAACTATTATCGATAAGATAGCCGTCATAGTCATGGTTGTTGTCGTCGTAGTCGTCGTCTTTGACAGTAAAAACGTCCATTTCCCGGGTGTGCGATCCACGTTATCGTCTTGATCCACCGCTCGGAGGAATATCTCATGGAAACCCTCAGAGCTGATAAGCTTGAACAGTCACAACAAAATAATCGCGCGCGCGAGGCGGCCGACAAAGCTATAGATTACAAAGTATCATCATGAAGGAGAAATAAAACCAGCGTGTGTGTTTTTTTAGCCCACTGTCATTCCCCACTCCCATATATATCTCCGTGCGCGATATATGTGGGAAGCAATGGTGGGGTAGAGCAAGAACGCACAGCTACGCCTTGTAACGCGCATTAAAGGATGTTAACCTCGGACGACTTGCAGTAAAGGGGACAGAACCAAGCTAGAGAGGCATGAAAAATCGATAAATGACGTAAACGCATAGTTATTAGATCTTCGTTCATCTACACCGTAATTAGTCGCCGAAATGTGAAAAACGGCAATAAGGTCAACATTCTTAAGTCATGGCGCGGATAGACCCTACGACTTCATTTTTGCATCTATAGTCCTCTCCCAAAGCGTCAATCCTTGCCGGAATTGTCACGTGATATTATTGGTTGATATGAGGTAAGCGAGCTACTATTACATGGGGCAAAATTTTGATTAATGGATTCATTTAGCGGCGAGGCTTTTCCGGAATTCAAGCTCCGCCTCTATTAAGGAATTTCTTATACTATCAAACTCATCTCTGACTTCAGATACCTTCTTCATAGCTTTCTCTAATCCTGCATCAGACTGACCTGCTTCCTTCATGAGTGATGCCAATTCTTTTAAGGTTGAGCTGATTCTTCCTCATCATAATCAGCTTCTTTTTTTGCGTGCACTTCCTTTCTGTTTATAGCAAAATAAAATATTTCATTAATTGTCTTTCTTACTAAAAAATATTTTAAAAATTAATGACGAAAAGGTTATTTAACTCTATAACGATGAGTAAGTATGAAAGAAATCTCTATCATCATCCACACAGATGACCTTGCTAAAGTCACTGAAATTCTGAGGAAACACAACGTCGGCGGCATGAGCTTCTATGATGTAAATGGTGCGGGTAGAGTAAAACGAGAAGCTGTACCAGAAATGGTACGGGCATACATGACAGGTAGAACAATTACCCCCGACTATGTGAGGAGGACAAAGGTTGAAACAATTGTATCTGACTCCGCAATGAATCAGATTGTTGATGATATATCAACCAGTCTAGGCCAGCATGCGGGAGGTGAGGCACATGGTATGATATTTATCAAGGATGTCTCTGATGCTTATGAAATAGGAACTAAAGAAAGGGGAGAAGCTGTATTAACCAGAAGATAATCCACTATTTACAGGCCTTCACCGATGATAATACTTTCAAGTCATCGGTTGCTCAAGCAAGCATATGGTTTCTTTGAGTGTGTGTGTCTCTTATCAACCGGAGAGTTTACAGAACCTAAGCCCACATCCTTTTTTTACTTCCTTCTGTATTGACTATTTAGTTCTTTCAAGGAAATACCTAGGGATAGTTCTGCGCCATTAAACCCTTCTACCTTTGATTTTGGAATGACATACTCTGCAGTAGGTCCTCTTTCAAGAGTCAGGGTATCTTCTTCGACTTCAATCACGTTGCCAGCATCTCCACCATCGCTTGTTCTAGCGTTTTTGTGAATTATGTCCTCCCAGTTTGGAATGATGTCAGACATATCTCTTTTAATTCCCAATATATGATTACAAAACCATCAATTAAAGAAGTTCTAACAGACAGTCAGACAGCAAAAAAGTTGGAGTGGAGAGCTGTAGTCTGGTCTGGTATCACAATGAGCCCTCCGAACAGGCCGGGGTTGACGTATACATACCATTACACGCAGTAATGGTATCATGGAACGACTAGACTCAAATCATCCCATTAGTGAGCTCGAACGTGTGTATATATATATTTTAGATACAATTTTGCAGATTTCCAAAGACCAAGACGCGACTCTGGAAACCTCGGCGCAGCCTATCTAATGAAATCGGATCCATGCAACTACAAGTACGATGCCAATCCCACCCGGTCCATTTTTATCAATCTGGTTAACTACGGTATTAAATCAGGCTTGTTTTTGGTAATTGTCGGACAAATTCAGCAGCAATGCCAATGCCATATCTTCCCGTTTGTCGACAAACAGTCTCTCCTGTAGGTAACCCAAAAAATTGCGCCGACATAATCCCGTTGCAGTACAGAGTGATCGCACTGCCCACATTTCCGCACCCGCCAGTCTACGAATGCTGCTGAGATAGCTCAACAAGCCTCTTTGCTTGCTCCTGTCCTGTAACAGGCAATAGTTTTGGATCAAGCAATCTAGCTTGGGTAACTCCAGACAGATATTTGGATAGACGCCTTGATCGCTTCTACTAACCTGTCTAAAAGAATCAAACCTTTATGCAAACTAGAGCGTAGTTCTTTTACTTTCGGTATTTTTTTCTTCTACAAGCCCTCTGAACATAGTTACGTCGCGTTTAAAGAACATATCTAATATCCAGTCAGCTAACACTCTGACCTTTTTCTGTATTGTTGGAAGGTTTGCAAGATAATAGTTGCGCCACAACCACCATGCGAAAAATCCTTGCACCTGTATACCCAATAAATCGCCCACACCACTCCTCTTTCCTATCGTAGCCATCATGCCTTTAGTCTTGTAATTAAATTCTTCTTTGCGATCCGTTTTATCCTCTATTTCTATGATGAGATTTTTTGCGACTACCAAACCTTCCCTAATGGCATGCTGAGCTGTAGGTGGATAAGGAGTACCCTTGTTAGGATCTATGATAAAAGCGCAATCACCAAGTGCATAAACACCTTTGTATTCAGGTAGTTCTAGATACTTATCTACAACTATTCTCCTGCTCTTAGTCTCATGTTCACATGGTAGTGAAGACACTACAGCTGTAGGTGATACTCCACCAGACCAAATTATTGTTTTGGTAAATATCGTAGCACCGTCACTAAGCTTGACACTGTCTTCTGTAGCCCCTATAACTTTAGTACGAAGAATAACCTCTATACCACTATTCCTGAGTTTGTGTAAAGCAAATTCTGCCAATTTCTCGCTCATCTCAGGTAAGAGTCTATTCCCTGAATGAACTATTATGACTCGTATATTCTCGTAGTCTATATTATGGTAATATTCTTTTGCGGAATTCCGGATAAAATCATTTATTTCACCTGCAGTTTCTACACCTGCAAATCCACCGCCTACTACTACGATTGTTAGAAGTTTAGATTGTAATTCTTTTCTGTTAACGTTGCTATCTTCAGTTGTTGTTCTTGTTATCGGTAATTGATCTGCTTCTTCAAGTAAATATATAATATGATTTCGCAGAACTATGGCATCATTCAAATTCTTCATTGTGAATGCATATTTTTGCATATCAGACATTCCAAGGAATTTTGTATCGCTACCTAAAGCGATGACAAGGTAATCATAATCTAGAAACTTCAAATCATCTCCTAACATCTCTGCAGAATAGTTAGGAGTACCTTGCAGCGTTTTTGGTAGCGCTGAGGAGGAAGAAGATCTAATTAGAACTCGTTTTCTTTGCAAGTCAATTTCCTCCACTGTAGCAGCAAAAAATCGCGATCTCTTACAAAAGGTCCTGATAGGTGTTACAATATGCGTTGTTTCCAACATTCCAGATGCAACCTCGTGAAGCATCGGCGTAAAAAGCAGGTAATTGTCTTTGCTTACCATTGTGATATCTATAGTAACATCAGTCTGGAAATTATCCTGCAATTTATTGAGTACGGATACGCCCCCAAATCCTCCCCCCAATATAACAATCCTTCTTCTATTTTGAGGTAGGTTTTCTCCATGGACAAGTTCTGAATGGTTTTGTAAAGTATCAATCCTCGAGAATGATATATCACAACCTTGTGGACACCTATATCTAGCTCCAAACCTGATCGATAAGAACGATGAAAATAATCCCAATGTAATCCCAAATAATAGATGTATCATAATTGTGCTAATTTGGGGTACTAGAGGATTTATGTCATTATTGCTGGTCATGGGTGTGATTTGGTACTCTGATGCACCAGCACGTCTGAACTCTTGATTTAATACAAATTGCTCTACTGGAATAAAAAAAACTAGGTACACTATGACACCGACTAACAACCCGTAGCGCAAACCATTTGAAGGCTTGCTGATATTAAGAATATTGGTCTTATAGAGAAAAACTCCAGCGACTATTCCAATACAAGTAGCAGTTAGGAAGTGAATCATGAATCCTGCTATAATATTAGCAATTGTAGGCGAATTAACACCAACTATATGTCCAAATACTATCCATGTAAGATCATATCCTGATTCGTTGATCCCTGAAAGAAAAGTCAGTGGAAAAGCCATTGCAATACCGCCCATAAGAGCTCCAGCAATGATAAAGAACACTTCTCTTTTGAATGAAAAGTCTATCCTAACTTCCTGAGCATGTATGTCCTGTTGTTTTTGTCGTTGATTGCCTTGTTGTTTACGCAAATTCCAGGACATCTATATGCCTCGATACTCTGTTATTTATGAATTGAGTACCTCCAAAAATCCGGAGTAGCTTTTCTTATTCTTACTTCCAAATATCATGGTGAAGCATTTTGAAAAAGCGTCTTAATGTTCAGCTCGAAGTGTCTCTTTATGGCAAGATTGATTCCTACTAGCTCTCCTTCCATAGCTGTCCCCTTTACATAGGTAATAAAGAATAGTGCCTAGAAAACTGGCTGAGGTCGTGGGTTCAAATATAGTACTTACTGGAATAATTGCGGCCTTAGTTAATAGACAACAATGCTAAATTATACAATTTTGCTATCCCACGGAAACTGTTTATTCTTTTTGTAATATTCAACCAGTCCTCCTTCAAGAAGTAACTTATGCATGAATTCAGGCACCGGTTTGGCAGAAATATATTCGCGAGTTCTCAGATTTTCAACAATAAAATTGCCTATGTCTACTCTTAGTTCGTCGCCCTGAATTACTTTATCCTTTATTCCAGGAATTTCCAGAGCAGGAAGTCCAATCGTAAATGCATTCCTGTAAAATATCCTTGCAAAGCTTTCAGCAATCACTGCTGCTATACCGGCATATTTCAGAGCCACTGGTGCTTGCTCTCTGCTTGATCCTCCTCCGAAATTTTTTCCTGCAACAATAAAATCTCCTTTCGCTATCTTTTTGTGAAAGTCAGGATCAATGCCATACATTGCATATTTTGCCATTTCGTACGGATCGTTTGTCCTGCTCTTGAACCTAAATGGAATTATAATGTCTGTGTTGATGTCGTCGCCAAAGACCCATGCCTTTCCATTTAAAATTGATGTTGGAATTACTGGAGGAGGTGGCGTCAAAGACGGAGGTGCGGGTGTGACAGGCGATGATCTAGAATTGGTTGTTGGGGTAGTAGAAGAAGAGCTTCCTGTGGTGTTACGGTTCTTGTCGTTGCCGCTCAGTGCAAATACCCCCGTGGGTCGGCTACCTTTCCTTCAATGGCAGATGCAGCCACTGTGGCAGGAGATGAGAGATATACCTTAGAAGTTAGAGCGCCCATCCTGCCTACAAAATTTCTAGAAGACGAAGATATGCAAATTTCTTCTTCTCCCAAAGCACCTAGGTGAGTGCCGACGCAAGCACCACAGGTGGCATTTGTGAATACGGCGCCGGCGTCAAGGTAAATCTGTACATATCCTCGCCTAATTGCTTCTTCGTAGACCTTGACAGAAGTAGGTGTAACGATGCACCTAGTGTTTTTGTGCACCTTTCTACCTTTTAATATTCGAGCGGCTACTTCCAAGTCTTCGATCCTACCATTTGTAGCAGATCCGATAAAGGCTTGGTCAATTTCTAGCCCGTCCATCTCATCGACTGAATGGACGGCATCGGGATGGTCAGGACCTGCAACCATGGGCTCTATGTTGCTGCAGTCGATCTCTATTTTGTCAATGTAATTGGCAGCTTGACCTGGCTCAATCCCTAAAGCAGGATTTTGATTACTAACCATAGCCCTTGGATTCTGATCTAGATATTGCTTGGCTACTTCGTCAAATGGGAATATTGAGATCTTTGCTCCACATTCCATAGAAGCATTGCTTATGCAAGCCCTAGAGTCCATGGTAAATTCTTTCCTGACGTTTTCGTCTGAAAAGAACCATTCCAAAGCCCTATAGTTTGCCCCATCTTCTCCCATTTTTCCAATAAAATCCAGTATTAGGTCGCGAGCAAACACGCCTCTCTCAAGACTGCCAGACAATGTTACTTTGATGCTCTCTGGAACACGCAGCCACATTCTTCCAGAAGCCCATATAGCAGCGATTTCGGTACTTCCAATTCCTGTGGCAAATGCCCCTACACAACCCGCCTGACAAGTGTGAGAATCAGCTCCAAGAATTATCATGCCCGGCAGTGCAAGATATTCCAGAATATGTTGATGGGATATCGAACCTTCGACCAGCATGCAACTATGCTCTACAGCAAATTCTCGCATCATAGCATGGAGGTCTGCGACCTTTTCGTCTGCAGCTGGAAACGTATGATCTATTACCAGAAGAACTTTTGATGGGTCGTACAATTTGTCAATCCTCATTTCTTTCAACGATTTGATAGCCAGAGGCCCGGTACTATCCTGAGCCATTGCAAGGTCCACATCTACTACTGCAATATCGCCGGCATTCAGACGTTTGCCTTCTTGTGGGCCTTGATTGTTTATAGAGAGTGCTTTCTCTGCAAATGTTAGTGACTGATCTTTCAGGATCTCGTGTATGCTATTATCGTCGGTAGCAGTAGCAGCAGATGTTAATTGTTGAGTTGCTGACTGATTTTCAGCGACTGGCAAGTTGTTCTCTATTGTCAGAATATTTATTTTAAGAGTTTGCGAAGATAATAATCAGTTAGGTTAGATAGTATTATTTGGTAGGGAGGAGGTAGCTCACGACTGCCGGATTTAATTATCTTGATTGTCAGTGTGTGTGTATATAACAAAAGAAATGACCATACTAGAAGTGACTAATAAATTTCAATATCATATATAGCATCTTGTTCTTGTTCTGCGGCTACACCATTTCCTGTAAAATATGATAAGATGTCTTCTTTATTCGACACAATAATTCTTCGGTGGATGGCTGACTGCTTTCTCACCATGCGATAGCTCAAGCTCTACTTTGGCAAGCCTTCATCACCCCAAGTTAACAGCCAGCAATCACCCCAAGTTACCAGGTCATCGCCCGAATTTAACGAGGGATCAAAATCACCCGAAGGATTATCAGTGTCAAATTTCACGAAGGAAGAATCGACAGATCAGCGGCAGAGTTAGCGGTGCACTTTTTATAATTTAGCACTCTTGAGGGAGAGTCCTTACATAAGATGCTTAACAAATATTGTAGAGTCGCTAAATCTTGTACGTGCTAACCTAGGAGAATGTCCAGAACCCCACAAATACCCTGACCCTGGATTGATGTCTGTTGTGGTAGGAGGAGTTACCGATACAAAGGAATCAAGAAGCCAAAAAAGGAGGGAGAGGTGGGCATATATTATTGGACTCTTTGCAGTCGTATTTTTGTGGCGGGCAATCTGGGATTGGTCTGAGCAGTACTTCAGTACAAACGGAAGTTTTGTCATTGGTTTGATTCTAGTAGCCGTTGTTGGCTGGTTATACAGGGATCACGTCAAAGAGCTTTTCTGAGAACAAGCCGAGGATATCGTGCACAGTGGGCCGTTTCTAAAAGAGGTTCTGGTAAGTCCGAGGGGCCTGCGAACACTTTCGAGCATGAAAATCTCGAAAATCCTCCTTCAAGTCAGCCGTCTCCTCAATTCATTCGCTGCCAAATCAGCCTTGGCTTTCGGTTCTTTTCAGTCACTTTTTACTGCCGCCTGTCTCATCGGGGCCATCGTCATCGAGAACAACAGGCACAAGCCGACGATAACCGTGGTGATCGCTCCAATCGTACCTAGAAGCCCAAGGAATTACAATAACCAAGATAATGTTACCCTAAGATGATAACGGAATACCCCGAACTCGTATGTCCATCCTCTTAGCCAGCGTTTGCCATGTCCAGCTAGATCTCGCAGAAACTCATAATTGGAAAGCGCTCCTACATTAGTTTTACCAAAATGATCGAACCGCAAAAAAAGCGGACCATGTGGACAGGCCGCCTGACGCCATGATGATGCCACTTACATTTGACCCGGCATACGTCGAGGGAGCCGTGAAGCCGTTTTTCCTAAGCGCCAAATATGAGGGCGAACCGCCGGTGCTTCCCATGATCGACCTCGCCCTTGGCAAGGATGCGGCGGTGTCCGCTCACTTGTTTGGGATGTTCTATGAAAGTTGGAAGCCGAATATGGAGGAAGAAGGAGTCGCAGTCTTCATACAGGGTTACGAGAAGCGCGGACCACACAACGAGAGAAAGAGGATATACATGACAGCTACTTCGCCTGACCTGTATGGTCCGATGTACTCGGATAAGATCAAACGCTTTCTGGATTATCTCTTCGACGAGCAAAACGAGGGCAAGCCACTGATGCAACGGTACTACGAGAGATACTTCGACATGTACTGGGACCTTCACCTTGGCGTCACGGGGGACGACATTCCACCCGAAGTCAAGCAGATCGGCAGTAGTTTTATCACCGTCCTCGGCTTCTGGTACCCAACGCTACAGGTCGTCCATGACAACTACATGCGCGTGCGCCATCTTCGCCCACTCCTCAAGGACTGGATTGACCATCGGGTCCAAGATATTATCGACGGCCGTGTGCCCAATCCGGAGAAGACCATGGTCTATTATTGGATCAAGAACGGCGAACTGGGACAGAACTTCCGGAGAAAGGATATTGTCTTTGAATGCTTCCACAACTTTCTTGCGTTCAGCCAGTGGGGCAATTCGCTCTACAACATAATGGCTCGGTTAGAGGAAACAACCAAGGGGGACCCGCCAGTGCGCTCGTGGTTTGAAAAGACAATGAAAAGTGGCCCCGACGAAACTGACGAATCCGCATTCACACGACTTGACCGTTTCGTTATGGAGTTGTTCCGCACTATATCGCCCAATGCCGGCAGTGTCTCAACGCTTCCTGCCATGCAGCAAGCTTTTGGTACTGCGCACCCTGGCTTTAGCACCATAGTTACGCCTCACTCAAAAACCAGCAGAGACCCCCTTAACTGGAAGGACCCGAATGTCTTTGACCCTGATCGCTACATGCAAGCTCTGACAAGTGAACAGAACGACGAAGCCAAGTCCAAGCAAGTTGGGTTAGCCCAAAGCCCCTTTCACAAGCAAGACTTCCGAGTGAAGGATGGTCGGCAGGCTTCGATAACCAACAGCACGTTTGGTGCGGTGTACGCGCGTGTAGGGGACAGGGCCTATCCAGTGTCCGACAATGCAGGGTATGCGCCTTTTGGCTTCGGATATCGCCGTTGCGGGGGCGAGTTTCTCACTATTTACTTCTTTAAGGATCTCTTGAGAAAAGTATGGAGCGAAAATATCAACTTCAAGAGCTTGGACATAGACAAAGCCGAGTTGGTACCGGTGGGACCACGTACGGTTGTGCCAGACAACATAGGCTTTAAGAGGACTCGGTAAGGTGATTGGTATTTTGGGAACTGAAAATACAATTATAACCAATAACATCTTCTCGGGACTGAAGGTAGTCGATCTTGCGAGCTTCGTCGCCGGTCCGGGCGCAGCCGTGATCTTGTCCGACTTCGGCGCCGACGTGATCAAGGTCGAACCGCCCAAGGGAGACATGTGGAGGAAGGCGAACAAAGTTCCCCCGCAACCCTTGTCTAAAGACGCTTATCCCTGGCATCTGAACAATCGCAACAAGCGTGGACTGGCTCTAGACTTGAAATCGCCCGATGCAGGCAAGATTTTGGAACGCTTGGTCAAGTGGGCGGATGTGTTGATCGTCAACACTCCTCATCCGGCGCGCAAAAAACTGCATTTGGAGTATGACGATATTGCGCAGTGGAATTCCCGTCTGATTTACGCCGACGTGACTGGCTACGGCGAAAAAGGCCCTGATGCTGAACTGCCGGGATTTGACATCACGGCCTACTGGTCGCGAAGTGGCCTGCTCTCTCTGATGCGCGATGCTGGCGCTCCCCCCACATTGCCATTCGCAGGCACGGGAGACAGCCCAACGGCCGTTGGGCTGTTTGCTGCGATAGTTACGGGCTTGTATCGACGCGAGCGCACAGGCAAGGGCTCGTACGTTACGACGTCGCTATTAGCCGAAGGCGTTTGGTCCGCCAGTGTGGCGATTCAGGCGGCGCTTTGCGAGGCCAAGTTTTCCCCGCAGCATGACCGAAAAAATCCGGCAAACGCGGCGCAGAATGTGTACAAGAGTTCCGATGACGTCTGGTTCATGCTTGTCGTCACGCCGGACAAGATACCGGCCGTCGCAGAGGGTATCGGCCGCACCGATCTTCTGAGGGATCCGCGATTCGCCGATCCGGCGAAGCTGGCCGCGAATATGGGCCAGCTGACGGCTATATTGGACGATATTTTTAGCGCGCAGCCGATGGCGCACTGGCGCGAAGTCTTCGACAGGGCCCACATAACCTACGGTTTGGTGCGGGATCCGAGCGACGTTATCAAGGATCCGCAGTTGAGCGAGAACGACATCGTCGTTCCGCTCGCTGGCGCTGGCGGGAACCTGAAAAGCACGATCAGCAGTCCTATTCTAGTGCACGGCGTCACTAAAGTACCTGCAAAACGAGCCCCGGAACTTGGAGAGCACAACGAAGAGATTCTCAAGGAACTAGGGTTCGACGCGAAGGAAATAGACGACTTTCGCACGAGCGGCACGCTTGGGAAACCAAAGGAATCTGCGAAGGGAACGGGGGAGGACTAAAATGCAAACAGCAGGAAAAAAAGATATCAAGCCACCGAAGCCATTGCCGCCGCCGAATAGCGACTTTTATCAACTCGCCGAAACTCTACCTCCCGACGAACTTGCGACCATGAGACAGGTACGCTCATTCATGGAGAGCAAGGTGGCGCCGATCATTAACAAGTACTGGGTCGAAGATTCGTTCCCGTTCGAGTTGCTTCCCGCCATCAAGGACTTGAATCTCGGCGGTCTTGGGATGCAGGGCTACGGTTGCAGAGGAGGAAGCGCACTACTCACCGGTCTTGTTGCAATGGAGATGGCACGCACTGACTCTTCTTTCGCGACATTTTTCGGCGTCCACAATGGCCTCGCCATGGGCTCCATCTATCTCACCGGATCAGAAGAGCAGAAAAAGAAGTGGCTACCGCCCATGGCCCGCTTCGAAAAAATTGGATGCTTCGGCTTAACCGAACCGCTTGTTGGCTCCGGCACATCAGGCGGTCTAACGACCACTGCGAAAAAGGAAGGCGACACTTGGGTCTTGAACGGCCAAAAGAAGTGGATCGGCAATTCTCCGTGGTGCGACATTTCGATTATCTGGGCGCGTGATGTCGCGGATAACCAGGTCAAAGCCTTCATAGTTGAGAACAAGAACACGCCGGGCTTTAGCGTGGAAAAGATTCAGAACAAGTTTGCGCTCAAGGTAGTCCAGAACGGCTTGATTACGCTGAAAGACGTTCGGCTGCCGGAAGAGAACCATCTCCAGGCAGGCAAGTCGTTCCGCGACACGGCGCGGGTACTGCGCCAGACACGGTATATGGTAGGATGGGAGGCGACGGGATGCCAGATGGGCGCTTTCGAACATACGCTCAAATACGCCCAAGAGCGCTTGCAGTTTGGAAAGCCGATTGGCTCGTTTCAACTCATCCAGGATCTTCTCGCAAAGATGCTCGCTAACGTCACTGCCTGCCAGTGTCTAGTGGCTCGCATGGCGCAACTGGACGACCAAGGCAAGCTGACTGATGCTCAGGCAGCGGTCTCCAAGGCGTTTACTACGGCCAAGTGTCGCGAGACTGTGGCGTGGGGCCGGGAGATATTCGGCGGCAATGGTATTTCCATAGATTACAACATCGGGCGATACTTCACCGATGCTGAAGCGCTAATCAGTTACGAAGGTACCTCTCAGATGCAGAACCTCATTCTCGGCAAAGCCATCACGGGGTTGAGTGCCTTTGTGTAGCCCCCAAAGCAATGAGAAAGCCAAACCGTCAATGGAGGATGGGATCTTACGAGTTCAACATTAACACTTGAGAACGTTTTGTATGAGAAAAAAGGTGCCATCGCCTACGTGACCCTAAACCGCCCCAAAGTGCTGAATGCTCTTAATCAAAAGACGTGGGAGAACTTGCGCGCGGCTTTTGAAGATGCACGAGACGACACTGCAATTCGCGGCGCTATCCTAACTGGAGCCGGTGGCAAGGCGTTCATCGCGGGAGCAGACATTAGCGAGCTTGCGACGATCACAGCCGTCGAAGCAGAAAAATCGAGCAGTTACGGACAGGAGGTCCTCAACCTCGTCGAGAATCTTGGCAAGCCTGTGATAGCAGCAGTGAATGGCTTTGCGCTCGGCGGCGGGTGCGAAGCGGCCATGGCCTGTACCATCAGGGTGGCCGCAGAAGACGCGAAATTTGGACAGCCAGAAGTCACGTTGGGAATCATTCCAGGCGGCGGTGGAACGCAACGTTTGCCGCGGCTGGTCGGTAAGGGCCGGGCTCTGCAGCTCATTCTTTCCGGAGGAATGATCAACGCACAAGAGGCCTATCGCATGGGGCTCGTTAATGAAGTCGTTCCCGCCGCTGATTTAATCCCGCGCGCGGAAGCAATACTGAATCAGATTTTCAAGAACGCTCCGATAGCGGTGAAGTACTCGCTCGAAGCGGTGAACAAAGGATTGGAAACGAGCGTCGCCGAAGGCTTATCGCTTGAGGCTTCGTTGTTTGGGATTTGCGCTGCAACGGAAGACAAGAAGGAAGGCACACAGGCGTTTCTTCAGAAGCGTCACGCAAATTTTAAGGGGCAGTAAAATCCGATAAACAAGGTTGCGACTCTGCAGACTGCCGGAATTTCTACAGGCACAAAAGAGCGCCTTTCTCGCGTTAAGGACTGATGGAGGAATAAGCCGGCCTATATACTTGTGCTATGCCGCCATCCACAAGTAATTCCGTTCCCATGATGTAGCTTTAATGCAAGTACAAACAAAGAGTTACTCGCTGATTTCAAAAAATCATCCAACTACGAAGGATCATATGGGCTTCTATAGCCTTCACCAGTCTAGAACAAAATATGGTGTGCGCTACGGTCAATTGGGACAAGATGTGGAGGCCTTTAAGAACGCAAATAACAGAAATTTCTTGGAAACGAATATCGTGAAACTCCAATAAGCAACTCTAATAAGCGTTATAACAATAGGTATCCTTTGAAGTGTGATGATGTATTACGAACAAAAATAAAAAATCCGGGACAACCCAGAAATCCGATGCAATATCGCCAAAATCACCACTTCAACCAGGGTCTTCTGCACCAGATTTTATGCTCAAGAGTACGCCGGATGAAACAGTATCACTAGAAGAATTTCGCAGCCGGCCCGTGATTCTCGCCTTCTACCCGGCTGATTTCAGCCCTGTTTGCGGCGACGAGATGTCTTTGTTTAATGAAGTATTGCCTGAATTCAACCGGTTTAATGCTCAAGTCTTAGGAATCTCGGTAGACAGTATTTGGTCTCACATTGCATTCTCCCAAGCACGAAACCTGAGGTTTCCTTTGCTGTCTGATTTTCATCCAAAAGGGTCGGTAGCTCGGCGATATGGCGTATACCGAGACCAAGATGGTGAAGCTGGGAGGGCACTCTTTGTCATCGATGCCAATGGAGTTATTCAATGGAGCTACCTCTCTCCAGTTGGTGTCAATCCCGGTGTAAACGGCGTTCTTGCCGCGCTCGAATCATGTGCAAAGGTGGAGAAATAGAAAGCAGATGGTGGCCGGAACTACAGAGCAGCCTGAAAATGCAGAGTTGATCCTCTCCGTTGGAGAGCAAGACCCGAGGTTCTGTTAACTTAGCATTTGCCAGCATTCTATCTCAAATATTATCGAGCAAACGATAAGTAAACAGTGCCCTAAAGTGCGTACAGCTAGTTCTAGTAACTCGGCAGGAAATGGATAGGATTTAACGAAGAGAATTTGATAACATCAAGAGTCGGTACTGCCCTCAAACTCGCGGTAGTCAAGCGCGATGCCTTCTGCATCAGCTTTTGCTTTGAGCTTTCTGCAGTCAGCAACAAAGACATCATTCATGCCGACTAATAACGTAATTGGTGCAAGATGATCCAAACTTCCATAAATCGGACTTACAATATAGTTTGTTGGATCTGTCTTTCCCGCATACATTTTGCCTCTTTGCCTTAGCTCCAGAATTTCAGAGGAAGAGTCATCATCAATATTAGCTACTCTTGAAATTTCAGGATTTGTCATCGTCACATCCAGCCAAGGCGAAAGCAGAAAGAGATTTGATGGCTGCTTGATATCTTCATTCCGCAACCACTGAGCCAATGCAAGGCCCATTCCGCCGCCCGCTGAATCTCCCATTAGAGTCAGATTCGAAGCATCTGCAGTTTCAACAAGTTCTCGATAAAGGGGTATTACCATTTCAAGCACATCATGAACATCGTGGTCGGGCGCAAGCGGGTAGTCGGGCGCAGTTACAGTGCAGCGCAATCGCTCGACAAGATTCGCCACTAAATACCAGTGCTGATTTGTAAAGCCATCCACGTAAGTGCCACCGTGCAGGTAGTAGATGTGTTTGCCAGTCACCTTCTTTTTTGGAGCAATGCTCCACACGGTTTGCTCATTCATTTCTTGTGTTGTGATGTGAAATTTCATGTGCATCCTTCGCGACGGCTCGGTACCTTCGTCATCATCATCCTCCTCTACCATTTCGCCAGCAGCCAGTTGAGTAGGGCGAAAACTGACTTTGTTCTTCCTCCCAATCAACTGAAGAGCTAGTTCTGTGAGCTCACTTTGCATACTTGACATTCTTCATCGGAATTATTATTGCTGTCGTAGTTTTTTCCTTCCCTACAAGGATCGTCGTCGTCATCAACATCATCATCTTTCTATTTGAATACCTGGCCCATATACCGCGGCAAAATCTGCTACGGCAAAAACCTGTTGGAGTTCGGTGATGAGCGACAAACTCTATGTCCCAACACGTTTTTAGACTTGGATGGGAGGGCGAAAGGTGGCAGCGCCAACTTTGGCTCCAAACTTGAGCCCTTGCGGAGTGCAATCATCGTGCGCAATCTGACATTCAATCAAGATTGGCCCACCTTTGTGTTCTCGAGCCTTTTTTATGGCGTTGGCGAGCTCTCTCGCGGTTGTCGCCTTCAGACCAAGTCCCCTGCCATCTTCTGCATTGAAACTAGAGGCTAACCCTGCATAGTCCCAGTTCTTGAAATAGTTGTATGGACCATCTTGAATCACCGACTCGGCTACATAACCACGGTTATTGACTAAGAACATGATATTGTTCGTCTTGTATCGAATCATGTTTGCAACTTCTTGGGCCGTAAGCTGAAACGAGCCATCTCCGATAATTGAAACTAGCCTTCGACCATGTCCCATTCCCATGGCGTATCCAAAGCTTGCAGGAACGGACCAACCAATTGATCCCCACTGCATTTCTATCTCAAATCGAGCACCCTTTGGCAGTCGCATATGCATCCCATTGAACCAAGCATCACCTGTTTCTACCAGCAAAGTTGTTTTCCCATCGAGATCTTTTTCTATCTGCCTAACCAATTCGGCTCGGGTGAGAGGAGTATCAGAATCGGCCTTAGTTGTTTGTCCTGTTGCTCTCTTCCCTCCTCCTATTCGACGATACTCTATCAGCGTCGTATCATTTTTGCGAACTTTCCTAGCTAAAGCTGAAAGGAAATCAGCAAGTTCAATTCCAGTGTATTGTGAATCCGAGAACTGCACGGATCGAGGTTGAGCTGTTATCAACTTTTCACGACGTGGCAAGGCCGTCCAGCCCTCCGTAGTATAGTCTGTAAACTGAGGTCCGGCGGCAAGAATCAGGTCTGCCCAATCCACGATCGGCTCACAGTTAGGACTGCTCTCGCCTCCCAAGTAGATTCCGATATACTGGGAATGATCTTCGGGGAAGAAGCCTTTGGCATTTGGCATTACCGCGACGGCACAATCCAGAGCTTCTGCAAGCTCGCGAAACGCATCCATTGCCCCAAATGAACGGAGACGCGGACCTGCCAGCAGGAGCGGTCTCTTTGCGTTGTTCAGTTGAGCAGCTGCGCTCTCCACCGCTGCATTCAATGCATTTCGGCTCGTAACTTTCTCGAGTAGCACAGACTCAAAAGGAGCAGGTTTGTTGCAAGGTGCTGCCGACAGATTGCACGCTATCTCTATGTATGCCGGCTTTCGCTCTCGGAGTGCTGTTGCAATCGCGTGATCAATTAGTAACGGGGCGTTCTCGGCATTTAGAATTCTGACAGCTGCGCATGTGACATGTCTGAACATTTCATACTGATACGAAAAGTCGTGAGTCCCAATGGTATGATGTAGAAGGTGATTCGCCGCATCGTCATTGGTGTTGTAACCTGCAGAGATGAATATCACCGGCATGTCTTCGGCATACGCTCCCGCTACTCCATTGTGTGCAGAGAAAGCTCCCACATTGAAGGTTGTGATTACTGCTCCACATCCATTGGCTCGGGCATATCCCTCTGCTGCGTAAGCGGCATTTAATTCATTGCAACACCCGATCTGCATAATATTCTTATTCTGTAGGAGCTGATCAAGTAGCACTAGATTGTAGTCTCCCGGGACCATGAAGTAATGTTTGAGGCCGATTTGCTCAAATCGAGTCCCTATGTAGTTTCCGATCGTGAATCTCTGACTGGATTGTATTTCTGCCCCTTCCATCACCATAAGTCCTATTATTCGCAACCTATAGCACGAAATTTACCAGTATTAAGAAATTCGACGGACTTTTCAGCAATGCTTTACCAGGTATATTCTAGTGTGACATGGTAATGGAAATAAGAACTATGTCTATGATTTAGAAGGTATAATATTACTTTTAAAACGGGCTGTAAAAGAAGTAGAAGTCATCTCATAAATATTTGTACAAAGCAATAATTCTATGGTTGCTCGCAGATCTGAGCATGGAATAATAAATGATAGCACGATAGCGGCTATATTGCGAATTTCAGGGATCGGTTTTTGCGCGCCCGGGACCTTACAAAAATTTTCATGAAAAAAGTTAACTAATTTGTTGTTGAGTGAAGTAGAGGCTGCTCGTTGAGCTGCAACGGATCAATGGCATGAATAACAATCCTGCGGGTGCAAAAATCCGTGACAGCCTAGTAGCCATTCTTGCCTTCGCAGCAGGTTCGATAGACGCCATGAGCTTCCTCGCCCTCGGGGGCGTCTTCGCTTCGTTCATGTCCGGAAATACTCTTACTCTTGGACTAAGTATGGGTATGGGAGATTTTACCCTTGCAATGCATTCTATGATCGCAATCCTTGGCTACGTTGCCGGAACCGCTGCGGGCGCAAACATCGGGTACAAGAATTCGATCTCAAAGGAGATTTGACCATACACAACTACGAAGATTCTCGCTATAGAATTCTTGTTGCTCATGGTATTTACGATTGTGGGATTTTTTGTCACTGGGAATACAATCTCTGGCGTTGTCGCCTATCTTCTGATTCTTCTTGCTTCTATTCCGATGGGAATGCAGAGTGCGGGAGTCAGAGACTTAGGTATCTCTGGGGTAATCACAACGTATGTTACAGAGACATGGACTAGCTTCATAATGGGTATTATGACTCTGCGAGGCTCCAATCCTTCGGATAGAATAATCAAGAAAAAACAAGATACGATTGTCCAAGCAAGCTGTCACCTTGCTTGTGTACGTTATAGGAGCCGCTATGGGCGGAGTGGCTGGAAATCAATTCTTGGTCAAGACCGCAATTATTCCAGTCAGTGCCGTCGGTTTTGTACTTATCGCTGCATGGGTCACAGATTTCGCTAGATAGCTTTTGAAAAAGTAATTCTATAGTAAATGCCTTCTGTGCTGTTGGTGTGATGATGATATGATTTGAAAATGGATAAAGTATTGACAAATTTAATTACGTGTCAAATTTGTGGCTGCAATTTTTTAAATTCCACAGTCGATTGTGTTGGTATCTACTTAGAAGCTAGGACGCAGGATCGCTTATATCACATATTTTCGAACCTGATTCTCGATGGAACGATTAAATGAATCGAACAACCTTCCGCAGCCAATCCGAGGTAATGAAGGCTTTCTTGATAAGGGGCCTCGAAACGTTATGCTTGATCGGCAGAATCCAGACATCTTATCTCCGCCAGCTACTGATCATGGTACTGTGCCTAACTGTAAGTTTTCATTCTCCATGGCACACCAGAGACTCCAAGAGGGCGGCTGGACTCGTCAGGTTACCCAACGTGAACTCCCAATGGCGACTACTATAGCAGGAGTCAACATGTGCCTAAAACCAGGAGGTATCAGAGAGGCACACTGGCATAAAACAGCCGAGTGGGCGTCCATGCTATGGGGAACAGCTCGTATCAGTGGAGTTGACCAAAACGGACAAAATTTCCTAGATGATGTCGGTCCAGGGGATATGTGGAACTTTCCAGCGGGTATTCCGCACTCTATCCAGGGGCTAGAAGAAGGCTGCAAGTTTCTCTTAATATTTGACGACGGAAATTTTTCGGAGGACTCTACTTTTCTAATCACTGATTGGTTCAACTGAACTCCAAAAGAAGTTCTGGCAAAGAATTTTGGAGTGCCTGAAAGTCATTTCTCTAACCTGCCAACCGATGTTGATCATACACGATATATCTTCCAGGCCGATGTGCCAGGTCCGATATCTTCTGATAAGGTAAAGAATCCACTCGGCGAGAGAAAGTTTAGCTATCACATATCAAATCTCAAGCCAATCAGAACCAGCGGCGGTACTGTCTAAATTATCGATTCAACAATTTTCCCTGCTGCGTCGACTATCGCTGTCGGAATAGTTGAAGTAAAGCCCGGAGGAATAAGAGAATTGCACTGGCACCCAAATACGGATGAGTGGCAGTACTATCTCGAAGGGAGGGCGCGCATGGGTGTCTTTGCTGCAGAACACAATGCACGAACTTTTGATTACAGCCCGGGAGACGTGGGTGTAGTGCCCTTTGCTTATGGACATTATATTGAAAATACCTCAAGTGATACATTACGTTTTCTAGAAGTCTTTAGAAGTCCTCAATTTCAAGATGTCTCGTTGAATCAATGGATGGGTTTAACTCCTCCTGAACTCCTACTACAACATTTGGAAGTGAACGACAATTTTATTAGAGCCCTTCGCAAGGAAAAACAGCCTGTTGTAAAGTAGCCGGCAGGGAGGCATTCACTATTGCGTTGGAGCTCTGCTCGCCTGCATTGAGACGCATGTTGCGTTAAGCACACTTGTTCGTCGGCTCGTCGCCCCGCGCCTTGTCACCGGCTCACCACCTTACCGAGATAACGCGGTCCTGCGCGGCCGTCAGCACCTGATAGTTTCCTTCGACTACATTGACCACTGATAATAAAATCATCCGTCCAACTGAACAACGCTAATTGATTTTAGAATTATGTACATCTTAGCTAGTTCGTTTCTTTTTCGTAATAATACTCCTATTGGTAGATTAATATTGTAAAGAAAGGTCAAGGATCGTCATTTTCATTCTGCTGTTATTGTGAAAAAGTGTGTCATGAAAACTTATAATAATATTAAATCCGGTTCTAGCGCGTGTAAGATTCATTGGAGCAACAGGAACTAGAGACGCGATTGGGAGTGGTCACAATACATGACGCATGCCCCGCTTTTTCCACAAAGATATTGGAATCGGCTGATGAACTAGAGAGTCTCAGGATAAAATTCAATATTGCATTGATACCATTCTTTAATGAAAAGCAAGACCTTCCTAGATTTCCAGAATTTGTTGATAAAATAAAATCATACAAGAACTGTCAAATTGTTTTGCACGGTCTTTACCATGAGAAGGGAAATGGTCAGTTTGATAACTTTCATGAAACAACAGAAGCAGATGCAGAAGAACGGATACGCGCAGGGCTAGAGATATTCCACGAGATAGGAATAAACACCAATGTGTTTATACCGCCAGCATGGAAGTTGAATAATAGCTCTATCAAAGTATTAGAAAAGTTAGGATTCAAATTAGCAGAGGAGCAAGAAGAATATTTATTGTTATTTTCACAACAAGAGTTTAAAAAAATAAGGCTGCCAAAGGTTTTAAATTGGGATTCCACTGGTTACCCGAAAAAGAACATTGTGAACATGGCCAGAGATGAAAGAGCCTTCAAATTGCAGATAGAACAAAGACCACAAATCATCAGAATCGCTTTGCATCCAAGAGATCCTGCAGAAGCAATAAAGGATCAAAAACAAATTATCTCGATACTAAAGGATAGTGCTTACGAGATACCAACATATACAGAACTTATACCCAAGTTGGAGGAATTAGCTCCTTCAACACGGCTGGATTGAATAATATATTATTCTTCTATCGCTAGATTTGGCGGCATATTGTGCTTCTTTTCATAATATGGACCGTATCCACACACATATACAAATATTATGTGGTTTAGACGTTTCAAAAAAGGCAATAATAAAAAACTTCTTTCTATTCTTGCTTCCAATGAAAGGCATCCGTTGAATGGAGTTCTACTATAGATTTTTTGCTTTCATGTGTCTGGTTGTTGAATAGCGTACAACTTATGGTCATTGTGAATAAACTATCGTCATAGTGTGGGCTGAACGAACCTGTTCGTTCAAAGGTCTTACTGCCGCCTTCAAGCCAATTGCATGGAATCACAATTTCACCATACCATGTATGCAGTCCCTTTTGCACGAGTTCTGTAGACGAGTATTTGATGGCTTCTTCTTCTTCTTCTTCTCCAAAATTGTCACTGGTATTCAGATCGCCATCTGTTGTCATCCTTGG
>Ga0126313_10000364_pt1 | contig 21138 bp, 22 predicted proteins | sample Plot105A_FD_89954 | JGI IMG/M metagenome (GOLD analysis project Ga0126313, IMG submission 89954) | Serpentine soil microbial communities from UC McLaughlin Reserve, CA, USA - Plot105A | ecosystem: Environmental > Terrestrial > Soil > Grasslands | place: USA: UC McLaughlin Reserve, Lake County...
GAAAGAAGGTAGAGGCCGAGAAGCCCGTCCTGTATATGGGCACCTCTTGGGGCGAGTGGAGCCACTGGCGCAACCGGCTACCGCGCGAAGCGCAAGGAGGTAGCCTCGTTGTGAGACGCGTCTTGCTTAACCTTTTGGTGGCGCTAGGAACCCCGAGACGGCATGGATGTTGGACCGAGCCCGTGGCGATAAGGGAGGGGCGTTGGAAGATAGGCATGGACGAGCAGAAGTGGCTACCCAAGTTCGACTACTATCTGGACGAGTCCGACCCGGACGTGGTCGTACTGCGACGCCAGGACAGCTCCTTCGTGGCCGCCTTCAGCGCCCGGGGTGCCACGAAGGAGGGTATCTTGGAGGCTGCCTATGAGGACTACCGTCATCTCCCCTGGCGGCTGCGTGCGGGCGTGGAGAGGGCGTCTTTCCTGGATGAACTATCCGAGCACGCGGCCATAGTAGAAAGGTCGGGCACCGTCGTGGCCGCCAACAAGGCGTGGAAGCGCTTCGCCAAGGACAACGAGGCCGATCTGAGCAAGATCTCGGAGGGAGCAAACTACCTGGACGTTTGTGATAGCGCTACGGGCGAGCAGTCCGAGGATGCCCGATCTTTTGCCGAGGGGCTCCGTTCGGTTCTGTCAGACGAAGAAGAGCGCTTCGCGATGGAATATCCTTGCCACTCGCCTACCGAGAAGCGATGGTTCGTGGGGAGAGTGGGGCGCTTGGCCGACGGTGATACGCTTTTGGCTCTCGTCACTCACGAGAACGTGACCGGTCGCAGAGTTCGGCGCTAGAGAGCGGTAAAGCGAGGCGACGTTCGCAGAATGAACCTTCCATGCACTCCGGTGAATAGGGAAGGGTAGGATCTACTCTTCCTTCTCGTGCCCGAACTGTCTAAGGGCAGAGCTCTTACCGTCCTTAGGCTTGGGATCGGGCCGTAGCCACAAAGAGACTTGTGCCGGTTGGACGGTCTTATGCACTACCTCTACCAGGTCGCTTCTGAGGGCATCCAGGTCTGTCTCTTCTCGCAACTGAGAGCTGAAGGTAGCCAGGGTCTTCGCGGCGTCATGCTTCCTGCGGTAGAAGAGCCGGTCGACCAAGGTCTGGATGCGCCTTCGCAGCGGAGAAAACAGAGCGGCAATGGCCAGGGTAGATGCAACTATGGTCAGGGTGGAACCCTGGCCGGTTAGGGCGCGGAAGATCCTCTCCAGCACTACCACGCCGCCGACGTAGGCTAGCGCCAACGCCGCCGTGAGGGACCCATACACAAGGGCGCGGTTGATGATCAGGTCTATGTCCTATAACCGGTGGCGCAGTATAGCTATGCCGATGCTCAAGGCCATGAGTAGGAACCCGAACGAGGCGGCGATGGTACGGCCGGCCAGGTCCCAGGCCAGCGACGGCCGGCCAGGTTGGATGAGCGAGGGGACGACGGCGAAGGGCAATAGGAAGCCCACCAACAACACTACCAGAACTCCGAAGCCGAACACCACCCACTTGGTCTGCTGGCGCTGGACCGGTCCCGACACCCGCCGGTAGCGGTGGGCCTGCGCGAGCAAGGCACCGACCCAGATCCCGAGAAAGACCAGGATGTTGATGGACTGGGGTGGTGTGTCCACCAAATAAGATTCGGGAAATAGCACGTCGAGGGCCGGCAGCAATAAGGCGAGCGCGGCACCCAGCGAGTCCAGCGCGGGACGAACCGTCCGTCGAGGAAGACAAAAAAGAGCACTAGCAGGGAGGAAAGTCCAAGTTGGGTGAGGAACCCGGCTAACCCGCCCCATGTAAGGTTCGTTCTTGCCACATCGAAGGTGTCGGGCCACGTCAGGCCGAACACCACGAGCGCGAAGGAGACGAACAGCACCGCCCTGTCCCGTGGCTTCCGCAAGAAGACTAGGGTGCCAATCAAGCAGAACCCGAGCGCGAGGAGGAGATCGAGCGTGAGGATGTAAGCGGCGTAGACTTATACGGAGATCCCGAGATCCTGCAGGATCCGCACGTCTGCAGGTGAGAGCTGTCCGGCAACGCAGGGCTCAGCGTGGCACGCATCGTGGGCGGCCGAGAGGTAGTGGGGGATGCTGCTGATGAAGAAGATCGCCGTCAGCAGGGCAACGCCCACCCAGACTACGCGAGCAGCAGTGCACGGCCGCGCAGTTCGGCAGGCGGAGCGCTGGCTCTCGTCCAGCGCTGCGTCCTAACCAAGTGCGGGTTTGTCACGAAACACCGTGTTCCTTCCTGCCCGCCATTCACGCGCTCGAGCAGCGAGTACCCTGTATCAGACTCATCTTTCGCCACATCGGCCTCCGGGCCCCATGATGGCGAACTTAACGTACCGCGCCTCAACGGTGTTAGGCTCGAACAGGGTCAGGGGCGTGCCGGAAAACCCAACGACCATCGCTATGGAGCCCGTTATCAGCAACATCTTCAAGATGATGGCGCTATGACCTCCTCCTTGCCAGCCGACCTCTGGACTTTAGCTCTTATCCCTTAGCGTGTTGCGAGCATGATGCCACTCGGACGAGCCAAGGGCGACCTTCCGAGAACGCCGTAAAACGGGAGTCCAGTTTCGCAGAAGGGCGGTAAAGCGAAGTTCGACGCAGGCGTCCACTACGCTGTAGTGTGACGTCTTCTTGGGGCTTTGATCAGCTTTGGGAACGGAGTTCGGTTTTCCCCGAAGCTCCTTACCTACACCGTGGCGTACTCGATATCGTAGGCGCGACTCAAAACGATCCTCCTGACCCGCTCTCTTTGGAGGGGCGCGGCAGGATGATTGTGCCTAAGATGTTCGAGGGCCACCTCGACGAGCCCTTCGTCGTCCTCGGCCCTCAGGGTGTGGCGGCAGTTGCACAGGGAGGCGCACAGCACCGCACGCATCGTGGCCCTTCGTTCCTGCACAGCTAGCATGTTCATCTCCTCCTCTATCAGGGCGGGTATCCCGCTCCTTATCACGTTGCGAGAGCAGCTTAGACTCAGGAAAAACCGAACGCATCACGCAAATGAGTGATATTTGGGACATCTTGCGTGAAAAGGCGGGGAGCGAGCCTCCAACCTTGCCGCACCGACTTTCTGCTAGTCTCGAGCCTTGTCCAACTCGTGCAGGGCCGGGCTGAAAAACGAGAGTAGCCCGATCGCCAGGTAGCCGGCGGAGATGCCCGCGAGGGTGGGGCGGAGGCCGATAATCTCCAACGCGTACCCGCGCAGCACCATCCCTACCGGTGCGCCGACCATCGAGAGCGAAACGCCTGCGCCAAGCACCCTGCCAAGCATCCTCGGCAGGGTACGCTCCTGCAGCACGCTGTACGTCAGCGGGTTAGGCGGGCCGAGAGCGAACCCCGCGACGAAGAGCGCCCGATGGCGACCCCAAGCGAAGGTGTTGCGATGAGGACCCAGAAAGGGAGGCCCAACAGCAGGATCGTCGACACGAGCGTCGCCCGGCGCGGCAGCCGATGTCCGAAGGTCCCGTAGAGCGCGGTGCCGGCCAGCGCGCCGCTACGAACCCCAGAGCATCAACCCGAGGACCACCGCGCTACCGTAAGTCTGCCTGGCGAAGAGGGGCAACACGAGCGAGTTGGCGACGACCCCGATGCCGAACATCCAGAGCATAAGCCTGTCCCTGCGGATAAACGCCACACCCTCCGCGAGCTCGGTGAGATACCGGCGGGCGCGACAGACCTCGGCGGCCGTGCCCGACCGCGGCGCGGTATAAGGAGCCAGCGCGGCGACCAGCCCCGCCGAGACGACGAAGGTCGCAGCGTCTATCCACAGCACGTTGCCTGGCGCGAACAGAAATATAAGAAGGCCCGCAAGGGGCGGGCCGACGAGGAACGACGCGTGCTGTATGCCCTGAAAGGCCGAGTTGGCCCGTTCGATCCCCATCCTTGCCCTCCCAGCGAGGTCGGGTATGAGGCCCTGGTGGGCCATGTGCCCGGGCGCGTCCAGGAAACCACCCAGGAAGACCAGGACCAGGAGCTGCCAGAAGTACAGCCCGACCGTGTGGTAGAGCAACGGAATCAGCGCCACCGCAACCGCGCCCGTAAGATCCGCGACGATGCTCGCCCGCTTGAAACCCATGCGGTCCACCAGCGGCCCGCCGAAAATCCCAGCCACCACGGCCGCGAGCAGGAAGGCCCCGCCCGTCAGGCCCGTCCTGGTGGCGCTGTCCGTGGTCTGCAGGACGAACCATGGTATCGCCACGAACGCCAGAACGTTCCCGGTTTGGAAGACCGCGTTGGCCCCTAGTAAGGCCAGGATAGGAGCGCGCCGCCTCAGCCCGGTAGTGCGAACAGGATGATCCACTTATCTCCACCGTACCATCCCCAAAGCGGCGTTGGAAGGATTCTGGGAACAGCCCTGTTTGCGCGCGGCGATAGCCGGGCGTAGAGTGGTAGGCGGATCAAAGAAGGCCGAGGAGTTGCCTCACCTTGAACTACGGAGCACCCGGCACGACCCTATCCTGGGCGGTGAACACCATCCACACGCGCATGGGCGCCGGGCTCGGGGAGAAGGACCTCGTGGCGGTCGAGGAGCCGCTAGCAGCTGGATAGTAGGAGGTCCCGGCATGCAGCGAGAACTGCGGTTTGGCGTCATAACGATCCAGAACATTTCGTGGCCGACACTCGTGGAGCGCTGGCAGTATCTCGACGAGCTAGGCTTCGACAGCGCGCGGGTCGCCGACCACTTCACTAACTACAGGGAAAGGGTCGAACCCAGTACGGCTAAGATCGCGCGGTGGTCGAACGCTGCGCAGACCGGGAGATGCTAGAACACCTGGCCACAGAAACCATACCTGCATTACGGGCAGGCCTTTAGCCTTTCACGCAACCCAGCGCCAGGTGGCGAACATTGCGGTTAGCGCGAGGCCGAGGACGCCGCATAACACGGGGTAGGAGATCAATGCCAGCCTGCTGCGTGACAGCAGGTAACCGAGCACCAAAAACACCGGGAACGCCCCGAGCACGAAGCGGGGCAGGCTCATTAGCGGGAACTCGGGAGCGGGCGTCAGCACGGGTAGCAGGACGATGAGAAAAGTGTAGATGGAAAATTCCGGCGGCAGCACGGCGAGGCCGACGAGCATGACGAGCAGGAAGAAGATCAGGAACACCAGGTTGAGGGTGTTGGAGGCCTCCAGCGATGGCCCGGCAGGAGCACCGAGGAAGAGCGTCGAAGGCTCGAGGACGTACTTTATCCCTTCTCCCGCGTCGTGCCAGGCCCTCGAAAGCGTTCTTAGGGGACCGGTCAACTCCCTTTCCCAGTAGGCGCTCTGCTGGCGGGCAAAGACGAGCGGGTCCCCGAACCGCTGTCGCAGGAAGCCCGCGAAAGCAACCAGCCCGGCAGGGACGACAATGAGTCCGGCCAGCGCACGCAACCTGAGCGTCTGTCTGCGGCGCAGCCACTCGAAAATGAGCGGTATCAGGAGGAGCACCCCGAGGTTCCTCGTGGCCGCTGCAAGGGCGCCGAGCACCCCGGCGAGCAAGAGGTTGCCGCGCACGCGGGCCGCCCACACGGCGCCCGCCGTAAGCGCCAGGAAGAGCGCTTCGGTGTAGACCGCGTTCAGGAAAAAGGCCGTAGGGAAGAATGCGAGGGCAAGCGTTGACGCGCGGGCCGCGCAATCGCCGTAGAGGTTCTCGGCGATGCGGTAGACGAAGAAAAGCGCGAAGGCCGAGCAAAGGAGTGAGATCATCACCCCCCACACCGCAGGCCCTCCGGGGAGGACGCTCACCAATTTCACGAGCACGGGATAGAGCGGGAAGAAAGCGGTGGATTCCGGGGCCCGCGCCCTGTATCCTTGGGTCGCGATCTGCGAGTACCAGGCCCCATCCCAGTGGGCCCAGTAGTTCAAGAACCCCGGTGGCTCCAGGGGATCTCCCGCAGGATCGGCTCCGGGAAGATAAGTTGCCGCCAGGGCGCCGGCACCCATGAAAAGCAACCGCGATGAGACGAGGACAGCGAGGACGTAGACCCAGACTTCGATGGCTTGAGCGGTCTTGGTAGCGAACATGCGGGTCAAGGAATCCTCCTGAAAAGATTATCGCCCTCGAGTTTCGAGGTAGCACGCCGACCGCCTCTCTTGGCGGCAGGATCGGGCAACCACCCACACGGGTGCCTTACGGATGCCTGAAGTGGTGCGAGTTCCCGCAGCAGCCGGGATCGACGCGTCCTTGGGATCAAAGTTGCGGTCCTCATGTCAGTCTACTGGGGCTTCGTGCGCCTCTTGGGCGAACCATACTCCGTCCAAGCGGTTTTGACAAAGTGCGGTTGGACTTCCCGAGAATCGTGCTTTTAGCCATTAGCTTTTGGGTTTAGCCAGAAACTAGCAGCTGAAGTGCTAACCGGCTGAAATGCTGACGTGCTCTAGTACCGAAGATTCGGGCCACGGCTTATGGCCCACCAGGCGCCGCCGAAGCAGAAGGCGGCGATCAGGAAGACCATGGCCAGGGTTGGGTAGGGGTTCAGGTCGGAGACGCCGAGCGTCACGTAGCGGGCGGCGTCGACGGTGTAGAAGATCGGGTTGAAGAACGTCGCCACCTGGAGCACGCCAGGCAACATCCCGACGGAGTAGAACACGCCGCCCAGGAACGCCAGCGGCTGGATGATGACGCTCGTTATCAGCGAGATATGCTCTATCCTGGTTGCGAGCGCCCCGACCATCGTGCCAAAAGAGGAGAAGGCGAAAGAGGCGAGGAGACCTATAACCACGAGCATCAAGGGGTGTTTGATGCTCAAGCCAACGAAGGGAATACCGACGAGAAAGACCCCGGCTCCCATCACCACGCCGCGCAGCATGCCGCCGAGAGAGTAGGCGAGCGCTATTTGCAGGTCGCTCATCGGGCTTATAAGGACCTCGTCTATGTAACGCTCCCGCTTGGCATCGAAAACCGACCAGGACGAGTTCATCTGCGAGTTCGTTATGAGGCTCATCAGGGCGATGCCTGGCAGGATGTAGTCCAGGTATGGAATGCCCTCAATGTGTTTGATGCGGCCGCCGAGCGCGATGCCGAAGACCACGAGGTAGAGGAGCGAGGTCAGAAGTTGCGGGACGATTGTCTGCATCCAGACGCGGGTGAAGCGCAGGACCTCGCGCTGGAGGAGCGTCTGGAAGGTCCTGTCAGCTAAGATCATGGCCTATCACCTTCATGTAGACTTCCTCGACGTTCCTGGCCTCGTAATGCTCCTTGAGCTCGTCGCTGCTCCCCTGGGCCACGATGTTGCCGCCGTTGATGAGCGCGATCTCATCGCACAACGCCTCGGCCTCTTCCAGATAGTGCGTCGTCAGCAAGATGGTCATCCCGCCACGGTTTAGCTCCCTGATGTAGCCCCACAGCTTGTGGCGCAACTCCACATCCACGCCCGCCGTAGGCTCGTCCAGGAAAAGGACCTCGGGATCGTGCATGAGGGCCCTGGCGAAGAGAACCCGCCGCTTCATGCCCCCCGATAGCGTGTTGGTCCGCTGGTCGCGCTTGCCAACGAGCCCGAACCGCTCCAGTAGCTCCTCGGCCCTCTCGCGAGCCTTCTTCTTCGACACCCCGTAGTAGCCCGCATGGAAGACGAGCGTCTCCTCGACAGTCAAGAACTTGTCCAGGTTCACTTCCTGGGGAGAGACCCCGATCATCCGCCGCGCCTCCCGAAACTCCCTGTACGCATCTTTGCCGAAGACCTCGACCGAACCGCTATCGGGCCTGACGAGGCTGACGACGCTGTTTATGAGCGTGGTCTTCCCGGCCCCGTTAGGCCCGAGCAGCCCGAAAAACTTGCCTGCCTCGACCTCCAGCGAGACCCCACCGAGCGCGAGGAACCTGTTGGAATAGGTCTTCCTGAGGTCTTCGATCCTGAGGGCGGGAACACCGTTCATACTGCCCACGCGATCACCGCCTCAGCAGCCTTCGCTCCCGACAGCATGGAGCCGTTTATGGAGGCGTCTTCGGTGTACTCCCCGGCGAGGATTAGCCCTGGCGTCTGTGTCCTGTTCTCCGGCAACCTGCCGTGGACTCCCGGGGGCTGGGCGAACTGTCCGTAGGGGATACGGTAGACCGCGAGCGGCCTGAAATCTGCGCCAGGATACCATCGGCTGAGGTCCTCGATGCCTCGTCGACAGAGTTCGTCATCGGGAAGGTCGAGGCCGGTTAGGATCACGGCGGAGAGCAGGTGACGACCCGGCGGCGCGTACTTCTCGGAGATGCTGCTCATCTCCACGGCATTGTTGACGAATGCTTCGTCATCGGCGTTCAAAAGGATCTTTTTCCCGCGTCCAAGCCCGTCCGTTTCGTAATAAATGCATACCTCCCCCACCGATTCCTCTGGCACGGCCTCGCCGGTGAGATCTCTGGCCTCAGGCGCTTCGGTCGCCACGACGACGGCGTCGGCCTCGTGCCCCTCTCCTGCGGTCCTGACGCCCACCACCCGCTCCCCGTCACGCAGTAGCGCCTCCACGGAGCTGTTCGGTTGGATCGCGCCCTCCTGCAGGCGGGAGGCGAGCTGGCGCGGTATCTCGCTCATGCCCAGGGCGGGGACGACCGTGCGGCCTGTGGCCAGCATCCTCAGGGTGAATCGGAGAACGCGGGCGCTGGTGGTCAGCTCGCGATTCAGGAAAATGCCGCCGTAGAACGGCCTGAAAAACGAGCCTATGTAGCGATCAGAGAGGCCGGTCGACTGCAGGTACTCGAGCGCCGAGGTGTCCGGCTCGACGCTCTCCTCGCCGACGCTGATCCCCCCCTGGACCGCTCTCGCCGCCAGGTCAAGGGATCGGAGCTTGTCCCCGAAGGTGGCGGCATCGGACAGCAAGGACGGGACGAGCGACTTCGGGTCGCGCAGGGGATCCGAGAGCACGCTCTTCTCCGGTCCCCTGCAGACGACCGCACCCGGGTCGAATTCCCGGAAGTCGAGCGTCCCGTAGTCGAGGTGCTTTTTCGCGACCGGATAGGACGTGAAGTACGCCTGAAAGCCCCGGTCGAGCAGGAACCCGTCGTGCTCGTCCGTGCGCACACGACCGCCGATGTCGTCCGACGCCTCAAAGACGGAGACCTCGGCTCCATGTTCTCCAAGTACCTTTGCACAGGTGAGGCCAGCAAGCCCGGCCCCTACGATGATGATTTTCATACCCGCGAGAGTGTAACGCACAATTACGGAAATCAAGTGAGCGCTTTGACGCCGGGCGGACTCAGAAGCACAAAGTGGTGTGCTTCGTTACCCTTGGTAGAGATCCGCGCCCTGCTCCTGAGATCGCGGAGCGGAGAGATACCCGGCTGCGATCCCCGTCACGAGAACCACGACGAGGGTCCCCGCGAGCGCGAGCGCCGGTACGAAGAGGCCGAGGAAGCCGACCGCGACGCACGCGAGCGTTCCGAGGAGCTTCGACTTGTACCACGACCCCGTCAACCTGTAACCAAAGAGCGCGTGCGCAAACAGGTATCCGGCAGGGCCGGCCGCAACAGCAGCGACCTCGTAGGGAGGCAGGATCTCGGCCGGGTGTGCTATCACCAACTCATCCCCCACCGCGGACAGGATGATCCCCGCGATGAACACCACGTGCAAATAGGTGTATGCGTCCCTGGCGAGCGTGGTCCTGCTATCGGCGACCTCGAGGTAGTGCCCCCCGAGCGCCGCCACGGAGGTGAAGTACAGCCACCAGATGGCGGCGCTCGCCAAGAAGGCCATGACGAAGGCTACGACCGTCTTCGCGTCCAGGTCGAGCTCTGAGGTGACGCCACCGGTAATCACAATGGATTCGCCGAGCGCCAGGATGATGAACAAACCGAAACACTCGGCGAAGTGCTCCGTTCCAACGTTCCACGTTTCGGGTGGAAGCCGCCGCCTGCCCGGTACCCGGTACGTCACGAGCGGCGCGCAGTAGTCGATGGCGAGCGCAACCAGCCAGAGCACGTAGCGGCCAGTACCTTCGACCAGTGATCCCGCGATCCAAGACACACCCGCCGCCACGAACCAGGTAAGAATGCGCCCGGCCCGCTCGCGCTCGACCGTCCCGCTGTCAGCCGCCGCGAAGGTCAAGAAGGAGGTTCTGCCGCCTGTATGGTGAGGTAAGATCCGGCGAACAGTAGCGCGTGCGTCTCGAAAGCCTGCGGTATCGCCACCGACATCAGCAGGCTTACGAGCATCAGGCCAAGAAGGAGCAGGCGGACCAGAACCGTCTCCGTATCCAACTCGTTGGTGGTGCAGGTCGTGTAGTTCCACGACCAGTACACCGCGAACAGCACGATCAGGGACTGCAGCACACCCGTCCACGTCAGGTGCGCCAACAGCACATGTGAGACCTGCGTGATCGCAAACACGAACACGAGGTCGTAGAAGAGCTCGAGAGATGATGCCCTCTAGCTTACCCCGTCCGTTCCCCGCCGCCTGACGCGCCCCATCGGATAAGTGTAGCCGCGTTGCTAACAGGCTGCTCCACCGCCCTCGGGACGTTGTCTGGTGGCCGCGCGAACCGGTACGATAAGGCCGTAGACGAAGGCAGAGAAGTTCCGCTCGCGGGCGGCCAGAAGACACCGAGGGTCGTCCACGTCGGGCATACCGTCCGCAGGCCGATGGGGCCAAACTCTCCCTTTGTCCACGATCTCCTGCGGCACCTCGAAGCCATAGGCTTCGACGGCGCACCGAGGTTACTCGGCGTCGACGAGCGGAGGCGCGAGGTCTTGTCGTTTGTCGAGGGCGAGGTGCTCCACAACCACAGCCTGTACCGGCCGTCGGAAGCCCGGCTCGTCAAGGTCGCCGCGATGATCCGGCGGTTCTACGACGCCACGGCGGGCTCCGACCTCGCCGCCGGCGTTGAGGTCGGAGCCCACAACGAGCTTGGTCCCCACAACACGGTCTTCGCTGGCGACAGGCCCATCGCCTTTATCGACTGGGACGATGCTGCGCCGGGCACGCGCCTGTTCGACCTCTCGAACGCCATCCGGTCCTTCGCGAACGTCGGCGAGGGTGGTGGCCCGATCGCAGGGCAGGCACGCTTGATCCGTCTCATGTGCGACGCCTACGGCTGGGACGACCCACACGCGATCATCGACGAGATCCACGCCGATCTCCGCCGGCCCGCGCCAACCACGAGCGGGCAGGACGCCCGAAAGCAAGAGACATCTTCCAACAAATGATCTACTGGTTCGAGCTGCACGCTGACAGACTCAAGTTACTAGTATAGACCAAATTTTTCAGACGCGAAGGCTCACACCAGGGATGGTTGACGATGGGAGCACCGTCGCACCGACCATCCAAAACGGGGAGTATTCCGAGAGCTCGTTCTACTTGCGGTCGTCTGCGAACTCCAGTTTGACCCGGTGTTCGGCGTCGAGCTTTAGGGCTGCGGAGTAGGGTTTGCCGGCCTTGCTCTTGAAGCCTTTCATCTGTCCCGTGTGGCCCTTTGTGAGGAGTTGTTTGGCCTGGCCTTCGCTCAGGCGCTTGCCGGAGACCTGCTTCCAGATTGCGAAGTCGCATCCCGACTTCTTCCACGCCGAGCAACCGTAGGCCTTCTTCGTCTCGACGACGGGGGCCCCGCACTTGGGACAGGCACCGAGCGGCTCACGGCTGCGGGAAGGTGAGGCGAGTTTCTCTCCTTCCATGCCGCGGACCTCATCGACGAGGTTCGTTGTAAAGCGGTCTATGTCCGACATAAAGTCGGGGCGACACTCCGTGCCCTGCTCCATTTTCGCGAGACGTTCCTCCCAACGGGCCGTGAGCTCGGCCGAGGTGAGCGGACTCTCCCCGAGGAGCCCGATGAGGGTCTTTCCCTTTTCGGTGGGGACGAGGGCTTTTTTCTCGCGTTCGATGTAGCCGACCCTTATGAGCCGCTCGATGGTGGCGGCCCGGGTGACAGGCGTCCCCAGGCCGGAGTCTTTCATCTGCTGCCTAAGCTCCTCGTCCTCGACAAGCTTGCCAGCCGTCTCCATGGCCCCGAGCAACGCCGACTCCGAGTAGCGCGGGGGCGGCTTGGTCTCACCCTCCTTAACGCCGACCTTCATCACATCCCATACCTGCCCCACCTCGATGGGCGGCAACACCGGCGGCTCTTTCTCCTTGCGCCCCCCGACCCCGTCCGGATACAGCGCACGCCAACCCGCTTCCAGCACGACGCGTCCTCGCGAGAGGAACGTCTCCTCCCTTACCTCGGTTACGATGGTCGTGTTCTCAAAGCGGGCAGCCGGGAAAAACACGGCCAAAAAGCGCCTGGCCACCAGGTCGTAGACCTTCGCCTCGTCCGGCGGGAGTCCATCCGAAGATTTCTTGTTGGTAGGGACGATGGCGTGGTGGTCCGTAACCTTCGAGTCGTCCACAATGCGCTTGCTGATCGACAATTTCGGCGCTTCGAGGAGCTTCTCGGCGAAAGGCGAGAGGTCGGGGAGCGCCCCCGCGGCCTCTACCCGCCGCTTTAGACCACCGACCATGTCTTTGGAGAGGTAGCGGCTGGAGGTGCGCGGGTACGTGATGAGCTTCTTTTCCTCGTAGAGTGCCTGCGCCGCGCGCAGCGTGCGCTCCGCGGTGAAACCGTGGCGGGCGTTGGCGTTGCGCTGCAGCTCCGTCAGGTCGTAGAGGAGCGGTGGCTTCTCGGTGGCCGTCTTCTTCTGCGCCTTGCGGACGGTCCCCGTCCCGCCACGGACCTTCGCGGCGATCCCGTCGGCGGCCTCCCCCTCGGAGAGACGGTTCTGTTTGTTCTTGAACCAGACGCCGTCGTAGGTGCTGCCTTCGCGCGAGAAACGGGCGTGGACGGTCCAGAACTTCTCGGGCTTGAAGTCCTGTATCTCCCCTTCGCGGTCGACAAGGAGCTTCAGCGTCGGAGTCTGGACGCGGCCGACGGAGAGGACGTTGCCCGGACGTCCGAAGCGGACCGAGTAGGCGCGGGTGGCGTTCATACCAACGATCCAATCAGCCTCCCCGCGACTGCGGGCCGCATCTTCGAGGGGCTTCATGGCATCGCCGTCGCGCAAAGCACCGAAACCGGCCTGGATCGCCTCGTGGGTAAGCGAAGAGATCCAGAGCCTGAGCACCGGCTTCCGGCAGCCAGAGAGGCCGTAAAGGTAAGCGAAGATAAGCTCCCCCTCCCGGCCCGCGTCGCAGGCGTTGACCACCTCGGTCACGGAGGGGTCCTTCATCAGACCCTTCACGACGCCGAACTGCTCGCGCGTCTTGCTGCTCACCCTGACCTTGAAGCGCTGGGGCAAAATAGGCAAGCTCTCCAGACGCCACTTCTTGTACTCCTCGCCGTAGGCGTCAGGCGGCGCCAGCTCCGCCAGATGCCCAAGGGCCCACGTAACGATCCAACCGTCACCCGTCAGGGAGCCTCTCCCCTTCCGATGCCTCCCCAGGGCCCTGGCTATGTCCCGCCCGACAGATGGCTTCTCCGCGACGATAAGCCTCATAAAAGGAGTATACGGACACCAGGGATAATAACTATAAGCAATCCACCGCGACTAAAGCGGCCTGCACGGGCCCCACCCCGAATCGTTCAACCTGCTATAAGAGTTCGGCGTTCAGCAAAAACAACCTGAAATGCTGGAGTGCTGACCGCTGAGATGCCGAAAAGCTGACTTGCTCTCAGAAAGGAGTCCGGGGGGCGAAGATGCGATGGGAAAAGTAGGGAAAGAAGGAGACGCCCTCGCCCGGACCCTATAATTGTCGACCACCGGCGACGGTGACACGATGTTCGGGTAATTTATCACCGCCCGTAGTCCACATACCAGGATTGTATACACCGTGCGTGAAAGCACGATGAAAAGAAAATGAATTTTCTTTCATCTTGAAGTTTTCTGGTAGGCCCTCAGGCGTTTGGGGCGGGATCGAAACGGTAACCCGCGCCTCGGACGGTCTGGATCGAGGACGGTCCGTCTGGGGGGTCTACTTTGTTGCGGAGGTGGCGGACGTACACGTCGACGACGTTGGAGGCTGGTTCGAAATCGTAGTCCCAGATGGCGGAGAGGATCTGCTGCCTGGAGAGGACCTGCCCGCTGTGGCGCATAAAGTACTCCAGAAGCGCGAACTCCCTGCTGGAAAGTTCTATCTTCTCGTCTTTGCGCCAGGCGTGGCGCGAAAGGAGGTCTATCCTCAGGTCGTCGGTCTGTATCTGCGCCGAGGCGGGTTGTCTTGAGCGGCGGGTCAGCGCGCGCACGCGTGCCAGCAGCTCCTCGAACACGAACGGCTTGGTCAGGTAGTCGTCGGCCCCGGCGTCGAGGGCCCCCACCTTGTTGCGGGTGTCATCGCGGGCCGTGAGCATCAGGACCGGGAGGTCGGGGCGCCGGAGGCGGACGCGCCTGAGTACCTCGCGGCCGTCCAGCCGTGGCAAAGAGATATCGAGGAGGACGAGGTCCACGGGTTCTTCCACGGCCAGCCGCGCCCCGTCCTCCCCGTCGTGCGCGCAGATGACTCTGTGGCCGTGGGCGTTCAGACCGCGTTCCAGGAAGCGCGCGATCGCGGCTTCGTCTTCGACGATCAGGATCAGCATCTTAAGCCCTCTCTTCCCGATCGCAAGTATAATCCATCTCGATACGACCGATCCAGGTGTCTTTCGGAGATCCGTGAACCCTCACATCATGCTCCGCCAGGTCCGCCGTGTCGCCGCCGGGGGCGCGCTTGCCGGCCTGGTATACGGGGGCCTGAAGGTACTAAGGACCGGCGGGCTGGCAGGTCGAGACCGCTCGCGCCGGGACGACGAGCGTTTTCGGCTCCATGCGGACAACGCGAGTGACCTCTTCTACCGCTACCGGTTCAGGCCGGCGCCCGGCTTCGAGTACGTAAGCCCCTCGTCCACCGCGATCACCGGCTACAGCCCCGAGGAGCACTACGCTGATCCGGATCTCGGTCTCAAGAGAGTCCATCCCGAGGACAGGCATCTGCTGGAAGGGTCTGGGCGATTCCCCGAAGAGCCGCTCGTGCTTCGCTGGTACCGCAAGGACGGCGCCCTGATCTGGACCGAGCAGCGCAACAAGCCGATCTACGACCGCGCCGGGAACCTGGTCGCCATCGAGGGCATCGCGCGGGACATCACGGAGCGCAAGCTGACCAAGGAGGCGTTCAGGGAGAGCGAAGCCCGCTTTCGCCTGCTCGCCGAGAAGACGAGCGACCTCGTCTGCCTGCACGAGCCCGACGGGCGCTACATCTACATCAGCCCGTTCTGCCGGCGCCTGCTCGGCTACGAGCCGGAGGCCCTGATCGGCACCGACCCCTACGACCTCTTTCATCCCCAGAACCTCGAACGCATCCGCACTGGAGCCCACGAGAAGGCGCTCGAAGGACAGGGTGTCGTTTCCGTTATCTACCGTATTCGCAAAAAGTCGGGGGAATACACCTGGTTCGAGACCCTCACGGAGCCGATACTCGCCGAGGGCAGCCGGGTCGCAAGGCTCCAGACGGCCTCGCGCGACGTCAGCGAGCGCAAGCGCGTGGAGCGGGTGCTCGCCGAGGCCGCCCGCGCCAAGGCCGAGTTTCTAGCCGAAGTCTCCCACGAGCTCAGGACGCCCCTGACCGTGATCCGGGGCAACGCAGAGATAGGGCTCGAGCTCGGGCGCGACTGCGAGCACGAGGAGCTCCTCCAGGAGATACTCAGGGAGTAGTCAACTATGTCAAGGATGGTCGAAGATTTGTTGTCCCTGGCCCGCTCGGAGTCGGCGGCCCCGCCCTTCCGCATGGAGCCAGTGGAGATAAACGTCTTGATCAAAGGCTTCGCGCGCAGGGCCAGGTCGCTGGCCGCGGAGCACGGCGCGACCATCGATACCACGCTCGCGGAGACCGGGCTCGTCAGGGTCGACCCCGCGCGGGTGGAACAGGCGATCCTTGCTCTCGTCGACAACGCAATCAAGTACGGCCCGGAAGGCCAGAGGATAACGCTGAGATCCGGCGCCGTAGACCGTGAGCTGGCGTCGAGGTCGGAGACCGGGGACCGGGCATACCCGAAATGGAGCTACCGCACGTCTTCGAGCGCTTCTACCGGCTGGACGGCGTCGATGAGCCAGGCAGCGGCCTCGGCCTCTCCATAGCCCAAACCATCGCCGAGGCCCACGGTGGACGCATCGAGGCTGAGAGCCAGCCGGGGGAGGAATCCGCATGAGCCTCATCCTCCCCTTGCTGCCTGACGAGAGCCGGGAACGACAGCCGGTACGCAGCTTCAAGACGCAGTCCTGACCCTCAGAACTTGTGCAGCTCGCCAGAGAGCATCTTGGTGTCGCTGGCGCGGGGGTCCTTGTCATGCTCGTAGGTTATGCCGACCGCGGGATAAGAGCCGGCGAAATCGGGTGCGTTCATGTTTACCTCGACCCTTCCGCTGGGACCGACCGCGAAGCTCCCCGCGCTGACGCGTTCTTCGCCTTCCACGAGCCACAGCTCGTAGTATCGGTCGTCGCCGCATGGGGGCAGTCCCCACGCTTCGAGGCGTACCTCCATGTTTTCTCCCGCGTCCTCGATGCTGACCTCGCCACCCGCATCGGGCGCAAGGTCCGTGGGGCTCAGGGTCGCCGAGGCGAGGGCTCGACCACCGGTGAGATTGGGGACGAAGATCGCCCCTACCACCGCGAGCACGCAGAAGACCGCAGCCACCGCAGCAACCCCCGAAGGGAGACGCCGCGGGTCTTGACGCCGCGGTATCTCGGTCACGACGCGCTCCTCGAGGTCCCGCGGCGGCGCCTCCGTGGCGTACGCGAGGTCAAGGAGGCGTTCGTGGACGATCTGTAGTTCGCTCGCCTCCTCCCTGCAGCCGGCGCATTCTCGCAGGTGGTCCTCGATCTCCCGTTCCTCGCGCGGCTCCAGGGCGCCCATCACGTAGGGGCCGAGAAGGTTCCTGGTGTCCAGGTGCTCACTCATCCGGGGACCACCGATTATCGTCCGGGCCCATGGTCTCGCGCAGGGCACGCAGAGCCGCCGAGGTGCGGCTCTTGACTGTACCCAGAGGCGTGTTCGTGCGCTCAGAGATCTCACGCTGCGAGAGGCCCCGGAAGTAGGCGAGGACGAGCACCTCCCTGTGGACCGGAGATACTCGAGAGAGCGCGGCTGCCACGTCGAAGTTGCGCGTGAGGGCGCCTGATGGATCTGTCTCCCCTGGCTCGAGGAGCGGTTCGTTTCCGACGGTCCTGACGCGCGCGTTGCGGCGACGGATCAGGTCGGTCGCCCTATTGCGCGTGATGCGGTAGAGCCACGTCGCGAAGCTCGCCCGGGCCGGGTCGAAGCCGCCCGCGTTCTTCCACACCGAGGTGAAGACGTCCTGGACCAGCTCCTCGGCCGCTCCCCTGTCTCCCAGATAACGCATTCCCGTCCCGTAGACCAGGCCGGCGTAGCGATCGTATAGCCCCGAGAGGGCGCGCTCGTCCCCGGAGGCCACCCTCCTCACCAGAACCTCGTCTTCTACACGGTCCATCCAGACCCTTCCCCGGCCTCCGGCGCGCACGGTAACCCCGCCACCACGCCCCTCGGAGCAGATGATATCGCGCCCGGCACCCGGCGCGGAACACACGACGCTACTCGATACTAACCATTCCATACGAGAATTTATACGACCGGCCAGTCCCACCGGATTATCGTTTCTGGCCTCTACAGGCACGAATGCGGGTAAAATAAGGTCCCTGCAAGAAGGGAGGTATGGTCCGGGTGGCGTCCGACACGTCCGGCACGAAGCTCAGGGGGGTCGCGCGCAGGCCCGCACGCGGGTCGCTGGGCAACTTTTTCGGGGATCTCAGGGATCTTCTGCGCTACGGGACGCTCAAGGCCACGGTGCAGGAGTTTATCCGCGACGACGCCCTGGGCCTGGCCGCGCAGCTCGCATTCTACCTGATACTGGCGATCTTCCCGTTCATCCTGTTCTGCGTCGCGATCCTCGATTCCTTCTCCAGCTCCGACCCGCAGTTCGTCACGGACATCTTTGACTACCTCAGGAGGCTCCTGCCGGCGCAGGTCTTCGCCCTGATCCACACTTACACCGAACACACGCTCCGCAACGAGGACACGGCTCCTGGCCTCCTCTCCGTCGGTATCCTCGGCACGATCTGGGCCGCATCCGGCGCCTTCGCAGCCTTGATTAACGCCCTGAACCGCGCCTACGACGTACAGGAGACGCGACCGTTCTGGAAGGTCAGGGGCATCGCCATCCTGATGACCTTCGGTTTCTCGGCGCTCCTGCTGATAGGCGTGCTGCTCCTGGTCGCCGGGCCCTCCATCGGGCGCACCATCGCCGAGGTCTTCACATTGGGTGACGAGTTCATGGTCGCCTGGAACGTAGCGCGCTGGCCGGTGGCGCTGCTCTTTATGGTCGCAACGGTGGCGCTTCTCTTCTACTTCGCCCCCGACGCCAACCAGCCTTTCCGTTGGATCACACCAGGCGGCGTCATAGGCATCCTGCTCTGGGTGCTCGCGAGCGTCGCCTTCAACCTGTACCTGAGCAGCGACTTCAACACCTACGACAAGACATACGGTTCGATAGGCACCGTCATAATCCTCCTCCTCTACCTCTACATCTCCTCCCTGACCATCCTCTTCGGCGCCACCCTGAACGCCACGCTCGTCAGGATAAAAGAGGAGGTCTCGGGAGAGCAGATCCTCAACGCCGAACCCGCGAACAACAAACCAGATGTAATCGACGAAGAGTCGATAGAAGAAACCAAGGGCCCCGAAACTTAGCAAGCGCCGCCGCGAACACGCCAGACGACTTTGATATACTCCTCGAACTGGAGGAGTGGCCGAGTGGTTGAAGGCGGCACCCTGCTAAGGTGTTATACCTCTCAACGGGGTATCGAGGGTTCGAATCCCTCCTCCTCCGCTCCGAAAGTGCCTCGTTTGCAGGAATAGCGCGAGGTCGAGTTAGAGGGCCGAGTTTGCTCCCGGCCCTTTCTACACCAATGGGTACACCAACATGGCCAGTACGCCCTTATTCGCGGCTACGAATGCTGCCTCTGTTATCGTGAATCTTTATTCACGGCCACTAGAGGTTGTGGTTGGCTTCGCGGTACAGCCCGGCCTCGTACAACCAAAAGGGGCCTCTTTGTCTGCCCAAATTCAGGATGCCGGATATGGACTTCTCAGAATCGCCCTTCCACGCACTCCGGTGAATGTGCCGCTTTCGGGAGTTCGTGGGAGCCCTGCGGCTCGGGCGTGTGATCGCGATCATGGCCACCCACAAATCCCACGGGTACCTTATCCGGGTGGGTAATCGGCAGACGATCGGGTGTGTCGTCGCAGCCACGGTACTCATGCTCACCGTGAGCTGCGCTCCGGAGCGGCCCCCTCGGCCTCCTTCCGCGGAGGTTCTCCTCGCCGCGGGCGACATCGCCAATTGCCGCGCCGAGGGCGACGAGGCCACTGCCAAGCTCGTCGATAGCATCGACGGGACGGTCCTCGCCTTGGGCGACGAGGCCTACCCCAGGGGCTCGGCGGCGAACTTCGAGGGATGCTACGGGCCGTCGTGGGGCCGCTTCGAGGAGCGCACCAAGCCCGTCCCCGGCAACCACGAGTACTACACCGAAGGGGCCAAACCCTACTACGACCACTTCGGCAAGGCCGCCGGAGACCCCGATGAGGGCTACTACTCCTACGACCTGGGCGGGTGGCACATCGTTGCCCTCAACAGCAACTGCGGTGAGGGAAGGGTGCGCTGCGGCCCCGGCTCCGCCCAAGTGCGGTGGCTCAAGAAGGACCTCGCCGCCAACGAAGGGAGGGCATGCACCCTCGCCTACTTCCATCACCCGCTGTTCACCTCAGGGGAGTATCGTCCCGGCATACCCGAGATGAAGCCGTTTTGGGAGGCCCTCTACTCGGCCGGCGCGGACGTGGTGCTAAACGCACACGACCACAACTACCAGCGCTTCGCCCCGCAGGACCCCGAGGGGAGGGCGGACCCCGAGCGCGGCATAAGGGAGTTCGTGGTTGGCACGGGGGGCAAGAGCCACCACCCGATCTCGGACCCGATAGCCAACACGGAGGTCCCCGCCGACGACACCTACGGCGTCCTGAAGCTCACCCTACGCCCGAAGGGCTACGGGTGGAGGTTCTTGCCCGTGGCGGATAGGAAGTTCACCGACTCCGGCGAAGAGCGGTGCCACTAGTGGGCACCGATGACGGGCGGCGACTTCCGAGAACCCACCTTCCTCGCACTCGGGCGAATAGGCCCAGGAAGATGCTTTAGTGGCACCGGTCCCTGCCCGAGTCGGTGAACTTCCTATCCGCCACAGGGACGAACCTCCAGCGGTAGCGGCCCGGACCGAGGCGGAGCTTCAGCACGCCGGGCGTGCGGGGGTTCTTGCCTTGCACGTTCGGGTCGTCCGGGCCCTCTTGCGCCCCGCCCGTCCCCACGATGAACTGGCGGATGCCCCTATCGGAACGCTTGCCGCCCGGGGTCATGGGGGCGAAGCGCTCGTAGCGGTGGGCGTGACCGCCGAGTATCACGTCGGCGCCCCGCTTGTAGAGTATGCTCCAGAAACGCCTCACCCTGTCGGGGCTGTCGTAGCTCCTGCCGGAGGCGTAGAGCGGGTGGTGAAAGTAGGCCAGCGTGCACCCCGCCCGGTGCTTGCGGAGGTTTCTCCTGAGCCAGTCCGCCTGACGAAAACTGGCGCCGCAGCCCCCCACCTCCTCGCAGTTGCTGTTGAGGGCGACGATGTGCCAAGTGCCTCGCTCGTAGGAGTAGTAGCCCTTGCCCGGCTTCCCTGCCCGTTTCCCGAAGTAGTTGAAGTAGGGCTTGGCCCCGGGGCTGTTGTACTCGTGGTTGCCCGCCGCGGGCTTGGTGCGCTTCTTGTACTTGCCCCACGTGCGGTCGTAGCAGTCGCGGAACTGCGCGCGGGTGCCGTCGGGGTAGGCGTTTTCTCCGAGGGTGAAGACAGTCCCCCGCGTTTCGCCCAATAGCCTCGCCGTGGCACCATCGGCCCCGAAGTCGCATCCTGAGATGTCTCCCGCGCCGACCAGCGTCTCCGTCTTGGTCTTCCCGAGGACCGGTGCTGCCGTCAGCGCGGCCGCCGCGCACGTCAGCAACATCGCCGAGGCCATCAACCCGACGACAAGAACGGTCTTCCTCATCCCCTCCGCCCTTCCTTCAGTGGGGTGGAGGCCCCTACCAGGCCCTCGCCCCTTTGCGTAACTGAGCTAGTATGATGGCATGCGAGGCCCAGAGCAACTTCGGAAAACCATTGCCACGAGACTCTCCGAGAAGGATACGAACACTGCTCCTAGCGTGGATCTGGC
>Ga0126313_10000365_pt1 | contig 21118 bp, 26 predicted proteins | sample Plot105A_FD_89954 | JGI IMG/M metagenome (GOLD analysis project Ga0126313, IMG submission 89954) | Serpentine soil microbial communities from UC McLaughlin Reserve, CA, USA - Plot105A | ecosystem: Environmental > Terrestrial > Soil > Grasslands | place: USA: UC McLaughlin Reserve, Lake County...
CGGGGCCGAGCTGGCCGAGTCGGAGATCGCCTCCGACAACGAGGAGGGCGGCCGCGAGGCGGCCCGGACCCTGGCCAAGCTGACCGGCGGCAAGGGCTCGGTGCTGGTCATCAACGTCAAGCCCGGCATCTCCACCACCGACGCCCGGGCCAAGGGGTTCGAGGACGAGATCAAGAAGACCCCGGGCCTGAAGTACATCGGCCAGGAGTACTCCAACGACAAGCCGGATGTGGCCGCGGCCAAGGCCACCGCCGCCCTGTCGGCCCATCCCGACCTGGTGGGCATCTTCGGCACCAACCTGTTCTCGGCCGAGGGGGCCGCGACCGGGCTGCGCAGCGCCGGTGCCTCCCAGAAGGTCAAGATCGTCGGCTTCGACGCCGGCCCCAAGCAGGTCGAGGACCTCCAGCAGGGCATCGTCCAGGCCCTGATCGCCCAGAAGCCGGCCGAGATCGGCAAAGACGGGGTCGAGCAGGCGATCAAGGCCCTCAAGGGCGAGCCGGTGGAGAAGAAGATCGGCACCGGGTTCGTGGTCGTCACCAAGGAGAACATGAACAACCCCGACGTCCAGCCGTTCCTCTACAAGTCGAGCTGCTGACAAGGCGATAGATGGGGCCGGCGTCCTCGGGCCTCAGCCGCCGAGGCCGCCGGCCCGGCTGGCCATGACCGGCGGCACCCACGACGGGGTGCAGGGCGACCAGCGCGGCCAGGGCCAGGGCGGCCACGCCGGCGGCGGTGGCGGCGCCCTTGCCGTGACGCCCGAGCTTCTCGTAGGCCATCAGCCCGGCCAGGGCGGCCATCCAGCCCAGGTCGGCGACGCCGAGAACATGACCAGCATCAGCGCCCAGCAGCAGCCCAGGCAGTACAGGCCGTGACCCCAGCCGAGGCGGAAGGCGGCCCGGGGGCCGCGCCGGTAGTGGCGCAGCAGGTAGGCGGCCGGGTGCCGGCACTCGGTGAGGCGGCGGTCCTTGAGCGAGGAGAACTGGAACACCCCGGCCTGGCCGGGCGTGCCCCCGCCGAGCAGGGCGTCGTGGTGGAAGCGGCCGGCCACCCCGGTGGCGTGGGCGACCGCGGCGGCCGCCCAGGCCAGGGCGATGGCCACCGGCACCGCGACCGGAAGCCGGCGGCGCCCGGCGTACGCGGCGGTCACGGCCGGGCCGCGCTCGAGGGTGGCGCTCATGGCTCGGCGGTGTAGGCGATGCGGTAGTCGGACTGGATGGCGTTGCGGCCCTCGAAGGACCACACCAAGGCTGCCGCCGCCCTCGCGGGTCTCGTGGACGATCGGCGCCCGCTTCACCGCGAGGACCTCCCCCACCAGCCCGGCCAGGTCGGCCAGGGGCCCGCCGAGCCGCCCGTGGTAGGCGTCCAGGATGGCCTGGAACTGCTCGTCGCTGGCCCGGTCGTCGACGAAGCTGACCACCTGCCAGCTCCCCGGGGCCAGGACGTTGCCCGGGATGTGGACGACGTTGATGAACGACAGCCCGCTCACGTCGATGCCTCGGATCGTCCCGTGCTGGAACCGGTAGGCGTTGAAGGCGTCGCAGCTCCCCCCGTCCGGGTCCTGTCCCACCCAGCACGGGCACACCGCCAGGCACGAGCACACCTCCAGCAGCGTCCCCTGCAAGTCCTAGACGACGCCGGTCGCCGCCGCCGCCGCCCGCTCGGTCGTGGTCATGACGCTCCCCCTTTCCTCGGGTCGCGCCCAACGTCGACGCCGCCATGGCAGCGGCGTTGCAGCGCCGCAGGCCTGCGGCGTGCCCGCCGGGTGCAACCGCGTTGCCACCATGTCGGCCGCGTCGTTGACAGCAGTCCGACGGGCATCGTGGCTGTACGATGACGCCTTCAACCGGCGGTGAGGAGGCGAGCTGCCGTGTCTGCTGTCCCATCTGGCGGCATCTTCATCAGCTATCGGCGTCAGGACAGCAGCCACCTCGCCGGAAGGCTGTACGACCGGCTCGCCGACCGGTTCGGCGCGGATCTGGTGTTCATGGACGTCGCCACCATCGACCTCGGGGTGGACTTTGCCGAGGTGATCACCCGGGCGGTGGGCACGTGCCAGGTGCTGGTGGCGTTGATCGGCCCACAGTAGGTCACGGCGGCCGACCCGGACGGGCGACGACGGCTCAGGGACCCCAACGACTTCGTCCGGCTGGAGATCCAGGCGGCGCTGGAACGCGACGTGCGGTTGATCCCGATCCTGGTCGAGGGGGCGCCGATGCCCCGCGTGCGCGACCTTCCCAGGCAGCTGGCCGGGCTGGCTCGGCGCAACGCCATGACGATGCGCCACGAGAGCTTCCCCTACGACGCCGAGCGGCTGGTCACGGCCATCGAGCGGGTGCTGGCCGCTCGCACGCCCGCCGGTACCGAGGTCGCCCAGGATCCCCGGGTGGTCAAGGCGTTCCGCCTGGGCCGGGAGGTCACCGGGGTCGCCTTCGGTCCCGACGGCCGCCTGCTGGCCACCGCCGGCGCCGACCAGACGGCCAGGATCTGGGACACCGCCACCGGTCGGGAGCGCATCCAGCTCCCCCATGACGAGGGCGTCGCGGCCGTTGCCTTCGGCCCAGACGGTGGTCTGCTGGCCACCGGCAGCTTCGACCCCAACGCCCGGATCTGGGATACGGCGTCAGGCCAGGTGACGGCCCGCGTCGCCCATGACGGGATGGTCCCTGGCGTCGCCTTGAGCCCCGACGGTCGCCTGCTGGCCACCGCCAGCGAGGACCGGACGGCGCGGGTCTGGGACGCCGCCTCCGGCCAGGAGCAGCTGTGGGTGCGCCACGACGCCCCGGTCTGGGCGGTGGCCTTCAGTCCCCAGGGTCGCCTGCTGGCCACGGCCGGCGAGGACCGGACGGCCCGGATCTGGGACACCACCTCCGGCCAGGAACGCGCCCGGATGGAGCACCAGGCCGCGGTGGCGGCGGTCGCCTTCAGCCCCGACGGTCGCCTGCTGGCCACGGGAAGCGCCGATGGGACGGCGTGGATCTGGGGCTTGTTCGGATGACCGTCGCGCTCGATCATCGACCAGACGATCCCAGCAGCACACACAAGGAAGCGGGCGGATGGCACGCCGCGAGGACGGACCCGGACCGCTACGGCCGATGGAGGCCGTGCCTCCACCAGCCGCCGAGGACCCGACCTGGGAGCGGCTCGAGGCTCAGCTCGGCTGGTACGACCGCAACAGTGGCGACAACCACCGGCGTTACCTCTGGCTCAAGCTGCTCGAGCTGGCGATCGCCGCATCGCTGCCGGTCGTCGCCGGCATGCGCAGTCCGGTCTGGGTGACCGGCGGCCTGGCCGCGGTGATCGTCGTCCTGGAGGGCACCCAGCACCTGTTCCAGCTCCAGGAGCAGTGGATCACCTACCGTTCGACGGCCGAGGCGCTGAAGCACGAGCGCTACCTGTATCTGGCCAACGCCGGTCCCTATGCCGGTGAGGACCGTCATCGCCAACTGGCCGAGCGGATCGAGGGACTCATTTCCCAAGAGCACGCCAAATGGACTGCCAGCCGCCAAGACCCCCGTGAAGGATCGGGCAGACGATAGGGAGGTTGCCCGCCGGATCCGACAAAAGGCTCGACAGCACCGAGCGGTAAGCGCACACTTGCCGAGTGCAGGACGGCTCTTCGGGGGGATAGAGCCATGGCCGCTGACAGCTCGGTCATCAGGCAGGCCGGAAACCACCGTACCGACGCGTTCCGCGTCCTCGTGCTCGCCAGCATGCTGCTCGCGTCCCAGGCCCTGGTCGGCCCGGGCACGCGGCCGGCGATGGCCCACACCCATCCGAGCAACGTCGAGCTTGGCGCGCCCGCGGTGGTGCGGGTGGAGACCAGGGTCCGGGTCGACATCTGGCTCATCGAGCACAACCGCCGAGCTGTCCCAGGACGAGCGGTTCCAGCAGCGCTTCCTGCGCGAGTCGCGGCTGGCGGCCTCGCTCGACCACCCGAACATCATCCCCATCTACGAGGCTGGGGAGTCGAGAGGGCTGCTGTACATCGTCATGCGCTACGTCGAGGGAAGCGACCTCCAGGCGGTGCTTGACCGGGACGGTCCGCTGGAGCTCCCCCGCCTGGCCTCGATCCTCAGCCAGGTCGGCGCCGCGCTGGACGCGGCCCACGCCCGCGGGCTGGTCCACCGGGACGTGAAGCCGGGGAACATCCTGATCGCCTCGGGCGCCGGCCGGGAAGACCCCGATCACGTCTACCTCACCGACTTCGGGCTCACCAAGCGCTCCTCGTCGGTGTCCGGGCAGACCACCACCGGGCACTTCATCGGCACGATGGACTACATCGCCCCCGAGCAGATCGGCTCCAAGCCCGTCGACGCCCGTACCGACATCTACTCGCTGGGCTGCGTGCTCTACCAGAGCCTCACCGGCGACCCCCCGTTCGACCGCGACGACGACGCCGCCCTGCTCTGGGCGCACCTGGTCGAACGTCCCCCACCGGTCTCGGCCCGCCGCCCCGACGTGCCCCCGGGCGTGGACGCCGTGGTCGCAAGGGCCATGGCCAAGGCGCCCGAGGACCGGCACGGGAGCTGTCGGGAGCTGGTCGCCGAGTTCCGGGCCGCGATCCAGGAAGAACAGGCCGAGCCGCACCGTCCGGCCCCGGCGCCCCCTCCGGCGCCGGTGCAGCGGCCCGACCGCCGGCGACGGTCCGGGTCGACGCGGACCTCCGACGGCCGTGGCCTGGTCCTGGGCGGCTTCGGCGGCCGCCGACCAGGCAGGATCGCCGCGCTGCTGGCCGCCGTGGTGACGCTGGCCCTCGTCGCCACCGCGGTGTTCATGTTCACGCGGGGCGGCGAGCGGCTGACGGCCAGCTTCAGCAAGGACCAGCTGGTCCCATTCTCGTTCCGGTACCCGGGCGGCTGGGAGAAGCACGGATCGAGCCTCCAGGTGGTGTTCTCACCCTACGCCGCGGAGGTGTTCCCGTTGTTCGGCCGGACCGGCAGCGGGGACGGCTGGGGAGCGGTCGAGGCCCTGCTGGACCGTCCCCCGGCCGATCTGGTCGGCCTGTACACCTTCTTCGGCGTTACCCAGTACCGCGACGACCTGGGGACCGAGGAGCTGAAGCAGGGACTGACGGCACTGCTGCCCGAGCGGGCCAGCTTCGCCTCCGCCCACGAACGGGTGAAGGTTGGCGGCTACCCGGCCGACCGGCTGGAGGGCACCCTGAACGACCCCAGCGGCCAGGGAAAGCCGCTACGGTTCCTCTGCCAGGTCGTGCACGTCCAGGGCGTGGAGGCCAAGACCGTCTATCTTGTGTTCTTCGCCCCACCCGACCGCTTCGAGGGCCAGCGGGCACTGTTCGACCGCATCACCGCCACGGTGCGATTCCAGGGCTAGATCGGGTTCTCGGCGATGGGCGGCTATCCGATCCTCCGGGTCAGCGCCGACGGCCACGACGTCGTGGTCGACCAGCCGGTCGAGGTCACCGTCGGCCGCGACCCCGACGCCGACCTCAGCGTGTCCCATCCGCTGGTCTCGCGGCGGCACCTGGTGCTGCGGCCGGGCACGGTGGGATGGATCGTGGAGGACGCCGGCAGCACCAACGGCACCTTCCAGGACGGCAGACGGATCTCGTGGCTGCGCATCGACGGCCCGATGCGGCTCCGCCTCGGCGACCCGGACGGCGGCCAGGAGCTCCGCGTCGAACCGGTCCTGGGCGGGACCCGGCCGCAGCCGGCCGTTCCCGTCGACCCGGGCCCCGACACCGCCGAAGGGGAGGGGGCCCGGAGGCGCAAGGCGGTGCACCCGATCCTCGGCCGGCTGCGCCTGGGCCGGAGCCCCGACAATGACGTCGTCATCAGGGACCCGACGGTGTCGCGCCACCACGCCGAGGTGCGCGGCGACCCGCTCGCCGGGTTCGAGGTCGCGGACCGCTCCAGCCGCAACGGGACCTTCGTCAACGGGCGCCGGGTCAGCCGGGCCCGGATCGGCGAGTCCGACCGCATCCAGCTTGGCTTCCACGTGTTCCGGCTGGTCCGTGGCGGCCCGGTCGACGCTCCGGCCTACGGCCTGGAGGAACACGCCGACCGGGCCGAGTGGTGGCGGCTGGTGGTGACGGTGGCCATCAGCGTGATGACGGTGTTCGGCGCCGGTACCGGGCGACCCTGGCCGAGGCCGACGCCCTGGACCGGCAGGCCAGGCAGGCACGGGCGGACGGCCGGTCGGCGGAGGCCGCCGAGCTGGCCGACCAGGCCCGCCTGCTGCGAACCGTCGCCCAGAGCCTGCGCCAGTTCTTCCCGCCCGCGGTGCTCAAGGGCCAAGGAACCCAGGCCCGATTCGACGTCGACACCGCCCGCCGCCTGGCCATGGCCCGCGGGACCATTGAGTCTCAGCAGGCGGCGCAGCTGGACCCCACCCAGACGGCCGAGCAGGCCCAGCGGTCCCGCAGCCAGGGCCTGCGGCTCCAGGCCTGGTCAATCGTCCTGGTGCTGGTCCTGGCCCTGCTCACCTTCGCCCGGCTCAGCGAGCCGGTACGGCCGTGGCTGGCCGTCGGCGGGATGGCGCTGTTCGTCGTCGTCGCGGCCGGCGTGGTCCTCACCTTGTAGGGGTGGCAGCGGTGGCCGGCGGACCCGAGCTCGACCTGGGCGACATCGACCGGCTCGACTCGCGGTTCAAGCGGCGGGTGGCCACCGCCATCATCCTCGTCACCCTGCTGAGCAGCATCGTCGCCTACCTGGCGGCCGACGCCGGCGCCCGTGAGGACCAGGGCGCGCGGGAGGCGCAACGCAGCGCGGTCACGGCCATGGCCGACGACGCCGGGATGCTCGTCGACTACTACGGCGCCGTGGCCGGCTATGCCGAGGTGCAGCCGTTCGAGCAGCGGCGATGGGTCGACGAGCTGCGGGCGGTGCTGGTCCCCGACCGCTACGCCGGCCGCCCGGCGCAGTGGCGGGCGGCCGGCAGATCGCTGGGCGACCTGTCGCCGCTGCTCGACCCGCGCGAATACCTCGGCGACGCGCCACGCTACCTCAGCGACCTCTACTACCAGGTGAACCTGGCCTCGCTGCGGCAGTCGGTCCAGCGCCGGACCGCCGACGCCTGGGGCGCCAAGTCGGAAGGCTACGCGGCCATCCTGACCGTGCTGGCCATCGTGCTGTCGATCCTCGGCCTGTCGGCGACCTTCGGCCAGCGGATGTGGAGGCCAATGGTCAGGCCGGCCATGGCCGTGGCCGTCGCCTGCCTGGTGCTCACGGCCGTGGTCGCCCTGCAGCGGGTCCCCGCGATCGGCGACGATGTGCTGCACCAGGTCGCCGAGGGGGACCGGCTCCTGGCCCAGGGCAAGTTCGACGGCGCGATCCAGGCCTACTCGAGGGCGATCGACCAGCAACCCCGCTACGCCTCCGCCTACATCAAACGGGCCGAGGCCTACACCCTGGCCGGCAGCCCCGACAAGGACCAGTCCTACGTGATCACCATCTCGAACCCACAGGCCAGGGCGCAGAGCATCGCCGACCTGGAGCGGGCGATGCGGCTCGGGGCCGACAACGACCTGCTGGCCGTCTCCGACCTGGGGGCGAACTATTTCTTCGAGCGGCGCTACGGCCGGGCCGAGGAGCTGGCCCGCGACGCGATCCGGCTCAACAGCGACCTGACGGCCGCGCACCTCAACCTCGGGCTGGCCCTCGCCGGCCAGGGCCAGGCCGACGAGGCGGCCCAGGTCTTCGGGCGGGCCGCCCAGCTGATCACCCGACGCCCGGACTCCAGGGAGCGCCAGGAGCTGTTCGCCGGCGGGCACACCGCCCTGGAGCAGCTCGCTGGCCAGTCGCCCGAGCGGGCCGAGCTCGCCCGTCGCCTCCAAGCGCAGCTCACGGCCGCCGAGACCGCGGCCGAGCTCCGGCCGCTGCGCCAGGTCCCCCCCGACGCCTCCATCTCGCGGCTCACCGCATCGGTCAGGGACGGATCCCTGACCGCCCGCTTCGACCACCGGGCGGTCCCGGAAGGAAGCGCGCTCACCTGGATCGTCTACACCCGCACCGACGCCAGGGCGCCATGGCGACAGCTGCCGGGGCTGAACCTGTTCCAGCGGTTCCAGTCGGCTCGCGCCGGCCGGACCCGCCTCCCCGCCGGTCCCTGCCCGGCCGCCGGCGACTACCGCGTCGACCTCTACCTGGAGGGCGTCTACGTGGCGTCGAGCCGGACCTCCCTGGAGCCGTCACCGGAGCGGCTGGTCGGGTACCACGACCCGGTGAGCAGCCTCCACATGTGCCTGCCGCCCCCGTGGAGGCGCACCAAGCAGCCGGGCATGCTGGAGGCGAGGTCCAAGGAAGGGCAGGCCATCTCGGTGAGCGTCCTGCCGGCTCCACCCGAGCTGTCACGCGCCGGCACCTCGAGGCTCGCCGTCGCGCTGGACACCCTGGCCGCGCACAAGGGGTTCCCCCTGGCCGCCGGGCCCCCGCAGCCCCGGACCCTGGACGACGTCGCCGGCCTGCTACGGACCTACCGCCGGCCCGGCAGCCTGGATCGCCGCCTCGCGGCATGGGTCTCGCTGCAACCAGACGCCGTCCTGCACGTCGTGGTGTTCGAAGGCTACTTCGACGACGGCCGGCTCCTCAGCCGGCTGCTGGCCGCGATCCGCTTCACATAGCACTTGGGCCGAAAGCAGCCAGAGGCGCACAGCACGATCACGGCCAGCCCGATGGAGGACCGACTGAGCGAGGCGGCGCGGGCGCCGGTGCGCGGCTTGGTCCGGCCAGGGCGGCTAGCGCTTCGCCTTGGCCCTGGCCTTGATGATGGCCCGGATGGTCAGCAGGGCCACAATCACGACCGCCTGCCCGCCGAGGATGATCCGGTTGACGTCGACCGCCGGCCGCCAGCTCAGCTCGCCCTCGCGGAGGACGTACGCCCCGACCGGGCGGGCCGTCACGCCGAACCCGCTGCCGGAACCCTTGCCCTGGCCCTGCGGATCCTCGCCGCCCCCGGCCCCGGCGCCGCCCTGGACCCTGGCCGCGGGGATGACGGTGACGCCGTCCTTCTCGTACGGCTCGCCGAACACCCGCTTGACCGTCATCGAGTCCCGCGCCTGTGCGAGAACTTCCTGAACCTCCATGGTCCGCTCCCTTCACTCGACCACCCTCCATCCTGCCGGCTCCGCGCAACATGCGGGGACAGGGTTCCCGGGAGAGCCCAATGCTCTGGGGCCCCATGTCGTCACCCGGCTCGGTGGCATCGGTAGATTGCCCGCCATCTCGATCGGGCTCAGGCTATATTGAGCAGCCCCGCGGCGGACCTGACGGAGGTGGGCCGGTGGCCAGGATCGTGGTTGGCGTGGATGCTTCACCCGGCGCGAGGCGAGCACTGGCCTGGGCGGCCGAGGAGGCGCGGCTGCGGGAGGCGGCCTTACAGGTCGTGCACGCCTACCACGCCCAGCACCTCGGCGCGCCCTTCTACTTCCCCTCCCAGCAGGCCGTGCCGGTGATGGCCGACGAACAGACCGAGCCTCCGCCGCCGGTGGGGAGGGCCGCGAGCATGCGGGACCGGGCCCAGTTCGAGGAGGTCTTCCGCAGCCGGGCCGAGAAGCTCCTGGAGACGTTGCTTGGCCAGGTGGAGGAGGCCGTCGGCGACGTCGAGGTCCAGCGCACAGTCGTCGAGGACCGCCACCCGGCCGAGGCCCTGGTCTCCCTGTCGGCCAACGCCGACCTGCTGGTGGTCGGGTCGCGGGGGCTCGGTGGCTTCACCGAGATGCTGCTCGGCTCGGTGAGCCACGCCGCCGTACTGCACGCCGTCTGCCCGGTGGTGGTGATCCCCTCTCACGGCGAGGAGCGCATGCCGGGCCAGCCCGCCGGGTAGGGTCGGTCCCTACCCGGCCCGGTCGGGGGCGTCCTCGCCGGCCGGCTGGCCTGCCCGCCGCAGCCGCAGCCGCTGGATGGCGTTGTGGGCCACCTCGAGGACCTCAAGCGACCAGCCGTCGACGAGCACGCTCTCGCCCGGGCTGGGGAGGTGGCCGAGCCGGTCCAGGACGAGACCGGCCACGGTCACGTACGGCCCCTCCGGCAGCTCCACCCCCAGATCGGGGAGGTCGTGCATGGGGAACGACCCGGGCAGGACCAGGGCGCCGTCCGGCTCGTGGTGGGCGGAGGCGATGTCGCGGTCGAACTCGTCGTAGATCTCCCCCACCAGCTCCTCGAGCAGGTCCTCGATGGTGACGATGCCCTCGGTGCCGCCGTACTCGTTGAGCACCACGGCCAGCTGCTGGCGCTCCCGCTGCAGGCGGCGCAGCGCCTCCAGGACCCCGACCGACTCGGGCAGGAACAGCGCCGGCCGGCAGTGGTCGCTGATCCGGCCCGAGGTCTCGACCAGGTCGACCAGGTGGGCGACCCCGGCGATGTCGTCCAGGTCGCCGCGGTACACCGGCGCCCGCACGTGGGTGCTGGCGACCAGCCGGCGCACCCCCTCGGCGACCGAGACGTCGGCCGGCAGGGCGACCACGTCCCGGCGCGGCACGAGCACGTTGCGCAGGTGTCGCTCGGTCATCTCCAGGGCCCCGACCAGGATGGTGCGCTGCTCGGGCGGGAAGCTGGCCTGGGTGGCGATCATGTCCCGGACCTCTTCCTCGGTGACCGGCTCACGCTGGGCGCTGGGGTCGCCCCCGGCCAGCCGCACCAGCAGGTCGGTGGACCGCGACAGCAGCCAGACCAGGGGACGGGCGACGACCGAGATGGCGGCCAGGGGGCGGGCGGCCGCCTTGGCCCAGCCCTCGGGGCGCTGCAGGGCGATCCGCTTGGGGGCCAGCTCGCCTATCACCAGCGAGGCGAAGGTGACCAGGACGGTGACGACCACGATGGCGGCCGGCTCGGCCCAGGCGCCGAGGAAGCCGAGCGGCCCGACCAGCGGCCGGGCCAGGGACACGGCCGCGGCCGCCGAGGCCAGGAACCCGGCCAAGGTGATCCCGATCTGGACGGTGGACAGGAACTGGTTGGGGTCGCGGGCCAGCCTGGCCACCAGCCGCCCCCGCCCGCCCTCCTCCTCAAGGCGCCGCAGCTGGCCCTCGCGCAGCGAGATCAGCGCCACCTCGCTGCCGGCGAAGGCGGCGTTGACCACGATCAGGACCAGCACCAGCCCGATCTGGGCCCAGATGCCGCTCACCGCCCGGCCCGCCCTCGTCCGGTGGCTGTGTACATCGGTGGCTCTCCTCTCCCGGAACGGATGCCCGGCCGGCCGGTACGCTAACGACCCCCCTTGTCTACGCGCTCGCGCCCGTGCTATCCAGCGGTGCGGCGACTCGGGAGGCGAACATGGGAGACGGCATCCCCCTGAGACGGATCGCGGCCGGCGTGTTCGCGGCGGCCGCCTCCGGGCTACATGCGGCCGCCGCTGGACCGGATCCACAACCGCGAGACCGACCCCAGCTTCGTCATCAGCCACCAGCTGCCGCTCGATGAGGCCCCGCGGGCCTACGAGATGTTCCGGGACAAGGAGGAGGACCGCACCAAGGTCGTCCTGAGGCCGTGAGGAGCGCCCATGACCACCCCACCGCACACCCCGGCGATGGCGGCCAGCAACGAGGCCGAGCCCGACCAGCTCGGCGTGGCCCGGGCCGAGGGCGACGCCTACGCCCGGGCCCTGCAGGCCATGGACGAGGAGTCGGGCGCCGTCACCCGGCGGGCCGGCGACTACCTGGTCGCCTTCGTGCAGGAGGACGCCGAGGGCATGTACGAGCTGGAGGACGGGCGCCTGGTCTGGCGCGAGGCCCCCGAGGAGGCCAACGCGCACCTGGAGATCGCCGTCGCCGACGCCGCCGACGGCCGCTTCGTGCCCTACCTGGACATCAGCCTGACCCTCCTGGAGGGGGACAGGGAGCTGTTCACCACCCCAATGCCGTTCCTGTGGCACCCCTACCTGTACCACTACGGGACCAACGCCAGAGTCCCAGGGGAGGGCCTCTACACAGTGCGGGTGCTGATCCAGCCACCGACCTTCATGCGCCACGACCCGGTCAACGGCAAGCGCTACGCCGAGCCGGTGCAGGTGGTGTTCGAAGACCGACGGTTCACCCCGGGCCGCAAGCCCAGCCCCGACGCCCGGCCGCGGGGCGCCGACACCGGCTACGCCGGCTGACCCGCGCAGGGAGCAGCCTGGCCACCGCCGAGACCGCCCTCGGGGCGGCCCTGCTGGCCATCGCGGTGGTCCCGCCGCTGCTGGCCGGGTTGGGGCTGCTGGGGTTCGCCGCTGCCCTCAACCGCGTCCACCTCAAGGCGCCAGGCCTGCGCCAGGACGGCACCCTCAAGCCCACCCAGCAGGGCATCGCCATCGCCAAAGACAGCTGGATGACCGCGATCGGCGGCGCCCTGGTCCTGGACTCGCTCACCCGAGACGGCGACGCTGACGCGCCGCTCCGGCTGTCAGCCGGCCGGTCACGTCCTGAACTGGTCTCGGCGGTGCGACTGGCGCGGGCCCTCCGTGTGCTGTGATCCGGCATCTGGCTGGTCCCGCTGCCTGCGCCAGCCGGCCTGCCGGCCGCTCCGCTCCGGCCGGCGACGGGGCGGTCGGCTTCCCTCGCCCAGGCGACCGGGCGGTGCGGGGCTGAGGCGGCCGGTCGAGCCGACCCGGGGCGGTGGCGTCGTCAGGCGGCGTCGGCCATGGCCGCCGCGACCGGCACCGGCCGGCGCTGGACGGTGCGGGCCAGCAGGAGCCGGGCGCCACGGACCTGGGCCCGCTCGCGCAGCCGCCAGCCACCGTCCTCCCAGCGGGCCAGCCCTTCGCGTTCCAGCCGGCGGGCCGCCAGGGCGGCGTGCTTGCAGGGGACCGGCAGCGACGTGCGGTACTGGCCGGATCGGCAGGTGCAGGCGAACCACAGCACCCCGTCGGCGACCCGCCGGATGAACACCCGGTAACTGCCGGGGTTCGACTCGGCCTTCACCAGGATCGACCCGTCGGGCAGCACCCGGGCGTTGTGGCCCTCCTCGACCGCGCGAATTTCCGCGGCCAGCCCGTACAGTCGGTGCCGCGAGATGGTATCAAGCATTTCCTCCACGGCCCCAGTATAGGGGAATAGCGATCCATGCCGCAACGAATCCCCAGGTCAGCGGCAGGATAGTCGGTGGTCGGGCGTCGCCGTCGATCTGGCCACCAGCAGAATTGCAGAGCCGATTTCGGCGTGGCGGTTGCCGCCATGCGGGAGGAGAACTCAACGGGTCTCGCCGGCCTCAGACGGACCGGCCAGGGCGTCCAGGGCCGTCTCGTCGCCCGGCCCGGGCCTGGAGACCACGAACACGATGGATCAACCCCGCCCTGCCGGCTGCGAGGCTCTCCATGCACATCTCCCGGCTGATGCGCCGGGCCCTGCGCCCAGATGCGCGACCGGCTGGTCTGAGCGCGGACCGCGGTTGGGGCGGGCGGCCGGGGAAAGGCGCCGGGCCCCGGCCGCCCGCGGCCTGTCGTTCGGGGTCGCCAGCTAGGCAGCCCGACCGACCAGCCGGTCCTCGGCGCCCGCAGCACCAGGGTGGGCGCAGGGTGGGCGCGTCGATCTTGTCGGGGTCGGGGCCGAAGTCAGGCCGCTTGGTCAGCGCCTCCCGCCGGCCGATTCAGCCGGCGGGCGGGTTGGTGCCCATCAGCCGCCTGGCCAGCCGCACCGCCTCGGCCCGCCGCGACGTCTCCCGGCCCACCAGCTGGTCGACCCGCCGGTTGATCAGCAGCTGAAGGTCGTCTTCGACGCGGATCCAGTGCTGCTGCTCGCCGTTGTAGGACTCGACCGAGTAGGCGGCCGGGTCCTCGGGCGCGTCCGAGCCGCCGAAGCCCTTCAGGTCCGGGGCCATCACCCGATGCCGTTCGCCGAACCAGCGGAGCTGCTCGTCCCACCTGGCGGCCTGCAGCAGGAGGGCGTGCAGCAGCAGGATCACTCGGCGTCCGGCAGCCCGGCGTCCAGATAGTGGATGCGGGTGTCCTCCTGCCTGGCCGCTCAGCGGTCACCGAGGGCGTCGTTGTCGTCGCGGGCGGCCTGCTCGGCGGGACTGGGCGGCTCGTCCGGCAGGGCAGCCAGGAGCATGTCGACCTCCTCCTCGTCGAGGGCGCGCCGCCCCGACGGCTCGGTATCGTCCTGGCCGGAGCCGCCGCCCAGCCAGGCGAGCAGGTGGGCGCGGCTGAAGCGCCACTGGCCAGCGATCCGGCGTCCCGGCAGGTTGCCGCGGGCCGCCTCGTCGGCCACGACCCGCTCGTCGAGGCCGAGGAGGACGGCCGCCTCCCGTAGGTCGAGCACCTCGTCGTCGGCCACCTCTGACCACCTCCCGGCATAGGCTACGCCGTGGTATTGCCCGCCGACCGGTGAAGATACCGGCCCGTCGGTGGCACCCACGGGGAGGCATCGCAGCCACACCGACGACGGAGGTGACGGGATGCGACGCACGACCAAGCGGTCCCGCGAGCTGCGGGGTCAAGGAGGTCTGCTCCGCCTGCGCGGTGCTGGGGCCGTGCCGCCAGCACGCGCTCGCCCATCGGGAGTGGTGCGGCGTCTGGGGAGGGCCCGGCGAACGGGAACGCCAGGCGATGCAGCGCGGAATGGAACACCGAAGCGCCGCGATGCGTTGAACTGTCGGATTCGAATCCTGAAGACGACAAGGAAGACGATGGCGCAATGTGTCACGTGCGGGGCTGAACTGCACCCCGAACGGGCCGAGAAATACAACTACTGCACCAAGCGGGAATGCCGCGAGCAGAACGCCAAGCCGCTGACGATCGCGGCGGTCGCCGTGAACAAGTCCGCCGACCAGTACCTGGTGCTGAATGAGCGCACCAGGGAGGACCTGGCCGCCGGCAGATACCAGGACCGGCGGAAGTCCTCGTCGGTCACCGACGGGCCCGCACCCGAGCGTGCCCGGACACCTTCACCCGCGAGGAGATCCGGCCCCAGGCCGGCGACTAGGCCGGTCCGCCGGGCGGCCGGCCCGCGGCAGCCCCGCCGCTCCTGGACCAAGGCCCAGGAGGATCTCGCGCTGATCTACAGCGCACAGGGGATGCGCCCGGACGAGATCGCCGAGCGCCTCGGGGTGAGCCGATACACGGCCACCCAGATGATCCTGGCCGGCAAGACCCGCGCCGACCGCTAGGGACCGCCGGTCACGCCTGGTCGGGCGCCTGGCCCGTCGACCAGGGTGGTGGACCCGTCCGACCACACCACCAGGCCGCTGCGGCCGGGCCGGGTCCGCAGCCATCGGGCGGCGTCCCGGCCGTGGGCGTAGGCGGCCGTGGCGTCGATGTCGGCCCAGCTCAGCGACGCCGCCACGACCGTGACGGAGGCGACGCCCGCCGGCGGGCGGCCGGTGCGGGCATCCACCAGGTGGTCGCCGCGGCGGGCGGTCCGGGAGGTGGCCACCGCCCCGGCGTGGACGGCGCCACGGCGACGAGCCGGTCGGTGTGGTGCGGGTCCTCGATGCCGATGCGCCACGGTGGGGCGTCGGGGTCCAGGGTCCGGCAGGCCATGTCGCCGCCGACGGACAGGCAGAAGTCGGTCGCCTCCAGGGCCCCGCAGATGGTCGGCGGCCCGTTCGACCGCCCAGCCCTTCACCACCCCGGTGGGGTCGAGCACGACCTCGCCGGCGGCCTCGGCCCGGCGGACCCAGGCGGCCCGAGCCCGGTCGTCGGCGGCGTGGGGGCCGCGGATGGTCAGGCTGACCGGCAGGTTCATTACGTGGCCGACCTGCCGGACGGTCCCGGGGCTCACAGGCCGGCCTTGTCGAGGGCGCCCTGCAGCGACTGCAGGTAGCCGTCGCTGGTCACGGTGGCGCCGCTGACCATGTCGATGTTGGCGCTCTGGGCGTCCAGGCTCTCCTGGACCAGGATCGGCAGGGCATAGGCGTTGATCTCCTGGTCCCTGGGGTTGCCGTTCGGGGACTGGAGCACCGACACGTCGGCCAGCTTGCCGCCGTTGACCTTCACCTGGACCTGGACCGGGCCCCACTGGGTCTGGACCACCGGGCCGGTGACCGTGCGCGAGGCCGTGCCGGCGGTCGTGGAGCCCGAAGCGGCCGCCGGCGGCGGCGAGGAGGCGACGGCCTTCCCTTGCCCGGCCAGTGGCCGGCCAGTGACGTGCGGTAGCCGAACAGCAGCACCACGACGGTGACCGTGCTCAGCAACCAGTAGACAATGCGCTTCATCGCCAGGTCACCACCTGAACTTCTCGATATGGAGCTGGTCCGCTGGGAGGCCGGCCGCCTGGGTGACGCGGCGCACGGTCTCGATCCAGTCCTCGGGGCCGCAGACGTACACGTCGCGCTCGGCCAGGTCGGGCACCCACCAGGTGAGGGCGGTCACGTCGTCGGCCGCGTCGACGCCGGCCCCGAGCCAGGAGTCGGATGCCCGCCGGTGGCCGGGAAGCCACAGGACCTGCAGCCCCCGTTTGATGGTGAGCCGGTGGAGCTCGCGCTCGAACAGCGGCCGGTGGGTGAACCGGCGCAGCAGGACGGCGTCGCCCGGCGCGTACTCCAGCCCCTCGGCCAGCGCCCCCAGCTGGGCGCTGTTGTCACCGAGCTCCTTGACGGTGATGCGCAGGCGGCGCCCATCCGGCTGCCGCCGACAGCGAGTAGGGGTTGCCGCGGGTCCGGCCCTGGCGGTGCAGGAACCGCCAGGTGAGGAACTGGCCGGCCTGCGCCGGCAGCCGGTCCAGATGGCGGCCGGTCAAATGCACCGAGACGACCTCGGCGGCCTCGGGCACGACCGCGGTGACATGCAGCCGGGTCCGGGCGTTGCGCCACAGCGGGAGGCCGACCCGCCACACCAGGACGGCTCCGGCGGCCAGCGCCCACAGGCTCCACCAGAAGACGGTGGCCGCGGTCGAGGCGAGGAACTCCTGCCCGGTCCACAGCTGGTGGGGCAGCGCCAGCCCGACGCCGAGGTAGGCGTACAGGTGCAGCAGGTGCCAGGACTCGTAGCGGAGCCGCCCGCGGGCGGCCCTGAGGCTGGTGGCCACCGTCATGACCAGGCAGGCGGTGCCGGCCAGGGCCAGCAGCATGCCCGGGTAGTCGGTGATCAGGTCCCAGAACGTCGCCGGGGTAGGGCCGAGCTGGCCGGCCGCGTATCCCAGGTGATGAGCACGACGTGGACCACCATCAGGTTGAACGAGGTGAAGCCGACCACCCGGTGGTGGCGGGCCAGCTGGTCCTGGCCGAACGCCCGCTCAAGCTGCGGCACCCGCGCCATCAGCAGCATCTGCACCAACAGCAGGTCCGAGGCGACCAGGCCGGTGAGCCGGCCCAGCGAGGTCAGGCCACGCTGCCAGCCGCCAAGGTCCTGGAACCCGCCGCCAGCCGCCCACCAGTAGGCGACCAGCAGCAGGCTCAGCCACAGCCCCGCCCCGGCGCCGAGCCGGACGGCGGCGTCGCGCCTCGCCGGCTCGGCGGACGAGGCGGCGGGCCGCGACGGCCGGATCGGACGGGGCAGGACGGTGGCGGTCGTGGCGTGGTTCACAGGATCCTCCTGCCGCCGCCGGTCAGTTGGGTCACGACCTGCTTGACCCGGTTGCTGGGGATGGCGAACCCGACCCCGATGCTGCCCGAGGACTGCTGGCCGACGGTGGCGTTCGCGGTGGTGATCGCGACGACCTGGCCTGCGGCGTTCACCAGCGGCCCGCCGGAGTTGCCGGGGTTGATCGAGGCGTCGGTCTGAATGGCGTCGCTGAGGGCGCCGCCCGACCCGGCGGTGTCCACGCCGCGGTGGAGGGCGCTGACGATGCCGGCGGTTACCGAGCCTTCCAGCCCGAGCGAGTTGCCCACCGCCAGCACCGTGTCGCCGACCTCGAGAGCGTCGCTGTCGCCCAGGGTGGCGGCCTTCAGCCCGGAGACGCCCTGGGCCTTGACCACCGCCAGGTCGGTGGCCGGGTCGGTCCCGACGACATTGGCCGCGACCGTCCTGCCGTCGCTGAGCTGGACGGTGATGCGACCGCCGCCCGCGGCGTCCTCGACGACGTGGTTGTTGGTCACGATGAGGCGGTCGGAGGTGAGGATCACGCCCGACCCCTCGACCTGCCCGCCGGCCGTCTGCACGGTGATCGACACCACGGTCGGGGTGACGGCGGCGGCGACGCTGGCCAGGGAGCTGCCGCCGGTCGCCTGGGTGCTGGCCGGCGTCGCGACCACGGTGGTCGCCGGGTGGTCCTCCAGCCCGGCGGCCGCGTACCCGCCGGCCACGCCGGACCCCAGCCCCAGGGCCGCGATCGCGGCCACGGTGACCAACCTGCGGCGCCAGCCGTGCCTGCCGCTGGCGCCGACGCCGCCGGCCGGGCCACCGGGGGACCGGGAGGGGCCGGCCCCGGATCGGGCTGGGCGGTGGGCGGCTCCCCCGCCGGCGGTGGCGGGTCGGGCGCCCAGGTGACGGCGGGATGTTCGAGGGTCTGGGCTGACATGGCGGCCTCCATACGGGACTGCGTTCCTGCCTGTCCGATGGTGGACGCCGCACCTTGGCCCGCCCTTGGAGCCGCCTGGAGGTTCGCTGGATGTTCGTCGCCGGGGTCTCAGCCAACTGCCAGGTTCACCCAAGGTGCAGCCAAGGTGCCCCTGCCAGCGTCGCCGTACCCGGCTCGAATGGAGCCACCGAGCAAGGAGGAGGGACAGTTGGACGGCACCAGCGAGTGGCGCGGCTGGCGTAGCTGGGGCGGCAAGGCGGCCCTGGCCGTCGGCGGCATGCTGATCGGCGGGATCCTGGTAGGGACACTCACCGCCAGCGCCGCCAACAACGGCGGCACCGCCACCCAGAACGGCGCCTATGGCGCGCCGAGCTGGAACGGCGGCTACGGCGGCCCGGCCGGCCCGCGGCATGGCGGCAACGTCGACGAGTCCAAGAGCCAGCGGCCCGACGAGCACCTGCTCACCGGCGACACCGCTACCAAGGTGCGGGCGGCCGCCCTGGCCAGGTACCCGGGCGCGACCGTGCTGCGGGTCGAGACCGACTCCGACGGCGTCTACGAGGCCCATCTCACCACCACCGACGGCCGGCGCGTCACCGTCGAGGTCGACAAGGCCTTCAAGGTGACCGGCGAGGAGGCCGCACCGGGCCGGCCATAGGCAACCGAACACCCGAGCACGCACGACCGGTAGCGGCCGGATCTCCCGGGAGATCCGGCCGCTACCCGTTCCCGACCCCTACCCGTGCTGGAACGGCCGGACGGTCACTCCGGGCCGAACGAGCCGATGGGGATCTCCCCCGTCGGCTCCCAGGTGCCCATCACGACGCCGGTGCTGGAGACCCTGCTGTCGACCAGCCGCAGCCCGGACGGGGTGGTGCCGTCGCCGAACAGGCGTTTGCCGGTCCCGATCACCACCGGGAAGACCCACAGGCGGTACTGGTCCACCAGGTTGTGGCGCAGCAGCGTCTGGATCAGGTTCGCGCTGCCATGCACCTGCAGCTCCGGCCCGTCCTCGGCCTTGAGCGTCCTGATGCCCTCGGCGGCGTCTCCCTCGATCAGGACCGAGTTGCTCCACTCCAGCGTGGGACGGTTCCGCGACGCGACGTACTTGGTGGCGTCGTTGAACGTCTTGGCCCCCGCCTCCTCGGGGGCGGTCGGCCAGTACGCGGCCATGATGTCGTAGGTCCGGCGGCCCAGCACCATGGCGAACGGCCTGCTCGTGGCCTCGTTCATGACCTGGCCCATCTGCTCGTCCCAGTAGGTCACCGACCAGCCGCCGTAGGCGAAGCCGCCGCTGTCGTCCTCCTCCGGCCCGCCCGGGGCCTGCATGACCATGTCCAGGGTGACGAAGCTCTGCACGATCAGCTGTCTCATCGCGTCTGTCCTTTCCATTTGGATCCTCGGCCGAGGCACGGCCACCGCAGTATGCGACGGCGAAGCGACAACCTCATCGCGTTGTCCACCACGCTTCCCCAGACGAGCCGAGATTGGGTCGAACGGGTGCGGTCGCCGCCGGGAACCCCTTGACCTTGGAGCGCACTCCAAGGTTTACCCTCGGGGCATGGCCCTCACCGTCTCCGCCCTCGCCGACCAGGCCGGCCTCAGCGCCGACACCGTCCGCTACTACGAACGGGTCGGCCTGCTCCCGCCACCGGCCCGGTCCGCGGCCGGCTACCGCCTGTACGACCAGGACGCGGTCGCCCGCCTGCGGCTGATCAAAGGGGCCCAGCGGGCCGGGCTGCGGCTGCGGGAGATCGGCGAGCTGCTCCAGGTCGCCGACCAGGGCCTGTGCCCCTGCGGCCACACCGAGACCCTCCTGCGGGAGCGCCTCGCCGAGGTCCGGGCCGAACTGGACCGCCTCCGCGGCCTCGAAGCCGAGCTCGCCCGGCTGCTCGAGCCCCAGCCGCTCCCGGCCTGCCCGGAACCCCGGCCGGTCGCGGCCGCGGCCGCCTGGTGGTGCGCCCCCGACCGCATCGATCCCTGCCCACCGTCCGAAGGGAGGTGACCCATGCCCCTGCTCGACTGCCCATGCGGCCCCGACTGCGACGACTGCCCGCCCGGCTGCTGCCGGACCGGCTGAGCCGGGCGCCGCGAGACCGGCCAGGCGCCACCGGTCTCGCCGGCTTCGGCCCTCTCCTGAACCGCGTCCAGGCGGCGGGAACGGGACGTTGCGTCGCCCCCGTCCGGGGCGGACGACGTCCGGATGACCGCCACCAGCAGACGGTCTCATCCATCCTGGGTCTGTCCGTGGCCAGTCGACCGCTCCGGACACCGGCACGCTGTCGTTCAGAACGGCGTGGGGATGTACCGCAACGGGAGGTCCGGCTCCCGGTAGCCCCCGGCCCGCTGCCGCTTGGGCAGCGTGACCTCCTGCTGGACGAGCGGCTTGTACGGGACCTGACCCAGCAGGTGGCTGATGAGGTTGAGCCGGCCGCGCTGCTTGTCGTCGGTGCGGGCGATGTACCAGGGCGCCCAGGCGGTGTCGGTGGCGGCGAACATGGCGTCGCGGGCCCGGGAGTAGTCGTACCAGCGGCTGTAGGACTTCAGGTCCATGTCCGAGAGCTTCCAGACCTTGCGCGGGTCGTCGATGCGGCGCTCCAGCCGCCGGGTCTGCTCATCGGGGCTGACCTCCAACCAGTACTTCAGGAGCAGAATCCCCGAGTCGACCATGGTCTTTTCGACCAACGGCGTCAGCTTGAGGAACCGCTCGGTCTCCTCCGGCTTGCAGAAGCCCATCACCCGCTCCACGCCGGCGCGGTTGTACCAGCTGCGGTCGAAGATCACGACCTCGCC
>Ga0126313_10000366_pt1 | contig 21096 bp, 21 predicted proteins | sample Plot105A_FD_89954 | JGI IMG/M metagenome (GOLD analysis project Ga0126313, IMG submission 89954) | Serpentine soil microbial communities from UC McLaughlin Reserve, CA, USA - Plot105A | ecosystem: Environmental > Terrestrial > Soil > Grasslands | place: USA: UC McLaughlin Reserve, Lake County...
TACGTGCCCTGCGAGCAGTGCCACGGCAAGCGCTACAACCGCGAGACGCTCGACATCCGCTTCAAGGGCAAGACGATCGCTGACGTGCTCGAGATGCCGATCGAGGAGGCGCTCGAGTTCTTCGAGCACATCCCGAAGATCCGGCGCCGGCTCCAGACGCTGCACGACGTCGGGCTCGACTACATGCGCCTCGGCCAGCCCGCGACGACGCTCTCGGGCGGCGAGGCGCAGCGCGTCAAGCTCGCCTCCGAGCTCTGCAAGGTCGCGACGGGGCGGACGCTGTACATCCTCGACGAGCCGACGACGGGCCTGCACTTCGCGGACATCGAGAAGCTGCTCGAGGTGCTCCAGCGGCTCGTCGACCAGGGCAACACCGTCGTCGTCATCGAGCACAACCTCGACGTCATCAAGACCGCCGACCGGCTGCTCGACCTCGGCCCGGAGGGCGGCGAGGAGGGCGGTTACCTGATCGCCGAGGGCACGCCCGAGGAGGTGGCGGCCGTCCCCGAGTCGGCGACGGGCCGCTTCCTGGCCGGGGTCGTCGACGCGAAGCCGCGCGAGCGCACGCCCGCTCGCCGCAAGCGGGTCGCCGCGGCGGCCTGAGGTCGCTCGGCGGCCCGGCGTCGCGGCGCGGCATCGCGGCGTCGTGGCAGCCGCGCGGCGTCGCCGCCCCGGCGAACTTCAACGGCCCGCCGGCGTCAACGGCGGGCCCGGCGGACTTCAACGGCCCAGTGAAGGAGGACCGGAGCCAGCAAAGGTCGAACGACCGCCGGAATCGCGAACGAATTCGACGTTTTGGGCGCCGCACCGGCAACTCGAGCGTCTCCTTCGATGCCGCCGTTGACGTAGACGCCGATCCCGCCGCATCCGCGTGACCCGTCGCCTCAGCCCCGACCCATCACGCCCGCCGCAGACCCCGCCGCGCGGCGCTCAACGCGCGCAGCTCCTCCACCGCGAGCGGGGCCAGCGGGTCGGCGTGCGGGCGCGCCTTCAGGAGGCGCGGCTCGATCGCCTCCTCGACCGCGCGGCCGTCGACCGCGCGGACCCGGAACGCGCGCGCGGACGGCCGCGAGGCGACCGCCTCGACGAGCCGCGTGCCGCGGAAGAGCAGGCCGGCGCCGTCGTCGACGCCCCAGCCGGCGGGCAGCTCGCCGCGCGCCACCGCGTCGAGGTACAACGACCGACGCTCGGGCTCGCGTCGTAGTGCACAGAGTTCGAGCCGGGCAGGAAGCCGAGCCCCCTCGCGGCCGCCGGCCCGCCCGACCGAGCGCGTCACGCCCCACTCGAACCAGCACGTGGATCCGGCGCTGAGGCCCGCGAGCACGATCCCGGCGTGCCATGCCTCGCGCAGGATGTCGTCGACGCCGTGTGCACGCCAGAGGGCCAGCAGGTTGACCATCGAGCCGCCGCCGACGTAGATCACGTCCTGCGCCAGCAGGTGCTTCCGGAGCGGCACCGGGCGTGAGCCGAGCCGGAACAGCGAGACGTGCGTCGGCTCGCACAACTGGTCGCCGAACGCGGCGTGGAAGCGCCGGATCTGGTCCTCGGAGTCTCCCCCCGCGGTGGGCAGGAGGCAGACCCGCGGCTCCCGCGCCGGCGCGAGCGTGCGGACGTAGTCGTCGAGCGCCGGGTTGCCCGGCTCCATCGTGAAGCCGCCCCCGCCCATCGCGAAGATCGTCGGGACGCGGCCGGCGCGCCGGGCGCCGTGGTCGGGCGCGGGCGCGTGCCCGGCGCGGCGGGCACCGGACACGCAGCCCTGCTCCGACGCGGGCGCCCCGCGCCCGCGACGCTCTTCCGGCTCAGGCGGCAAGGGCCGGAGCCGCGACCTGCGCCGCGCCGGGGTACTCGACCGGAAGCGGCAGCTCGACGACGTCGTCGCCGACCGCCTCGACGCGATAGGCGCGCGCCGCCGGCCGCGACGCGACGACGCGCGCGAGCGCGTCGCCCTCGAAGTGCAGAGCCGCGCCGTCCCGTGGTAGCCGTCATCGCCTCCTCGAACCAGCACAGCGAGCCCGCGCTCAGCCCGCACAGCACGACGCCGGCCTCCCACGCCTCGCGCAGCGCGACGTCGAGCCGGTGCGCCCGCAAGACGCCCAGCAGGCAGATGACGCTGCCGCCGCCGACGTACACGAGGTCCTGCTCGAGCAGTGCGCGCGCACGTCGTCGGTCCCGCAGTCGCGGCCGAGCAGCGGGTTCCCCGCCTCCATCGAGAACCCGCCGCCGCCGAACGCGACGATCTGGCGTGGCAGCGGCATGCGCGCAAATTACGGCTCGGGGCCGGAGCGTGCGGGAATTTCATGCTGCCGGTCGATCGCGCCTGGACCGCCTGTCGGACGCCCGCGGGCGGTCCAGGCGCGGGTCGCCGTCAGCCGCCGAAGCGCGAGCGCAGCGCCTGCACGTTCGCCACGTAGCGCTCGGTGTCGTCGTACAAGCCGCGGTTCTGCACCGAGCTCGGCCCCTGGTAGTAGCCCGCGATCGCGGCGTTCTCGTCGCCGCCGGTCTGGTTCAGCAGCTGCTTGAGGTACATCACGCCGGCGTGCACGTTGTCGGTCGCCGAGCTCGGGTCGAGCGGCCGCTGCGCGAGGTTGCGCTGCACGTAGTCCCAGGTGCCGGGCATCACCTGCATCACGCCGCGCGCGTTGGCGGCGGAGACCATCGCGTTGTTGAAGCCGCTCTCCTGCCACGCGATCGCCGCCGCGAGCGAGGGGGAGACGCCGTACTGCGCCGCGACGCTCTGGACGTCGGCGGCGCCGACGGTCGCCGGCGTCGGCTCGGGAGCCGCCTGCGGCAGGACCGGCGCCGGCGCCGGCTCGTCCGCGTGCGCGGGCGCCGGGGCGCCGCTGGGCAGCTTGATCGGCGTGCCGGCGACGAGGATCCCGTCGGGGTCGAGCCCGTTCATCGCCGCCATGTCGGCGACCGAGACGCCGGCGCCGGCCGCGAGGCCGGAGAGCGTGTCGCCCGGCCGCACCGTGTAGGCGCCCTGCACCGACGGCGCGGCGCCCGACGGGGAGGGAGCGACGCCCCCGCCGGCGACCGCGAGCGTGGTGCCCGCGACGATGATCCCGTTCGGGTCGAGGCCGTTGGCCGCCGCGAGGTCGGCGACCGAGACGCCGGCACGCGCCGCGATGCCGGAGAGCGTGTCGCCCGGCTGGACGGTGTACCCGCCGCCGGAGGCAGGGGCGGCGCCCGCCGGCTCGGAGCCCACGAGGCCGGCGCCCTGGAGCGCCGCGTACCCCTCGGCGGTCGTGGGCACGCGGATCGTCGAGCCGAGCACGACCTGCGCGTCCTCGGAGAGGCCGTTGTACGCGGCCACGGTGCGCGTCGTGAGGTTGTTGGCTGCGGCGATCGACCACAGCGTCTCGCCGGGCTGAACGGTGTGCGCGACCTCCGCCGAGGCCGGCGCGGCCAGGCCGAGCGTCGCGAGCAGGCTGGTGACTAGCAATTGGCGCACTGTGACCTCCGTGGTCGCTGGGTGGCGTCTGCACGATTAGCCGCCATTCCTGCGGCCGACACGGCTGCGCGCGTCGTTACGGCGCCTTGCAGCCGCCGTTGCCGCGACGGCGCGCTCTTACGTGTCCCTGCACGGCGGCTTGCCGCGGCCGCCGCTAGCGTGCCGCCGCGTGGATCCGGCGGACGTCAAGCTGTGGGCGCAGAAGTGGCGTTACTACGAGCGCAACTCGATGCCCTGGAACCGGCTCCGGATCCACGCCGAGCTGGCCCGCAGGCGGTCGTTCTGCCGCTGGCCGCTGCACGGCAACGTGCTCGAGCTGCTGCGCGAGGACCGGCTCCAGCTGGGCGAGCACGTGCTGTTCGAGCCGAACGTGTGGCTGACGGCAACGGCCGCGGGCGTGATCCGGATCGGCGGCGGCAGCTTCCTCAACCTCGGCGTCCAGGTCGCCGCGGTCGAGCTGGTCGAGATCGGCGAGCACTGCATGTTCGCGAACGGGTGCTTCCTCACCGATGCGAACCACCGCTTCGACGACCCGACCCGTCCGGTCCCGTGGCAGGGCTTCACGAGCAAGGGGCCGACGCGGATCGGCTCCAACGTGTGGTGCGGCGCGAACGTCGTGATCACCAGCGGCGTCAGCGTCGGCGACCGCTGCGTGATCGGCGCCAACTCGGTCGTGACGCGCGACCTGCCGCCGTTCTCGATCGCCGCCGGCGCGCCCGCGCGTGTGCTCGAGACGATCGCCTACCCCGCTATTTCGTGATCATCGCCTGGACGCCGAGCACCGCGCCGCCAGCGAACAGCAGGAACGCGATCACGGCGAACGTGCCCCAGGCGGCCGCCGCCGCGCCATCGCCGGCGCGGCGTGCGTCGGCGGCCCGCGCGCCGCCCACGATCACGAGTGAGAACAGCGTGCTGATGCCGACCCCGGCGACGAAGGAGACCCAGATCACCTGCCAGAGCAGATGGGTGTCGACGGCGAAGACCGGCATCAGCCCTCCGCCGTGAGCGTTCGCCCGGCGACGAGTCGCCGCCCCAAGGCCACCGCCAGCGCCGCGAGCAGTGCGGCCGAGACCGCGATCGGCCCGAGGTCCTCGGTCCCGAGCAGCGCGACGATCGCGTACGTGATCCCCCCGACCGCCGCCGCGGCGGGCAGCGTGAGGACCCAGGCGGCGACGATGTTCCCGGCCACGCCCCAGCGCACAGCCGACACGCGCTTGGCCGCGCCCGTGCCCATGATCGCGCCGGAGATCACGTGCGTCGTGGACAGCGGGAAGCCGACGTGGGATGCCGCGAGGATCACCGAGGCGCCGACGCCCTGGGCGGCGAAGCCCTGGGCCGGGTCCATCTTGATGATCCGGCTGCCCATCGTGCGGATGATCCGCCAGCCGCCGACGTAGGTCCCCATCGCGATCGCCGTCGCAGCCGAGATCACGACCCAGTCGGGGACGTCTGCGTCCGCCGCGACGGTCCCGTTGGCGACCAGCGCGAGGAAGATGATGCCCATCGTCTTCTGCGCGTCGTTGGTCCCGTGCGAGAGCGAGAGCATGCTGGCGGAGAGCACCTGGCCGAGCCGGAAGCCGCGCACCACCGGCCCGGGGCGCAGGCGGCCGACGATCCGGTACGCGACGAGAATCGCGGCCCCGCCGACCACGAACGCGAGCAGCGGCGCGATCAGCGCGGGCACCACGACCTTGTCGACGATGCCGGAGCCGAAGACCGCGTTGCTCCCCTCGGCCACGAACGCCGAGCCGACGACGCCGCCGATCAGCGCGTGCGAGGACGACGACGGCAGCCCGAAGTACCAGGTGGCGAGGTTCCACGCGATCGCCCCGATCAGGCCGGCGAAGACGATGGCCGGCGTGACGAGGTCGGCGTCCACGATGCCCTTCGCGATCGTAGCCGCGACCTCGAGCGAGACGAACGCGCCGGCAAAGTTCAGCACCGAGGCGATGCTGACCGCCAGCCGCGGCGAGAGCGCCCGCGTCGAGATCGACGTCGCGACCGCGTTGGCCGTGTCGTGGAACCCGTTCGTGAAGTCGAACGCGAGCGCGGTTCCGACGACGATCCAGAGGACGAGGTCGTCCACTAGGTGTTCTTGATCGTGATGCCCTCGAGGATGTGCGCCACCCGCTCCGTCGCGTCGATGGCGTCCTCGAGACGCTCGAAGATGTCCTTCCAGCGGATCACGAGCATCGGGTCGATCCCAGCCTCGAACAGCGACGCGAGCGCCTCGCGGACGACGCGGTCGCCCTCGTTCTCGTAGCGGTTGATCTCGACGGTGAAGTGGTGGATGTCCTGGAACCCGCGCAGCCGCGGGATCGCCTGCGCGACCTGCTGGCATGCCTGGTTGAGGATGTGCGCCTGCTGCTGCGCCTGGGTCATCGGCGCCTCGATGCGGTACAGCGCGAAGAAGTCCGAGACCTCCTCGATCCAGTCGACGATGTCGTCGAGGCCGGAGGCGAGCGCGTAGATGTCCTCGCGGTCGATCGGCGTGACGAACATGTGGTTGAGCCGCTGGATGATGTCGTGCGTGATGCGGTCGCCCTCCTGCTCGCAGACGACCACGTCGCGCGCCAGCTCACCGTGGTCGGGCCACTCCTGGACCATGCGCTCGAGGAGGCCGGCCGCGCGCACGATGTTCGCGCCGGCCTCCTCGAAGAGGTCGAAGAACTCGCGCTCCCTGGGAGCGAACAGCTTCGATAACTGGACCATTGGGCGCGCGAGTCTAGTGCCCTGTGCAGATGTTGTTTACGCCCGCTGGCGCTCTCCCAGCTGCTGCTTCAGGCGCGCCAGCTCCTCGGGCGCGATGCCGTATGTGTGCTGCGGACCGGGGAACGCCCTCGTCCGCACCTCGTCCGCGTAGGCCTCGAGCCCGCGCAGCATCTCGCCGCGAACGTCGGCGTAGCGCTTGACGAACTTCGGCTGGAAGCCGCCGTGGATCCCGAGCAGGTCGTGGAGCACGAGCACCTGCCCGTCGGTGCTCGCGCCCGCGCCGATGCCGATGACGGGGACCTCCATGTGGCCCATGATCACGTCGGTCACGTCCGCCGGGATCGCCTCGAAGACGATCGCGAAGCAGCCGGCCTCCTGGAGCTCGAGCGCCTCGTCGAGCACCGCCCGCGCGCGCTCCGCGGTGCGGCCCTGGGCGCGGTAGCCGCCGAGCGCGGTGGCGGTCTGCGGCGTCAGCCCCACGTGGCCCATCACCGGCACGCCGGCCCGCACGATCGCGCGGGCGCGCTGGGCGGAGCCCTCGAGCTTGACCGCGTCGCAGCCCGCCTCCTTGACGAAGCGGTGCGCCGTCCCGATCGCCTGCTCGTCGGACGCCTCGTAGGAGCCGAACGGCAGGTCGCCGACGAGCAGCGGCGTGCGCAGCCCACGCCGCACCGCCGCGGTCAGCATCAGCAGCTCCTCGACCGTGACCGGCAGCGTGTCGGCGTAGCCGAGCACGTTGTTGGCGGCGCTGTCGCCGACCAGCACGATGTCGACACCGGCAGCCTCCGCCATCTTCGCGCTCGGGTGGTCGTACGCGGTGACCATCACGATCGGCTCCCCGAGCGCGCGCATCTCGCCCAGCTTCGTCAGCGTGATCGGGCGGCGCTCGCGGCCCGGGTGGTCGTCGTTGCGTGGCGGGGTGGACATCAGGTCTCCTTTGCCTGGTTGGCGCCCGCGAGGGTCGCCACCTGCTCGGTGTCGATCACTGCGTTGTCGATGAGACGGGCCCGTCCGACCGGGGCCGCAACCACTACGAGTACCCGGCCGGCGAGCTCCACGACCGGCTCGAGCGTCTCGGGGTCGACGACCGACAGGTACTCCGGCTCGACGCCGTGCGCGGCCATCGCCGCGCGGCCTGCCGCCTCGAGCGCCGCGGGGTCGCGCTCGCCGCCTGCGACGGCGTCGCGGACGGCCTCGAGGGCGCCGCTCAGCGCGAGCGCCCGCTCGCGGCCGGCCGCGTCGAGGCGCCCGTTGCGCGAGGACAGCGCGAGGCCGTCGGGCTCGCGCACGGTCGGCACGACGTGCAGCCGCACGGGGATGTCGAGGTCGCGCGCCATGCGCCGGATCACGACCACCTGCTGAGCGTCCTTCTGGCCGAAGAACGCCACGTCGGGGGCGACGACGTTGAAGAGCTTGCAGACGACGGTGCAGACGCCTTCGAAGTGGCTCGCCCCGCGCTGCGCGCCCTCGAGCACGCGCGCGAGGCCGCCGACGCGGATCGTCGTCGCGAAGCCGTCGGGGTAGATCTCCCGCGCCGGCGGCGCGAACAGGACGTCGACTCCGAGCTCGGCGGCGATCGCCGCGTCGTGCTCCTCGCTGCGCGGGTAGGCGGCGAGGTCGGCGGGGTCGTCGAACTGCGCCGGGTTGACGAACAGCGACACGACCACCTCGTCGCAGGTCTCGCGCGCCGCGCGCATCAGCGCCTCGTGCCCGCCGTGGAAGGCGCCCATCGTCGGCACGAGCCCGATGCTGCGGCCCGCCGCCCGCGCGCCCACGACGTGGGCGCGCACCGCGGCGATCGTGCGCAGCGTCCTCATCGCGGCGCCCCCAGCAGCGCGCGCGTGGCGTCCACGAGCGCGTCGTACATCGGCAGCAGGTCGGGCGCGCGGTCTGCGATCGCGACGCGGTGGCGCTCGACCGTGCCGTCGTCGCCGCGCGCGATCGGCCCGGTCATCGCCCGCTCGGCGCCGAGGCGGACCCAGTTCTCCACCGAGGCGCGCACGAGCGGGGCGAGCAGTTCGCGGTCGACGCCTGCGGTGGCGGCGAGCCTCTCGGCCGCGCCCTCGAGCGTCGTGAGCAGGTTGGACGCGATCGAGGCGGCGGCGTGGTAGGCGGCCCGGTCCTCGTCGGCGACCGTGGTCGTCCGCATGCCGAGGCGCGCGGCGAGCTCCTCGGCGATCGCGAGCGCGCGGGGGGTCGAGCCCGCCACGGCCGCGCCCGCCCCCTCGAATACCCTGCGCGCCTTGACGCCTTCGGCCGCGGTCGGCACACCCGCGTTTCGTCGCGGCAGACCCTCTTCAGGACTTCGTCCTCGTGGGGCACGGGAAGCCGTCTTGACCGCTTCGCGGTCGTGCGGCACCGTCATCAACGGGTGGAACGCGAACGCCTCGTGGCCGGCGAGCGCGTCGAGGCCGGTCGCGCCCGAGCAGTGCCCGACCGGGACGCCCGGCGCGATCGCTGCGGCGGCCGCCGCGATCTCGCCGTCGGGGACGCACAGCAGCACGGCGCCGGCGCCGCGCGGAGCGGCTCCGCGGCCGAGCGGGCCGTCGATCTCGAGGCCGGTGGCGCGCAGTGCGGCGGCGAGGGCAGTGCCGAGGCGGCCCGCGCCGACGATCGCGAGGGGTGTGGGGATCCGGTCCAGTTCTCGCATTTGAGATACCGGCTGGTTCGCCACGGATCATAGCCTCGTGAGGGCTTCGCCCTCGTGGGGGAGCAGGGAGAGAGCGGAAACTCCAGCCTCACCGCGCCGACCCGCCGCGGCCGGAGCTATCGTGGCCCCGTGCCCACGGCGGAGTCCCGGCGCGAAGAGCTCAAGGCGGTCTGGCAGCAGGCGCAGGCGTGCACGAGGTGCCCGCAGCTGGCCGCGACGCGCAAGAGCGTCGTGTTCGGCGCCGGCAACGCCGACGCCGACCTGATGTTCGTCGGCGAGGCCCCCGGCGCCAACGAGGACCGGCAGGGGCTCCCGTTCGTCGGCCAGGCCGGGCGGCTGCTGGAGACGCTGCTCGGGGAGATCGGGATGGCGCGCTCCGACGTCTTCATCGCCAACACGCTGCTCTGCCGGCCTCCGGGCAACCGGGATCCGCTCCCCGGCGAGATCGAGAACTGCCAGGACTGGCTCATTCGCAAGCTGGAGCTGATCGAGCCGCGCGTGGTCTGCACGCTCGGCAACTTCGCCACGAAGCTGCTGCGCGGCGACCCGGCCGGCATCACGCGCCTGCACGGCCGCGAGGAGGTCCGCCGGATCGGCCCGCGCACGGTGCGGCTGTACCCGCTCTACCACCCGGCCGCGGCGCTTTACACGCCGGCGATGCTCGACATCCTGCGGGCGGACTTCGGGCGCATCCCCGAGCTGCTCGCGCTGCCGTTGCCCCCGCAGCCCGAGCCGGAGGAGCCGGAGCCGGCCGTGCCGGACCCCGAAGTCCTCGCCGAGCCGGCCGTGCCCCCCCAGCCGGCTTCGCACCCAGCCGACTTCGTCGGCGGGCACAGGCCGGCGGGCCCAGCCGAGCGGCCCGAGGAGCTGCAGCTCGGGCTCTTCTGAGCCGGGTGTCGATCTCGCCGCTCCTCGTTTGTCGAATGGATGAGCGACCGACGACGAAAGGCGAACGGCGATGCGACTGACGATGACGATGTTCCTCACGCTGGACGGCGTGTACCAGGCCCCGGGCGGACCCGAGGAGGACAGGAGCGGCGGGTTCGAGCAGGGCGGCTGGCTGGTCCCGTACATCGACGACGACATGGGCGCGGCGATGGCGGCGTTCCTCGCCAAGGCCGACGCGTTCCTGCTCGGCCGCCGGACGTACGAGATCTTCGCCGCGGCATGGCCGAAGGTGACCGATCCCGCCGACCCGATCGCGAGCCGCCTGAACGGCCTGCCCAAGCACGTCGCTTCGCGCACGCTCACGGACCTGTCGTGGCAGGGCTCGGAGCTGCTGCAGGGCGACGTCCCCACCGCCGTCGCCGAGCTGAAGCGGAGGCCCGGGGGCGAGCTGCAGGTGCACGGCAGCGGCGGACTCGCGCAGACGCTGATCCGGCACGCGCTCGTCGACGAGTACCGGCTCCTCACGTACCCGGTCGTGCTCGGGCACGGCCGGCGGCTGTTCGCGGAGGGCGCGCGGCCGGCGGCGCTGGAGCACGTCGAGCACAAGGCCACGAGCAGGGGCGTGAGCATCGACGTGTACACCTACGCGGGGGCGCCGGAGTACGGCACGTACCAGCTGGTCGACGAAGGGAGCGCGGCCTGATGGCCCAGTACGCGGTGATGATCTTCGAGCGCGAGACGCCGGGCGGGGTGCAGGACCTCCCGCCCGAGGTGATGGAGGCGCACGGGCGCCTGCCCGAGCGGGTCGCGGAGGCAGGCGGCCGGATCGTCGCCGGGATGGCGCTCGAGCAGACGGGGACGGCGACGGCGATCCGCGGCGACCTGATCACCGACGGCCCCTTCATCGAGAGCAAGGAGGCGCTCGCCGGCGTCTTCGTGCTCGAGGCGCGCGACCTCGACCACGCGCTCGCGCTCGCGCGCATGACGCCGATCGTCGACGGGGGCGTCGAGGTCCGGCCGCTGATCGGCTTCGACGTCGTGGAGGAGAACGGCTGAGCGCGGCGGAGAACGCGGTCGCGGACGCGCACCGGCGCGAGTGGGCGTTCGTGCTGGCCGCCACGGCGCGCGTCACCCGCGACCTCGACCTGGCCGAGGAGTGCGTCCAGGACGCCTACGTGACGGCGCTGGGCGCGTGGGCGCGGGACGGCGTGCCGGACCGGCCCGGCGCCTGGCTGACCATCGCGGCGCGCCGAGGAGCGCTGAACGCCCTGCGCCGCGCCCAGACCCTGCGGACGAAGCTGCCGCTGCTGATGGAGCCGGAGGCCGCCGAGATGCCCGACCCCGCGGAGGGCGCCATCCCCGACGACCGGCTGCGCCTGATCTTCACCTGCTGCCACCCGGCGCTGGCCCGCGAGGCGCAGGTTGCGCTCACGCTGCGGCTGGTCTGCGGCGTCGCCACGCCCGACATCGCCGCCGTGCTCCTCGTGTCCGAGGCGGCGGCGGCCGCGCGCATCACCCGGGCGAAGAAGAAGATCGCCGCGGCGCGGATCCCGTACACCGTGCCCGAGGCCGCCGACCTTCCCGCCCGCCTCGACGCCGTGCTCACGGTGATCCACCTGCTGGGCACGACGGGGCACACCGCGCCGAGCGGCGACGAGCTGCTGCGCCTCGACCTGCTCGACCGGGCTCTCGACCTGGCGCGGATGCTCACGGTGCTCCTGGCCGAGGCTCGCGAGGCGCGCGGGCTGCTGGCGCTGCTGCTCGTCCACCACGCGCGCCGCGGCACGCGCACCGACGAGCGCGGGCGGCTCGTTCTGCTCGAGGACCAGGACCGCTCGGGCTGGGACCGCGCGGCGATCGCGGAGGCGCACCGGCTCCTCGACGGCGCGCTGCGCGAGGGCGCACCGGGTCGGTTCACGCTCCAGGCCGCGATCGCTGCCCTGCACGCGCAGGCGCCGAGCTGGGAGGAGACCGACTGGCCGCAGATCGTCGCCCTCTACGGCGAGCTGCTGGAGCGCTGGCCGTCGCCGGTGGTCGCGCTCAACCGCGCGATCGCCGTCTCGATGGCCCACGGGCCGCAGGCAGGGCTGCCGGAGATCGATGCGCTCGCGCGCGACGAGCGCCTCGCGGGCTACCACTACGTGCCGGCGGCGAAGGCGGACCTGCTGCGCCGGCTGGGACGCACGGCCGAGGCCGCTGCGTCGTACCGCGAGGCGCTGGCGCTCACGGCCAACAGGGCCGAGCGCGAGTTCCTCGAGCGGCGGCTCGCGGAGTGCGGCGAGAGCGCCGCGTGACGGCGCGCCGGGGCGGACGATCGGCGATCGGCCGGCGCGCGCTCGGACATACGGCTCACGCGCCGGTGCCGCGCGCCTGGATGTGCTCGTCGGCGGTGATCGCGTAGCGCTCGTGGTCGCGCCAGCGGCCTCCGATCAGGAGGTAGCGCGGCGAGTAGCCCTCGAGCCGGAAGCCCGCGCCGCGGGCGAGCGCGACCGACGGCGCGTTGCCGGGCTGGATGTTGGCCTCGAGCCGGTGCAGAGCCAGCGGGCCGAACGCGTGGTCGAGCACGAGCACCATCGACTCCCCCATCAGCCCCTTGCCCGCGTGGCGCGCGCTGGCGTAGTAGCCGAGGTAGGCGGACTGGAAGTAGCCGCGCACGATCTGCGAGATCGTGAAGACGCCGACGATGTCGCCGTTGCCGACCAGCGTGCTGATCAGGCAGGCGAAGTCGTCGCGCACGGTGCGCGAGACGAGATCGTCGAACTGGTCCGCGCGCTCGGGCGGATAGGTCCACGGCCGGTGCAGCTCGCGGCTCTCACGCACCATCTCGAGGAATGCGTCGCGGTCGGCCGGCACGAGGTCGCGCAGCACCACGCGGCTGCCCGGCCGCGTGGCGAGCGGAGGCGGGATGTCCTCCGCCGCGCGCCGCAGCAGGCGGCGTCTCAAGCCGGCACTCCGGTTGGGCGCATGACCAGATTGAAACAGCACCTCGATCGCGGGCGGCACTGCTACGCGCAGCGAAGGGCGTCGGCGGGCGCCTTCGCGCACCCCTCGAGCCGCCGCGCCGACCGCCGGAACTGGCCGAGGACGGGTGCGTCGATCCGCGCTGCGCGCCGGATCCGCCGCAGGCCCGAGTACCCGAACCAGCTCCGCCGCGTCTCGTGCGTGAGCCACGAGTACCAGTAGACGCCGCCGATCCGGAGCCGCTGGCGCGCACGCACCAGCCGCCGCATCGCCTCGCGCAGCAGCCGCGCCTGCCGGGCGTCGGTGACGGCGGCCCACGACGGAGCATCGCGCATCCTGTTCGCGGCGGCGGGCCACGAGAACTCGGTGATCCAGATCGGCAGCGCGCGATCGCCATGCCGGCGCATGACGCGGCGGTTGTAGCGAACGATCCGCAGCACGTCGGCGGGACGGGCGGTGTACGGGTGGACCGCCACGGCGTCGAAGGAGCCCCCGGCGCCTGCTTTGTAGAGCGCCGCGAGCGCGGTCCACGACTCGCCGGTCAGCCCGGCGAGCACGACCGTCGCCGCGGGATCCGCGCCGTGGATGCCCTGCTCGGCGCCGCGCAGCGTCGCGGTGTAGCTGCGGCCGAACGGCTGGACGGGCCAGTGGCCTGCCAGGTTCGGCTCGTTGAACACCTGCCAGGCGCGGATCGGCACGCGCGGGAGGTCGGGCCGCTCGGCCCAGAGCGAGCCCTGCGGGCCGTAGCGCCCGACGAGCGCGCTGAAGATCCGCGCGACATCGGAGGCGCGCTTCGGCGGCGACCGGAACCGGTCGGGCCGCCGCGCCGCCCAGGGCGGCGTGAACTGGACGACGGGCAGGACCGCGAGGCCGCGCTGCGCCGCGGCGACGACGATCTCGTCGGTCGAGCCGAAGTCGGTCGGGACGCCGTCGACCGTGCGGAAGCGCGCGGCCTCCGCGGGCGGCACCGCGGCCGCGGTGGGGTAGGGCTGGAGCAGCGCCCAGAAGAACGCCGTGCGGACCGTCTCGACTCCGGCCACGACCATCCGGTCCCATTCGCCGGCGTCGCCGGCCTGGAACGGCCCGTCCGCGGTGACGCCGAGCCAGCCCTGCGGGACCCGCCGCTCGGCCGCGTCCGCGCGCGCGGCGCCGGCGAGCGCGAGGACGAGGGCCAGGAGGGCGATGCGGCGCATCCGGAGTGCGCCAGTGTACGGCGGGTGTGCGGCGCCTCGACCACGTGCGTGATCATCCCGCGCGTGACCGAGTTCGCGATCGACGCGCGCGCGGCCGTGCGGCGCGAGCTCGGTGGTGTGGAGCGGTGGGCGCGCGAGCTGGCGGCGCGGTTGCCGGCGCTCGCGCCGGGCGGCTACGCGGTGCTGCGTCCGCCGCGTGCCCTCGCGCACCGCGCCGGCCACGCCTGGGAGCAGGCGGCCCTGCCGCTGCGCGCGGCGCGGCTCGGCGCGCGCGCGCTGCTGTGCCCGGCTAACCTCGCGCCGCTCGCGTTCCCCCGCAACGTGGTCGTGATCCACGACGCCGCGCCGCTGCGCCACCCGGGCTGGTATTCCGCGGCGTACGCGGCGTGGCAGCGCCGGCTGCTGCCGCAGGTCGCGCGGCGCGCGCTGCACGTGATCACGGTGTCCGAGTTCTCGCGCGCCGAGCTCCGCGAGCTCCTCCGGCTCGAGCGCGTGAGCGTCGTCTACGGCGGCGTCGACACCGCATTCGCGCCCGAGGCGGACGCCGCCGGCGCCCGCGCCGCGCTGGGGCTCGCGCGCCCGTACGTGCTGTGCGTCGCCTCGCACATCGCGCGCAAGAACCTCGCCGCGCTGGTGCCGGCGGCGCGGGCGCTGGCCGCCGAGGGGATCGACGTCGTCGTCGCGGGCGGGCACCGGCCGCAGTTCGCGGCCGAGCCCGGATTGAGCGCGCTGCGGCTGCTCGGGCACGTGCCCGACGCGCTGCTTCCCGGCCTCTACGCGGGCGCCGAGGCGTTCGCGCTCCCGTCCCTCTACGAGGGCTTCGCGCTGCCGGTTCTCGAGGCGATGGCCGCCGGCGTGCCGGTCGTCGCGGCGGACACGTCCGCGCTGCCCGAGACCTGCGGTGGCGCGGCGCTGCTCGTCCCGCCCGAGGGCGAGGCGTTCCGCGACGCGCTCGCCGCCCTGCTCGGCGACGCCGCCGAGCGGCAGCGCCTGCGCGGCGCCGGGCTGGCGCGCGCCGCGGCCTTCGAGTGGGAGGCCGCGGCGCGCGGCGTCGACGCCGTGATGCGCGGCGCCTGACGCGGTCAGCCGAGCAGCTCGGCGCTGGGAGCGGGCGCGACGTCGCCGCGCAGCCCCCAGACTCGGATCGAGTGCTCGCGGCCGCGGACGTCCAGCTCGGACACGAACTCGAGCTCGCCGGGCGGGCTGCTGAGCCGCTCGCGCGTCGGCTCGCCGACGAACAGCTGGTAGGGCGTCCCCTTCGTCATGTCCTCCAGACGGGCGGCCGTGTTGGTCGTGTCGCCGATCGCCGCGTACTCGAGCCGCCGCGCCGAGCCGACGTTCCCCGACATCACCGGCCCCGAGTGCAGGCCGATGCCCATCTTGAAGCCGTCGCCGTGGCCGCGCTCGCGGATCCAGGCGTTGAAACGCTCCAGCCGCGCGAGCATCTCGCGCGCCGCCGCCAGCGCGCGATCGGCGTGATCCTGGCTCGCGACCGGCGCCCCGAAAACCGCCATGATCCCGTCGCCCATGTAGGCCACGAGCGTCCCGCCGTGGTCGAGGATCGCGTCGCTCATCGCGGTCAGGTAGCGGTTCAGCACTTCGATCACCTGCTCGGGATCGCGTGCCTCGGCGAACGTCGTGAACCCGCGCAGGTCGCTGAACATGACGGTCGCGTCCATCCGCTCGCCGCCGAGTCGCGGGTCGCCCTCCTCGGTCGCGCGCGTCAGCACCTGGTCGACGACTGCGTCGGGGACGAAGCGGGCGAAGACCTCGCGCGTGCGGGCGCGATCGAACGTCGCGCTCAGCCAGTGCACCAGCAGGGTGCCGACGAACCCGAGCGCGAGCGCCGCGAGCGGCGCGACGACCGGCACGATCCAGCCGCCGTTGAAGAGCAGCTGGGCGCCGACCGCGCACGCGAGCCCGACCCCGAGCGCGACGACGAGCCCGGTCCAGGGCCGCATGAGCAGCCCGAGCAGCGGCGCCAGCAGCGCGAGCGCCACGGCGATCGCCAGGTCGACGCCGCGTGCGGTCGCGCGCAGCGGCGCGCCCGCGAGCAGCGTCGCGATCGCGTTGGCGTGGATCTCCGGCCCGTCCATCTCGCCGCCCGGCCAGCTCACCGGGTGGACATCCTGGATCGACGGCGCCGTCGCGCCTATCACGACGATCTTGTCGCGGAAGCGCCCGGGCGCCACGTCGCCGAGGGCGACGTCGGAGAAGTGCTCGTGCGGCACGTGTCCCGGCGGCCCGAGGTAGTCGATCCACGCGCCCTTGCCGTCGAGCTGGTCGGTCGGCAGCGGCCGCCCCATCCGCTTCACGGCGGCGACGGCGAGCGTGTCGAGGCCGTCGACCTGCTCCGGCACGCGCCGCAGCACGCCGCCGCTGTCCTCGGGGAGCAGCCCGTTGCCCGCGGTGGCGCGCGCGAATGCGAGGCCCTCGGCGCCGCCGAACACGTTCGATTCGCCGTGCTCTCCCACCTCGGTCGTGCTGAAGACGACGTTGCGCGCCCGCCGCGACGCGAGGATCAACCGGTTGTCGGCGCGCGGATCGTCGGACTGCTCGGTGAACTGGACGTCGTACGCGATCACGCGCGGGTGGTCGGCGGCGACGTTCTCGAGCACCGCCGCGTAGCGGTTGCGCGAGAACGGCCAGCGCTCGTCGAACGTGTCGAACGTGACGTCGTCGGCGCCGACGACGACCAGGTCGCCGGGCGGGCGCTCCCCGCGCAGGCCGAAGCGCGCGTCGACGGTCGTCAGCTCGGCCTGGCGAACGACGTCGGTCAGTACGAGCCCGCATGCCGCGGCCGCCGCGAGCAGCGCCACCGCGGCGAGCATCCGCGCCCGCAGCCCCCGCGTCATCCCCCGGCGGCCACGGCCAGGCCGAACAGCACGAGCATGTGGAAGCTCTGGTCCACCATCAGCATCAGCATGCCGGGCTCCGGCTCGGTGTGCTTGACCGCGCGCACGTAGGAGCTGAGCAGGCGCCCGTCGTCCTGCACGAGGTGGGGGAGGAAGATGCCGGCCGCGAGCGCGGCGGTGCCGGCAGCGCCGAGGTCGCCCGCGAGCCACGCGAGCGCGGGCGCGAAGCAGAACGTGTACGAGATCGTGTGCGAGACCAGCGCGCGGCGGCGCTCCGGGTCGGGCCCGAGGCCTTCGCGCTTGTGCGTCGCCTGCCAGTTGGTCTGGATCAGGAAGTCGCCTGCCAGGTGCGAGACCACCAGCGCGGCGAAGACCTCGACCCAGTCCACGGCAGCTCGTTCATCCGCCTCGCTGCACGGCCGGGAGGAACGTGCTCTCGCCGGCCGTCAGGAGCTGCTCTCCGCGCCTCGGCCGCGCGAACCCCCGCACGCCGACCTTGCCGCGCACGACCCGGATCTTGGTGCCGTCGCACCGGTCGAGGGTTAGCCACTTGGTCCCGCGCACCGTCGCGGCGCCGTAGCGCCCACGGGTGCGGAAGCGCCCGCGCCCGTCGCCCCAGAGCCGCCGCACGCGCCGCCGGGTGCGGCGCGTCCCGGTCCCGGTGCCGCCCTTGACGCTGGCCGTGGTCGCGACCGAGGCGCCCTGCGGCTGGATCGTGCAGCTGTCGAACGAGCCGCCGGAGAGCTTGAGCCTCGTGATCGGCTCCTCGCCCTTGCCCTGGCGGAAGATGAACCTGCCGGCGTAGAAGCGCGCGCCATCGAGCTTCCCGCTCGCGTCGTGCAGCACCGTGAGCAGCAGACGGCCCTTGCGCGCGTCGATCTCGGTGCCGTTCGGGATCGCGGTCAGGTCGAGCAGCGGCAGGAACTTCTTCGTGCCGGGCAGCCGGAACCGCACCACGCCGCGCAGCGGCTTCGCCACGCCCTGCTTGCCGAGGATCGGCTGCGGCGGCGGCGGCCCGGGCGCGGCGACGACCGTGATCGCGCGCGCGGCCGTCGCGCTCGCGCCGCGCGGGTCGGTCACGCGGACGCGGACGCTGTAGCCGCCGGGCGCGGCGAAGCTGCGCAGCGCGAGCGGGTTCGTGCCGCCGTCGAACTCGAAGTCGCCGTTCCCGTCGAGGTCGAACGCGTAGCGAAGCTGCTCTCCCTCCGGGTCGCTCGAGCCGCTCGCGTCGAACACCGCCGGCGCGCCGGCGACCACCTGGGCCGGCCCCGACAGCGCGGCCGCCGGCGCCGCGTTCGGCAGGTGGCGCGAGACGAAGGGAGCCGGGCCGCCGGCGGTGTAGACGGTGCCGCCCGGCCCGAGGGCGGCGCCGAACGCCTCAGGCGCGCCGGGGAACCCACGCCAGCCGGGCGGCGCGCCGCCGAGCGCCGGCTCCGGGAAGCCGGCGCCGTCGAGCGAGCCGAGCAGGAGCGATGTGCCGTCCGCGCCGGCGACGAGCGCCCGGGCACCGTCCAGCGCGATGCCGTTGAGCCGGGAGGGCGATGGGCCGTACGTTGCGCCGCCGGCGCCGAAGCCGTTGTCGGGCGCGCCGTCGTCGGGCTGGCGGCGCACGACGAGCGCGCGATTGCCGGAGATGCCCGCGGCCGTGATGCGGCCGGCGCCGTCGACTTGGACGGCGTGCAGCTCGGCATCGAGGTCGGCGACCTCGAGAGTCAGCCTGCCGTCGCCGTCGAAGCTGTTGTCCGGAGTGCCGTCGGAGTTGAAGCGGGCCAGTGCCGGCTGTTGCGGCGGCGGTCCCGCGGCCGGCCTGTCGACCCAGCCGGCCAGCACGATGCGGCCGTCCGGCGCGACGGCTATTGCCTCGGCGTGCGCGTTGGGGCCGAAGTTCGCGGTGGCGATGCCGCGCGTGCCGAATCCACCGGGGGTGGTATTGCTGGGTGCGAGCTGTCCCGTGGCGTCGAGCTTCGCCACGAAGAAGACGCCTGGATTGGTGCCGAACCAGCCGGCGACGAGCATCGCTCCACCGGGCAGCGGCACGATCGCGCGCGCTTCACCGAATCCGCCGGCGATCGGGAACTCCCCGTCGAGCGCTCCACCGGGCGTCAACCGCACGACTAGCGGCGTGCCCGGCGCCGGCGGCGAGGGCTCCGTCGACGCACGCCGGTCGCCGGCTGCAAGTACGCGGTCCTGGCCGTCGACGGTAACTCCGTGCAGGCGGTACACGAAGCCGCCGTTCGGAATGCGAGCGACTCCGGACGTCCCGAACGTGTCTGGCGCGCCGGCGTTGGTCAGCTGGGCCACGAACGCGCCGGCAGCGTCGGTCCCGGCCGCCACCGGTCGCCCGTCGGCCCGCGTCGCGACCGCCTCGAACCGCGCGCCGGCGACTCCTCCCATGTTCGGCGTCGCGATCCCGCCGGCCCCGAAGCCGGGATCCAGGTCTCCGAGGCGCGCCTGCGCCGCGGCGGCGGGGACGAGCGACAGCGCGAGCGCACAGGCGGCCGCGATCCAGCGGCGTCCGTGCCGCATGATCGCGTCCCGCGAGGTCGTTGGAGTCTTCCCTGGCATCTCTGGACCTGCGCGCACGGTAACGGAGCGGCGCGGGCCGTTCCGTGGATTTCTTCACGTACACTCGCGCGCCTCATGGCCGGACGCGTCGCGCTCGTGCACGACTTCCTGCTCGACCTGCGCGGGGCCGAGCGCGTCTTCTCCGCGATCTGCGACGCCTGGCCCGACGCCGACGTGTTCACGGCCGTCTACGACGAGCACGGGACCGAGGGCCGCTTCGCCGAGCGCCGGCCGCAGACGTCGTTCCTCCAGCGCGTGCGACCGACCGCCCGGACGTTCCGGCCGCTGCTGCCGCTCTACCCGCATGCGGTCGAGTCGTTCGACCTGCGCGGCTACGAGATCGTCATCTCGTCCTCGAGCGCGTGGGCGCACGGCGTCCTCGTCGAGCCCGGCGCCACGCACGTCTGCTACTGCCACAACCCGTTCCGCTACGCGTGGACCGAGCGCGAGGCGACGCTGCGCGCCCGCAACCCGGTCGCGCGCCCGCCGCTGCGGCTGCTGCTCAACCGCTGGCGCCAGTGGGACTGGATCGCCGCGCAGCGCGTCGACCGCTACGTCGCCAACTCGCGCCTCACGGCCGCCCGCATCGGGCGCTACTTCGGCCGCGAGGCGACGGTGCTCCACCCGCCGGTCGAGACGGATCGCTTCCGCGCCGCGCCGGTCGGCGAGCACTACATCGTCGTGGGAGAGCTGATGGCCCACAAGCGCACCGACGTGGCGCTGCGCGCGTTCGGCGCGCTCGGGCTCCCGCTGCTCGTGGTGGGCGACGGGCCGGAGCTGCGGCGGCTGCGCCGCATGGCGCGGCGCAACGTGACGTTCACCGGGCGGATCAGCGACGCGCGCGTGGCGGAGCTGCTGGCGCGGGCGCGCGCGCTGGTAGTGACGGCGACCGAGGAGTTCGGGATCGCGGCCGTCGAGGCGCTCGCGGCCGGCCGGCCCGTGATTGCGCTCGGCGAGGGAGGCGTGCGCGAGAGCGTCGTCGAGGGCGTCACCGGCACTTTCTTCGAGCGGCCCGAGCCCGAATCGCTCGCGGAGGCGGTGCGCCGCTTCGATCCGCTTGCGATCGACCCGCGCGAATGCCGCGCCGCGGCCGAGCGCTTCGGCACCGAGCGCTTCCGCGCGCAGTTCAGGCGGATCGTGGCGGACGCGGTGCGCGACGAGCGCGCTCCGCGGCCCGGAGAGCGGTCGTACTCGCGCGGCCTGGCAGGGCTCCCGAGGCGTCGCACGGCCGCCGAGCCGCATGGCGCTTCCTAAAAGTTGCGTGAGTCCGTAACCTAACGAGGCTCCGGGGGTTTACGTTCTCGGTTGTCCGCGCCGTGGAAGCACGCGAGGGCGGCCGAATGGGGGAGGCGCTTGCGAGCGCCCGCGCCTGAATGGCGAAGAATCCCTGAGGATAGCGAGCCGGTCAGTTGCGCCGGCAACTTTTTTGGGTATAATTCCGACTTGGAGAGTTGGTTTTTCTCCAGGACCGAGACTGAAACGAAGAAAGCACATGTCCACGACTTATTTGGAGGGCACGACGCCCAAGAAGGACACCGAGCAGCAGTATCAGGCCGATGTGGATCCCACCCTGGATTCGCTTCAGCTTCTCCTGCGCGAGGCGGGCCGCTTCCAGCTGCTCACGCCCGCGGAGGAGATCGAGCTTGCCAAGCGGATCGAGAAGGGCGACCTCGTCGCCAAGGACCGCATGATCAACTAGAACCTGCGCCTCGTGGTGGCCAACGCGCGCCGCTACCAGGGCCAGGGCCTCGCGCTCGGCGACCTGATCCAGGAGGGCATGCTCGGGCTCATCCGCGCCGTCGAGAAGTTCGACTGGCGCAA
>Ga0126313_10000367_pt1 | contig 21080 bp, 25 predicted proteins | sample Plot105A_FD_89954 | JGI IMG/M metagenome (GOLD analysis project Ga0126313, IMG submission 89954) | Serpentine soil microbial communities from UC McLaughlin Reserve, CA, USA - Plot105A | ecosystem: Environmental > Terrestrial > Soil > Grasslands | place: USA: UC McLaughlin Reserve, Lake County...
CTGCCACATCCGTAAGGTCGGGGTCGGAATGAGCAGGGGTCGCTACGGAAAGCGCGCGGATCTGATCGTGCACGAGCACGAGCCTTTCAACGCCGAGACGGGCCGCGCCGCCCTCGCCGAGGCCCCGTTGACCGCGGTGGACGCCTTCTACGTACGCGGTCATGGCGCCGTGCCGGCGGTCGAGCCGGCCGCCTGGCGGCTGCGCGTGCACGGGCTGGTCGAGCGCGAGCTGGACCTCTCGCTGACGACACTGCGCGAGGCGTTCCGGGAGCGCACCGAGACGGCGACCTTGCAGTGCGCCGGCAACCGGCGCGCGGGCTTGATGGCCGTCCGTGACATCCCGGGCGAGGCGCCGTGGGGTCCGGGCGCGACCGGCACGGCGACGTGGACCGGCGTCGCGCTCGCCGACGTGCTCGCGCTCGCCGGACCGCTGCCGGGCGCGATGCACGCGGGCTTCGAGGGCGCCGACGTCTGCCCGGAGGCCGACCCGGTCCAGCCCTTCGGCGGCTCGATCCCGCTCGACAAGGCGTGCCGCCCGGAGGTGCTGCTCGCGTGGGCCATGAACGGAGAGCCGCTCCCGCCGGTCCACGGCGCGCCGCTGCGAGTGGTGGTGCCCGGGTACATCGGGGCGCGCAGCGTCAAGTGGCTCGAGCGGATCGAGCTGCGCACGGCGCCGTGGGACGGGTACTTCCAGCGTGTCGCCTACCGGCTGCTCCCCGAGGACGGGACGCCGGGCCCGGGAGCGGGGATGCCGCTCGGCCTGGTCGCGCTCAACGCCGACGTCTTGGCTCCGGCCGATGGAGAGACGCTCGCGGCCGGACTGGTCGAGGTGCGCGGCTATGCGTTCGCCGGCGGGGAACGACACGTCTCGCGGGTCGACGTCTCGCTCGACGGCGGCGCGTCGTGGTCGCAGGCCGAGCTACTCGAGGACCTCGGCACGTGGGCCTGGCGGCAGTGGCGGATCACGGTCGACCTCGCGCCGGGGGAGCACGAGATCCTCGTGCGCGCCTGGGACTCCTCGGCGGCGACGCAGCCCGAGGACGAGGCGGCGCTGTGGAACCCGAAGGGCTACGTCAACAACGCTCGCCCTCGGGTCCGGATCCGCGCCGCCCCGTGATGGCCGCTCCGCGGCCGCCCGCGCCATGATCGCGCCCGTGCCTGCCGATCAGGCGGGCGGATCGCACGAGCGCCGGACCCGATCAGACGGAGCCGCCGCAGGCCCCACACTGGTGCCGCATGCCCATCGACCACGTGAGCGTCAACGCCCGCCTCGCGCGCAGGCGGCTGCTCGCCGCCACCGTGCCCCTGCTCGCCGTCGTCGCGGGATGCGGCGGCGACTCGCCGGCGCCGACCGCGGAGCCGGAGCCGGACGCGGCGGCGGCCATCCAGCAGCAGTTCCTCGACGTCGTACGGCAGGTCTCTCCGCAGGTCGTCCAGATCCAGACGAGGCGCGGGCTCGGCTCGGGCGTGGTCTACGACGGGAAAGGTGACATCGTCACCAACGCCCATGTCGCGGCCGACGCGCGGCAGTTCCTCGTGACCCTGCCGGACGGCAGGCGCGAGCGCGCGACGCTCGTCGGGACGGACCCGAGGCACGACCTCGCCGTGATCCGGCTGAGCAGCTCGACCCCGGGCCCCGCGACGTTCGGCGATTCGGCCGGCGTGCACTCGGGCGGCATCGTCTTCGCGATCGGCAACCCGCTCGGCCTGCAGTCGAGCGTGACGCAGGGCATCGTCTCGTCGGTCAACCGCAGCGTGCCCGAGGGCAACGGCGTGACGCTCACCAACGCGATCCAGACGAGCGCCGAGATCAACCCCGGCAACTCGGGCGGAGCGCTGGTCGACCTGTCCGGGCGCGTGATCGGCATCCCGACGCTCGCCGCGCTCGATCCCGAGCTCGGCGGCAGCCAGGCGCCCGGCATCGGCTTCGCGATCGGCAGCGACACCGTGCGCCGCGTCGCCGACGGCCTCATCGCCTCCATGCGATGACCCCAGCGGCGCCGCGAACACGGCCCGTGTGGCGGTCGGAGTAGGGTTCGGTCAATGCTGAAGACCTTCCGGAACGGGCAGCTCGTCACCGTGGCCTCGGAGGGCGGCGCGATGGACGGAGTGGTCGCCCACGTCGCCAGCCTCGTGAAGGTCGAAGTCGCCGTCGAAGAGACCGCTACGGGCCCCGTGTTCCGAACCGTCCACCCGAAGTCGCTGACGCCGCGGGACGAGCCCGGGCCGGCCGACGATGCACTCCGGCGCTTGATCCATCGCGCAGACGCCACGGGCCACCAGGCCGCGAGCGGCGCATCAGGGCGGGGCCGTCGCGCGCACACGCGCGGGGCGGCGCACCGCCCGACCGGTCGCTAGTGCTCCGGAGCGTCGCGCCCGCGGATCGGCGACCAGCCGGCGCGAGGCTCGCCCGCTTTCCGCGCGTCGGCAGGTAGCGTGTCGGCATGGCCGCATGCTCGATCACGTTCGTCGATGGTCGCTCCCTGGAAGTCGAGGGAGAGCTCCAAGAGGTGATCGACAAGCTGCACGAGGTCGCCAGCCGACGTGTGCACAGCTTCGCCGTGATCCAGGCCGCGGACGGCCGGGCGGTCGCCGTGCGGCCCGAGGCCGTGCTCCACGTACGGCCCGTGACCTGAGGTTCGCGCCTATCGGCCAGTGCGCGCCGGCGCCGCCGAGCGGTAGGCTGGGACTCCGGAGTCCTCCTGACGTCGGCGGGTCGCGGCGGCATCTGGCCTCGAAGCGCCATTGACCGGAGCGGTCGTGGATCTCCAGCAGCCGCAGGACCGGCGAGACCCGCCTTCCATGAGTGCTGCTCAGCTCGCGCGGGCGGTCAGGCTCCCGCCGGCGTGGCGACGGACCCTCGGGATCGCGCTGCCCGTCGCGGCGCTCGGCGTCCTCGCGGCCGTCGTGCTGGCCCGGCGCGACGTCTTCGCGGACGCGCTCGACTCGTCCCCGCTCTGGATCCTCGGGGTGGCGGTGCTGCTGCAGCTCGCGGCACTGGTCGCGCGCAGCGAGGCCTGGCATCGCTGCGTGCAGGCCGCGGGCTCGACCGTCCCGCGGCGTGGCGTGTTCCGCGCCTCGGGCATCGGCGGCCTGGGGAGCATCGTCAACGGCCAGCTCGGAGTGGCCGCGCGGATCGCGGCGCTGCGGCGATCGGCGCCGTCGCAGTGTCCGCGCGTCGGCGCGCTGCTGGCCGCAGAGGTCCCGATCGTCGCGATCGAGGTCTCGCTCGCGGCACTGACGTCGTTCACCCTGCTGGGGCCGCTCGGCCTTCCGTGGTGGTCGGCCGTGCTCTGTTTCGCTCTGTCGATCGCGGCGGTCGGGGGCCTGAGCGCCTTCTCGCGACGTCACACGACCGGGTTGTGGAGCGGTCTGGCGATCCTGCGCAGCCTCGACGGCCGCGCCCGCATCCTCGGGCTCGTCCTGATCGCGGTGTTCGCGCAGATCGCGCGCAATTGGCTGGCTCTCCGCGCCATTGGCGTCGACGCCTCCGTCTTCGACGCGATCGCCGTCCTGATCGCGCTCGTGACGCTCAGCCAGCTGCCGCTCGGTCCGAGCGTCGGAGCGGTGGCCGTCGTGGTGATCCTCGGCTCCAACGGCGTCGCGCTCGCCGCGGCCGCAGGGATCCTGCTCTCCGCCACGGGCCTCGTCGGCACGCTGTGCTTCGGCGGCTGGGCGCTCGGGGACCGGCTTCGGCCGCTCCCGGTCGCCGGTGCGGGTCCGGCTCGCCGGCTCTAAGCGGATCGCGCCGACCGGCCGGCGCCGTCACGTCGCCGGTGCGTCGCCCGCCGCTGAGAGCGGGCACTGATCTCCGCGTCCGGCCGGCCGTTCGAGCGGCCCGCCGCGCGCGCGAGCTTCGGGGCGGTCCGGCCGACCGCCTCCGAGCCCGCTTCGCCGACCGCGCCGACGGCGCGCGAGCCCACCTCGCCGAGCTGGTCCGCGAGGTTCAGCAGGATCTGGGGGTTCGCGTCGATGGTGTCCATCACGCGGCGGAGGATCATGGTCAGGTTCTCGAGGCGCACCTTGAGCTGCGCCTCCGCGTCGACGCCGGCGATCTTGAGCGCGACGCCGCGCAGCTCGGCGTCCACCCCGACGTCCAGGCGCAGGAGGTCGAGCACGTGCGCCTCGAGTGCGACGCGCGCCTTGAGCTCGTCGAGCTGGAGGTCGATCTCGTCGACGTGCACGTGCGGGATGTCGAGCACGACGTCCGGGTCGTCGCGGCGGCCGGAGGGGCGCGCACGGTCGCGCGTACGGCGGGTGGTATCGCGCGGCCGCTCGACGGCGCCATGGCGGCGGTATGCCTCGTGGGCCTCGCGCAGGGCCACCCTCGCACTGCCGACCAAGTCCTTCAGGTCGGCCAAGGTCATGAGGCGCCGCAGACCCGCTGGCCGAAGCACACGGCTGCCTGCTCCTCGCGGTCGAGGGCGGCGACGTAGGTCGCGTAGGCGTCGCCGCGGTCGCGTCGCATCGCCGAGCGCCAGGCGGCGAGCGCCAGGGTCGCGTCGGCGGCTGCGAACAGCCAGGCGTCATAGAGATCCGCCGGCTTCGGGCCGACGATCCGGCGGATGCGGGACAGGGGGGCCGCCTCGATCATGGTGTGCTCCCTTCGACGGTGCTCATCGCTGGATGCACCGTCCCGCCCGTGGTCCCGGCTCTCAACAACGAACCCCGTACGGGCGATCGGCCCGACGTGTCAAGCGCCCTCTGATCGCCTTTGCCGATCACCTGACCGGCGCCGGCGATTGCGGGCGCCCGGCGCACCCGGACGATCCCGTGCATGGACATCGATGTCGCCACGGGCGCGCTGCGCGGGCCATGGAGCACACCGGTCGTGCTGACCGTCAACGGCGAGCGGCGGGCCGTGGAGCTCGAGCCGCGGGTGAGCCTGCTCGACGCGCTGCGCGAGCACCTTGGCCTGACCGGCACGAAGAAGGGGTGCGAGCAGGGCGCGTGCGGCGCCTGCACCGTGTGGGTCGACGGCCGCCGCGTGCTGGCGTGCCTGACGCTCGCCATCGCCTGCGAGGGCCACGAGGTCACCACGATCGAGGGCCTCGCCGGTGACGGTGAGCTGCATCCGATGCAGCGTGCGTTCATCGAGCACGACGCGCTCCAGTGCGGCTACTGCACCCCGGGACAGATCATGTCCGCGGTCAAGCTGCTGGAGGAGGGCGGCGCCTCGAGCGACGAGGCGGTCGCGGAGCTCATGAGCGGCAACCTCTGCCGGTGCGCCGCGTACCCCAACATCAGGGCGGCGATCCGGCAGGTCAGGGACGCCGGGTGAGGCCGCTGAGCTACAGCCGGCCCAGCACCATCGAGCAGGCGGTCGCGCTCGCGGCGCACGAACCGTGCGGGGCCTTTCTCGCCGGCGGGACCACCGAGGTGGACCTCATCCGCGCAGGTGTCGCCGTGCCGGACCACCTCGTCGACATCAACGACCTGCCGCTGTATGCGGTCGAGGAGCTGGCCGACGGCGGCCTCCACATCGGGGCGCTCGCGCGGATGAGCGAAGTAGCCCGCGCCCGCGCGGTGCGGGAGCGATACCCGGCGATCTCCCGCGCGCTGCTGCTCGGAGCCTCCCCACAGCTGCGCAACATGGCGTCGCTGGGCGGCAACCTCCGCCAGCGCACGCGCTGCGCGTACCTCCGCGACGGCGTGTCGCCGTGCAACAAGCGCGAGCCGGGCAGCGGCTGCGCGGCGCTCGACGGCTTCAACCGCGGCCACGCCATCCTCGGCACGAGCGAGCACTGCATCGCCACGCACCCGTCCGACGTCCTGGTCGCGCTGGTTGCGTTCGATGCGGTGGTCCGCACGGTCGGCCCGCTCGGCGACCGCTCGATCGCCGCCGACGACCTGTGCCTGCTCCCCGGCGAGACGCCGGAGCTCGAGCACAGCCTCGAGCACGGCGAGCTGATCGTCGGCATCGACGTGCCGGCGGCGCCGATCGCCCGCCGGTCGGTCTATCTCAAGGTCCGCGACCGGGCGTCCTACGAGTTCGCGCTCGTCTCCGTCGCGGCGGCGCTCGAGGTCAGCGACGGCGTCGTCACCGCTGCGCGGCTGGCACTCGGCGGCGTGGCGACGAAGCCGTGGCGCGCGCGCCTGGCCGAGCGCACGCTCGTCGGGGCGCCAGCCGACGCGGCGTCCTTCCGCCGCGCCGCGACCGCCGAGCTGGAGCGGGCGATCGTCCGCAGGCACAACGCCTTCAAGGTCGAGCTCGCGAGCCGGGCCGTGGTCCGTGCCCTGTCCGAGGCCGCGGCGTGACGGCGGTCGGCAGGCCGCTCCGCAGGGTCGACGGGCAGGCCAAGGTCACCGGCGCCGCCCGCTACACGGCCGAGGTCGCGCTGCCGGGGATGTGCCACCTCGCGCTCGTTGGCGCGGTGATCGCCGCCGGGCGGGTGCTTGCCGTCGACGCCCGCGAGGCGCTGCGCGCGGCCGGCGTGCTGGCCGTGCTCACGCACGAGGACGTGCCGAAGCTGGCCGGCTCCCCGCGGCTGCTGCCGTCGCTGGTCGGGCAGGCGGCGCCGGGCCAGAGCTTCTTCCCGCTTCAGGGCGACGCCGTCCGCTACGCGGGCCAGCCCGTGGCGCTCGTCGTCGCCGACTCGCTCGAGCGGGCCCGGCACGCGGCCTCGCTGGTGCGCGTCGAGTACGAGGGCGCGCCGGCGGTCGCGACGATCGACGGGGGGCGTGAGCAGGCGTACGAGGCCGAGCGGCTGTTCGGCGGCCTGATGCCGGGGCGCGTCGAGCGCGGCGACGTCGACACGGCGCTCGAGCAGGCCGCCGTCCGCGTCGACGTCGCCGTGCGCATGGCCGCCAACCACCACAACCCGCTCGAGGCCCCGTCGACGGTCGCCGCCTGGGACGGCGGGACGCTCACGATCCACGAGTCGACGATGGGCGTCCGCGCGACCCAGCTCACGGTCGCGCACCTGCTCGGGCTGCCGCTGTCGCGCGTGCGCGTGCTGGCCCCCTTCGTCGGCGGCTCGTTCGGCATGAAGGCGATGGTGTGGCCGGGCGTGACGCTGACCGCGATCGCCGCACGCCACGTCGGGCGGCCGGTGAAGCTGATGCTGACGCGAGCGGAGATGTTCGCCTCGAACGGGCACCGCGAGGAGCAGGAGCAGCAGATCGTCCTGGGGGCCACGCGAGAGGGTCGCCTGTCGGCGATCCGGCACGACAAGCTCTCGGTCACGTCACCGTTCGACGACTGGGCCGAGCCCGCCACCGGCGTCTCCTCGCAGCTGTACGCGTGCCGCAACTACCGTGGCGTGCACCGGCTCGTCCGCGGCAGCACGATGACGCCGACCTTCACGCGCGGCCCGGGCGAGGCGCTCGGCGTGTCGATGCTCGAGATGGCGATGGACGAGCTCGCGCGCCGGCTCGAGATCGATCCCGTCGAGCTGCGGCTGCGCAACCACACGCCCGTCGATCCGCACGGCAACCCGTGGTCGAGCGACGGCTTCCCGGAGTGCCTGCGCCTCGGCGCCGGCCGCTTCGGCTGGGAGGGACGCGACCCGGCGCCGCGGAGCACGCGCGACGGCGACTGGCTGATCGGCACGGGCATGGCCGCGTCCGCGTACCCTGTCGCGTTCTTCATGCCCGAGCAGCGGGCGCGTGCCCGCATGCACGCCGACGGGAGCGCGGTGGTGCAGACCGCCACGCAGGAGTTCGGCACGGGCGTGCTGACGATGGCGACCCAGGTGGCCGCGGACGCGCTCGGCGTCGAGCTTGCGGCGGTGCGCTTCCAGGCTGGAGACAGCGACATGCCCAACAGCACGGCGGCGGTCGGCTCCTCCGGTGCGGGCATGGTCAGCTCGGCCGTGCACGCCGCCGGGGAGGCGCTGCGACGGCAGCTCGTCCAGCTCGCGGTCGGCGACGAGGGGTCGCAGCTGCACGGCATCCGCGCGGACTCCGTCAGCGTGCACGGCGGCCGGATGACCTCTACCGAGCGGCCCGGCGCCGAGGAGACCTACACCGGCCTGCTCACTCGAAACCACATGGCCGACGCCGAGGCGACGGGGTCGTGGCGCCCACCGCCGCTGGACACGCCGCACGGCCTGCTCACGTTCGGCGCCCAGTTCGCGGAGGTCGCCGTCGACCCCGAGCTCGGCCTGGTCAGGGTGCGCCGGCTGCTGGGGGCGTTCGCGCCCGGGCGCGTGCTCAACCCGCTGCTCGCGCGCAGCCAGCTGATGGGCGGGATGCTCTGGGGCCTGGGGCAGGCGCTGCTCGAGGCCAATCACATGGACCCGCGCCAAGGCCGCTGGGCCGCGACCAACCTGGCCGACTACCTGGTGGCGGTCAACGCCGACGCGCCCGACGTCAGCGTCGAGCTCGTCGAGGTCCGCGACGACGTGGTCGGCCCGCTCGGCGCCAAGGGCGTCGGCGAGATCGGGCAGGTCGGCACCGCCGCCGCGATCGCCAACGCGGTCTTCCATGCGACCGGCCGCCGCATCCGCCGGCTGCCGATGACCCCCGAGCTGGTGATGGACCCGGCTCCCGGTCCCTCCCGGGCCTTCTGAGCGCCCTGAGGGCCGAACCCGGCTTGCCGCGCATCCGATCGGGGTAGCGCTCGCCCATGCCGACCGCGCGGGTGTGGCTGATCTCGTTCGCGAGCTCGTGGCTGCTGTGGCTGGTGCTCGCGGGCTCCGTCGTCCGATCGGAGCTGGCCGCAGGCGCTGCCGTCGCCCTGATGGCTGCGGGGATCGAGGTCGCCCTGCTCCGCGGGCGTGCGTCCGGCCGCGTCCAGGCAGGGGCGCTCGGGCGCCTGGGCGCCGCGCTCATCGCGGTGCCCGCCGACACGGTCCGGCTCGCGTTCGCGCTGGTCGCCGCGGGAGCCCGGAAGCCGGTATCCGGCCGCTTCGACGAGATCCGGGTCGATGATCGCGACGGCGGGGCACTCCGCGCCGCCGCCGAGTCGCTGTCGCCCGGGGCCTACGTCGTCGAGGACGATCGCGCCGCCGGGGTGATGCTCGTCCACCGCCTCGGAGGGCGAGGATGAACGCCTGGCTCGTCGCGGCCATGGCGCTGCTCGCCGGGATGCTCCCGCTCGGCGCCGCGACGCTGCGCCGCGCTCCGCTGGACGGCCTCCCGGCCCTGCAGGTCGCCGGCGTCAACGCGTCGTTGATCCTCGCGATGCTCGCCGTGGGCCTGGACAGCCGGGACTTCTTCGACCTCGCGCTGGTCCTCGCCCTGCTCAACTTCGCGGGCACCCTCGCCTTCGCGACGCTGCTCGAGCGCCGGGACTGATGCGCGACGCGATCGTCGCCGCGCTGCTGCTCGTCGCGACCGCGACCGGACTCGTGGGAGCGCTCGGCGCCGCACTGCTGAGCGATCCCTGGGCGCGCCTGCACTACACCGCCCCGCCCGCGTTCGCCGCCGTGCTGGTCGCGGGTGCGGTCGCCGTGGAGGCCGGCCCGGCCATCGTGACCGAGAAGGCGATCCTGCTCGCGGTGCTCCTCGTGGCCGCCTCGCCGATCAGCGTCCAGGCGCTCGCGCGCGCGACGCGCAGCGTCCACCCGACCGGCGAGCGCAAGCGATGACCGCATTGCAGGTGGCCGCCCTCCTGCTCGTCGCCGCGGGCGGGACGGCCGTCGTCGCCGTACAGGATCCACGGCGCCAAGCGCTGGTGGCCGGCGTGTTCGGCCTGTGCGTGGCGATCCTCTTCTTCCTCTTCCAGGCGCCCGACGTCGCGATCTCGCAGATCGTGGTCGTGACCGTCGGGTTGCCGTTGATGCTGCTGCTGACGCTCGCGGCTCTGGACCGGGAGGAGGAGTGAGCCGCCGCGGCCGCGGCCTCCTGTTCCTGCCGATCGGCGGCATGGCGCTCGCCGGTCTCGTCGCCGCGTGCACCGGGCTGCCGGACGCCGGCTCGGGCGCCAGCGCCTATGGCCGCTTCGTGGCCGATCAGATGGTCGACAGGCGCGGCACCACCGACGTGGTGTCGGCGGTCACCTTCGACCTGCGGGCCTTCGACACGCTCGGCGAGGAGTTCATCCTGTTCGCGGCCGCCTCGGCGTGCGCGCTGATCCTGCGCGTGCAGGCCGGCGCCGACCCGGACACGCGGCGCGAGCGGCATGCGCCTGCGATCGCGTTCGCCGGCATGCACGCGCTGGCCGCATGGCTGGTCGCGCCGACCGTCGTGCTCGCCGCCTACATCATCAGCCACGGGCACATCACGCCCGGCGGCGGCTTTCAGGGCGGAGTGATCGCCGCCTCGGCCTCGCTGCTCGTGTTCGCCGCCGGTCGCGGCGCGATCACGCGCAGCGTGCCGGCGCTCGAGGTGACCGAGGCGCTCGGCGCCGGCGCCTTCGCACTGCTCGGCGTCGGCGGGCTCGTCTTCGCGACCGCGGCCTTCGCGAACTTCCTCGGACCCGGCACACCGGGCGACCTGCTGTCGGGCGGCACGATCCCGCTGGCGAACATCGCCGTGGGCATCGAGGTCGCGGCGGCGTTCACGCTGATCTTCGTCGAGCTGTTCGAGCAGGCGCTCGTGCGCGACGCCCGATGAACGGCCTGCCGTACCTCGTCGCCGCCTGGCTGCTCGTCGTCGGGGTCTACGGGATGGTGACGAGCCGCCACCTCGTGCACCTGGTCGTCTGCCTGACAGTCGCGCAGTCCTCCACCTACGTGCTGCTGCTCGCCGTCGGCTATCGCGACGGCGCAGCCGCCCCCGTGTTCAAGTCGCAGCCGGCGTCGACGCCGGTGGTCGACCCGATCGTCCAGACGCTGACGCTGACCGACGTGGTCGTCGAGGCGACGGTGGCCGCGCTGCTGCTCGCGCTCACCGTGCAGGTGAAGAAGCGCTTCGGCACCGTCGACCCTGACGAGCTCGCCGCCATGCGCGACTGATGACCGTCGCGTCGCTGGCCATCCTCGTGCCGCTGCTGGCGGCGGCGCTCGTCGCGGGCGTCCGGACCTCCATCGGCCGCGCGGCCGGTGAGGCGCTCGCCGTGACGGCGGCGGCTGCCACAGCCGCGCTCTGCGCCGTGTTGGTCGTGCGGGCCGGCGGGCCGCTCGACGTCCTGTGGCTCGGCGGCTGGGCGCCGGTCGACGGCATGCCGGTCGGTATCGCGCTCACGCCCGACGTCATGGGAGGCGGCATGGCCCTGTTCTCCGCGCTGCTCGCCGTCGTCGCGCTGCTGAGCTCCCGACGCCTGACCGAGGCGGCCGACCCGCTGTTCCACGCGCTCGTGCTCGTCCTGCTCGCTGCGATGGTGGGATTCTGCCTGGGCGCGGACCTCTTCACGCTCTTCGTGTTCTTCGAGCTCATGAGCGTCTGCGCGTACGCGCTGGTCGCGCTGCGCAGCGCCGAGCCGTCCCCGCTCCAGGGCGGCGTCAACTTCGCCATCACCAACAGTCTCGGGGCCATCCTGCTGCTCTTCGGCGTCGGGCTGCTCTACGGCCGGACCGGCGCGCTGAACCTCGCCCGCATCGGCGATGTGCTGAGCGCGCAAGGACCGCCCGACGCGCTGGTCGTCGTGGCCTTCGCGCTGGTCGCCGGAGGGTTGCTGGTGAAGGCGGCCGTCGTGCCGTTCCACTTCTGGCTCGCCGATGCGTACGCGGCCGCCTCCTCACCGGTCTGCCTGCTGCTGGCCGGCGCGTTCACGGAGCTCGGGCTGTTCGGGCTCGTGCGGGTGTACTGGAACGTGTTCGCCGAGCCTTTCGCCGGCCACGAGGGCGCCGTCCGGGTGGTGTTCGTGGTGCTCGGGCTGGCCACCGCGCTCGTCGGCGCGATGATGGCGCTCGAGCAGCGGCACCTGCGCCGGATGCTGGCCTTCGTCACGACGTCGACGATCGGGATCTCGCTGGCGGCGATCGGTCTGCTGGAGGCGCACGCGCTGGCGGGCGCCATGGTGTGGGCGCTCGCCGACGGATGCGCGAAGGCGGCGCTGTTCGTGGGCGTCGGCGCATTGGAGCGGCGCTTCGGGACGATCGACGCCGGCGAGCTGCACGGCCGCGGGCGCGATATGCCGTTCACCGGCGCGGCGTTCGCCGTCGCCGGGCTGGCCATCGCGGGGCTGCCACCGCTCGGCCCCTTCTGGGGCAAGGGGCTGGTCGATCATGGAGCGGAGCTCGTGCCCGGATTCGCGTGGCTCCCGTGGGCGATCGCGGTGCCGTCGCTGCTCATCGGTGCCGCCGTCCTGCGCGCGGGAGCCGGCATCTTCGTGGGCACCGGTGAGCCTCCGCGCGTGGATCCGTCGACCCGCGAGGCGCGTGAGGAGCCCGAGCCGCCGGAGGGCCGCGACCCGATCCTGACGGCGGCGGCTCTGCTGCTGACGCTCGCGGCAGTCGGGCTGGGTGCGGCACCGGGACTGCTCGACGCGACGCTGACGGCGGCAGCTGCGGCCCTCGATACCGAAGCCGTCCACGCGGCGGTCCTCTTCGGGGCCCAGGTCACCCCGGCCGAGCTCGGCGCTCCGTTCCCCTCCGCGCTCGCATGGGCCATCGGCATCCTCAGCGCCTGCGCGGCCGCGGTGGTGGCCTGGATCGCGCTCCTGGGCGCCGCCAGGTCGAACGCGCCCGCTCCCGCCCGATCCGCGATGCAGGCGATGCGCGATCTGCACAGCGGCCACGTCGGCGACTACGTGCTGTGGCTCGCGGCCGGCTTCGTCGCGCTCGGCGGGGCGCTGCTCGCCGGGCTCACGTGAGCGCGGTCGGCCCTTCACCGCACACCGGTGCGTGACCCCAGGTATCGCCCTTGCCTCCGTCCCGGCGGGTCGGACGTGCTGATATGAACGCCATGAGCGACAACACCGAGACCGCCATCCTCGCGGGCGGATGCTTCTGGGGCGTCGAGGAGCTGCTGCGCCACCGCGACGGGGTCATCTCCACCCGCGTCGGCTACACCGGCGGGGAGAACGACGACCCGACCTACGGGAACCATCCCGGGCACGCCGAGGCGGTCGAGATCGTCTTCGACTCCGGGCGCATCTCCTACCGGGACATCCTCGAGTTCTTCTTCCAGATCCACGACCCGACGACCAAGGACCGTCAGGGCTACGACATCGGATCGAGCTACCGCTCCGAGATCTTCTACACGAGCGACGAGCAGCGCCGGGTCGCCGAGGACACGATCGCCGACGTCGAGGCCTCGGGCCTGTGGCCCGGCAAGGTCGTCACCGAGGTCAGCGAGGCCGTCCCGTTCTGGGAGGCCGAGCCCGAGCACCAGGACTACCTCCAGCGCTACCCGGACGGCTACACCTGCCACTTCCCCCGGCCGGGCTGGAAGCTGCCGCACCGCGAGACCGCGGCCTGATCCGACGCCTCAGCTCACGCAGCGACCGCGGAGCCGGCCGGCGCGTCACTCCATCGCGCCGGCGGGCTCCCGCGTCGCGACCTTCGCGCGCATGAGCGCGCCGTAGGTCAGCGCGGCCAGGCCGAAGGCGACGAACACGCCGTACTTGTAGAGCTCGTCGAAGAAGCCGGGGTCGGCCACGATCCCGCCCTCGGTCGTCGCCGCGTTGATGAAGCCCGGCAGCACCGGGAGCGCGCCGGCCGCGACCGCGATCAGCGCGCTCACGTTGAAGCCGCTCGAGTACCAGTAGCGGCCGGTCGGACCCTCGCGGTACAGGTCCTCGAGCTCCAGCCGGGCCCGCCGCAGCAGCCAGTAGTCGACCAGCATGACGGCGAGGAACGACGCGAGCAGGCTGCCGTAGCCGACCAGCCAGGTGAAGATGTAGGCGCCGACGTCCTCGTAGAGCTTCCAGGGGAACGACACGATCCCGATCACCGCGGTGATCAGGCCGCCGGTCCGGAACGAGATCTGGCGCGGCGAGAGGTTGGAGAAGTCGTTGGACGGCGACACGACGTTGGCCGCCATGTTGGTCGAGACCTGCGCGAGCACGATGATGATCATCGCGACGACAAGGAGCACCGGGAGGTCGCCGAGCAGTCGCGCGACGAGCGTCACCGGGTCCCAGATCGCCTCGTCGAACTCGATGATCGTGGCGCAGGTGACCGCGATGCCGATGAACGCGAAGCCGGTCATGGTGAGCGGCATCGCGATGGCCTGGCCGACGACCTGCGAGCGCTGGTCCTTCGCGTAGCGCGTGAAGTCCGGGATGTTCATCGACAGCGTGATCCAGTAGCCGACGTTCGCGGCCAGCCCCGGCCCGAACAGCGACCAGAAGCTCGCGTCGCCGCCGGTCAGCTCCGACGACGCCGAGAACACGTTGCCGGCGGCGCCGAAGGCCCAGATCAGCAGGCCGACGCTTCCGCCCAGGAGCAGCGGCGCGGCGTAGCTCTCGAGGAACTTGATGCCCTCGATGCCGCGCAGGATGATCGCCACCTGGAGGACCCAGAACACGCCGAACGCGATCGCCTTGTGGCCGCTCACGTCCGCCCAGCCGGACGTGAGCGTCGTCATCAGGGTGTCCAGCGCGAGCGCGCCGATCCACGTCTGGATGCCGAACCACCCGCACGCCACCAGCGCGCGGGCCATCGCCGCGACGTTGGCGCCGCGGATGCCGAAGCTCGAGCGGACCAGCACCGGGAACGGGATCCCGTACTTGGTGCCCGGGTGCGAGTTGAGCAGGATCGGGACCAGCACGATCAGGTTGCCGAGCGCGACGGTGAGCAGCCCCTGCCACCACTCCATGCCCGCGGCGATCAGGCCGGACGCGAGCGTGTAGGTGGTGATCACGATCGACAGCCCGACCCACAGTGCCGCGAGGTTGTAGGTGCCCCACGTGCGCTGCTCGGGCCCCGTCGGCCTGAGGTCCTTGTTCGAGAGTGGTGAGTCGGCGATCGTGCTCATGCGGCGAGGGTACTTCCGGCCCCGGCGTCAGGCGATCGCGGGCGCCTCCGGCAGCCTCGCCAGCGCCGCCTCCATATCGGCCTCCGAGAACTCGGGGTCCTCGAGCGTGCCGGCGAGGTACGCGTCGTAGGCGGCGAGGTCGAAGTGGCCGTGGCCGCAGAGCCCGAACAGGATCACGCGCGCCTCGCCGGCCTCCTTGGCCGCCTCGGCCTCCTCGATCACCGCCCGGATGGCGTGCGCGGGCTCCGGCGCCGGGATGATCCCCTCGCTGCGGGCGAACTGCACGGCCGCCGCGAAGGTCTCGTTCTGCTTGAACGCGCGAGCCTCGATCGCGCCCGCCTTCACGAGCCCGCAGAGCATCGGCGCGTCGCCGTGGTAGCGCAGCCCGCCCGCGTGCACGGGGGGCGGGACGAAGTCGTGCCCGAGGGTGTACATCGGCATCAGCGGCGTCAGCCCCGCGGTGTCGCCGAAGTCGTAGCGATAGACGCCGCGGGTGAGGGTCGGGCACGCGGCCGGCTCGGCGGCGACGATCCGCGCGCTCGTCTTGGAGCGCAGGAACGGGAACACGAGCCCCGCGAAGTTCGAGCCGCCGCCGACGCATCCGACGATCACGTCGGGCTCCTCGCCCGCCAGCTCCATCTGCAGGATCGCCTCCTGCCCGATCACGGTCTGGTGCAGCAGCACGTGGTTGAGCACCGAGCCGAGCGAGTAGTTGCAGTCCGGATCCTGGGCGGCGACCTCGACGGCCTCGGAGATCGCGATCCCGAGCGACCCCGTCGGGTGCTCGGCCTGGGAGCGGCCGGACTGCGTGAGGTCGCTCGGCGACCGGTGCACGGTCGCACCCCACGTCTGCATCATCGAGCGCCGGTACGGCTTCTGGTCGTAGCTGGAGCCGACCATGAAGACCTCGCACTCGAGGCCGAACAGCGAGCAGGCGAACGCGAGCGAGGAGCCCCACTGCCCGGCGCCGGTCTCGGTCGCGAGCTTCTTGATGCCGGCCTTGGCATTCTCGTACGCCTGCGGGACGGCGGTGTTGGGCTTGTGCGAGCCGGCCGGGGAGACGCCCTCGTACTTGTAGTAGATGTGCGCCGGGGTGCCGAGCGCCGCCTCGAGCCGGCGGGCGCGGAACAGCGGCGTCGGGCGCCACAGGCCGTAGGCCCTGCGGACCTCCTCGGGGATCTCGACCTCGGGCTCCGTCGAGACCTCCTGCGCGATCAGCCCCATCGGGAAGATCGGCGTCAGGTCCTCGGGCCCCGCCGGTTGCCCGGTGGCCGGGCTCAGCGGCGGGAGCGGCTCGCCCGGGAGGTCGGGCAGCAGGTTGATCCAGCGGCTCGGGACGTCCGCCTCCGAGAGCAGGAACTTCGTCGGCTCGGGCATGCCCCGATCGTATGGCCGCGGCTGGTGTGGTGGCTAGAGCCCGGGCGCGTCGTCGGCGCTCTCGTCGCCTGTTTCCGTCCCGGAGTCCTCGAGCGGCACGGCGGTCCACACCGCTCTGGTGCGGCGGGCGAGGCCGGCGGCGTCGAGCTTGCGCAACGTCTCTCGCAGCTCGGGCTCCGGGATGTCGAGCTCGTCGAGCAGGCGTTTGACCGACTGGCCCTCCGGCTCGGCCGCGAGCCACATGTACACCCTTCTTCGCTGCCGCGGCTGAACGTTGAGCGTGGCGGCATCGGCGCGTCCGATCATCGGGTCATGTCCTTTCCGGCGGTGCCCCAGGCCAGGTGGTTCCTTGCCGCTGTCCGCGCTTGTGCCTAATGAAACTAGCAGTCCTACCCGGACCGCGGGGTCGGTGGTAAAAGATCCTCCTTGTGGACAACCGGCTCCTGAAGAGGGGGTTGCGGCTCGCCGCCGGCCTCGCCGCCGTCTGCGCCGTGGCGTCCGGATGCGGCGGCGAGGAGCCGCACCGAGTGGTCGGCGCGCCGGACCCGCAGCACGCGCGCGCGGTCGCCGGCGATCCGTTCGCGCTCACCTGCGGCGACATCGCCAACCAGCATCAGCACCCCGACGGCGAGAAGCTGGTGATCGGGGTCGAGTTCGCGCTCGCGCGCGAGCCCGCGCTCCACAAGCGTGTCGAGCGGATGACGGAGAACCGCGTCGGCCGCAGCGTGTACTGGGCGCTGACCGAGACGTGCAAGGGCCGGCCGGCGTCGTTCGAGCCGGGGCGGCTCGCGGTCGAGGCGGTGCAGCACGGCAAGTACCTCGTCCAGCCGCGGTCCGGGTCGTGGCGGAGTGCCGAGAGCTGGTGGACGGAGCATCCCGAAGACCGGCCCAAGACGCACCGGGGCGGCTGACCGGCACTCGTCGCCTCCCCGCGAATTGCGGATCGCGGGCCTGGGTAGACCCGCGGTCCTTGTTCCTCTTCTTCTCCAACCGCCTCGGCTGCCTCGGATCGCTGCTCGTCTCGGCGATCCTCACCCTCGTGCTGCTGGTGATCCTCGGGGTGCTCTAGCGGCTAGTAGTACGCGGGGCGCCGGCGTCGCCGGGTCGCGAGCAGCACGATCACGCCGAAGAGCAGGATCAAGCCGAACGGGCTCCCGCCCGGGCCCCAGCCGAACAGCAGGTTGAACAGGTAGGCGAGTCCGAGGAGCTTCAGCACGCCGCCGAAGAAGCGCCCGATGCCGAAGCCCGGCCGCCGGTGGGGCCGGGCCCGGTAGCGCGACGGGTAGCGGGAGCGCGAGCCGAAGGACGGGGCGCGGCGGCCGAACCCGCGGCGGCCGAGCGCGGCCTGGTTCGGCTGGTTCGGGTACGCCTGGACCGTGGTCGGGGCGGCCTGCGCCGGCGCGGCCGGAACGAGCAGGCTCGAGATCAGAACGGGGAGGATCAAACGGTTACTCATCGTAAGCAGAGATACCCCGCGCGACCTCGCCGGCTACCAGGGCGAGTCGGTTTCCGACCGTGGACGAACGTCACGTTTGCGTGGTGGTCGTCGTGATCCTCGTGGCGGCACTCGCCGCCGGTCTCGTCGGCGTCTCGACCTTGGTGTCGGGCGTGTGGGGACATGCGATCGGCGGGATCGTCAGCGCCTTCCCGCTCATCGTCGGGCCCGTGCTGTTCCTCGCGGCGCGGCGGGAGGACGCCGCCTTCGCCGCGCAGACGGCCGTTGCCACGCTGCTCGGGCTCGTCGCCCTCAGCGGCTTCGCGCTCGTCTACGGGCGCTCGTCGGGCCGCTGGGGGTGGCTCCCCTCGGTCGCCCTCGGCTGGGCCGCGGCGGCGGCGATCGGATTCGCCGCCGCGCGGATCGAGACCGGTCTGCTCGCCGCGCTCGCGGTCGCCGTGCTGTCGATCGCGCTGGCGCGCGCCGCCCTTCCCCGCGGGGCCCCGAACGAGCTCCCGCGAGCGTTGCCGGGGTGGGAGCTGCCCGCCCGGATGGCACTGACCGCGCTGCTGATCGTCGGGATCACCCTCGCCGCGGAGCGGTTCGGCCCGGTCGTGGCGGGGATCCTCGCGGCGCTGCCGACGCTCGCGTCGGTGCTCGCCGTGTTCACGCACGCGCGCGACGGGCACGATGCGCTGCTCGCGCTGCTGCGCGGGATGCTCGCCGGACTCGCGGCGTTCGTGATCTTCTGCGCCTCGATCGCCGTCCTGATCGAGCCCGCCGGCGTGCCGCTGGCTTTCGTGCTGGCGACCTCGACAGCGGTGCTCGCGCAACTCGCGACCGCTCGCCTGCACGCGTCGGCAGAGGTTGACGCCGCGCGATCCGGGTAAGGCGCAACGCGATGCGACTCTGGCCAGGCTCTCCGTTCCCGCTCGGTGCCACCTATGACGGCACCGGCACCAACTTCGCCGTGTTCTCGGAGGTCGCCGACGCCGTCGAGCTCTGCCTGTTCGACGCCGACGGCGCCGAGACGCGCGTGGCCCTGCCCGAGCGCACCGCGCAGGTCTGGCACGGGTACGCGCCGACGGCCGGCCCGGGGCAGCGCTACGGGTTCCGGGTGCACGGACCGTACGAGCCCGCCGCCGGCCTGCGCTGCCATCCGTCCAAGCTGCTGCTGGATCCGTACGCGACCGCGGTCGAGGGCGAGGTGGACTGGGGCGAGGCGATGTTCACCTACCGCTTCGACGCCCCGGACGGGCCGCTGAACGACATGGACTCCGGGCCGCACATGCCCAAGGGCGTGGTGACGAGCCCGTACTTCGACTGGGCGAACGACCGCCCGCCGCGCACGGCCTGGAACGAGACCGTGGTCTACGAGGTGCACGTGAAGGGCTTCACGGCGCGCCACCCGGACATCCCCGAGGAGCTGCGCGGGACCTACGCCGGGCTCGCCCATCCGGCCGCGATCGAGTACCTCTCCGCGCTCGGCGTCACGGCGGTCGAGCTGCTCCCCGTCCACCAGTTCGTCCACGACTCCCATCTCGTCGAGCGCGGCCTGCGCAACTACTGGGGCTACAACTCGATCGGGTTCCTCGCGCCGCACAACGACTACAGCGCGTCGGGCCAGCTCGGCGGCCAGGTGCAGGAGTTCAAGCAGATGGTCAAGGCGATGCACGCGGCCGGGCTCGAGGTGATCCTCGACGTCGTCTACAACCACACCGCCGAGGGCAACCACCTCGGCCCGACGCTGTCGTTCAAGGGCCTGGACAACCGCGCCTACTACCGGCTCGTCGAGGACGACCCCCGCTTCTACTACGACACGACTGGCACCGGCAACAGCCTCAACATGCGCCATCCGCACGTGCTGCAGCTGATCATGGACTCGCTGCGCTACTGGGTCACGGAGATGCACGTGGACGGCTTCCGGTTCGATCTCGCGTCGGCGCTCGCGCGCCAGTTCCACGAGGTCGACCGCCTGTCGGCGTTCTTCGATCTCATCCAGCAGGATCCGGTGGTCAGCCGCGTCAAGCTGATCGCGGAGCCGTGGGACATCGGGGAGGGCGGCTACCAGGTCGGCAACTTCCCGCCGCTGTGGTCGGAGTGGAACGGCAAGTACCGCGACACGATCCGCGAGTACTGGCGAGGCGAGGCGCAGACCCTGCCCGAGTTCGCGTCGCGGATCGCCGGCTCGAGCGACCTCTACCAGGACGACGGCCGCCACCCGAACGCCTCGATCAACTTCGTCACGGCGCACGACGGCTTCACGCTCGCCGACCTCACGGCCTACAACGACAAGCACAACGACGCCAACGGCGAGGGCGGCGCGGACGGGGAGTCGCACAACTCCTCGTGGAACTGCGGCGCCGAGGGCCCGACCGACGACCCGGAGATCAACGAGCTGCGCGGCCTGCAGCGGCGCAACTTCATCGCGACGCTGCTGCTCTCCCAGGGCATCCCGATGCTGCTGGGCGGCGACGAGATGGCCCGCACCCAGGGCGGCAACAACAACGCCTACTGCCAGGACAACGAGATCTCCTGGTTCGACTGGGAGAACCAGGACGGCGAGCTGATCGCGTTCACGCAGCGCCTGATCGCGTTCCGCAAGCGCCATCCCGTGTTCCGGCGCCGGCGGTTCTCGACGGCCACGGAGATGGCGTGGTACCGGCCCGACGGCGAGCGGATGAGCGACGAGGACTGGGCCTCCGGCTTCGCCAAGTCGCTCGGCGTCAGCCTCGACGGCGAAGCCATCACCGAGACCGACGCGCGCGGCGAGCCGATCCGCGGGGAGACCTTCCTGCTCGTCTTCAACGCCCACTTCGAGCCGCTCGACTTCTGCATGCCCGAAGCCGAGGGCCGATGGCTGCGCGTCATCGACACCGCGGACGCGTTCAACGAGGGCGACGCGCCGGCGGCCGGCGAGACGGCTGCCATCGCGGCGCGCAGCGTCGCCGTGTTCAGGCGGACCGGCTGATGCCGCTCTCGATCGACGTCGAGCGCGACGACCGGACGAGGGTGCTCGTCCTGCGCGGCGACCTCGACGCCGCGACCGCCTCGCAGCTGCGCGAGTGCCTCGTCGAGGTCATCGACGAAGGCACCCGCATCGTGATCGACATGGAGGCGCTCGACTTCCTGGACTCCGCGGGGCTGGGCATCCTCGTCGGCGGCCTCAAGCGCGCGCGGACCTACGGCGGCGAGCTCGAGCTCGTCTGCTCGAGCCGCGCCGTGCTCAAGCCGATCGAGATCACGGGCCTCGACCGCGTGTTCACCATCCACCGGGGCAGGCCGGAATAGCCGTACGATGCGGCGATGGAGTGGCAGGTCTACCTCTCGGGCGAGATCCACACCGATTGGCGTGAGCGCATCGAGCGCGGCGCCGAGGCGGCCGGTCTCGCCCTGAGCTTCAGCGCACCGGTGACCGACCACGCCGCCTCCGACGCGGCGGGGACCGCCGTCCTCGGCGAGCAGGAGCGGCCGTTCTGGAACGACCACATCGGGGCCGGCGTCAACGCGATCCGGACCC
>Ga0126313_10000368_pt1 | contig 21077 bp, 21 predicted proteins | sample Plot105A_FD_89954 | JGI IMG/M metagenome (GOLD analysis project Ga0126313, IMG submission 89954) | Serpentine soil microbial communities from UC McLaughlin Reserve, CA, USA - Plot105A | ecosystem: Environmental > Terrestrial > Soil > Grasslands | place: USA: UC McLaughlin Reserve, Lake County...
CCCGTTCCCTTCGGGGAGACCGCGGCTTCGAGGTCGTGGATCAGGAGCGAGATCTCAGCCATGTTCCTCCTCTCGGGCATAGACGCGGCGCCCCTCGACCCACGAAGCTGCGACGACCCCTCTGTCCGCCCCGAAGACCAGGGCCGAAGGCAGGTCCTCTTCTTGCACGTCGGCGACCGCAGGGTGCTGGAGGTCTATCTCGACGAAGTCGGCCGCTCCGCCGGGCTCTATCCCCGCCCTACGCCACCCAGAGCGCAGCAGCCAGGGCACAGGCGAGTCCTCTCCCGGCGCCACGAGGACGTTCCTCTTCCCCGCTAGCCTGCGGGCGTTCGTCTCCATCTCCCTGAGCTCCTCGAGCGGGTCTATCCTCACGTTCGAGTCGGAGCCGACGCAGAGATCTATCCCAAGGTCGAGGATCTCTTCTGCCGGCAGAAAGCTGTCGCCCAGGTTGCCTTCCGTGGTGGGGCAGGCGCACACGAGCGAGCCGTGGTCGGCGAGCAGCGCCAGCTCTACTTCGTCGGCGTGCGTGGCGTGGATGACCACGGTCCTTGGGCCGAGAAAGCCGGTCTCGGCGAGCAGCTCCACGGGCCGCATCCCGTGCTCTCCCAGGCACTCTTCGACCTCGCGCGGTTGCTCGCCGGCGTGGACGTGGAGGGTGAGCGTGTTCCTGTGAGCATAATTCCCGATCTCCTCGAGCCACCCTCGCGGCACGGCCCGCACGCTGTGCGCCGCGGCCCCGACTTCGAGGAGCGGACGCTCCTTGGCCCAACCCCTGAGGGCGTCAACCCGGTTGAGGAACCTCTCGGCCTCCGCGTCCCGGAAACGGGGGATACCGCCCCTTGCGTATGCTGTGGGGAGGAGCAGGAGCCGGATCCCCACCTCTTCCGCGGCCTCGGCGACGGCCCTGGCGAGCGCGTTCGGGTCTTCGTAGGGCGCGCCATCGGGCTTGTGATGGACGTAGTGGAACTCCACGACGGTCGTGTAGCCTGCGGAGAGCATCTCGCTGTAGCACTTCCGGCTCACCTCCCGGATGGTTGCAGGGTCGAGTTCCTCCGCCAGGGCGTACATCCGCTCCCGCCAGGTCCAGAAGTCGTCGTCTGGATGGTGCGGGTCTCTTCGTTCCACGCGCCCGCGCAGGTTGCGCTGGAAGGCGTGGCTGTGGGCGTTCACGAAGCCAGGGGCCAGGGCGCGGCTGGGGACGCGTTCGCCTTGGGTAGCGGGGCCGACCTCGATCACACGCCCGTCTTCCACGGTGACGCCAACGCCGTTGGTGGCGCCGCTGGCGTCGAGGAGGAGGTCGGGTATGAGGGTGCGTCTCAACGTTCGAGCATAGGCACGTTCAGGCCGAGCCTGCGGGCTGCCTCGCGGGCCGCCTCGTAGCCGGCGTCGGCGTGGCGGACGACGCCGAGAGACGGGTCGTTGGTGAGTACCCTTTCCAGGCGTGCAGCGCCTTCTTCCGTTCCGTCGGCGACCACCTGGGCGCCTGCGTGGATGGACTTACCGATCCCCACCCCGCCGCCATGGTGCACCGCTACCCAGCTCGCCCCGCTCGCCGTGTTGAGGAGGGCGTTGAGGATGGGCCAGTCGGCGATCGCGTCCGAGCCGTCCTTCATCGCCTCCGTCTCGCGGTATGGTGAGGCGACGCTTCCCGTGTCTAGGTGGTCGCGTCCTATGACTAGGGGGGCGGAGATGGCGCCTTCTGCGACGAGCTTGTTGAAGCGCAGCCCCGCCCTGTGACGCTCCCCCGCCCCGAGCCAGCAGAGGCGTGCGGGCAGCCCCTGGAAGCTCACCTTCTCGCGGGCGTTCTGAATCCAGCGCCGCAGCCGCTCATCCTCGGGGAAGAGATCGAGTATCGCATCGTCGGTGGCGGCGATGTCGTCGGGATCTCCCGAAAGGGCGGCCCAGCGGAAAGGTCCCTTGCCCTCGCAGAAGAGCGGCCTTATGTAGGCTGGGACGAAACCGGCATAGCTGAAGGCCCTCTCGAAACCCCCGACCCTGGCCTCGGCGCGCAGGGCGTTGCCGTAGTCGAAGACCTCGGCGCCGCGCTCTTGCATGCCGACCATCGCCGCGCAGTGGCCGGCCATCGAGGCGCGAGCTTCCTCGACGTAGCGCTCGGGGTCGCTCTCCCGCAGCTCGGCTGCCGCTTCGAGGGTATAGCCGGCCGGTATGTAGCCGCCAAGGGGATCGTGGGCCGAGGTCTGGTCCGTCACGACGTCGGGGACGTAGCCGCGCTCCAGAAGGGCTGGGAAGACCTCTGCGGCGTTCCCGAGGACTCCGATGCTGAGAGGCTCGCCCTCGCGTCTTGCCTCTTCTGCGCGTTCCAGGGCCGCGTCGAGGTCATCGGCTACCAGGTCGAGGTAGCCCGTTTCGACTCGGCGCCGGGAGCGGTGGGGGTCTACCTCGACACAGAGAGCAACGCCCTCGTTCATGGTGATGGCCAGCGGCTGGGCGCCGCCCATGCCGCCGAGGCCGGCGGTCAGGCATACCCGCCCTTCGAGGGTCCCGCCGAAGCGTTGCTCGGCGATGGCCGCGAAGGTCTCGTAGGTCCCCTGCAGGATGCCCTGGGTGCCGATGTAGATCCAGGACCCCGCCGTCATCTGGCCGAACATGGTAAGACCTGCCCTCTCCAGCTCCCTGAAGGTCTCCCAGTCAGCCCATTCCGGAACGAGCAACGAGTTTGCGATAAGGACCCTCGGCGCCCAGGGGTGGGTGCGGAAGACAGCGACGGGCTTCCCTGACTGCACAAGCAGCGTTTCGTCGCCGTCCAGAGCCTGCAGGGCGCTCACGATGGCCCAGAAGCTCTCCCAATTGCGGGCGGCCTTGCCGGTCCCGCCGTAGACTACGAGCTCCTCGGGGCGCTCGGCGACCTCGGGGTCGAGGTTGTTCATGAGCATGCGGAGGGCGGCCTCCTGGTGCCAGCCCTTGCAGGAGATCCCTGCACCCCTCGGCGCCCTGATGCTCGAGACCTTGCCGACGTCGGTCATCTCTTACCTCCTCGAGACCCTCTCGACGGTCATCCCCCGCCCCGCAGTCTAACCGCGGGTGGGGGATCGTGCTGCGCGAAGGTGCGCGCAGCACGGGGCATTCGATAGGAGATGCTCGTTGGGCAGGGCGGGTAGCCGGGGCTTCTCTAGTCTACGATGCCTTTCTCCTCGAGGTACTCGGAGGCCACGTCCTCGGGGTCCTCCTGCTCGATATCCACCTGGGCGTTCAGCTCCCGCATGGTCTCGGCGTCGAGGCTCGCGGAGACCTCGTTCAGGACGCCCTCCATCTTGGGGCTCTTCTCCAGGACATCGCTCCTGACGACGGGCGCAGGGTAGTAGAATGGCCAGATGCTCTTGGGGTCCTCCATCACCACGAGCTCGTCGGAGGCGAGCTGGCTATCGGTGGTGAAGCCCACTCCAGCATCCCCTTCGCCCTGCAGCACGCCCTGATAGATGGGGCCGCCGATGCTGTTTACGATGACAAAGTCGCCGAAGTCGAAGGCCGGGTAGTTCTTCTGCATGTTCGGATAGCCGTCTTGCCGGGTCTTGAACTCGGAGAAGAGGACGAAGGCTAGCTTCGGGGAAGCCTCCGCGAGGTCTGCTAGGGTCTTGAGATCGTTCTCCTCGGCGACCTGCTTGCGGACGAAGATGCCGTAGGTGTTGTTGAACGGCGCGGGCGTGAGCATCGTGTCTGCCGGCTCACGCTGGGCGTAGAGCTCCTTGGCCTTCTGGTAGGTGGCCTCGGGTGTACCTGGCGTCTGTTCCTGTTTGAAGATCTCCACGATCGAAGTTCCTGTGTACTCAGGATACATATCGATCTGGCCGTTCTGGAGGGCCTTGTCGGCTAGCGCGGCGGAGCCGAGGTCCAGCTTCTTCTCAACGTTGAAGCCGTTCGCCTCGAGAGCCTGGGCGTAGAGTTCGCCCAAGACGTACTGCTCGGTGAAGTTCTTGGAGCCGATGGTGATCGTCGGGCCGCCTCCGCCTTCTTCGCTGCTAGGGCCGGAGCCGCCGCTGTCGCCGACGTTGCCACAGGCCGCGAGCAGAGCCAACGCGAGCGCCGGGATGGCGCGGATTAGCTTGGTCCTGTTTTTCATTTTTCTCCTTCTGTTGTTTACCTGCCACGCTTTTGCGCGATCTTCAAACCCTTCGGGGTAAACACCTTCTCGAGCGCGCCGAAGCCGACCTCCGTGATGATCGCCAGGACCGCTACCGAGAAAGAGCCTGCGAGCAGTATGGCTGTGTCGTTGAGCTGGGTGCCCTCCACTATCAGTTCCCCGAGCCCACCGCCCCCGATGAAGGTCGCTAGAGTTGCGCTCGCGACCACCTGCACCGCCGAGGTGCGGATGCCGGCAAAGACCACCGGTGCCGCTATCGGGAGCTGTATCAGGGTGAGGACCTGGCCGCCCGAGTGACCCATGCCGCGCGCCGCGTCTATGACGTCTGTGCTCACCTCCCGCAGACCCGTCGAGGCGTTGATGAGGATCGGCGGAATAGCCAGGGCAGTGAGCGCGACGAGAGCCGTGTCGAAGCCGAAGCCGAGGAACGGCTGGCAGAGCGCCAGAATCGCCAGCGAAGGGACGGCGCGCCCGATGTTGCCGACGTTTACCGCAAGCGCGGCCCCCAGTGCCGTGTTCCTGACCACCAGCGCCACAGGCAGCGCGATCGCGATACCTATAAGCAGGGCGGCCACCGATAGAAGCACGTGCTGGCGGAGTAACTCGAAGAAGTCCGGACGACGCAGGACGTCCAATATACCGGACATCCTACGTTCTCCTCCTGCGTGCCCAGGGCCTGAGGTAGCGCTCCAGAGCGAGGAGCAGCAGGTCAGCGACAATGGCGAGGGCCGTTGCGAGGACCGCGCCGGTGATGATCATCGTTGGGAAGCCGCGGTTTATGCCGTCGAAGATCATCTTCCCCAGTCCCCCGCCAGCGATGTACGCTCCTATCGTAGCTATGCCTATGATCGTCACGGTAGCTATGCGGATGCCGGCTACGATGACGGGCAGCGCCAGCGGGAGCTCTACCTTGAAGAGGATCTGGCTCGAGGTAAGCCCCATCCCGCGCGCTGCGTCTATGGTCTCTGCCGGTACGGCGTCGAGCCCTGCCACGGTGTTGCGGATCAGGATCAGGAGCGAGTAGGCCACGAGCGCTATGATCACGGGCGTCGGCCCTATGGTTATCCCGGGGATGGAGATGAGGATCCCGAAGAGGGCCAGGCTGGGTATGGAGTAGAGCAGCCCCGTTACGAAGGTGACGGGCGGGTAGGCCTTACGGTAGCGCGAGACGAGGACCCCTGTGGGGAGCGAGATCGCGAGCGCGATCGCTACAGAGACGAAGGAGAGGTAGATGTGGCCCTGGATCGCGGGCACAATGTCCTCCCAGAAGTTCTCGGAGATCCAGTCCCACTCCACGAGCCTCGGGTCCTCGATGGAGGAGAGGTCCTGCAGTAGGAGGGCGAGGCTACTCACGCGATGCGTTCCCTGCGCGGGAGAGCTCCTCTATGGCCTCCATGGTCAACAACCTCTTCTCGCCGTCCTTCTCCACCACGCCCTTTGTGCTGCCCGACCCGATGAGCTCGGAGAGCGCGTCCCTGACGGTGAGCCGCTCGTTTATGCGCGGCAGGCCTTCGGCCCCGCCGTTGACGGGGTCCAGGTCCATGTCTCCCACCCTGAGGAGGGAGAGACGCTTGAGGATCCTGTCGTTCCCGACGAAGGAGGCCACGAACTCCGAGTCGGGGTTGGAGAGGATGTTCTCCGGCGTGTCGTACTGGGCGAGGAAGCCGCCCTGCTTGAGGATGGCGATCTTGTCACCCATCTTTATGGCCTCGTCTATGTCGTGGGTGACGAAGACAATTGTCTTCTTAATGTTCTGCTGGATGCCGAGGAACTCGTCCTGGAGCCGCTCGCGCGTGATCGGGTCCACGGCGCCGAAGGGCTCGTCCATGAGCATGATCGGGGGGTCGGCGGCCATCGCGCGCGCTACCCCTACCCTCTGCTGCTGGCCACCGGATAGCTCCGCAGGGTAACGGTCCCTGTAGTCGTCGGAGGAAAGCCCGACGAGCTCGAGCAGCTCGTCCACACGCTCTGCCGTACGCTGCTTCTCCCAGCCAAGGAGGCTCGGCACGGTGGCGATGTTCTCCGCGATGGTGCGGTGGGGAAAGAGGCCTATCTGCTGGATGGCGTAGCCGATCCTGCGCCTCAGCTGGGTACCGCTCATTGCGGTATTTGCCTCGCCGCCTATGAGGATCTCACCTTCTGTTGGCTCTATGAGCCGGTTGACCATACGCATGGTTGTGGTCTTGCCACATCCTGAAGGACCCACCAAAACGCAAATCTCCCCTTCGGGGATCTCGAAGGAGAGGTCGTTGACGACGGGGCTGTCGGAGCCCTGATAAGTCTTGCTCACGCCTCTAAACTCGATCATTGCATCTCCTGTGCGCCCAGGGATAGTACTCTTCCCTATATGCGTTGCGAAGTATCTGGAACAAGATCACGGCTCCTCCGATGCTACCCGGGAAACAGTTCGGAGAAGTATACGTTACTCCTTTGCGTTTAGTTCATCGAATTCAGGCTGCAGGCTACAGGTTTCAGGCGTCTGGAAGAGCCTGAAACCCGGCATCTGGAGAAGAGGGGGCGCGAACCCCATGGCGCCGCAAGGGGCGTGGATTCCCGCTTGCGCGGGAATGACGTACTAGGGGACGACGTACCAGGGGGAGCCTAGCGGTTGGTCTTCGGACGAACCTGCTGCCCGTAACCTAGCTTCTCCTGCCGACCCCGAGCAGCAGGTAGATTATGAAGTACCCGGCTGCTGCGGTGAGGGCTACGACGTAGAAGCTGCTCGTATCCGCCACGCTGCGCTGCTCGGCGGAGAGGGGGAGCACGTTGATCAGGGCTACGGCAGGCACCTCGAGCAGCCTTCCGAGGCTGAAGATAGCTTTGGTCAGGCCGTTTGTGGCCTCTTTGATGTTAGCGTAGACCAGGCCAACGTGGACGAGTATTAGCAGGATCACGAGCGCGACTATCGTGCGGATGAGCCCCAAAGCGTCTTGCTCCTTTCCTCCCAGGTTGGCGCTGCGCGCCACTTCCCACGATCCGCCCCACCTACGAAGCTCGGTTCTCCCCACGAGCATCTCCGGGTTAGTCTCTTGGATCAGTATACTAGGAAGCCGCCCTGTTGTTCCTGGCTCTGTTCTCCCTCGTTGTCTTCTCTGAGTCGGCGCGCCCCCTCCTAAGGCGCTTGATCGCTGGCCTCTGCACACTCCCTGTGTCGAAGGTGAAGACCGCCCCGGCCACGAGGAAACACAGCGTTCCGACGGCGAAGGTGACGACGTCCCGCATCAGCACGCCGCTCGCCGCCGCCACCGCCGGCACCCACCACACGGCGAAGAGCTTGCCCGGCTCGCGGGTCTTGGGATCGACCGCCATGTACACCCCGAAGACGACGCCAACCAGGGCCGCCAGTAGCAGAAGGGTACCTATGACGCTCAGAATGAAGCCCACGTGCCTATACTACCGGAGAGGCTCCCCGATTAACAAAGGTTTTGCTGCTTTTGGAGAAATTAATCATGTTCCGATCGCCGGCAGCTGGCCTAGCGCCGGCTCATCGCGCGCCTGTAGGCTTTCATAGCCGAGAGAAAATCCTCCCATGAGCGGGTGGGACACTCGAGGCGGTTGCCGTAGAGGGAGAGCTTGTGGACGAGCTCGTGCAGGGCCGACTCCGTGTCGGAGACACAGCGGGGATGGGCGACGATGAGGACCTCCCAGTCCTCGAGCTCCTTTATGTTGATGATCGCCTCTTTGAGGCCGGGACGGTGGTAGAGCAGGGTTCCCGTGGCCTCGAGGTCCTCGTATGCGGCCACGAGCTCGTGACCATTCGCGGCTGCGTACGCCTCGACTGAGGTCCACTGTTCCTGCTCCGAGGGGAGCTCGCCTTCCGGATCGGTCCTTATGTAGGAAGCAGCGCGCGCCACGAACACGGCATGATAGCACGGGGGCCGTCTGGTATGATTGGATAGGAAGTTGCGTCGGGACGTGGCGCAGTCTGGTAGCGCACTCGGCTGGGGGCCGAGTGGTCGCCGGTTCAAATCCGGCCGTCCCGACTCCACGCGGCGGGATCTCAGGAAAGGCCGGACCAGAGCTTTGGATACACTCTATCTTCTCCTCGGCATAATAGGGTTCTTCGTCGTGATCGCGCTCTTCTTCTTCGGCGGGTTCCTCATACTCGACTTTCTATGGGGCCGCCGCGGGGGAGACGTCTGAGGTAGAGGCGCCCCCCTTCGCTGCTTGATCCCCTCGCTCAACGACCTTCGCCTCGTGGAACTGGAGCGTTTGATCCTGCACGAGGCCCACGACGAGGACCGCCTGGCCAACCTGCGCGGGCGCATCGAGGCAGAGGGCGTACAGCGCAACCCCGTGATCCTCTCCTCCCAGGGGGACTGCTGCCTGGTCCTCGACGGGGCCCACAGGGTACGCGCCATGAAGGAGCTGGGCTGCAGCCTCGTCCTCGCCCAGTTCGCCGAGCCCCCGGATAAAGTAGAGAGCTGGGCCCACCTCCTTGACGGCGCGGGCTTCGACGAGCTTCGGGCGCTGGGAGAGATCGAGGTCTCCGAGCGCCCCGGAGGCGCCCCGCTCGCCGAGGTGGAGCTCGCCGGGGGGAGGAGGTTCTATCTCAGGCCCAGGGAGGAAGGGTTGTCGGCTGGGGTGCGGGCGCTCTGGGCCTTGCGGTCGCTCTACCCCGAAGGGGTGGTGGTGCGGCGAATCGAGCCGAGCGCAGGCGTCGGGCTGGCCGAGGGGGAGGCGATAGTGCGCTACCGTCCTTTCACCCCAGGGGAACTGGTAGAGATCGTGCGTTCAGGGGCGGTGCTGCCTGCGGGAATCACCCGCTTCCATGTGAGGGAGCGAGTGCTCGGCGTCCGCTACCCGCTGGATAAGATGCGCGATGGAGACCCCACAGGTAGCAACGCCGAGCTCCGTGCGTTCGTGACGAGGCTCTGGGAAGAGAACCGCATCCGCTACTATGAAGAGCCTGTCGTGCTCTTCGAGTAGACCCGGCCGTACGCCGAGAGCTCGGGCGCGGACAAGCGGTGTGAGATATGCTTGGCTGCGGCAGATCGGGGAAGGAGAAGCCATGGACAACCGCCAAGCGCCTCTGGCCCGCGGGGGATCAGCCGGCGAGACTTCCTCAAGCTGGGGGGAGCGGGGCTCGCTGGAGCGGCCCTGCTCGGCGCGGCTGGTTGCGGGGGTGGGGGGATCAGGCGGGCGGGACTACCATAACCCTCGCGTTCACACCCGACGAGGCGGGGGGACTGGAGAAGTTGATCCGCCGGTTCAACGAGCAAAACAGGGGTGAGGTCCAGGTGAAGTGGCGCGAGATGCCGGCTTTGAGCGCCGATTACTTCGAGCAGATTCAGGCCGAGCTGCAGTCTGGCAAGTCGAGCGTCGACGTGATTGGGGGCGATGTGATCTGGCCCGCCCAGTTCGCCTCCAACGGCTATATCCTCGACCTCACGGACCGCTTTACCAGCGGCATGCAAGAGGATTATCTGGAAGGTCCCCTCGAATCGGTGCAGTACCAGGGGAAGACCTGGGGCGTGCCGTGGTTCACCGACGCTGGCATGTTCTACTATCGCATGGACCTGTTGGAGAAGAGCGGGTTCTCGGGGCCTCCCAGGACCTGGGAAGAGATGAAGCAGGTCGCGCGGAAGGTGCAGGCAGATCACGGGACGAAATACGGCTTTGTCTTCCAGGGAGCCCAGGACGAGGGCGGGGTGGTCGACGCCCTCGAGCACGTGTGGAACGCGGGGGAGACGTCCTAGAGGGTGAGCGGGTGGTAATAGACAGCCCGGAGGCGGCCGAGGGTCTCTCGCTGCGGCGGAGCATGATAGTGGAAAAGATCGCCCCGCGGGCCACCGGCGACTACACAACGCAGGACTCGCAGGCGGTCTTCACAAACGGTGATGTGGTGTTCATGCGCAACTGGCCCTTCGTGTACGGGCTGCTCTCCGATCCCGAGAGCTCCCAGCTGAGACCCGAGCAGGTCGGCATCTCGCAGTTGCCCGTCGCCGGCCAGGGGGACGAGAGCTTCAGCGGCCTGGGCGGGTGGAACTTCATGGTCAACGCCGGCTCCGAGGACAGGCTGGACGAGATCTGGACGTTTATCGAGTTCATGTCCGCCCCCGAGCAGCAGAAGACCTTCGCGCTCGAGAGCGCCAGGCCAAGGCCGGTCTCGCCCTACTACTCGGACATGTCGCTCGTGATGGCCGAGCAGTTCAACGCGTCGCTCAAGGGCGACAAGCCTGTAGAGGAGGCGCTTGGAGACCTACAGACCGAGTTACAGAACATAGTGGACCAGGCTTAGAGTCGCACTCGCCCGACGATTCAAAACGTCAGATCTATATGCTACATTGCGGTAGTGGCGATGGAACGTGGCCCCGCGCGAAGAGTAGACGGTGACGGGTTCCAGCTCGGCCTACTCTCTATCCCTCTCGTCTCGGGGGCGGGGTTTTGACTGCAACCGTGGTCCTCGGGCTGGCCTGGGGTGACGAGGGCAAAGGTAGGGTATGCGACGTCCTGGCCTCTGACGCGCGCTACGTCTCGCGCTACTCGGGCGGCAACAACGCGGGGCACACCATCAGGATAGGTAGGGAGGAGTTCGTCGTACACCTCATCCCTTCGGGTATCGTGCGGGAGGGGGTAGAGTGCACCGTCGGAAGCGGGGTAGTAGTCAACCCCGAGGTCCTCGAAGAGGAGGTAGAGGCCCTCGAGAAGCGCGGCGTCGAGGTGCGCAGCCGGCTCAAGGTAGATGGGCGGGCGCACCTGATCCTGCCCTACCACATAGTGCTCGACTCCCACCGCGAGAAGGCCCTCGGGGACGCCAAGATCGGGACGACCAACCGCGGCATAGGCCCTGCCTACGAGGACAAGGTGGCGCGGTCGGGCATAAGGGTGCAGGACATCTTCGACGAGGGCATCCTGCGCGCCAAGCTCAAGGCGGCCCTTCGCGAGAAGAACTCCATCCTCGAGAACGTCTATGGCGAGGAACCCTATGACCCGGACGAGCTCGCCGACTTCCTTCTCTCGTTCAGGGACCTGCTCGGACCCATGGTGGCAGACACGGGAGCCCTGTTGCGCGAGGCGCTCGACGCGGGCGAGTCGGTACTGCTAGAAGGAGCGCAGGCCACGCTCCTCGACAACGACCACGGCACCTACCCCTTCGTCACGTCCTCCAACCCTTCCGTCGGCGGGGCGGTAGTAGGGAGCGGCATACCGCCGCAGGCACTCGACCAGGTGATCGGGGTTACCAAGGCCTACACCACGAGGGTTGGGGACGGACCCTTCCCGACCGAGCTCATGGACGAGACGGGGGAGACCATCCGGCGCGCGGGCAACGAGTACGGGAGCACGACGGGCAGGCCGAGGAGGTGCGGGTGGCTGGACCTCGTGGCCGTCAAGTACTCGGCTGCCCTCAACGGGATCACCTACCTCGCGATCACGCTGCTCGACGTGCTCTCGGCGGTCGACGAGATAAAGATCTGCGTCGGCTACGAGATAGAAGGGGAGAGGGTGAAGGAGTTCCCCATGAGCCAGACCGACCTCCACCACGCGCGCCCCGTCTACAAGGATCTCCCTGGGTGGGGGATAGACATTACGGGGTGCAGGATGCGCGGGGACCTTCCGGAGGCAGCGCAGGACTTCGTTGGCTTCGTCGAGGCCGAGGTAGGGGCTCCGCTGTGCATGATCAGCGTCGGACCGGAGCGGGACCAGGCGATAATAGAGAGGATCGGGACCTAGGGCCGTGCGGGTAATGGTCGTCGGGAGCGGCGGGCGCGAACACGCGCTGGTCGAGACCCTGGCGGCAAGCCCCCTCGGGCCAGAGATGTACGCAGCCCCCGGCAACCCCGGCATAGCGCGTATAGCAGAGGTCGCTGACATCCCCGCTGACGACCTGATCTCCCTTCGCGACTTCGCCACACAGAACGAGATCGACCTTACCGTAGTCGGTCCCGAGTCGCCCCTGATCGGGGGCATCGCAGAGTGCTTCTGGGAGGCCGACCTGAAGATCTTTGGCCCCTCTCGCGCGGCCTCCCGCATAGAGGGATCCAAGATCTTCGCCAAGGAGCTTATGAGCCACGCCGGCGTCCCGACAGCGAGCTTCGACGCCTTCGACGCCGAGCCTGCGGCGCTCGCCCACCTCCGCAGGCTCAAGGACTTCCCCGTTGTAATAAAGGCCGACGGGGCGGCCGCCGGCAAGGGCGTTACGGTAGCTCACTCCAGAGAGGAGGCCGAGGGCGCGGTGCGGGCCGCCTTCGAGGGGAAGTTCGGATCGGCGGGCGAGAGGATCATCATCGAGGAGTACCTCGAGGGCAGGGAGGCCTCTATCTTCGTGATCACCGACGGACAGGAGATGCTGCCGTTCTTGCCGGCCCAGGACTACAAACGCATCTACGACGGCGACGAGGGGCCGAACACCGGTGGGATGGGGGCTTACTCCCCGGTGATGTGGATGGAGCCTGCCACCTACGCGACGGTCCTCGAGGAGATCATCCGCCCCACCATCCACCAGCTCGCCTTGATCGGGGCTCCATACACAGGTCTGCTCTACGCCGGCGTCATGATGACCGAGACCGGCCCCAAGGCTCTGGAATTCAACTGCCGCTTCGGCGACCCCGAGACGCAGGTGATTCTGCCGCGCCTCGGCACGGATCTCCTCGAGCTGATAATCGCAGCCGAGGGGGGGAACATCGCCGGACGCGAAATTACCTGGTCTGCCGACAAGGCAGTGTGCGTGGTGCTCGCATCCGAGGGCTACCCCGAGACCTCCTCCTCGGGGGATGAGATCTCCGGCCTCGAGAACATCCCCACCGGCGTATACATCTACCACGCCGGCACAGAAGAGCGCGACGGCAGCTTCTACACAGCGGGGGGAAGGGTCCTGAACGTCGTAGGCACCGGACCGACGATCATAGAGGCGCGCGCCCGCGCATACGCCGCCGTCGAGCAGATCCACTTCGACGGCCTGCAGTACCGCACCGACATTGCCCTCGAAGCGATAGAGCTGGAGGACCTTTGAGCCCGAGCGTAGCGATCCTCGTCGGCAGCAGATCCGACCTTCCCGTCATGGAGAAGTGCACGAAGCGCCTCGATGACCTCGGCGTAGACTACGAGCTCGAGGTGCTGAGCGCCCACCGCAACCCCGAAGGCGTCTCCGAGTACGTCGCCTCCGCCCCCGAGCGCGGCACTAATTTGTTCATCTGCGCCGCGGGCATGGCCGCCCACCTCGCCGGGGCCGTAGCTGCCCGAACGAACCTTCCCGTCATCGGCATCCCCATAGCAGCAGGAACCCTCGGCGGCTTCGACGCCCTCCTCGCAACCGTCCAGATGCCCTCGGGCGTTCCCGTCGCTACCGTGGCCGTAAACGGCGCGGCGAACGCAGCCGTCCTCGCCGCGCAGATACTCGCTCTCTCCGACCCCCACCTGGCCGAACGGCTGGCGGGTGGCCCGTGATCGAACGCTACACCCTGCCCGAGATCGGGGGCGTCTGGAAAGAGGAAGCAAAGTACCGCGCCTGGCTCGAGGTCGAGCTCGCAGTGTGCCGGGCGAGGGCAAGTCTCGGCGAGATACCTGCGGAGGAAGTCGAAGAGCTCGCCGAAAGAGCGGACTTCACGGTGGAGCGAATTCACGAGATAGAGGAGGAGACGAACCACGACGTCATAGCCTTCGTCTCGACCGTCGCGGAGACGGTTAACGACCCCGTCGCCCGCCACTTCCACTTCGGCCTGACCTCATCCGACGTGCTGGACACAGCCGGCGCCCTGCAACTCGGGCGGGCCCTGGACCTCATCCAGGAAGAGGCAAGACTTCTCGCCCTCCTGCTTTGCGAGATGGCGCTCGAGCACCGCGAGACCGTCATGGTAGGGCGGACCCACGGCGTACACGCCGAGCCCACAGTCTTGGGCCACAAGCTCGCCGTGTGGGCCTTCGAGATGGAGCGTAACCTGGACCGGCTCGCGCACGCGCGGGAGGTCGCCGCCGTGGGCAAGATCTCTGGCGCCGTAGGGACCTACGCGAACGTAGACCCGAAGGTCGAGGCGATTACGTGCGAGGAACTTGGCCTGAAGCCAGCCCCCGCGTCTACCCAGGTCGTGCAGCGCGACCGCCACGCAGAGGTCCTCGCAACTCTGGCCATCCTCGGCTCGACGCTGGAGAAGGTAGCCTTGGAGATCCGGGGCTCCCAGCGCACCGAGGTCCGCGAGCTGGCCGAGCCCTTCGGCCGGGACCAGAAGGGCTCCTCCGCCATGCCCCACAAGCGCAACCCCATCCTCTCCGAGCGACTGTGCGGCATGGCCCGACTGCTGCGCGGCTACGCGAGCGTCGGCTTCGAGAACAACGCGCTCTGGCAGGAGAGGGATATCTCCCACTCCTCCGCAGAGCGGGTAGTCCTCCCCGACGCCACGATCCTCGCCTACTACATGCTCCGCACCACGCGGCGCGTCCTAGGCGGATTGCAGGTCTACAAGGACCGAATGCTCGATAACCTCGACCTCGGCGGCGGTGTCGTTTACTCGGGGCGCGTCCTCCTCGCCCTGGTGGAGGCCGGCATGAGCCGCGACGACTCCTACGCAGTGGTCCAGGGCGCGGCGATGCAGGCGTGGGAGGGGGAAGGAGGCTTTCGAGAGCTGCTCGAGGAGAAAGAGGAGGTGCGCGAGCGGCTCGGCACGGACCTCGGAGACCTATTCGACCCCGCTTACGCGCTGAGGAACCTGGATGTGGTCTTCGAGAGGGTAGGGGAACTCGAAAGGAGGCTTGCAGATGGCTGAAGAACTGCTCTACGAGGGCAAGGCCAAGAAGGTGTATGCGACGGACGAGGAGGAAGTGCTCCTCCACCGCTACAAGGACGACGCCACGGCTTTCAACGCGCAGAAGCGCGGCTCGTGGAAGGACAAGGGCCGCACCAACGCTACCATGAGCGCGGCGGTCTTCGCCTACCTCGAGACCCACGGCGTCCCCACCCACTTTATCGAGCAGGTTGACGAGGCGGCAATAAAGACTACGAAGCTGGAGATGCTCCCCGTCGAGATCATCGTCCGCAACGTCGCCGCTGGCTCCCTGGCCAAGCGCCTGGGCTACGAGGAAGGGCGTAGGCTCAAGGCCCCCATCGTCGAGCTCTGCTACAAGGACGACGCGCTTGGAGACCCTATGCTCAACTGGTACCACTTCAGGGAGCTGGGAGTCTCCGACGAGGACCTGGAGTTCTGCGAGGAGCTCGGCCTCAAGGTCAACGAGATCCTCACCCCCTTCTTCGACGAGAGGGGGGTCACGCTCGTCGACTTCAAGATAGAGGCAGGCCGCGATGCCGAGGGCAGGCTCATGCTGGCGGATGAGATCAGCCCCGACACCTGCCGCTTCTGGGACAAGGAGACTGGCGAGAAGCTGGACAAGGACCGCTTCCGGCGGGACATGGGCGGCGTAGAGGAAGCCTACGCGGAGATGTTGCGCAGGGTACAGGAGATTACCCAGCGGGGCGCGGTAGATTGATGGAAAGCAGTCAGCACTCAGCAATCAGCTGTCAGCAAGGGGTCGCGGTTAATTGCTCTCTGGAGCTTCGCGAACCATTAGTCCGGAAACAGTACTACCGGAAGTGGTTTCGCATAGCGAGAGACGAGTTGAGCGGCAGAAAGCTGAAGGCTGAGTGCTGATGGCAGATAGCTTGAAAATCCGCGTCCTCGTCCGCCCGAAGGCAGGGACCCTGGACCCCCAGGGCGAGGCGGTCCGCAGCGCGCTTCCCGCCCTTGGTTTTCACGGTGTGAGGACCGTCCACGTAGGTAGACTCATCGAGATGGAGCTCGAGAGCGCTGATGAGGTGGACGCCATGTGCAGGCGCCTGCTGGCGAACCCTACGATCGAGGACTACAAGTGGGAGGTGGTTGGATGAGGATAGGCGTCACGATCTTCCCTGGCTCGAACTGCGACCGCGACGCCCTCTACGCGGTCGAGAGGATAGGGGCCGAACCGGTAGAGCTCTGGCACGCCGACGCTGACCTGAAGGGCGTGGACGCGGTGATAGTTCCTGGCGGCTTCTCCTACGGCGACTACCTGCGTCCCGGCGCCATCGCCCGCTTCGCCAGGGTGATGGCTCCGCTCGAAGACTTCGCCCGCTCCGGCGGCCCAACTCTGGGCGTCTGCAACGGTTTCCAGGTCCTCACGGAGGCGCACCTGCTCCCAGGCGCGCTGCTGCGCAACACCCACATGCGCTTCGTGTGCAGGCGGGTCCGCGTGCGGGTCGAGACGACGAGGACGCCATGGACCTCCTCTTGTGAGCCGGAGGAGGAGCTCGAACTCCCCGTTGCGCACAACGAGGGCAACTACTTCGCCGATGCCACGACGCTTACTGTGCTGGAAGACGAGGATCGCGTCGTGCTCCGTTACCTGGACAACCCGAACGGCTCGGCGAACGACATCGCAGGGATCTGCAGCGAGGGGCGAAACGTCGTCGGCATCATGCCCCACCCTGAGCGCGTCTCCGACTCTACTCTGGGCTCGGAGGAAGGCCTTCGCATCCTGAGGTCCGTTCTGGTGGGGGCGAGGGTTTGAACCTGGAGGAGACCTACAGCTCTCTGGGGCTCTCGGATCACGAGTACGACCGCATCATCGAGCTCCTCGGCAGGGCGCCCAACTACCTGGAGCTCTCGCTGTTCTCCGTGATGTGGAGCGAGCACTGCGGCTACAAGAACTCGCGTCCTCTGCTCAGGCGCTTCCCCAACGCTGGACCCCGGGTGCTGCAGGGACCAGGCGAGAACGCGGGGGTCGTCGAGGTGGGGGAAGGGTGGGCCCTTGCCTTCAAGGTAGAGAGCCACAACCACCCCTCCGCTGTAGAGCCCTACGAAGGGGCTGCCACGGGCGTCGGGGGCATCATCCGGGATATCCTCGCCATGGGCGCGAGGCCGGTGGCGCTGCTCGACTCCTTGCGGTTCGGACCGCTCGATGAGGAGCGCAACCGCTACCTCTTCAAGGAGGTAGTGCGCGGCATCGGGGGCTACGGGAACGCCGTCGGGGTGCCGACTGTCGGAGGAGAGGTAGAGTTCGCGCGCGCGTACTCCGGCAACCCTCTGGTAAACGCGATGTGCATAGGGCTCACCAGGACGGAGGACCTGGTCCGCTCGCGGGCTACGGGGGAGGAAAACCTCGTAGTCCTCCTCGGCTCGAAGACCGGGCGCGACGGCATCCACGGCGCAACCTTCGCCTCGGACGAGCTTACTCAGGAGTCCGAGGCGAGACGCTCGAACGTCCAGGTAGGGGACCCTTTCTGCGAGAAGATGCTCATCGAGTGTTGTATGAAGCTCCTCGAGGAAGGCCTGCTCGTCTCGCTGCAGGACCTCGGGGCGGCGGGGATCACCTCCTCCGCCTCCGAGATGGCGGCCAAGGGAGGGGTGGGGATCGAGATAGAAGCGGATAGAGTTCCCCTGCGCGAGAGCGGGATGGAGCCCTACGAGGTCATGATCTCCGAGTCCCAGGAACGGATGCTCGCCATCGTCGAGCCGGCGAAGGTCGACGGGGTTCTCGAAGCCGCAGAGCGTTACGAGCTGGTGGGGGCCGTGATCGGCCGCGTAGCGGATCACGGCGAGCTGCGCGTAAAGACAATGGGCGAAACCGTTGGCTCCGTCCCGGCCGGGTACCTAGCCGACGCCCCCGTCTACGAGCGCGACGTGGTGCGTCCGCCATATCTCGACGAGGTCAAGACGCTGGACCTCACCTCTATCCCCGAGCCCGAGGACTATAACGAGATACTCCTGCGCCTGCTAGCACACCCGAACCTCTGCTCGCGGCGCGAGATCTTCGAGCAGTACGACCATCAGGTCGGCACCGACACCGTCGTCCTCCCTGGCGCCGACGCGGCGGTGATGAGGATCAAGGGCACAAACCTGGGCTTCGCCGCCACCACAGACGGGCGGGGCCGCCACTGCTACCTCGACCCGAAGGGCGGCGGCGGCGCGACCGTCGCCGAGGCTTACCGCAACCTCTCGTGCGTGGGAGCCGAGCCGATCGCGATCACCAACTGCCTGAACTTCGGCAGCCCCGAGAAACGCGAGAACTACTACCAGCTCGCCGCTTGCATCGAAGGCATGGCCGAGGCGTGCGAGGTATTCGGCACCCCGGTAGTGAGCGGCAACGTTAGCCTCTACAACGAGACCGAGGCCGGCACCGTCTACCCTACTCCCGTCGTTGGCATGGTCGGAGTTCTGGAGGACGTGAGCCGCCACGCCACGCCGGGCTTCAAGCGCGAGGGGGATCGGGTAGTGCTCATCGTTGACTTTCCGGTCTCGCTCGCCGGCTCCGAGTATCTGGAAGTCGTGCACGGAGGGGTTGCCGGTGCGCCCAAGAGCCCCGACCTCGCTCGCGAGAAGGAGCATGCTGACGTGGTGCGGCGTCTCATAACCGACGGTCTCGTGGACACGGCACACGATGTCTCCGGTGGCGGGCTCGCGGTTGCGCTCGCAGAGATGGCGGTTGCCGGCGGGATCGGCGTGGAGATCGACGAGACGGAGATCGAACCCAAGTTCGGTAGCGGACGCAAGGACATAGGCCTGTTTGGCGAGACGGGCGCGCACTTCCTCATCGCGGTGCCGGAGGAGCGGTGGATGACCTTGCAGAGGTCCCTGGGGGTGGCGGGAGTGCCCTACGACGACATCGGGCGCACGGGCGGCGATAGGTTCAAGATAGGAGATCTAATTGACCTTGAGCTCGAAGATGTCGAGGAGGCGCTTGAGCGCGATCTTTTCCCATAATACCTCCAACGAGTCTGAGGAGGCTGGATGAGCGTCGGGAGAGTGAAGGTGGGCAACGGACGGTCGCTAAGGTGGACAGGATCTGATCTGGGAGGGCATGCTTCTTGAGCGAGAGCCTCAACGACAACGGGAAACCTAGAGAAGCTTGCGGCGTCTTCGGGTTGTACTCGCGCGAGCTGGCTGGAGAGTTGGCTCAGAGGACGTACTTCGGGCTCTACGCGCTGCAGCACAGGGGCCAGGAGTCCGCTGGGATAGCCGTCTCGGACGGCGAGCGGACGACCGCCGTACGCGACATGGGTCTCGTTTCGCAGGTCTTCGACGCCTCGAGGCTGGCCGCTTTAGAGGGCGGACACATCTCTCTCGGCCACGTCCGCTACTCGACGACGGGCTCCGCTTCCTGGGAGAACGCCCAGCCCGAGTTCCACGGTCGCGGGGAGATCAACGTCGCCGTCGCCCACAACGGCAACTTGGTCAATGCCAAGCGGCTCAGGGAGGATCTCACCGAAGAGGGCTTCAGGTTCAACTCCACCTCGGACACTACCTTTATAGCGGCAGCTGCCGTCAAGGAGCTGGAGAACGGGTATTCGGCGGGGGAGGCGATTTGCCGAGCGATGCGGCGCTTCGAGGGAGCGTACTCGGTGGCCATGATCTTCCGAGACAAGCTCGTCGCCTTCCGTGACCCGCACGGCTTCCGTCCGCTCTGCATAGGCGAGGTCGAAGGCGGCTACGCAGTCTCGAGCGAGACCTGCGGCCTCGACATTATCGGCGCCCGTTTCCTGCGGGACGTGGAGCCGGGAGAGGTAGTCGTCATAGACGACAAGGGGCTTATGAGCTACGGGGTCGAGAGCCCCAGGCGGGCCCTCTGCATCTTCGAGTACGTGTACTTTGCCCGTCCTGACTCGCGCTTCGACGGGAGGGAGGTCGCTGGCGCGCGCCAGAGGATGGGGGAGCTCCTCGCCGAGGAAGCCCCGGCGGAGGCCGACGTCGTAATACCGGTACCTGACTCTGGGATCTCGGCCGCAGTAGGGTACTCGAAGCGGAGCGGCATACCCTACGCCGAGGGGCTCATAAAGAACCGCTACGTGGGCCGGACCTTCATCCAACCGACCGACGGGATGCGTCAGCTCGGCCTGAGGCTCAAGCTCAACCCGCTTCCCTCCGTGATAAAGGGCAAGCGCGTTGTAGTAATAGACGACTCCATAGTAAGGGGCAACACCAGCCGCAAGCTGGTTCGGCTGCTCTTCGAGGCCGGCGCTGCGGAGGTTCACTTCAGGGTCTCTTCCCCTCCGATCACAGGACCCTGCTACTTCGGCATCGACATGGACACCAAGGAGCAGCTCGTCGGCGCCAACCTCACTATAGAAGAGATCAAGGCCCACATTGGGGCCACTACTCTGGCCTACCTCTCTAACGACGCCATGGTCGCGGCCACGGGGAGGCCCAAGGACCGCCTCTGCCGCGCCTGCTTCGACGGCGAGTACCCTATACCCGGCATCTCGGAGAAGTTCGCACTCGAGGACCGTACCCGCTACGCCGGGGTGCGCGGCGGGTGAACGAGCGCTCCTACGACGCCGCGGGCGTCTCCATCGAGCGCGGCGAGAGGGCAGTAGACCTCATGCGCTCCGCCGTCGAAGCTACCCACGGTCCAGAAGTCCTCGGAGGGACAGGAGGCTTCGCCGGCCTCTACGCTCTCGCGGGCTACAGGGAGCCGGTCCTCTCCTCGACCATAGACGGCGTCGGCACCAAGGTGCTCGTCGCGAAGGAGGTAGGTAGGTACTCCTCCCTCGGCGCAGATATCGTCAACCACTGCGCCAACGACGTACTCGCCACCGGCGCGCGACCACTCCTCTTCCTCGACTACGTCGCGAGCGGCAGGCTCGACCCTGATGCGGTCGCCAAGGTGGTGCGCGGAGCGGCCGGGGCGTGCGAAGAGCTCGGCATCCCCCTCGTCGGCGGGGAGACCGCGGAGATGCCTGGTCTCTACGCCGAGGGAGACCTCGACGTGGTAGGGGTGTGCGTAGGGGCGTGCGAGAGGAGCGAGGTGGTGACCGGTGAGGGTGTGAGGCCCGGGGACGCCGTGCTTGGCCTCGCCTCCAGCGGCCTGCACACCAACGGCTACACGCTCGCGCGCAGGGTGGTTGAGCAGGCCGGGCTCTCGTACTCAGACGTTCCGGAGGGCCTCGACCGGCCCATTGGAGAGGTCTACCTCGAACCGCACCGCTCCTACGGGCGCGAGATCTCCGCCTTGCAGGGCACGGTCGAGGTGCGGGGGATGGCGCACGTTACGGGGGGCGGGCTCGAAGGGAACCTGC
>Ga0126313_10000369_pt1 | contig 21066 bp, 20 predicted proteins | sample Plot105A_FD_89954 | JGI IMG/M metagenome (GOLD analysis project Ga0126313, IMG submission 89954) | Serpentine soil microbial communities from UC McLaughlin Reserve, CA, USA - Plot105A | ecosystem: Environmental > Terrestrial > Soil > Grasslands | place: USA: UC McLaughlin Reserve, Lake County...
GACCCGGGCCCCAGAAAACAGTGGCTGCCAACCGCGGCCTCAGGATGAACGATCGCCCCGGCCGCCACAACGCACCCGTCCCCAACCACGGCCACGTCAGACACGTACGCCGCAGGATGCACCGCACTCAAGAACTGGCCGCCTAAAGCCCTCAAGGAGTTGGCAACCCGCAACCGCGCCCCGTTGTCGGTGATCGCCACGACCACGTGGACGGGCTCGACGGAGAGCATGCTCTTGAGCATCCCGATGTCCCCCAGGATCGGGAACCCCCGTACCCTCCCCGAGAGCGCCGCGTGGGCATCGTCGTAGAACCCCAGAATGCGCCCGCCAAACCCACCGTCTATGAGCACGTCAAGGGCAACCCGCCCATACCCGCCGGCCCCGACTATGGCGACCCTCATCTCCTCGTCGAGATCGATATCCTGTATCTCGACTTCCGGTTGAGGCGTAGGAGCGGTGGTTTCGGGCTCTCTTATCTCGCTCTTCTCCCCGTAGAGATCACACCGAATGTCCCTGGCAGTTTAACACCCCCAATGTCATGTTGCGCCTATACCTACATCGTGAGCCTGCCGGTGCCGCGAACACAACCTGTAGTATGTTCACCCGGTAAAGGCACCACTGAGGGTATTACCGAGCAGAAAATCGCGCGCAGGGAGGCGCCTCGCTCCGGGCAGTTGGAGCTCGAGCACCTCGAGGACGCCGGCACCGCACCCGACCAGAATTCGCCCGTTTTCGGCGTAGATCTCGCCGATGCCGAGGGATACGTCAGTCCCTTCGAAGATCCTCGAGCGCCAGATCTTGACGGGCCCTTCGACCTCCGGGTGGAAGGTTCGCGCCCCTATGTGCGGCGCCAGAGCCCGGATCAAGTCGTGTACCTCCCCTACATAACCCTCCCACCTTATTGCCTTATCCTCGTCCGAAACTTTAGACGCATAAGTAGCATGAAGACTGTCCTGCTCGACGAGGGTTAGCGTACCGGCTTCCAGAGACGTTAAACTCTCTACTATAGCCTCAGCTCCGAGCTGGGCGAGGAGTTCGGCGAGTTCGCCGCCGGTCATTTCGGGTGGGATCTCTGTCCTGTGCTGGAGGGCGATGGGGCCGGTATCCAGTCCTTCGTCCATGCGCATTACGCTCACGCCGGTTTCGCGCTCCCCGGCCATTATGGCCCGTTCTATGGGTGCGGCGCCGCGGTACTTAGGGAGGAGTGAGGCGTGAACGTTCCACGCGCCCTGGGACGCGGCGTAGAGGGTATCGGGGAGCAGGATCTGTCCGTATGCTGCTACGACCAAGGCGTCGTGGTGGGAGATTTCATCTGCGGCCTCTACGATATGGGCTGGCTGGCGCAGGCGCAGGCCTGCGGTGCGCGCGAGCTCGGCAACCGGAGTGGGCTGATGCTTGCGGCCCCGGCCCCTGCGGGGGTCGGGCTGGGAGACCACGAGCCCGACGTCGTGGGGCGAGGAGATCAGGCCGCGGAGGATGGTGGCGGCGAAATCGGGTGTGCCGGCGAATGCTAACTTCAAGGCGATCGGGACCTGTCGAGGTGGTCAGTTCTGGGCGAGGAGTCGTTCGCGCAGCTCGCGCATGGCTTCCTTGCGGGACTTGCGGTCGGTACGGTCCAGGATCAAGACGCCGTCGAGGTGGTCTATCTCGTGCTGGAGGATCCGGGCGAGCAGCCCCGAGGCTTCCAGCCGGAGCGGCGCTCCGGAGGTGTCCTGGCCGGAGACCGTAATCGCGGTGGGGCGCTCGACCTCGACATGGATCCCCGGTATCGAGAGGCATCCTTCGAGCTCTTTCTCGGCGGTTTGGGCGGACTCCTCGATCACCGGGTTGACGATCACGTACTCCTGCTCTTCCAGGGCCGCAACCAGGATACGCTTGAGCCGGCCGACCTGGTTGGCGGCGAGCCCCACCCCTTCGTGCTCGCGCATGGTGAGCAGCATCTCCTGGGCGAGGCGGGAGAGCGCACCGTCGAAAGTTTCGACCGGCGCGGCGCGGGTCTTGAGGACCGGGTCTCCGAACGTCCTGATGTCGAGTGCCACGTTTGCTATACCTCCTGGGGATCCACGTCGACGCGCACGTTCACTCCGTGGGTCTGTGCCGCCAGCCGGGCGGCCATGCTTCCGGCGCGGGCCACCACCGGCCCGTCCGGCGACCGGAGCAGGACCCGCCAAGCGAGGGACCCGCCGGCGCGCGCGATGGGTACGAGAGGCGACATCTCCACGTCTCGCTCCAGGACCGGCCGCAACCGTGATTCTACCGCACCCCGAACGGCAGCCTCGGGACCTTCGAAGGTCAACGACGCCAGGTGCGCGAAGGGCGGGTATCCGAGGGAGCGGAGCCGCGGGAGCTCCGCCGCGGCGAAGGCCGGGTAATCCCCCCGCAGCGCAGCCTGCAACGCGTAGTGTTCCGGGAGACGGGTCTGGAGAAGGAGTAGCCCCCGGGCGGCCTCTGCCGCTGCGTAGAAAGTGCGGAAGGCCCGCTCCGTCGCCCCCATCACCCCACCCAGCAACGAGGCGTCGGCGTCGGGGAAGACGATCGACTCCCACTCGTCTTCCAGGATGCACCGGGCGGTACCCACGACCACGCGGGCGTCCTGGAGGTCGCGCTCGCCGGCGGTGATCAGACCGACCGGCTCCCCCAGGGAGTCCGAGATCTCCTCCCGTACCCGCTCGACGGTGAGCCCGGTGGCGCTCAGGCGATCCGACCCGCACCCCGTGCACCTGCCCGTCGCCTCCTCCGTGTGACCGCACCGGGCGCACACCAGGAGCCTGGTCAGGAGCCGGGTCTCGTCGTAGAGCGTGAGCGGAAGGTCGCACTTGGGGCAGGAGCGCATGGCCCCACACCCGTTGCAGGCGACGGTCGTGGCGTAGCCGAGACGGTTCACCACCACGCCTACGCGACCTCCCGCGCGGCACGCGTCGAGCAGGGTCGAGCTGAGGGTTGCCCCCGAGCCCCTCATGTCCACGATGCGGACGCCGCCTGGCCAGTTTCGGGCCCGGCGCGCCGGGAGTTCGCGGATCCGGCTGCCGGCCTGCGCGGCGTATAGCCTGAGAGACGGGAAGGGTGAGAGGTAGAGTACGCCGGCGCCTTCGATGCGGCCCCGCTCGAGCGCCACGTCCCGGACGTGGAGGGGCAGCCCCTCGTAGCCTGGTTCGGCCCGGTGGGCTTCGTTCGGCTCGTCCACGACGCAGATCGCCCCGAGGCGCGCCAGCGGCAACAGCGCCGCCGCGCGGGTCCCTACGAGAACGTCCACTGTTCCTCTGCGTGCGGCCTCGTAGACGGCCGCCCGGTCACGGCCCAGACCGCTGTGGTAAGACGCCACCGTGGTGCCGGCGGGGAGCCTGCGGCGCAGGTGCAGCGCCAGGCGCTCGATCTCCCCTATCTCGGGGGCAAGGACCAGTGTCTGCCATCCCCTCTCGACGGTGGCGCTCGCCACGGCCGCGACCGCGTCCGGTCGCTCCCGGGTGGGAGTCCTCCACAGCCACGCCCCGCCGCGTTCGACCACGCGCCGCGCACCGTCCGAGAAGGGGCCGAGGGCCCGGGCGTTCGCCGAGTCGCCTCGGGAAGAAAATACGGGTGGGGGCTCGGGGCGTCGTATCAACCTCACGGCGTCCTTCCGGACGAGCTCCCGGAGCGTAGCCCGGCTCGCCCCGGTCTCGGAGAGCACGTCGGAGGTTCTGCAGCCGTCCTCGTGTTCGCCCAGGAGCTCGAAGAGCTCCCGCTGCCGGGGAGCGCGGCTCAGGTCGGGGGCGGCCCCGTCTTCGGCCACTGCCCACTCGGCCCTCGGGCGCTCCGGCACGGCGGGCACGAGCTCGATGCGTCCGACTCCCTCGGCCATCTTGAGCCCCTCACCTCCGAGCGCCCGCTTCAGGGTCGCGCGTCCGACGAGGCTGCCCGTCCTCCACGGCCAGTTAGGGGCGGGGTCGAGAACCCGGTAACGCCCGGTGTTGAGGCCGGGCGGAAGTGCGGCGCGGAGCACGACGGGCAGGGCGACCGCGGCGGCCTCCGTGACCCATCGACACAGTTCGACCACGTCCGCCGGGAGGGAGAGGCCATCTACGACGGTACGGACGTCCTCTCGTGCGTGGTCCTCGGCCGCATCCGTGCCGACCACTATCCCGAGCCGGGCATGGCCCGAGAGCGGGGCGACGACCGCGCTGCCGACGCGTACCTCCGGCCTCAACCGCACCGGGACCCGGTAGCTTAGAGGAGGGAGCGAGTGAGTTGGGATAAGGAGGCTGACCCGCACCGCGCCAGGGTTGCGGGACGCGCGGGCGGCCGTAACTCCGGCGCTCTTTACCAACTACAGGCCGGCGGCGCGGCGGAGGTCGTCGGCGCGCGAGGTCTCCTCCCAGGCAAAGCCCGGCTCGCGGCGCCCGAAGTGTCCGTAAGCTGCCGTCCTGGCGAAGATCGGGGTCCGCAGGTTCAGGTCCCGGATGATCGCACCGGGCCTGAGGTCGAAGTGCTCTCGGACCAGGGTGCCCAGGGTCGCAGGGTCCACCCTCGCCGTCCCGAAGGTCTCGACCATCACGCTCACCGGGTGGGCGACGCCGATAGCGTAGGCGACCTGGATCATGCACCGCCGGGCGAGGCCCGAGGCGACGACGTTCTTGGCGACCCAACGGGCGGCGTAGGAGCCGGAGCGATCGACCTTGGTCGCGTCCTTGCCGGAGAAGGCGCCCCCGCCGTGCGGGGCGGCGCCGCCGTAGGTGTCGACGATGATCTTGCGCCCCGTGAGCCCGGTATCGCCCTGCGGCCCGCCGGTCACGAAACGGCCCGTCGGGTTCACCAGTATGTCTGCCGTGCCCTCATCAAAAAACTCCTCGGGCATCACCGGACGGATGACCCCCTCGATGATGTCGCCCCTTATCCGGTCCTCCACCCCATCGCGGTGCTGGGCGGAGATGAGGACTTTCTCGACCCCGATGGGGCGATCTCCCTCGTAACGGACCGTTACCTGGCTCTTTCCGTCCGGCCTGAGGTACTCCAGCTCGCCGCCCTTGCGGACCTCGGAGAGGCGGCGGGTCAGGCTGTGGGCGAGGGTTATGGGGAGCGGCATCAACTCCTCGGTCTCCTGGCAGGCGTAGCCGAACATCATCCCCTGGTCGCCGGCCCCGATCTCCTCCAGGTCGTCGCCCTCGCGCGCCTCGAGGGCCGTGTCCACGCCCCGGGCGATGTCCGGGGACTGGGGGTCGATGGAGATGATGACCCCGCACGTCTGGGCGTCGAAGCCGAATTTGGCGCGGGTGTAGCCGATCTCCGAGACCTTCTCGCGCACGACATTAGGGATGTCCACGTAGGTCTCTGTGGTCATCTCCCCGGCCACTATCACGAGGCCCGTCGTCACCAGGGTCTCGCAGGCCACCCGGCTCATCGGGTCGTCGGCGACCGCGGCGTCGAGGATGGCGTCGGAGATCTGGTCCGCTATCTTGTCCGGATGCCCCTCGGTGACTGACTCCGAGGTAAAGAGGTGCGAAGTCCTCAGCTTCTGGTCGTCCGCCGCGTTCCAGGTGGTCCCGAAAGTCTTCTCCACCATGCTATCTCTGCCTCTCCTTGCCCATCTGTGCCATCATACTGTCCAGGATAACGCGGGCCACGTCGAACTTCGAAGCCTGGGGGACGAAACGTTCGCCGCCCCGGCCCACCACGTAGACCTCGTTCTCGTCGGCGCCGAACCCGATGCCCGCCCGCGAGATGTCGTTGCCGACCACGAGGTTCACGCCTTTGGAGTCCAGCTTCTCGCGGGCGTCGGCGACGGGGTCGCCGTGCGTCGCCGCGAATCCTACCACAAAGAGATCCGGATACCTCTCCCGGACACCCTTCAAGATGTCCGCCGTCGCTTTGAGCTCCACGCTCATCAGTCCCTCTCCCCGACGGATCTTCTCCCTTACCGGGGAGGCGGGCGTAAAATCGGAGACCGCGGCGGCCATTACGAGGGCGTCTGCCTCGCCCGCACGCTCCAGGACCTCCGCCCCCAGCTCCTCCACCGTCTCGACGGTGATCCAGCCTACCCCCGGCTCCGACCCGTCGACGTTCGCCGCCACCACCGTTACCTCGGCCCCGAGCCGCAGGGCCTCGCGCGCCACGGCGAGACCCATCTTCCCGGAGGAACGGTTTCCAATGAAGCGCACGCTGTCCAAAGGCTCGTGCGTTCCGCCCGCGGTCACGAGGACCCGCATCCCGCTCATGGGTCCCCCGAGCCCCCCGAGGACCCTGGCGACCACCTCGTTCGCCGGTGCCATGCCCCCAGCCGAACCTTCTATAATCCGGCGACCGTCGCGGCGCAGGAGCGCCAGGTTCTCCCTCACGGCGGGATGATCGGAGGTCGCGGCGTCGAGATCCGGGGCGACGAAGACCACTCCGGTGGCGCACCTTTCGGCCGGCCCCTCCGCGAGGCCGTGGGCCAGCCGCGCAAGTGTTGCGGCGCTCGCCGGCGCGAAGAGGACGGCCTCCGGGGGCCCGGAGGGTTCGTCTACAAGGTCCGCCGAATCCCCGAAGGCGGCGGGTCCGACGAAGCGCCGGCTTCCGGGCTCGAGGATGACCTCCACCAGGCGGCCCGCCCCGGCGATCTCAAGGACGATCTCCGGGACCGCCAGGGCGCCGGGTCCCGTCCCGACCGAGAGGAGGATCAAGAGATCCTAGGCCACGCCCTCGCCCTCCTCGGAGGGGCCACCGGTGTCGACAGTGTCGTCGGGGGCGCCAGCCTCGTCGCCCGGAGGGTCCAGGAAGGCGTCGCCGCCGGCCGCCCCGGCCTCCTCCTCGACGTCCTCCGGACGCTCCCTGAATCCGACCTCCAGCCTGCCCGCCCGCAGCTCCTCGATGGCGATGCTCAACGGGTGCTGGGAGCGGGTGTGGACCTGAGGGCCGGGGATACCTAGCGAATCGTTCAGGCCGAGGGTGGCGGTGTACTCGTTGATCTGACGCGCCCGCTTGGCGGCGGCGACGGCCAGCCCGTACCTCGAGTCCACCTTGTCCAAAAGCTCGTCTATCTTAAGTTCGTTCAGCATTCTCGCCTCCTGTGACGATCTTCTCCATTATCTCTACGATGTCGTGGCGGGCCTGCTCGCGGTCCCCGTTCACGACCTCGTAGTCGAACTCGTCGCGGGCCGCAACCTCCCCGACTGCCGTCGCCAACCGACTCTCCATGGCCTCGGCCGTCTCCGTGGCCCGTCCTTTGAGCCTCCGCCGGGTCTCCTCGAGCGAGGGCGCGCGGACGAAAATCATGACCGCGTCGGGGCGTTTCTCCCGCACCTTCCGGGCCCCCTGAAGCTCTATCTCCAGGATGACGGAGAGGCCGCTGTCCAGCAACTCCTCTACCCGGTGCTCGGGGGTCCCGTAGAGGTTGCCCGAGTACTCCGCCCACTCCAGGAAGCAGCCGGCCTCGATCCAGCGCCCGAACTCCTCCCGCGAGAGGAAGATGTAGTCGCGGCCGTTGACCTCTCCGGGACGCGGCTCGCGCGTAGTCGCGGAGACCGAGTAGACGAGACGGGGTACCGCGTCGAGGGAGTCCCGGATGAGCGTTGACTTCCCGGCCCCCGAAGGACCGGAGACGACGATCAATCTTCCTCGCACCCTAGAACCTTTATCAGACGGTCGCGCTGGCCGTGGGTGAGCCCGACGAGGGTCTTGGACCGGCTGATCCCGGCCTCTCTCATGATCCTCGTGACCTTTATGCGCCCCATGCCCCTAACGGAGAGGAGCATCTCCTCGACCTTGGCGCCCTTTAGCTCCTCGGAAGGGTCCATGAGCAGGTCGTAGATCCTCAGGCGCCCGCTCTTGAGGTTCCTCTTGGTGGCGGCCCGGGCGAAGCGCACCCTGTTTGCCTCTTCCAACGCGCTCCGCCGCTCCTGCGGCGTCCGTTCTGGTGCCCGTCTCAACATCAACGGGCTAGTATATCACCGGCCCTCGCCGCCCGTCACGAGAGGGTGATCGCTCCGCAATCCCCCCGTCAGCTCCGCAGCCCCCAGGCCGGCTTCCCGCAGATACGCCGAGAACTCACCCAGTATCTCCCGTGGATCCCGGACGAAGCTCGCCGTCCCGACCTGCACCGCGGTCGCCCCCGCGAGCATGAACTCCGCGACGTCGAGTCCGCTCACGACGCCCCCGCTCCCTATGACCGGTACCTCCACCACCCCCGCGACCTCGTACACCGCCCGCAGCGCCACGGGCTTTATGGCCGGTCCAGAGAGGCCGCCGCGTACCAGAACCTTCTGCCGGTGGGCGTCTATGGTGAGCGCCGGGAGGGTGTTTATAACGGTCAGCGCGTCGGCCCCCGCCGCCTGGGCCGCCCGGGCGTTCTCCACGACCCCTTCGTTCGTCAGCTTGGCGAAGATGGGCTTGCCGGGTGCGACGGCGCGACAGGCCGCGACCACCTCCTCGGCCGAGGCGGTAGTAGCACAGAAGATGAGCCCCCCGCACTCCACGTTCGGGCACGAGAGGTTGAGCTCGACGGCCGCTATCCGGTCGTCTCCGGCGAGCCTTTCGCAGAGCGCGGCGAACTCGGCCACCGTATCCCCGGCCACCGAGACGAAGAGGGGCACGCCGGCGTCGAACGCGTCCAGATCCTGCAAAAACCGCTCTACACCCGGGTTCTGGAGCCCGATGGAGTTGACCATCCCCGCCGGGGTCTCGGCGACGCGGGGCGGCGGGTTGCCCGCCCTGGCCCTCGGGGTCGTGGTCTTCGGCAGCATCGCACCGTACACCCCTTCGACCTCGCCGAGCGCCTCCTTCGCGAGCGTCCCCGAAGCCGGGATGAGCGGGGTCCTGAGCGCGAGCCCGCAGAGATCGACCGCGAGATCCACACCCGCCATCCGCTCGCGCACTACCACGCCAGAACCTCCGCTCTGAATACCGGCCCTTCGACACACGACCTGACGTACCCGCCGCCCCGTACCGGGACGACGCACCCGTTGCACGAGCCGTTGCCGCATCCCATCCGCTCCTCCACGGAGAGCTGGCAGCCGCTCCCGGCCGCGCGCTTGACCGCGACGAGCATCGGGTTGGGCCCGCAGGCGTAGACGGCCGGATACTCCTCCAGGTCCGGGACGGCATCCAGGACGGTCCCATGCGTCCCTACGGACCCATCCATCGTAGCCACCCTCGAGCCGGGGAACTCGCTCGCCACCCTGGCGGTTCTCGCGTCGGCGAACCCCAGGAAGACGTCGTAGGGCATCCCTATAGCTCCCAACCGCCTGCCCAGAACCTTGAGAGGCGCGACCCCTATGCCGCCGCCCAGGAGGGCGGCCCGTCCCGCCGCAGAGTCTACTTGGAAACCCCGGCCCAGGGGGGCGGTGACCTCTATCGTGTGCAGAGCCCGGTCCAGGAGCGCCGTGCCGCGCCCCCGCACCTCGAAGAGGAGGCTCGCGACCTCGCCGTCGTAGTCGTAGAAGGAGAACGGGCGGGCCAGGAAGGGATCCAGGGTCACCGGATAACCGTTCGTGCGCGCCATGACGAATTGTCCCGGCTCGACCGAAGCCTCGGGCCAGCGGTAGTGGAGAAGGGTGTAACTCCCCATCTCCTCGCGCCCTTCGACCGCTGCGGTGTAGAACTTCATGCTCTCGTGGCGTAGAGACCCTGGAGGGAGTTCACCCGCCGGGTTCCGCCCCGGATCCTCGCCTCTATCCCCTGCACGGCGGCCGCGGCGGCGGCTAAAGTTGTGATGCAGGGGACGCCGTGCATCAGCGCCTTGCGCCGGATCAGGTACCCGTCCGTCCGCGCCCCCCGGCCCCACGGCGTGTTGACTATGAGGTCCACACCGCCCTCTTCGATCATCCCCAGAACGTCCTCCCCGAGCTCCCCGATCTTCGGGACCACGCTCACCGGCAACCCGTTGTTCTTTAGCACCTCGGCGGTCCCCTCGCTCGCGGCGATCTCGAACCCGAGGTCCGCGAACGCCCGGGCTATCAGGACGACCGCCCGCTTGTCGCGGTTGGCCACCGAGACGTACACCCTCCCCGCCACCGGCAACGCCTGCCCCGCGGCGGTGAGCGCCTTGGCGAACGCCCCCCCGAAGGAGCGGTCGATCCCCATCGCCTCGCCCGTCGAGCGCATCTCCGGCCCGAGAAGCGGGTCCACCTCGGCGAACCTGTCGAACGGGAAGACCGGAGCCTTGACGCTGAAGTGCCCGTTCGTCGAAGACCGGAGACCCATCTCCCTGAGCTTCTCCCCCAGCAGAACACGGGTCGCCACCTTCGCCAGGGGCACGCCCGTGGCCTTGGAGATGAACGGCACGGTGCGCGAGGCGCGCGGGTTGCACTCGATGACGAGCACGTCCTCCCCACGCACCACGAACTGCACGTTCATCAGGCCCACGACCCCCACGGCCAGTGCGAGACGCCGGGTGTAGTCCTCGATCCGATCCAACAGCGCCCGGTGAATCGTGATGGGCGGCGTCACACACGAAGAGTCCCCGGAGTGCACCCCGGCCTCCTCGACGTGCTCCATGATCCCGCCGACATACACGTCCTCCCCGTCGCACACGGCGTCCACGTCCACCTCGACGTAGTCCTCCATGAACTTGTCGACGAGGGTGGGGTGCTCGGCGCTGGTGTCGACGCTGGTCCTCAGGTAGAGGTCGATGTCTTCGTTGTTGTAGACGATCTCCATCCGCCGGCCGCCGAGGACGTAGGAGGGCCTGACGACCACGGGGTAGCCGAGCTCGCGGGCGACGTCGCGCGCCTCCTGGGGCGTCGCTGCGGTTCCGAAACGGGGGTGCGGGATGCCGAGCTCGGTCAAGAGGCGCCCGAAGCGGGAGCGGTCCTCGGCGAGGTCTATCGCGTCGGGGGAGGTGCCCAGGATCTTCGCGCCGGCCTTCTCGAGCTCGCGGGCGAGCTTGAGCGGGCTCTGGCCGCCGAACTGGAGGATCACACCCTCCGGTTTCTCGCGCCGGATGACCTCGAGAACGTGCTCGGCAGTCAGCGGCTCGAAGTAGAGGCGCGTGGAGGTGTCGTAGTCGGTCGAGACGGTCTCGGGGTTCGAGTTGACCATGACCGCATCGAAGCCGCTCTCCTTGAGGGCGTAGCTAGCGTGGACGCAGGCGTAGTCGAACTCGATGCCCTGCCCGATGCGGTTGGGCCCGCTGCCCAGCACTACCACCGAGGGATTCTCTCCACGCTCTACCTCATCTTCAACTTCATATGTCGAGTAGTAGTAGGGTGTGCGGGCCGGGAACTCCCCGGCGCAGGTATCCACGGACTTGTAGGTAGGCGAGATCCCCAGGGCCTGCCTGACACCCCGCACCACCTCCGTCGAGGTCCCCGACGCGGCGGCCAGGGCGTCGTCGATAAGCCCCATCCTCTTCAGCTCCCGCAGCTCGTCGGCGTTAAGAGGGCCGGATATGGCGCCTTCCGCAGCCACGATCCTGGCGACCGAGGCTATAAAGAACGGGTCGATCTGGGTCTTGCGTTGGATCTCGGGGATGTCCGCGCCGGCGCGCAGCGCATCGAAGACGGCGAAGATACGATACGGGCTGGGCTCGTCGAGGTAGGCCTCGACGTCGCGCGAGTCCACCTCGCGAGAGGCCATCGCCTTCCTCAGACTCTCCGTGAACGTCCTGCCAATAGCCATGACCTCGCCCACCGAGTGCATCCGGGTGGTCAGCCGCGGCGTGGCCCCCGGGAACTTCTCGAAGGCAAACCGCGGTATCTTCGTGACCACGTAGTCCAGCGCCGGCTCGAATGAGGCCGGGGTCGCCTTCGTTATGTCGTTGGGGATCTCGTCCAAGGCGTACCCGACCGCGAGCTTCGCCGCAATCTTCGCGATCGGAAACCCCGTGGCCTTGCTCGCCAGCGCGCTCGACCGACTAACCCGAGGGTTCATCTCGATCACATAGAACTCGTCGCTGCCGGGATCCACCGCAAACTGGATGTTAGATCCCCCAGTCTGTACCCCGATCTCTCGTATTATGCGTAAAGAAGCGGTACGGAGTTGCTGGTACTGTCTATCGGAGAGGGTCTGGGCGGGGGCGACGGTTATTGAGTCGCCGGTGTGGACGCCCATGGGGTCGACGTTCTCGATGGAGCAGATGACTACGACGTTATCGTCGAGGTCGCGCATCACCTCGAGTTCGAACTCCTTCCAGCCGGCGACGCTCTTCTCGACGAGGGCGCTGCGCACCGGGCTCGCGTCGAGCCCATCGAGGACGCCGCGCCGAAGCTCGCGGTGGTCCCTGGCTATGGCGCCGCCCTTGCCGCCAAGGGTGAAGCTGGGGCGGATGATGAGTGGGAAGCCGATTCTGTCGGCCAGTTCTTCCGCTTCGGCGAAGTTGCGGACGGTGCGGCTCTCGGGGACGTTCAAGCCGATACGCTCCATCGCCTCCCGGAAGAGCCGGCGGTCCTCGGCCTTGCGGATGGACTCGACGGAGGCTCCGAGCAGTTCGACGCCGTAGTCGTAGAGGACGCTGGCCTCGTGCAGCTCGACGGCGAGGTTCAGGGCGGTCTGGCCGCCGAGGGTTGGGAGGAGGGCGTCGGGTCGTTCGCGGCGGATGATCTCGATGAGCGTGCCGGCGGTCAGGGGTTCGACGTAGGTCGCGTCGGCGACCTCGGGGTCGGTCATGATGGTCGCGGGGTTCGAGTTGACGAGGATCACTCGGTACCCCTCGTCGCGCAGGGCCCGGCACGCCTGGGTGCCCGAGTAGTCGAACTCGGCGGCCTGCCCGATCACTATGGGGCCCGAACCGATGATCAGGATGCTCGAGATGTCGTCGCGGCGCGGCAAGGGCTACGCCATAGCCCTGTCGGACGTTACTTCCACGAACTCGTCGAAGAGGTAGCCGGAGTCGCGCGGGCCGGGGCTTGACTCGGGATGGTACTGGACACTCCAGGCACGCAGTTCGGGGCTCGAGATGCCCTCTACCGTGCCGTCGTAGAGGTTTCGGTGGGTAAGGTGTACGCCGGCGGGCAGGGTCTCTTCGCGGACGGCGAAGCCGTGGTTCTGGCTGGTGATCTCGATCCTCCCCGTCTCCAGATTCCGCACCGGATGGTTCGCCCCGTGGTGGCCGAAGGGCATCTTGTACGTCTCGCACTCCAGGGCGAGACCCAGGAGCTGGTGACCGAGGCAGATGCCGAAGGTGGGAACCTGGCCGAGCAGCGGGCGGAGCGTGTTCACGGCGTCTTCCAGAGCCGCTGGATCCCCGGGCCCGTTCGACAGGAACAGGCCATCGGGCTCGGAGGCGAGTATCTCCTCCGAACTCGTCGAGCCGGGCATCGCGAGGACCGAGGCGCCCCGGCTCCGGAGCTCCTCGTAGATGGAGCTCTTCACGCCGTAGTCGAGGGCGGCGATGCGGCAGCGCACTTCGCCGAGGGCCGGGATCAGGGTAGGTTCGGTGATCTGGGAGCTGGTCGAGGCCAGGTCGAGGCCGACCATCGAAGGGTGGGCGTTGGCTTTGTCGCGCAGTACGCCCGGGTCGCGTTCGATCGTCGAGATCACGCCGCGCATCGCGCCTTTGTCCCGGAGGTGTCGGGTCAGGGCGCGGGTATCGAGGCCCTCGACGCCCATAACGCCGCTCTCCTGGAGGAGGTCGGCCAGAGATCCTTCGCTCGCCCAGTTGCTGTGGTACGGGGTGTACTCACGCACGAGGACGGCGGCGGCCTGGACCCTGCGGGACTCCTCGTCGCCGGGGATCACACCGTAGTTCCCGATGAGCGGGTAGGTGAAGAGCACTATCTGCCCGCGGTAGGAGGGGTCGGTGAGGGTCTCCTGGTAGCCGACCATGCTCGTCGTGAAGACGACCTCACCCGCAACCTCCCCATCGCCGGTGAAGCTATGTCCCTCGAAGACGGCCCCGTCTTCCAGGACCACCTTCGCCCGAGGACTAACTCCGTATCCCAAACCGCGCTCCTACGTGATCGTACACCAACGCACCACCAACTATAGTACCCGCGACCCGACCCGTCAGGCGCCGCCCGAGGTGCGGGGAGTTGGAGGACCGGCTCAGGAGCGCGCCTCGCTCCACATTCCACTCTTCCGAGAGGTCTACCAGCGTCAGGTCCGCCGGAGAGCCCACCCGCAAGCTCCCCGCGCCACCGACCCAGCGACCCGGGCCACAGCTCACCGCCTCTACGAGCCGAGAGAGAGGGATAGTTCTGTTCAAGACCAGCTCGGTGTAGAGGGCTGCGAAGGCCGTCTCGTGCCCGAGGAAGCCGGGCGCGGCCTCCTCGAGCGGGAGCTCCTTCTCCTCGGAAGCGTGCGGCGCGTGGTCGGTAGCCACGAAGTCCAGAACCCCGTCCCGCAGGGCCTCCGTGACGCCCCGCCGGTCATTGTCCGGTCTCAGCGGTGGGTTGACCCGGTAGAGGCCCTCCAGGGTACAGACTAGCTCGTCGGTCAGCGTCAGATGGTGCGGGGTGGTGTCGGAGGTCACGTCTGCGCGGCCTTTGAAGAACCCGACGAGCGCCGCAGAGAGCGCGGTGGAGACGTGGGTTATGTGGACCTTCGCGCCGGTCTCCGCCGCGAGCACCAGTGCCGTCGCCGTGGCCGCGTCCTCGGCGCTTGCGGGCGAGCCCGGGATGCCGGCGAGCGCGGCGAAGGTGCCGTCGTGCACGACGCCGGTCGCTAAAGAGTGGTCCTCGCAGTGCAGGATGACCGGGAGCCCGGCGGTCTTCGCGTAGAGCATGCCGTTCCTGAGGACGCCGGCTGAGGCAGTGCCGAGCCCGTCGTCCGAGACGCAGAACGCCCCGGCCTCTTTGAGCAAGCGCATCTCCGTCAAGCGCTCGCCCTCCAGGCCCATGTGCAGGGCTGCGGAGATATGGGCCCGCACGCTGGATTCCTTCTCGACGCGCCGCGCGAGCCCGCTCACGATCACGGGACGGTCCACGACGGGGTCGGTGTTGGGCATCATGACGACGCTCGTGAAGCCGCCGGCCGCGGCTGCCGCGGAGCCGCTCTCTATGTCCTCCTCGTCCTCGCGGCCCGGCGTGCGCCAGTGGGCGTGGACGTCCACGAAGCCGGGGAAGAGGTGCAGGCCGTCGGCGTCGAGCTCGCGCCCTCCGCGCAGGCCGTCCCCGATCTCGGCTATGCGCCCGCCGGAGATCCGGACGTCGGTGACGCCGTCGAGCCCGATGGACGGGTCGAGGACGTGGGCGTGGCGGACTATGAGGTCGGCGGGACGTCCGTCGCGGCCGTTCAAGCGGCGACCTCGTGGGCGGCGCCCGTGGCGAGGGCGAGGACCGCGGAGCGGACCGCGGTTCCGGCGGCGACCTGGGCCGGGATCAGGGACGAGCCGTCGAGCACCACGTCGCCGGAGATCTCCACGCCCCGGTTGACCGGACCCGGGTGCATGACGAGAACCCCCTCTTCGAGGTGCCGCCTGGCGACACCGTAGAAGCGGGCGTACTCGGAGATCGAGGGTATCCGCGCGCCGGTCATCCGCTCCTTCTGGAGGCGCAGCGCGTAGAGGACCCCCGCCCCCCACTCGACGGCGCCGTCGACCGATGGTAAGACCGGCAGGTTCCAGGCCCCGGCGTCCAGGGGCAGGAGGGTGCGCGGGGCGACGAGGGCGATCTCCATGCCCGCGGCCCTGAAAGCCGGGATGACGCTGCGCGCGACCCGGCTGTGCAGGACGTCCCCGACGATGGCCACCCGCGTCCCAGAGAGCTCGTCGAAGCCTCCTAAAGCGTCACCTAAAGTGTAGAGGTCCAGGAGGGCCTGGGTCGGGTGCTGGCCGCAGCCGTCGCCGGCGTTGATCACGGCCGCCGTAGTGTGCCGGGCGGCAAGGGCGGCGGCGCCCGCGGCCGGATGCCGGAGCACGATGGCGTCGGCCCCCAGACGGTCGAGCGTGACGACCGTGTCTATCAAGGACTCGCCCTTGGCGATGGCGGAGCCCTTCTCGGAGAGTGAGATCACATCCGCCCCGCTCCTCCTGGCCGCGAGCTCGAAGGAGACTGCCGTCCGGGTCGAGGCCTCGAAGAAGGCCAGGCAGACGGTCTTGCCCGCGAGCGGTTCCCTCAGGCGCCCCTCGGCGCAGGCCCGCGCCAGGCCGAGAGTGCTCCGCAGGTCCCCTCGCTCGACATTCTCCAGCGTTAGAAAATCCCTAGTCTCCAACGACGACCACCCCATCCTCCCCGTCCGTCTCCACCAAGTTCACTAGGACGCGCTCCCCGCGCGCCGTCGGCACGTTCTTCCCCACGTAATCCGCCCTGATCGGCAACTCCCTGTGCCCGCGGTCCACCAGGATGGCTAGCCGGATCGCCGCCGGGCGCCCGAGCTCCAGCAGCGCATCCATCGCCGCCCGGGCAGTCCGGCCCGTGTAGAGCACGTCGTCGACCAGGACGACGGTACGGCCCGCGATCTCGAAGGGCACGCGGCTCCCCCGCACCTCCGGCTCGTCTCCCCCGAGATCGTCTCGGTGCAGCGTGATGTCCAGCGAGCCCACGGGCACGTCGAGCCCCTCGAACTGCCGGATGTTCTCCGAGATACGGCGCGCCAGAGGAACCCCGCGTGTAAGTACGCCTACTAGCGCGAGCGCGTCCAGATCCGACGCGTTTCTTTCGAGGATCTCGTGGGAGATGCGGCGCAGAGAGCGGTCGATGCCGTCGGGGGTGAGCACCCTTGAGCGTGCGTGCTCGTGAACGCTTGATCGGCCCAAGCCGTAACCTCCTTCGCGCCTCGCTGGACGCCGTTAAAGGTCGGTCCTCTCGTTCCCGGAAACGCTACCAGAGCGCAAACGAAGCGTCAAGGCCGCGAAGTCGACTGGCTCTCCCGGTCTTCTTCATCCGACGCTTCCCACCGCGCTCACCGCCTCGACCCACTCCCGCTCCAGGCGCGGGCCGTCGACGCCCGTAACGACTCGGGTCGGCTTGCCGCCCGGTGACTCGGGGAAGGTGAGCACTCCGTTCTTCAATCGCGCCAAGAGCTGTAGCTCCTCGACCCGCACGCCCTCCCACCCGGCGGCGGCCGCACACGCGAGCGGGTCGTACTGAAAGTTGAGGAGGTCGTCGGGCAGCCCCGGGTGCTCACGTCCCACGCGCCTCATGCCCGAGTCGGCACCGTGCAGTTCGCCCTGCCGGGCGATGAGCCGGGCGAGCGCGCCACCCTCCCGCAACTGGGACAGGTGTGCCTCACGCAGCCTCACCTCCAGGGCCACGGAAAACTGCACGACCAGCGGGTCGCACCGCTCCCACACGATCCTCGCGGCGAGCGTATCCTGCTGCACGTTATAGTCCATGTCCGGTTTCCAGGCCGGTAGCCCTGCCCCGATCGATCTGACATAACCGCCCAAAACCACCAGTTGGGTCGAGGCTAGTAACCCTGGCCGTGCGGCTTCTAGCAGCGCCAGGTTCGTCCACGGCCCTACACCGACGACGGTCGCGCCCATCTCGACGCTCCGCTCCAGTAGGTCGAGTGCCGCACCAGCTGGTGATGGCTCGGGATCTATCGGCTCGGGCCAGTAACGGTCTGGATCGGAGAAGCCGGGTAGGACGCGGTAGCCTCCGAGCGAGCCGTCCGCACCGGCCACGACAGGCACGCCCGCCTGTCCGGCGAGTCGCAGCGCGTAGCGAGCGAGCCCCGCCCGCAAGCCGCCGGAGTCGCTGCACGTGGTCACGCCCACAAGCTCCACGTCCGGCCAGCCCAATAACATCGCGAGCGCACAGAGATCGTCCGTATCCCCACCGATGTCGGTGTCCAGGTGAATGCGCCTCGTCACGATTCGCCAGCGGCACCAAATCCCAGGAGAGCCGCCGACTCGCGGAGGTCTTCCGGGATGGGCGACTCGAACTGCAGATCCTCCCCCGTAACCGGGTGCTGGAAAGACAGGCGGCCGGCGTGGAGCCAGAGACGTCCGCCAGGGGTCGCACGGCCGTAGAGCGGGTCGGCGTAGACGGGGTGCCCGATGGCCGAGAGGTGGACCCGGATCTGGTGCGTCCTCCCCGTCTCGAGCCGAACTTTTAGCATCGCGTGTCCCGCCGCCTCCCGCAGCACCTCGAAGTGCGTTACGGCGGGCCTGCCCACACCGGCGGCCATCAGCGTCGGGTTGTCAGGGTCTCTGCCTACCGGCGAGTCCACGGTCCCCGTGCGCGGTAGTCCCTCCCCCACGACGACCGTCCGGTAGACTCGCCCCACCCTCCGCGCGGTCATCATCTTCACCAGCCTCGAGTAGGCCGGCTCGCCCTTCGCCAGCACCATCAGCCCCGAGGTGTCCCGGTCGAGGCGGTGTACGACGCCCGGCCTCTCAGTGTCCTCGCCACCCGCGATGCCCCGACCGAGCAGCGCGTTCACCAGCGTCCCCGAACGGTTGCCCGCCCCCGGATGCACCACGAGCCCAGGCGGTTTGTCCACGACGAGCAGGTGCTCGTCCTCGAAGATCACCGGGACGGCTATCTCCTCCGACAGGAGACCCTCATCAGGCACCCGGGCCTCGACACGCTCCCCACCACGCACCTTGTAGGAGGGAACGCTCGTCTCACCATCCACCCGCAACGCTTCTTCTCGTATTATGCGTTGCGCGGCGCTACGGCTGATCTCCAGGCGGCGGGCGACGAGCTGGTCCAGGCGTTCCCCGGCCTCGGCGGGGTCCACTTCGAAGCTCTGGAGGGACACCGGGGCTAGTGGGGGTTGCCAGTGAGGATCTCCCGAACATCCATCTCGTCGGCGCCCTGGACGAGGACGACCTTGTCCCGGCCCGAGGAGCCACGGATCACGGCGACGTCCGAGCGGGAGACCCCGAGCAGCGTCGCCAGGAATCGCTCGAGCTCGGCGTTGGCCTTGCCGTCCACCGGCGGCGCCGAAACTCTCAGCTTGAGGGCGTGCTCGCCGTAGGGACCCTCGATGGAGGTGCGCCCCGCGCCGGGCGAGACCCTGAGGTTGAGGAGGATTCCGTCTCTCGCGGGGGTGAGGAAACCCTTACTCACGCCGGCGCAAAAAGCGGCTTGCCCGGAAGATGCGGCTGCCCGACCGGTCCTCCTGCTCAGAGGTGCCCTCGTCCCGATCGAAGAATTGCTGCGAACGCCTCTCCTCGGCTAGCGAGGACTCCTCGCGGTCCACTTCTTCCGCCGCCGCGGGCTCCTCGGCCGCAGGCTCCTCGGCCAGGGGGCCCTGCGCCTCCTGACGCTCGGCGCTCGAGGGCTCCATCTCCGGTTCGGCGACCTCCGGTTCGTCGTACGCCGGTCCTTCGACCTCCGGTCCTTCGGGCTCCGGTCCTTCGGGCTCCGGTCCTTCGGGCTCCGGTTCGTCGTACGCCGGCGCTTCGGTGGTTGGTTCGGGCTCCAGTCGCTGCGTCACGCCGGGATCCTCCGCGACGAAGGGACGCCCCTCCGCCGGACGCCCCTCGGCGGGACGCTCCTCTTCGAGATGCTCCTCTTCGAGATGCTGCTCCTCGGGAAGCTCATCCTCGATCCCTGCAACCTCCTGTTGCAGCTCCGCGAGCTCGGCTTCCTCCTGCTCGACGTCCGACTCTTCGGTTCTCTGGGCACCCTCGTCGTGGGCGGCGGCTTCGCGGGCGACGGCGATGGACTCGGTATCGAGGCGTGAGCGCAGGGAGGCTTCGATCTCCTTGGCCGAGACGACCTCCACATTGTCCATAACGTCGATGTATGTCTTCAGGAGGTGCCGGAAGTCGTTCGTGAAGTTTCGTTTGGCCTCCTGCATAGCCTCGTAGGATTGCTGGATACGCTCGACGCGCGCCGACGAATCGGCGAGCATCTGGTGCGAGCGGGCCTTCGCCTCCCGGATCGTGAACTCCGCCTCCCGGTCCGCGCTCAGCCGGACGTCCTCCGCCTCCTGGGTTGCGGTCCTGCGGAGGTCGTTGGCGGCCTGCTCGGCGTGGACGAGGGCCGCCCGGATGGAGCCCTCTAGCTCCTCGAACTGCTGCAGGCGATCGCGGAGGCTCGAGATCTCCTCGCGCATCCGCGAGTTCTCGGTGTAGGAGCGCTCGAACTCGTCGGCGACCGCGTCCAGGAAGTCGTCCACCTGGTTCGCGTCGTAGCCGCGGAAGCTGTTCTTGAACTCTTTGCGCCTGACGTCTATTGGTCTGATCGGCATCTATATCACCCCGTTACAGGTCCTATGAACTCTTCAATGATAATAAGCAGCAGGCTCCGGGCTATAGAGAGCCCGAAGATGGCGATTATCGGGGAGAGATCCAACCCGAAACCGCCGATCCTGAGCATCGGTATCCGGCTCCTTATCGGCCAGAGGATCGGGTTGGTCACGGCCTTCACCCCGTCGTAGATGGCCTGCATGATACCGCTCGACGGGTACGAGGGAAACCAGGAGAAGAGGATCGAGGCGATGATGCACCCGAAGAGTATGTAGTACGCGTAGTTCACCACCCCGGCGAGCAGGCTGGCCACGCTGAAACCGAACTCCTGCAGGAGCGCCACCGTCACCCCCCCAGCTCCCGCGCCCTCTGTGTAGCCGCGTTGACCCCGTCGTAGACGGCCCCGACGAACCCGGCCTTCTCCATCGCGACGAACGCGGCGGCCGTCGTACCCCCCGGCGTCATCACCTCGTCACGCACCTGGTGGGCGCTCCGGTCTTTCAGGAGGACCGCGGTGCCCGCTATCGTCTCTACCACCAGCCTGCGCGCCATGTCACGCGGGATGCCCTCCCTGACCCCCGCCTGTATGAGGGCGTCGGCGAAGAGCGCCACGTACGCCGGTCCCGAACCGTGCAGCGCCGTCGCCGCGTCGAAGAGGCGCTCCGGCAGCTCCATCACGTCCCCGACGTGCCTAAAGATATCCATGACCGTCGGCAGCATGGCCTGCCCCGGCTCGTTGGACGTCACGACCGCGGAGCCGAGGCCCACCGACGCGCAGACGTTCGGCATCACGCGCAGGACCGCAGTCCCCGGCGGGAGCTTCTCGGCGATGCGCGAGATCGAGACGCCCGCGGCGACGCTCGTGATGGCCTTGTTGGTGCCGTCCAGGGTAGGCGAGATCTCCTCGAGCACCTGGGCGACGTCCCAGGGTTTGACGGCGATTATGAGAAGGTCGCTCGTCTGGGCTACCTCACGGTTCGAGGACGTCGTCCTTACGCCGTAGTTCTTCGCGTAGGGTTCGAGGTGGTCCGGGTGGATGTCGCTTACTCCCAGGTCGAAGTCGCCCGACTCCGCGAGCCTGAGGAGAAGCGAGCCGC
>Ga0126313_10000370_pt1 | contig 21028 bp, 16 predicted proteins | sample Plot105A_FD_89954 | JGI IMG/M metagenome (GOLD analysis project Ga0126313, IMG submission 89954) | Serpentine soil microbial communities from UC McLaughlin Reserve, CA, USA - Plot105A | ecosystem: Environmental > Terrestrial > Soil > Grasslands | place: USA: UC McLaughlin Reserve, Lake County...
CGCTGCTGGACATCGAGCTGGTCGAGCTCGACCGCGCCTGCTGTTCCGGCGCCGGCGTGATCGCCGAGCACAGCCAGGAGCTGGCGGACACGCTCAACGCACGCACGTTTGCGCTTGCCCAGGCAGTGCAGGGCGCCGACCTGATGATGAACATCTGCTCGACGTGCCAGGGCGCGCACGGCGAGTCGCAGGAGCGCCTCGATGCGAACACGGAGTACCGCGATCACGTCAACGGAACGCTTGCGGCGGAGGGCCTCTCGTACGAGAAGGGCCTCACGAACAAGAACTTCTTGTGGCTGCTGGTCGAGGAGATCGGCCTGGAGAACCTCAAGAAGAAGGTCAAGCGACCTTTGACGAACCTCAAGGTCGGCCCCTTCTACGGCTGCTACATCGTGCGTCCGACCGACCGCCTCGGTATTGACGACAAGCACCCGCGCGACGCCTACCTGCACTGGGTGATCGAGGCGCTCGGCGGCACCGTGATCGACTACGCCGGCGTGCACAAGTGCTGCGGCTTCCCGATCGTCACGATGAACAAAGAGGCCTCGCTCAAGCAGGCCGGCACGCACCTCGCGGACGCGCAGGATGCCGAGGCCGACTGCCTCGTCGTGCCGTGCCCGCTGTGTCACCTGAACCTCGACCTGCAGCAGCCGGTCGCGAAGAAAGCCGTCGGCCGCGACGACCTCGCGATGCCGGTCCTGCACCTGCCGCAGCTCGTCGGCCTCGCGCTCGGGCTCGAGCCGAAGCAGCTCGGCATGAACAAGCACGTCGTGAAGCCGACCTCGGTGATCGACTGGTCGAGCGCTGTCGTCGGCGCGCCGGTCCCCGCCTGACGCAGTCTGCTCGCGCTTGCACCGCGCCGGGGCGAGACCTCGGCGCGGGCCGGCCAGCCCGTCCGAGGTCTCGCCATCTCGCTGGGGGCCCGGGCCCGGCCGGGGGGAGGGGTGGCCGAGCCCGGGCGACGCGCTCCGGGGAGAGGGAGGGGGGACCAACCTCACCCGGAGCGGTTCCACGGCGGTCGGTAGCTTCCCTGCCCGCCGTGAGCGGCATCCTCGCCGCTCTGTTGCCTGCTGTCGTCCCCTGCGGCGGGTGATCTTCGGGGGACCTCTCGGGGGAGGTGTGGGTGAGGCGGCCCTCACCCACAGGGCGCTAGGATCGTCCGCGTGGCATTCGCCAGCGCACGGGTGGGCGTCGTCGTGGCTCGCTTCGAGGACCTCGTTGACCGCGGTCTGCGGGCCCTGGTCGACGAGGACGACCACATCGAGCTGCGCGCTGGCAGCGTCCCGCACGAGGAGCTGCGGGCCGCGATCGCCGCTCACCGCCCGCAGGTCGCGCTGCTCAACTACGGCTCGCTGCGCACGCCGCTTGAAGTGCGCGAGCTCGTCGCGGCCCACCCGGGCACCCACCTGATCGTGCTCGCCAACCGTCCCTCGCCGGCCGAGTGCAACCAAATGCTGGCGTTCGGCGCGACCGCCTGCCTGTCGAAGGAGACACAGGCGCGCGACGTGCTGAGCGCAATCCACCTCGCTTCACGCGGCCTGCAGGTGCTGCGGCGAACGGAGGCGGCCGCCCTCGACACCTTTCCGCAGAGCGGCCCCGAGCTGCTGACCCCGCGCGAGGCCGCCGTGCTCGAACTGCTGCAGGGCGGCCGCTCCAATGGCGAGATCGCCGCTCAGCTCCACATCGGCGTCGAGACCGTCCGCACCCACGCCCGCAGCATCTACCGCAAGCTTGGCGTGCGCTCGCGGCGGGAGCTGGCGCGAACCTAGGCACTTGCCACATCGGTCTCGGCGTGCCACAGTTTTGCGCTATGGCACGTCACGCTCGAGCAGTTCCGCTTCGCGTCGGTCCTCAGGGGCGTGTGGTGATTCCGGCCGAGATCCGGCGGGAGCTGGGGATCGAGCCCGGCGAGACGCTGATGGCGCGCGTCGACTCGGGCCGTCTTGTGCTCGAGCTCAGGGGCGAAATTCTCTCTCGGCTGCGCTCTGAGTTGCGTGAAGCGACGCCACCTGGGACCAGCATGGTCGACGAGCTCCTCGCCGAACGTCGTCGTGAGGCTCGCCGAGAGGCGGCCGAGCACGAGCGTGCCTGACGCTGCCCTCGACGCCTCGGCGCTGATCGCCTTGCTGCGGGATGAGCCAGGTGCCGAGGTCGTCGAGCGCCTGCTCGGCCGCGCGGTCATCTCCGTCGTCAACTGGGCGGAGGTGCTCCAGCGCTACCGGGCGCACGGCATCGACACCACCGGCAAGCGCGACGACGTCGTGGCGCTGGGCGTCGCGGTCGAGGCATTCACGGACGAGGACGCGGAAGCAGTCGCCGAGCTGTGGCAGCCGACGCGCAAAGCCGGTCTTTCGCTCGCCGACCGTGCGTGCCTCGCGCTCGCACGGCGGCTCGACCTTCCCGCCCACACCGCCGATCGCGCTTGGCTCAAGGTCGACGTCGGCGTTGAGGTCGTCCTGATCCGCTGACGACCACGGCGGGCACGCGGCCCGCTATGGTCCGAAACATGGGGGATTACGGATCGGGGGATCCGCTTGCGCTCGACGTGGACGCGACGATCGCGCGGTTGGCGGAGCGCATGCGTACGGCGGTGCGGGAGCTCGGGCGCCGCGGTGCGGTCGTGGCCGTCTCGGGTGGCGTCGACTCGGGCGTCGCAGCGGCGCTCGCCGTGCGCGCGCTGGGGCCCGGGCATGTGCTGCTGCTGCGGCTGCCGGAGCGGGACATCGGCGGGGAGGCGTCCGATCTCGGCCTGACGCTCGCCGAGGCGCTCGGCGCGCCAACGGAGGAGGAGTCGATCACGGCCGCGCTCGACGCGCTCGGCTGCTACCGCCGGCGCGACGCGGCCATCCGCATGGTCTTCCCCGACTACGAGCCGCGCTGGCGGCACAAGCTCGTGCGCTCCGCGCCCACCGGCGCGATCATCGTCTTCTCGCTCGTCGTCGAGCGGCCCGACGGCTCCACCGAGAGCCGCGTGCTCCCATCCGCCGCCTATCGCGCGCTGATCGCCGCGACGAACATGAAGCAGCGCGCGCGCAAGTTGATCGAGTACACGTGGGCGGACCAGCTCGGCTACGCGGTGATCGGCACGCCGAACTTGCTCGAGTTCGATCAGGGCTTCTTCGTCAAGGGCGGCGACGGCCTCGCCGACGTCAAGCCGATCGCACACCTCTACAAGACACAGGTCTATGCGCTCGCGCGGGCGCTCGGCCTGCCGGACGCGATCGCCTCGCGCGCGCCGACCACGGAGACGTTCTCGCTGCCGCAGACGCAGGAGGAGTTCTACTTCGGGCATCCGTATGAGCGGATGGATCTGCTGGTGTGGGGTCGGGTTGGAGGTGTGCCGGCCTCCGATCTCGCCTCGCGGGTCGGCATGGATGCCGCTGCGGTCGACACCGCCTACTGGGAGATCGACCGTCGCCGCGTCGCGACGCGATACCTGCACGCGCCGGCGGTCGTGCTCGACGACACGCCCCTGCCGGTCGACTGACATGTGCGGCGTCGCCGGCATCGTCCGCAACGATCAGGCCGCGCCGGTCGAGCTGGAGTCGCTGCGGCGAATGGCGGGTGCCCTGCGCCACCGGGGCCCGGATGGCTGGGGCATGGCGCGCACGGCGGGCGCGGGCCTCGTCTCGACGCGTCTGGCGATCTTCGACGTACCGGGCGGCTGGCAGCCGATGCGCGGGCCGCGAGGGTCGCTGCTCGTCTACAACGGCGAGGTCTACAACCATCCGGAGCTGCGGGCCTCGCTCGGCGGCGAGTTCGCAACGACCTCGGACACCGAGGTCGTGCTGCGGCTGCTGGAGCGCGAGGGTCTCGCGGCTCTCGACCGCCTCAACGGCCAGTTCGCGTTCGCATGGTGGGAGCCGGAGGTGCGCCGCCTGACGCTCGTGCGCGACCGCTTCGGCGTGCGGCCGCTGCACTGGGCGGCGCTCCCGGACGGAGGGATCGCGTTCGCGTCGGAGGCGAAGGCGCTGTTCGCGACCGGGGAGATCGCGGCAGAGCCGAACCTTGCCGGGATCGATGAGGTCTTCACGCTGTGGGGCCCGCGCGCGCCGCGCACCGCGTTCGCCGGTGTCGCGCAGGTGCCGCCCGGTGGACTGCTCGTGTGGGAGCGCGGCGAGGTCGTCGCCCGGCGTACGTGGTGGGAGCCGGACTACGAGCCTGAGGCGCGCGTCGCGCATGCCGGCATCCCCGACCCCGACGAGCTGCCCGAGTTGCTGACCGACGCCGTCCGCCTGCGGCTGCGCGCGGACGTGCCGGTCGGCACCTACCTTTCGGGTGGGCTCGACTCGTCGCTCATCACCGCGCTCGCGCAACAGGCGAGCGACCACGAGCTGCGCACGTTCTCCGTGGCCTTTCACGATGCGCGCTACGACGAGCGAACGTTCCAGCAGCAGGTCGCGCAGGCGCTCGGGACGCGCCACCACGTGCTCGAGATCGGGCAGCGCGAGATCGCGGACGGCTTCCGCGACGCGGTCGCGCACGCGGAGACGCCGCTGATCCGCACCGCGCCGGTGCCGCTGATGCTGCTTGCCCGTGCGACCCGCGAGCATGGCATCACCGTCGTCGCGACGGGCGAGGGCGCCGACGAGCTGTACTGGGGCTACGACCTCTTCAAGGAGACCGCCGTGCGCGAGCTGCACGCGCGCGACCCGGAGCGGGCGATGGCGCTGCTCGATCAGCTCTACCCCTACCTCGACGTGCCGGCCGACCGCCGCGGTCCGGCGTGGGCGCGCTCGTTCTTCGACGCCGGCTCGGCCGACGACCCGCTCTTCTCGCACCAGCCGCGCATCACCGCAACGGGGATCGTGAAGGCCTTTTACCGGCCAGAGATCGCGCAGGCGCTCGCGGGAACAAACGGGAATGGCAGCTTGCGCTGGGCGGGCGGGCATCGTCGCCTGGACGGTGCCGGGCAGGCCGGATCGGGCGCCGAGTGCGCCGCCCTCGATCGCCTGCGCGCGGGCCTCCCACCGGCCTTCTCCTGCTGGAGCACGTTGGAGCGCGCCGCCTACCTCGAGCTGACCACCCTGCTCGCGCCCAACCTGCTCGCCGCGCAGGGCGACCGCGTGGCGATGGCGCACGGCGTCGAGGGGCGCTTCCCGTTCCTCGACCATCGCGTCTTCGAGCACTCGGTCCGCCTGCCGCCGGAGCGCAAGCTCGGCCCCGGCATGCGCGAGAAGGCGGAGCTGCGGGCGTTCGCCGGGCGGCTGCTGCCCGCCGAGGTGGCTGCGCGCACGAAACAGCCGTACCGCGCGCCCGAGGTCGCGCCGTTCTTCGGCGACCACGCGCCCGGCTGGGTCGAGGAGCGGCTCGAAGCGCGCGCGCTCGACGAGGTCGGCATCTTCGACCCGGCGCGCGTCGCCGGCCTGTTGCGCCGCTGTCGCTCCGGAAAAGCAAGTGGGTTCCGCGAGGGCATGGCGCTCGTCGGCATACTGTCCACGCAGGTGTGGCACGAGCGCTTCTGCGGCGCCGGCGCCGGGGCGGAGTGGCCCGCCGAGGCGACGCAGCCGCGGGTGCGTATCGACGCCGTTGAGGGGATCACGAGCCAGTAGGGGGAACCGATGGGGGATACGGAGGTCGGTACGGGGCTGCGCGCGGAGTTGCGCGCCTATATCGCGGAGGCGTTCCTCTACCTGCACCCGGACCTGGAGCTGGCGGACGACGACGAGTTCCTCGCGCTGGGCGTGATCGACTCGATGGGCTTCGTCGAGCTGGTCGAGGAGGTGCAGACGCGCTACGGGATTGCCGTCGACGCGCTCGAGATCACGGAGGAGAACTTCGGCTCGATCGACGCGCTCGTCGCGTTCGTCGAGCGGCGGCGATGACCACGCTCGACGAGGACCTGCGTCGCGCTGCCGCCGCCGACCCCGGCAAGGAGGCGCTCGTCGCCGGCGAGCGGCGGATGACGTACGCCGAGCTGGATGCCGCCGCCAGCGACCTCGCCGCCCGCCTGCACGCTCTCGGCGTCGAGCGCGGCGACCGCGTCGCCATCCTGCTGCCAAATGGCGCCGAGGCCGCGATCGCCATCTACGGCACGCTGCGCGCCGGCGCCGCCTTCGTGCCCCTCAACCCGACGATCAAGGCCGACAAGCTCGCCTACGTCCTGCGCGACTGCGAGGCGACGGCGGTCGTCACCGACGACACGCTCGCCCCGCTCGCGCAGGAGGCGCGCGAGCAGGCACCAAGCGTACGCCACACATTCCGCGCCGAGGAAGCTGCGGGCGCGCGCGGGACGCGATCTTGTCCCGCGGCCAGTGTTTCATGGCCAGGCGGGGCAAGATCGCGACCCGCGCCCACCACGGCGCCGATCTCCGTCGACCTCGCCGCGATCGTCTACACGTCCGGCTCGACCGGCCGCCCCAAGGGCGTGACGCTGACCCACGCGAACATGGTCTTCGCGGCCGGCTCGATCGTCGAGTACCTCGGCATGCGAGCCCACGACCGCGTCCTCTGCGTCATCCCGCTGTCGTTCGACTACGGCCTCTACCAGCTGCTGATGTGCGTCCGCACAGGCGCGACACTGATCCTGGAGCGCGGCTTCGCCTTCCCCGGTCGCGTGCTGGAGCTGCTCGCGCGCGAGGAGATCACGGGGCTGCCGGGTGTGCCGACGATCTTCCAGGTGCTCACGGCCGCCGGCGCGGGCGCTGTCGCTCACGACCTGCCGGAGCTGCGCTTCCTCACAAACACCGCGGCTGCGCTCGCGCCGGCGACGATCGATGCGCTGCGCGCCGCCTTCCCGCAGGCGCGGCTCTACTCGATGTACGGCCTCACGGAGTGCAAGCGCGTCTCCTGGCTGCCGCCCGACCAGCTCGACGCGCGCCCCGACTCGGTCGGGATCCCGATCCCCGGCACCGAGGTGTGGATCGAGGACGACGAGCGCCGCCGGCTGCCGCCCGGCGAGGTCGGTGAGCTGATGGTGCGCGGCGCGCACGTGATGCAGGGCTACTGGAAGGATCCGGCAGCCACCGCGGAGCGGCTGCGCCCCGGCCGCTGGCCGTGGGAGCGCGTGCTCGCGACCGGCGACCTCTTCCGCCGGGACAACGAGGGCTTCCTGTACTTCGTCGGTCGCCGCGACGACATCCTCAAGTCGCGTGGCGAGAAGGTCGCACCCAGGGAGGTCGAGGCGGTCCTGCACCAGGCGGAGGGTGTCCACATGGCCGCCGTCGTCGGCACCCCCGACCGCCTGCTCGGCCAAGCCGTCGTCGCCTACGTCGTCCTCCACGAGGGCGCCGAGCTCACATCCGCCCAACTGCGCCGCCACTGCGCCAACCACCTCGAGGACTACATGGTCCCCGCCCGCATCGAACTGCGCGACGAGCTCCCGACGACGCCGAACGGCAAAGTTGACCGCAGCAGGCTGACGGAAGAGGCTGCCCAAGCGACCGCCGTCACGCGCAACTGACACTGCGGACGGCGTGGGGCGCGAGCTTGTCCTGCGGCCAGTGTTTCATGGCCAGGCAGGGCAAGCTCGCGCCCGCGCCTGCCACAGCGAGCCGGGCTAAGCGCGAGCAGCGGCGCGGAGAAGACCGCGCGAGTGCAGCAGCTCAGCGATCTGCACGGCGTTCGTCGCCGCACCCTTGCGCAGGTTGTCCGAGACGACCCACAGATCCAGCGCCTGCGAGTTGCCTGGATCCCGGCGGATGCGGCCGACGAACACGTCGTCCTTCCCGTCGGCCTCGATCGCCATCGGGTAGATGTTGGCGCCGGGGTCGTCGAGCACCGTCACACCGGGCGCGGCGCTCAGCAAAGAGCGCGCCTCCTCCGGCGACAGCGGCGAGCGCGTCTCGACGTTGACCGCCTCCGAGTGGCCGTTGACGACCGGCACGCGCACGCACGTCGCGCTGATGCGGATCGAGTCGTCGCCGAGAATCTTGCGCGTCTCGTTGATGAGCTTGCGCTCCTCGTCGGTGTGGTCGTCGCCGGGAGCGAACGAGCCGGCGTGCGGCAGCGCGTTGAAGGCGATCTGGTGCGCGTAGACCTCGACCGGCGCCTCGGCGCCGTGGAACACCGCGTGCGTCTGCTCGAGCAGCTCGTCGACGCCCTTCTTGCCGGTCCCCGACACCGCCTGGTAGGTCGAGACGACCAGCCGCTCGATGCCAGCGGCGTCGTGCAGCGGCTTGAGCGCGACCATCAGCTGCATCGTCGAGCAGTTCGGGTTCGCGACGATCCCCTTGCGCGCGTCTGCGAGCGCGTCCGGGTTGACCTCGGAGACGACGAGCGGCACGTCGTCGTCCATTCGCCACTTCGACGAGTTGTCGACAACGATCGCGCCCGCCTCGGCGAAACGCGGCGCCCACTCGCCGGAGGTCGATCCGCCGGCGGAGAAGATCGCGAGGTCGAAGCCCTGGATCGTCTCGTCGGTCAGCGGCTGCACGACGCCGACGCCTTCGAGCGTGGTGCCGGCCGAGCGCTCGGAGGCGAACGGCACGATCTCGCGCGCCGGAAAGCCGCGCTCGCGCAGCAGCGTCAACATCACGCCGCCGACCTGCCCGGTCGCCCCGACGACCGCGACGCGGTAGCCGCTCATCGCGCCTGCTCCCCGATCGGCCGCTCGGCCTGGATGCCGTCCTCGCCCAGCTCGAAGGCGCCGTGCAGCGCGCGCACCGCGTCGGCGACGCGGTCGCTGCGGATCACGCACGAGATCTTGATCGGCGAGGTCGAGATCATCTCGATGTTGATCCCTTCGCTCGCGAGCACGGCGAACACCTTCGCGGCGACGCCGGGGTGCGACTTCATTCCCGCACCGACGATCGAGACCTTGCCCATCTCGGGCTCGCTGTCGAGGCCCCCGATGCCGAGCTCGGCGACGATCGGCTCGAGCGCTTCCCGCGCGATGCGCAGGTCATCGCGCGGCACGGTGAACGACAGCTCGGCGCCTTCGCGTCCCTCGCCGAGCGGCTCGTTCTGGATGATCATGTCGACGTTGCAGTTGGCCTCGGCGAGCGCCTCGAAGATGCGCGCGGCCGCGCCTGGCTCGTCCGGGACGCGTTGCAGCGTGACGCGCGCCTCGTCGTTCGAGTGCGTGACAGCGGTGATGAGGGCGTGCTCCATGGTCTCCTGCTCTCCGACGACGAATGTACCGGGACCGTCCTCGAAGCTGGAACGGCAGTGGATGCGGACCCCGTGGTTGCGCGCGTACTCGACCGACCGCAGCTGCAGCACCTTCGCGCCCGAGGCCGCCATCTCCAGCATCTCCTCGAACGACACCATCCCCAGCTTGCGCGCGTCCGGGACGATGCGAGGGTCGGCGCTGTAGACGCCCGACACGTCGGTGTAGATCTCGCAGACGTCGGCGCCGACAGCGGCGGCCAGCGCGACGGCGGTCGTGTCCGAGCCGCCGCGGCCGAGCGTCGTCACGTCGCGGTTCGTCGACATCCCCTGGAAGCCGGCGACGAGCACGATCATGTCCTCCTCGAGCGCCGCCTCGATGCGCTCCGCTCTCACGTCGAGGATCCGCGCCTTCGTGTGCGAGGTGTCGGTGACGATGCCGGCCTGCGATCCCGTCAGCGAGATCGCGCGATGGCCGAGGTCGTTGATCGCCATTGCGCACAGGGCGCACGAGATGCGCTCGCCGGTCGACAGCAGCATGTCCATCTCGCGCGGATCCGGCGTCGCCGACATCTCGTCCGCCGCCGCGATGAGCTCGTCGGTCGTCTTCCCGCGAGCCGACAGCACCGCGACGACGCGGTTGCCCTGCTCGCGCGCGGCGACGATCCGCCGGGCCGCGCGCTTGAGACGCTCGGCGTCGGCGACGGACGTCCCGCCGAACTTCATCACGACCGTTCCGGACATGGGTGCACAGGGTAGTGAGGCCGGCCCGCCAGCGGCGTCCGGCAGGGCGGTTCGGCGGCGAGCGGCCCTAGCCGCTCGCCGTCGAGGCGCACCAGACGGGACTCGAACCCGCAACGTTCCGCTTAGGAGGCGGCCCCTCTAGCCAGTTGAGGTACTGGTGCTCGCGCCCGCGCTCGATTAATCGAGCATTGTCAGCGGCGGCGTCGGCTCAAATCCCCCGGCGCCGCAGCGTCCCCCTCCTGCGTCCACTGTAACCAGGATCGAAGAGGGCTGTCAAACGGCAGGAAGTTGCCACCGGACTTGATTGACCCGGCTATGCTGAGCCGGACGTCGCGGCGAGGGGGATCGCCGGATTCGCCGCGCGCCCACACGCTCAGATGACCACGCGCACCGACGCCACCGAGGCCGCCGTCGCGGCCGTCCCGAACCTGCTCGACGAGCTCGATCGGGCGCTCGCGCGCGTGGACGAGGGCGGCCCGCTCGCCTCGCTCGTCGTCCCGCACAACGTGCCCGGCTGCGACGTATTCCTCGCCGGCCGCAGAAGCGGCTGGGCGGCCGAGGCGGGGCCGGCCGTCGGCGGTGCGCTGACTGCGCACCCCGTCGTGCGGGAGGCGGAGCTCGACCCGGCTCGCAACCGCCTGCTGCTGCGGCTCGACGACGAGCGCGTCGCCGCACTCGGCGCGGCGCTCGAGCTGGCGCAGGTCGACGCGTTCCTCGGCCGCGACCTCGCGACGAGCGAGCGCTTCGTCGTGGACTACTGCGACCCGAACGCGACGAAGGCGCTGCACGTCGGCCATCTGCGCACGGTCGCGCTCGGGCACGCGCTCGGCTGTCTCGCCGCCTCCTGTGGTGCAGACGTCGTGCACCAGACGCAGATCGGTGACGTCGGGCGCCAGATGGGCGAGGCGATGGCCGGCTACCTGACCTTCTGTGACGGCGAGACGCCCGAGAGCGTCGGCCTCAAGAGCGATCACTTCGTCGGCAGGTGCTACAGCCGCTACGTGCAGCAGCTCGCGCCGGCCGAGGTCGGCGGGGGCGGCGACAGCGATCCCGCCCTCTCGCGCGAGGACGGCTCCTACGACGACCTCGCCGAGCAACTGCTCGTGCGCCTCGGCGACGGCGATCTCGAGGTGACGGAGCTGTGGCTCCGCATGCGCGGCTGGGCGCTCCAGGGCCACGACGCGACGCTCACCCGCCTCGGCGTGATCTTCGACCGGGTCATCTACGAGGTCGACTTCCTTGAGGACACGCACACGCTCACCGCGAGCGCGCTGGACGAAGGGATCGTGCGACGCTCAGACGACGGCGCCGTGATCTCGCACGAGCGCGACGACGGGCATCTGCTGCTGCATCGGCCCGACGGCTTCCCGACGACGCACATGCGCTGCATGGGGATGTGGCACCTGACCGGCCGCGAGCTGCTCGCCGGCTCGACGTCGCTGGCGCTCGTCGGCGACGAGTGGGAGCCGCTCGTGCAGCAGGGTCCCGCTGTGTTGGAGGGACTCGCCGCCGGTGGCGAGATCCACCCGACGCACTGGGTCGTGCACGGGATGGTCACGAGCGGCACGCGCGCGATCAAGTCGAGCGGCGGCGCGCCGTGGCTGGTCGACGACCTGCTCGACGACCTCGTCAACGATCCGCGGCTGCAGGCACTGGCGCACGAGCGCGTCACCGCGGAGCGGCTCGCGGCGATCGCCGCGCTCGGCATCTGCATCGACATACACCCGCGCAAGGCGCTGCCGCTCGACCCGGAGATGCTGCTGGACAACAAGGCCAACGCCGGCTGGACGCTGGCCCGCGCCTGGTCGCTCGCATGGCAGCCGCGCTTCGACGGCGATCCGAGCCCCGCGCCCGACGACGCGGACTACCGCTCGCTCGTGCTGCGCTCCCAGTTGCACCGCCGTCTCGCGGAGCGCTCGCTGCGCTCGCTCGACGTCCGTCCGGTGCTCGGGCTGCACGTCCACGCGGCCGAGTGGTTCCTCGCGCAGGAGGATCCCTCGCCGAGCGTCGCACGGGCGATGCGCGGGTTGCTGGAGATCGGGATGCGCACGCTCGGATTGGCTCCAGATCCTTTGCGATCCGTCGTGTGAGCCGGTAATGTCGAACGCGTTGGGCGCGCTTGGGGAAGGCGCGCCTCTGGGGGAGCGAGGACGCGTCCCGTTGCGTCGCAGCGGCGGTGACCGACCCCTCGCCGTCATCGCGATGAGGGGGAAGTGATGCGGTCCAAGCTCGGACTCGACGCCGGTCTCGTGCGATCCTGCCGCGCCGCCGCGGCGAGGGTCGCCGCCCAGGTGGCTGAGGCGACCTCGGGCAGGACCACCGTCGCCGTCGAGCGGACCGTCGCGCGCATGCTCGGCGTCGACGGCGTCGACCCGCACGACGTCCCGCTCCCGAACGCGATCGTCGATCACGTCGCCGACTTCGACGGGATCCCGCGCGGCGTCGCGGCCTGGGTCGGCAACGCGATGGTGCAGACCGACCGCTCGGCGCCCGAGGTGGCCGCCGCCGTCGGCGACGGCTCGCTGTCGCTCGGTGAGCTGCCGTGGGCGGAGCGCGAGGCGGTTGAGCGCGCGGTTGCGGATGCGCACGAGACGACGCTCGCGGCGATGCGGGCGCGCTGCGCGGAGCGCGACGCGCTGCGCCAGGAGCTGGGCGAGCAGCCGCTGCCGCACCGCTACGTGCTGACGGCGACCGGCAACGTCTACGAGGACCGCGACCACGCACTCGCGGTCGCGCAGGCGGGTGGCGACATCATCGCCGTGATCCGTTCGACCGCCCAGAGCCTGCTCGACTACGTACCCTACGGCCCGACGACCGAGGGCTACGGCGGCACGTTCGCGACGCAGGCGAACTTCCGCATCATGCGCGACGCGCTCGACGAGTGGTCCCGGGCCAACGGGCGCTACGTGCGCCTGTCGAGCTTCTGCTCCGGCCTCTGCATGCCGGAGATCGCGGCGATGGGCGCGGCCGAGGGCCTCGACAACATGGTCAACGACGCGCTCTACGGGATCCTCTATCGCGACCTCAACATCCTGCGCACGATGATCGACCAGCGCGTCTCGCGGGCGGTCAACGGCAGCTTCGGGATCGTCATCAACACCGGCGAGGACAACTACCTGCGCACCGCCGACGCGCTGGAGGCGGCGCCGTCGGTGGTCGCCTCGCAGTTCATCAACTACTTCCTCGCACGCGACTGCGGCGTGCCAGACGAGCAGATCGCGCTCGGCAACTCGTTCGAGATCGGCCCGTCGGTGGAGAACGGGCTGCTCTACGAGTGGGCTCACGCGCAGCTCACGCGCGAGCTGTTCCCCGACTGCCCGGTCAAGTACATGCCGCCCACTCGGCACATGGACGGCAACCTCTTCATGACGCACGCCTGCGACACGCTCTTCAACCTGATCACGGTCGCGACCGACCAGGAGATCCAGACGATCGGCATCCCGACCGAGGGGATCTTCACGCCGCACATCCACGACCGGGTGCTCGGCATGGAGGGCTCGAACTACGTCTTCACGGCGGCGCGCGACCTCGGCGACGAGATCGAGTTCAAGCCCGGAGGCTTCATCCAGAGCCGCGCCGCCGAGGTGCTGAGGGACGCGCACGCGATGCTGGAGGAGATCGTCGAGATCGGGCTGTTTGCGGCGCTCGAGCGCGGCATGTTCGGCGACGTCTCGCGCTCGCGCGACACCGGCCGCGGCGGCGAGGGCATCGTCGAGGTCGCCGAGGGCTATCTCAACCCGCTGCACGGCGCGGTGGAGGCGCCGGCCGGTGTCTAGCGTCGCGGAGCGCGCCGCGCTCGAAGCGGTCCGGCCCTACGGCGACCACCTCGACGACGGCCTTGTGCAGATGAGCTTCACGCTGCCGGTCTCGCACGGCGCGCTCGCACGCGAGGCGGCGCTGGCGCTCGTCACGAAGATGGGACTCGTGCGGCCCGAGATCGTGCACGCGAAGGCGCTGACGGAGGGCTACACGTACTTCGTCGTCTTCGCGCAGTGCAACCACACGGTCGACTGCGGTCAGCTCGGCGCCACGAGCTCGCCGATGCGCGCGATGAGCGAGGAGGAGTGCGACGCGTTCATCGCGGAGCAGATCGCCCGTCCGCTCGTCGTGATCGGCGCGAGCACCGGCACCGACACGCACAGCGTCGGGATCGACTCGATCCTCAACCTGAAGGGCTTCGACGGGCGCCACGGGCTGGAGGCCTACCACTGGTTCCGCGCGCACAACCTCGGCAGCCAGGTCCCGAACACCGCGCTGCTGGCGAAGGCGTTCGAGCTGAGAGCGGACGCGATTCTTGTCTCGCAGACGGTGACCCAGCAAGGGCTGCACCTGCACAACCTGACTGAGCTGGTGGAGCTGGTCGAGGCGGAAGGCAGACGGCGCGACGTGCTGCTGATCTGCGGCGGCCCGCGCATCTCCGACGAGCTTGCGAAGGAGCTCGGCTTCGACGCCGGCTTCTCGAAGGGGACCTATCCGAACGACGTCGCCGCCTTCATCGCCCAGGAGGTCGCGGCGCGCTCGGCCGTGTCGGACGCCTCCGCGGCGGCGTAGGGCTTCGGCGCGTGCGGATCTCGGAGGCGATCGAGCCGGCCGCGCGCGTGGCGCTCGTCGGCCTCGCGAAGAACACCGGCAAGACGGTCGCGCTCGGGGCGATCCTCAGCGAGCTGGAGGAGCGCGGCGAGACGATCGGCGTCACGTCGATAGGTCGCGACGGCGAGGCGACCGACGCGATCGACGACGCGATAGCGAAGCCGCCGATCCGCCTGCCGGCGATGGCGCTCGTGGCGACGACCGACAGGCTGCTGGAGCGCAGCGACGTGCGCGCGGAGGTGCCGTTGCGGACAGAGCACCGCACGCCGCTCGGCCGCGTCGTCGTCGCGCGGCTGCTGGAGCGCGGGGCGGTTGAGGTCGCCGGCCCGGTTGCCGCGCAGGACGTCGGGGAGGTGGTGGAGCAGATGCGCAGGCTCGGCGCCGGGCGCGTGCTCGTGGACGGCTCGATCGACCGGCGTGCGGGTGCCTCGCCGCGACTCGCGGACGGGGTGGTGCTGTCGACCGGTGCGGTGCTGAGCGCCGATCTCGATCAGTTGGTGCGTCGGACGAAGGCGGCGGTGGATTTGCTGACGCTCGGCGCGGTTTCGGATCCGGTCTTGCGCTCGCGCGCGGAGGCGCTGGCCGGGAGTGCGCTGCTGCTGGACGACCGGTCGGTCCCGCTCGACTCCTCGATCGTGCACGACCGCGTTGAAGGGATCGTCCCGCTGATCCGCGCCCGACCTGACGTACGCGCCGTCGTCGTCAGAGGCGCGCTGTGCGAGCCGCTGCTGGAGTGCGTGGGGCGCGCGCGTCGTGGCATGCCTCTGACGGTGATCGCCGACGACGCGACGAGAGTCTTCCTCGGTCGGGGCACCTGCGCGCGTCACCGCTTGCGTGGCGTCGAGCTTGCGGTGCTGCATTCGATCCCACTGCTGGCGGTGACGACGAATCCGGTCGCGCCGCTGCGGCATCGGTTCGACGCGGAGGAGCTGCGGGCGCGAATCGCGGCGGAGCTGCCGGGGGTGCCGGTGCTCGACGTGCTCCTGTCGGCGTCGTCGGTGGTTCCGGCCTGAGCGTTTCTTCGCTCCGCTCAGCCGGGGCTGGTGGTCCGGCGTGGGTTGAGGGCATCGAGGGGGGCGAGCAGGTGCTGTGGAACCACCGTTCGTGGTGCCTTCCACAGTTCCGTAACACACCGGATCTACGACAGCGGATTAGACCCGCCATGGGACGGTCTAATCCGCAGTCCTCAAATTCCGGTGCGTCAAGAACGTCGAAAGTGCGCAAACCCGGACACGGTCTGCGATGAAAGACGCCCAGACCGCTCGCATCACAGCCGCTGCCCGCCCCCTCGTTGCCCATCGGCGGACGCTAAGCCCGCAGCCACGCGTGAGCGGAACGTCCGGCGGCGCCGAGCCGGCGGACGCGACGTCCGCAGCGCACGCCTGAGCGGAGCTACGAGAGCCGCCGCCGACCCGAGAACGCCCGGCCCAACGTCAGCTCGTCGGCGTACTCCAGGTCCGCCCCGACCGGCAGCCCGCTCGCCAACCGTGTGACGGTCACGTCCGGCGAGCGCTCGTGCAACTGCTCGGCGATGTGCAGCGCGGTCGCCTCGCCGGTCGTCGTCGGGTTGGTCGCGAGCACGACCTCGCGGATCTCCTCCGGCCGTCCGTCCGCATTCGCCGGTTCGTGCGTCCCCGCCACCCGCGCGAGCAGCTCCGCGATCCGCAGGTCCTCCGGGTCGACGCCGTCGATCGGCGACAGCGCCCCGCCGAGCACGTGGTAGCGCCCGTGGAACTCGTGCGTGCGCTCCACCGGGATGATGTCGGACGGTTCCTCGACGACGCACACGGTCGAGGGCTCGCGGCGCTCGTCGGAGCAGATTCGGCAGCGCGGCCCATCGGCGAGGTTGAAGCAGATCTCGCACAGTCCGATCCGCTCCTTCACCTCGCGGATCGCGTCCGCGAGTGCGAGTGCGTCCTCCTCGGAGGCGCGCAGCAGATGGAAGGCGAGCCGCTGCGCCGTGCGTCCGCCGATGCCCGGCAGCTTGCCGAGCTCCGTCACGAGCCGCTGGACGGGTGGGGAGAAGGACGACACCGCTCAGGCGACCCGACCGGCCGGTCCGCCGATCCGCGTGTCGCGAGGCTCGTCCGGTCGCACGCCGCGCCTAGAACCCCGGCAGCCCGAGGCCGCCCATCCCGCCGCCCGGCCCGCCGAGGCCGCCGGTGATGCCGCCGAGCTTCTTCGACGCCAGCTCCTGCGCCGCGCGCAGGCCCTCGTTGACAGCCGCGAGCACCATGTCCTGAAGCAGCTCGACGTCCTCCGGGTCGACCGCCTCGGGGTCGATCGTGATCGACTTGATCTCCAGGTCCCCGCTGACCTTCACGGTCACCATGCCGCCGCCCGCCGAGGCTTCGACGACCTCGTCCTTCAGCGCCTCCTGCGCGGCAACCATGTCCGCCTGCATCTTCTGGACCTGCTTGAGCATCTGCTGCATGTTCGGCTGCGGCATCAGGCCCCTCCCTCGTCGTCGATCAGCTCCTCTGCGTCGAACTCTGCCACGAAGCGATCGACCAGATCGTCGTCCGTCGGCGCTGTGACCGTCGGGGCGCCGGCCGGTTCCTCGGCGGCGACGACGTCGCGCAGCTCGTAGTGCGGGCGCAGCGCGGTGCCGGCAAGCGAGCGCATCGTCTCGGCGACCCGCTGGCGGTGCTCGTCGCGCTCCGCGGTGCCTTTGAAGAACGACTCCTCGCGCGCGAACGCGAACGTCGCCTCGCCGCCGTCGACCCCGACCGGCTGCGCCTTCTCCAGCGCCGCGCCCAGCAGCCCGTTCTCCGCGCGCACCGCGTCGACGACCGCCGGCCACAGCTCGCGCAGCGCGGCAAGGTCGAGCGCCCCGCCCGATGTCGATGGTGCACCTGCGGCGGGAGACGGCGCCGACGGAGTCGCAGCCGCCAGCGCAGCGGCTGTCATGGGAGCGAGCCCGTTCGCCGTGCCGTTCAGGGCTGGCGGCGCAGGAGGGGCGGGTTCAGCGGCGGGCGCCGCGGGGGGAACGGGCTTGGCGGGCGTCGCAGCCGGAGGTGCGCTTTGCACCCCTTCTGGGGGTGCAGATTGCTCCGCGGGCGGCTCGGGCGGCGGCGGGATGGGCGGCGCCGCGGGCGCGGCGGCAGCAGCGGGCGGCGCCGGAGCCGCGGCAACCGCAGCAGCCGGCGCGAGTGGAGTCGCAGTGACCGGCGCGGCGGCTCCGCCGCCGGCGAGCTGCGCCTCCAACCGGTCGATCCGCGCCAGCAGCGCCTTCGCCGACGGGTCGACCTCCGGCGCGGCCGCCTTCACAAGCGCGAGCTCGAGCTGGATCCGCGCCTGCGCGCCGCTCGCCAGGGCCTCCAACGCGTCCGACAGCAGGTCGAGCAGCCGCACGACGTCGGTGCGGCCGAGCGCCGCCGCCTGCGCGGCGAGCCGAGCGTCGCGCTCGGGCGTCAGCCGCAGCTCCGCCGGCACCTCGCCGAGCACCTGCACGGCCAGCAGCTCGCGCGCGTGCGCCTCCAGCTCCCGCACGAGCTGGCCGGCGTCGCGCCCCGACTCGGCGAGCCGCGCGACCGCCAGCAGCGCCGCGCGCGCATCGTGTGCGACGACCGCGTCGACTGCGCCGAACAGCGCCTCCGCGTCGGCGACGCCGAGCACCGCGAGCACCTCCTCGACGGTGATCTCCCCGCCCTCCACGCCGCCGTAGGTCGTCAGCTGCTCGAGCGTCCCGAGCGCGTCGCGGAACGAGCCGGTCGCGTGGCGCGCCACCAGCGCGAGCGCCGCGTCGGGGATCGCGATCTGCTCCTGGTCGGCGACGCGCCGCAGCACGCCCCCGATCTCCTCGACCGTCGGGCGCTGGAAGTCGAAGCGATGGCAGCGGTCGACGACCGTCGGCAGGACCTTGTTCGCCTCCGTCGTCGCGAGCACGAAGATCGTGTGCGGCGGCGGCTCCTCGAGCGTCTTGAGGAAGGCGTTCCACGCCTGCGGCGAGAGCATGTGCGCCTCGTCGAGGATGTAGACCTTGTTGCGGCCGGAGACGGGCGCGTAGCCGACTCTGTCTCGCAGGTCGCGGATGTCGTCGACCGAGTTGTTCGACGCCGCGTCCATCTCGATCACGTCGAGCGAGGTGGCGGAGGCGATCGAGATGCACGAGTCGCAGACCCCGCATGGCGTGACGGTCGGGCCCTGCTCGCAGTTCAGGCAGGCGGCGAGGATCTTCGCCATCGACGTCTTGCCGGTCCCGCGCGAGCCGACGAACAGGTACGCGTGGTGGACCTTGCCGCGCTCGACCGCGTTGCGCAGCGTGCGGACGACGTGCGTCTGCCCGACCACCTCGTCGAACGTGCGGGGACGATGGCGGCGATAGAGCGATGGGCCGGCGGACACGGGACGTCTGAGTCTAGATGGTCGACTCACGCGCGCGGCCTCCCCGACCGCCCCGCGGCCTATGCTCCCGCCGTGCCCGAGCGCCTTCGATCGGAGGGGGTCGTCCTCGTCCCGGCTCTCCTCGCGGTCGGCCTGTTCGTGTACTGGGGCGCGCATGGTGGCGGCTACGAGCCGACGACGTGGGAGCCGTCGGCGCTGCTCGTGCTCGGCCTGCTCGTCGCGAGCGCAGCTGGCCTCGGGCTCGACCGCCTGCGCGCATCGCGTCCGCTCAAGCTCGCGCTCGGCCTGCTCACCGCCTACGTCGCGTTCTCGTATCTCTCGATCGCATGGGCGCCATCGCCCGGCGAGGCGCTCGACGGCAGCAACCGCGCGCTGCTGTTCCTGATGCTGTTCGCGCTCTTCGCGCTGCTGCCGTGGCGCACCTGGACCGCGCTCGTCACGCTCAGCGCGTTCGCGCTGGGGATCGGCACCATCGCGGTCATCACGCTCGCGCGCCTCGGCAGCCCCGCACAGATCCCGGCGCTCTTCAACGGCGCCCGGCTCGACGCGCCGGTCGGCTACGTGAACGGCTCGGCGGCGCTGCTGCTGATCGCCGCGATCGTCTCGATCGCGCTGGCCGCCCGTCGCGAGCTGCCCGTCGTGCTGCGCGGGCTGCTGCTCGCGCTGGCCGCCGCGGCGCTGCAGCTGTCGGTGCTGTGCGAGAGCCGCGGGTGGCTGTTCGCGCTGCCGATCGTGCTCGTGCTGTCGCTCCTGCTCATTCCCGGTCGAGATCGCCTGCGCTTCGCGCTGTGGGGGCTGATCCCGTTCGCCGGGAGCGCGCTCGCGCTGCCGGCGCTGCTCGATGTCTTCACCCAGGCCGACGAGGCGCCGACCGCCGCGGCGACGCTGCAGGCGCTCGTGCGCACCTCCGACCATGCGGCGAACGTCGCGCTCCTCGTCTGCGCCGGAGTCCTGACCGTGGGCCTCGTGCTGGCGGCGCTCGACCGCCGCACGATCGTCTCGGCTGGCGTCGCCCGTGGCGCGAATCGCATTGGTGCTGGGATTGCGATCCTCGCCGTCCTGTGCGCGATCGTGGCCGGGTTCGCGCTCACCGACGGGCGACCGGATCAGAAGATCGCCGACTACTGGAACCGCTCGAACGGCTATCAGACGACCGCGCCCGGCAGCTCACGCTTCGCCGCCGTGGGCAGCAACCGGCCGGACTTCTGGCGCGTCTCGCTCAAGGCGTTTGCGGATCACCCTCTCGGCGGCCTCGGTCAGGACAACTGGGGCGCCTACTACTTGCGCGAGCGCCGCAGCAACGAGCAGCCGCGCTGGACGCACAGCTTCGAGCTGCGCCTGCTCGCGCACACCGGCCTCGTCGGCTTCCTGCTGTTCGCCGGCTTTCTCGCCGCCGCGCTGGCAGCGGCGTTGGCTCCGTCCGTCCGCCGCCGCGCCGGTCGCGCGGTGGCAGCCGTCGCCGCGATCGCCGTACTGCCCCTGATTGTGTGGCTCGTGCACGGCTCGGTCGACTGGTTCTGGGAGATCCCCGCGCTCAGCGGTCCGGTGTTCGCGTTCCTTGCGCTGGGAGGAGCGTTGATGCGCCAGGACGGAGGGACGCTCACGCCAGGTCTCGGAAGCTTCGCCGGCCCGTCGGCCGAGCAGGCGGGCGAGCCGGCGCCTGGAGCATCCCTCGCCGCGTCGACTCCGGCGGAGGTCGCCGGGCCCGCCGGTCGGCCTGGCGTCGCGCTGGCCGTCGGCCTCGGTGCGCTCGCGTTGATCGCCGCTGCCGCGCTGGCGTTGCCGTATCTCGCCGAACGCGAGGTCGCCGCGGCGAGCAGCGGCTGGCCGGACGATCCCGCGCGGGCGTTCGCGCGCCTCGATCGCGCCGCGAACCTGAACCCGCTCAGCTCCCGCCCCGAGCTGGTCGCAGGCGTGATTGCCCTGCAACTGGGCCGTTCTCGCGCCGCCGAGCAGCGGTTCTCGCGGGCGCTCGAGCGAGATGGCGGCGACTGGTTCGCGTTCTTCGGACGGGGCCTTGCCCTGTCGGCGCGCGGCGACCGCGCGCGTGCCCGCATACAATATGCACGAGCCCGTTCGCTCGACCCGGCCGAACCCCTCGTGCGCGAGGCGCTTGACCGCGTTGGAGGACGGAATCCGCTCACCGCGAAGGAAGCGTTCGGCAGCTTGCGCCGCGACGTCCAACGCCTCTCAGGCAGCATCGGCGGTCCCTTCGGGGGACAACCTGCGGTCTGACTGGAGCCTTTCGCGGTTGTAGGCATGCCGAGTTGCTGCTACTTTGAGGCGCAATTCGCCAAAA
>Ga0126313_10000371_pt1 | contig 21017 bp, 20 predicted proteins | sample Plot105A_FD_89954 | JGI IMG/M metagenome (GOLD analysis project Ga0126313, IMG submission 89954) | Serpentine soil microbial communities from UC McLaughlin Reserve, CA, USA - Plot105A | ecosystem: Environmental > Terrestrial > Soil > Grasslands | place: USA: UC McLaughlin Reserve, Lake County...
CGATCTCCTCGAGACGGTCGTCCAGGAGCTGGCTCGAGAGCTTCCGCCGGTTGGCACCGAACGTGTTCGTCTCGATGAGCTCGGCGCCGGCCCGGATGAACGCGAGGTGTGTGCCCACCACGGATTCCGGGGCCTTCAGGTTTGCCTCCTCCGGGACGCGGAGCCGCGGCACGCGGCTCGTAATCAGCGCGCCGGTGCCGCCGTCGCCGACGACGATGGGGCCGCTGCGCAGGCGCTCGAGCGCGTCCATGGAAGCAGTCTAGGAAGACGGCGGAGTGCGAACGCGCAACCGAAGTGAACGCTCCGGCTTTCGCCTCCGCTCCTATGCGACGTCGCTGAGAACCGCGCCTTCGCCCGGCCCATGCGCGGCCTCCGGCCGAGCGGGCCTCCTAGCCCGAGTCGCAGGCCGCGAGCGACTGCGCGCGGGCCTCGATGTTCGCCGCGTAGGTGAGCACGGCCCCGGACGGAGCGCCGTCCGCCAGCACGACCGCCTGAGGGCCCGCGTTGTAGGCCGAGAGCGCGAGCGTCGTGTCGCCGAACCGCATGAGCATGCGCCGGAGGTAGCGGGCCCCAGCGAGAATGTTCGTTTTTGGCCGGGCCGCATCGAGGCGAAGCTCCGCGGCCGTCGACGGCAAGAGCTGGAGCAGGCCGAGCGCGCCGGCGTGCGAGAGCGCGCGGGGGTTCATCCGGGACTCCTCGTAGGCAACAGAGACGAGGAGCGACAGCGGGATGCCGGTGTCCCGGCTCGCGGCGAGGAAGGCGCGCTGGAACCGTCGCGGAACCCGGCAATGGGCGGGGAGCGCATACACGACGTGCTCCCGGGGCGTGGCCGCCTTCGCGCTGCTGGGCGGGGGCACGCTCTCCGCCTCGGTCCGGCTGGCTGCGACGGCCACCGCCGCTGCGAACATCGTCAGCCCGAGAAGAGCGACGGCGCCGCGAAGGTGCCGACGCGCAGACAGCCTCCGGACGGCGTCCCGGCGATGTTCCGCTCGCGCGCGCGAGCGCTCGAAGCGGGCGTCCAGCTCGGCGAGGGTCCACCGCGTGCCGTCCAAGGGGAGCAGGGTCCTACCCCCGGCACTCGGCCCGAAACGCGCGGAGCTAGAAGCCGAAGCGGAGGATCCCCGCGGCGCCCGTGGAGAGGCTCCAGCGGGTCACGTAGGCCTTGCGCGCCGCCGTGTCGGACGTCCAGAAGGCGTACCGGTCGCCTGACTCGCGCGCGAGCACGGTCACCCGCGACGAACCGAGGCGACGGCGATAAAACGTCGAGACGTTCCGTACCTGGCGTACCCAGACGAGCGACCGAAGGGAGACGGCGGGGTTCTCGAGGAGCCAGATGTCGGTGTGCGAGAGGACGGCCCGCTTCCCCCTCGAGATGCGGTACATGAAGATGCTGCTCCCCCGCCGGTTGGCGAGGTGCCAGACCACCCGGTCGCCGGCAATCGACGGCCGGCCGAGGTCGCTCGTCGGCGCAGGGACATGCATCAGGTAGCGGGTCTTGCCGGTCTCGAGGTTGCGGAGGCGGAGTGAGTACCTCCGGTCGTGGTCGGATCCGACCGTCCGTCGGAAGGCGAGCCAGGGCCAGTCGAGCGCGGGCTTCGTCGCCGAGTCGGCCGGCACCTGCGCGAGTGTCGCCTTCGTCGCCCAGTTGACGACGAGGATCCCGTCGTGATCGGTGACGAAGGCGAGCCGGCCGCCGTCGAGCGACGGCAGCTCGGCGTTTGCGAAGTACTTGCGCTGCCCCGATTCGGGTGCGACGACGACCTTCTTCTGCGGTGTGGCTCCGACGATCCGCCGCGTGAACGCGAACGTTCCTTCCGACGCGGAGGGGTCGAGCTCCGAGCCCGTTCCGAGGTGCATGACCGCGGCGCTCGCGGTTGGAGACAGCGCGAGGAGGACGGCGCAGACGGCGAGCGCCACCACGTTGACGCGCAGAACCGTGCGCCGGCGCACGGCAAGCCGCTCGACGATCGCCGTCGCGTCGGCTCCACGCCGCGCCGGCAGTAAGAGGACGAGGGCGCGGCCGAAGCCGTAGAGCGCGAACGCCGCGGCACAGGCGAGCGGCCGACCGAGCGCGAGCGCGCCGGCGCACGCCGCCCAGAACGTCGCAACCGGCTGGTGGGTGAAGACGCCGGCGCCGAGGCCCGCGCCGTAGCCCGCCGACCACACCGGCAGCGGGAGGGTGGACCGCCAGCGCTCCGGAACCTGGCGCCGTGCCTGCGGGAGTGGGAACCGGAGGACGCCTGCCTCGCGCGCGGCTGCCGCCACGGCTGCGGCGACGGCGAGCGCGAGCGCCGCCGGCCGGCCGATCTCCGCCCCGGCCACGCCGAGAAGGGCTCCGAGCGCGGCCGCCGCGATCATCGCGGCGAGTGCGAAGACGGCGAGGCCCCTGATCTGTCTGGCGCGGCTCCCGCACACGGCGGGAGTAAAGGTCTCGACCATGGACAGTCCTCAGGGTGACCAGGCGGCGGAGATCCCGGCGACGAGCGCCGCGGTCGCGACGGCCGCGGTGATCAGCACGGAAGTCCGGTGTCGTAGTACTGGACGCAGAAGACGCGCCGTGGCGCGTAGCAGTAGCCGCGCAGCGAGGCGTCGCCGTTGATCCGCCGCCTCGAGCGCGAGCAGCAGTCGACGAGCTTGCGGATCTGGTCGTTGCAGCAGCGGTACCAGGAGCCCTGGATCCGCGCGTCGATACCGAAGCGCTCGGGCACCCAGTCGGCGCAGATTCGCGTTCGCGGCGCCCGGGGCAGGAGTCGACCGTCGGGGCCGCGGAGGCGCGTGCCGTTCTCCCGGATCGGATAGCCGTTCGCGTTCACGAGCCGACCGAGGTTGTCGATCCGGCGACCGTCCTTGGGGCGTAGCGGGTAGCCGTTCCGGTCGATGCGCGGGACCCCCAGCGGGCTCGGGCACGAGCCGGTCGTGTAGATGTGCCCGCAGAAGTGGAAGGCCGCGGCCTCGTCCGGGTCGACCGCGGCGGCGACGGCGCTACCGCCGACGATGCCGAGGACGGTGACCCCGACCCGGCCGAGGAACGACCGTCGGGTGATTCCGGAGGCCAGGCCGGTCGCGAGCGACTCGCCCGCCTCGCCGAGCAGCTCTTCAGGCCGCCGCACCGAGCCTCCTCGCGCGTCCTGTGGCAACGAGCCCGTCCAGCTGCTCGAGCGTGTTCACGAGCCCCTTGGCGGCGACGACGCCGTCGACCAGGTGGACGACGAACGGGCTTCCGGGGACGTTCCAGGCACGGAAGGCCTCCGACTCGTCGCCCTCGTCGACGACGCGGACGGCGAGCCCTTCGCGGTCGAGGGCGCGGATCCCCGGGAGGAGATCACGGCAAATTCGACACGCCGGCGAGAGGAACGCGACGAGCTCGGAGCCGCGGCCGGCGAGCCCCGCCAGCGGCGGCGCCTCCTGGGCGAGCTCGGGGCCCTCGCCGGCGATCTCGAGCGCGCCCTGGGGCGGCCCGAGGCGGAGGGTCAGGACGCCGACCTGGCGGTAGAGCGCGAGGACGAGGACACCGAGCGCGGCGACGGCGAGCGCGACGACGGCGAGCGCGAGCCCGAGCCACGCCTCGGCCGCGAGGGACGGCGCGCCGAGCCACGCGGCAGCGGTCGCGAGCCCCGCGAGCGCCGTGAACGTGACCGCCCGCGCGAGGACGAGGTCGGTCGAGCGCTCGCGTACGCCGAAGCAACCGCAGCGGAGCCGCGCCACGCCGGCGAGGCGCAGGCGGCCGACTGCGACGACGAAGACGACCCCGAGTGCGACAGCTGCAAGCGTCGGCCACCGCGGCGCCACTCCGGCGACGAGCAAGGCTCCGAGACCGAGCTCGGCCGCGACGAGCGTCGCGGCGGCGGGCTCCCGCAGACGCTCGCGGATCCCGTACGCGGCCAGCACGTCGGGGAGATCGCGGAACGCGCGGAGCTTCGCCGCTCCCGCGACGAGAAGAACGATCCCGACCGAGAGGCGGAGGGCGACGTCCACCGCGCGCAGCCTACCGCGCGCCCAGGAGAGCGCAACCTGCAGGAGGTTCCCTTACCTTCGGGCCGCGGCGGCGACCGGCTCGAAGAGATTCAGGAAGATCTTGACGACGGCCGGATCGAACTGCGTCCCTGCCCCGTCACGGACCCGCCGGACCGCCTCTTCGACAGGCAGTCGACCCCGGTACGAGCGGTCGGTCGTCATGGCGTGGAACGCGTCGCAAACGAGGATGATGCGCGACTCGACCGGGATGTCCCCCGCCGCCCGCCGGTCCGGATAGCCGTCCCCGTCGAACCGTTCGTGACAGTGGCGGACGATCGGCCGGACGTCCGCGAGCCGAACGATGGGCGCGAGAATGCGCTCGCCCAGCTCCGGGTGCCGCTCCATGATCCGCCGCTCCTCCGGTGTCAGCGGTCCGGGCTTCAGCAGGATCTCGGACGGGGATACCGATCTTCCCGATGTCGTGGAAGAGCGCCCCTAGCTCGAGCCGCTTCAGCGCCGTCGGGTCGAGTCCGAGCCGATCCCCGACCTGAAGGGCCATGTCCGTGATCGCACGTGAATGCGACGATGTGTATTCGTCCCGGGCCTCGAGCGCGTTCGCGAGCGCCTCGACCGTGGACAGGAACGTCTGCTCGAGGTTCTCGAAGCTCGACGCGTTTGCGATCGCGAGCCGCGCTTGGTGCGCGATCCCCGTGAGGAGCTTCATCGTCCGCTCGGAAAGCCGCGGCTTCGCCCCGTCCTTGACGACCGAGACGATGAACCCCTTGCGGTCGTGGTCGAGCTGGATCGGCGCGACGGCGAGCCGGAGGGCGTCGTCGCCCGCGAGCGCCCCGGGGGTCGACGCGAGGTCCTCGGACGAGATGACGAACGGTTCGGTCCGCATGGCGAGCACGCCGGACGTCTCGAACGGAACGCGGACCGACTCGACGCGGGCGCGGTCGGTGCTCGAGTAGCCCCAGGCGGCCGCGCAGACGATCGCGCCGTCGGCCGGATTCTGGAGCCAGACCGAGGCGCGCTGCGAGCCGAGGATCTTCGTGGTCTGGGCCGCGAGGAGCTCGAGGACGTCGTCCATGCCCTCCGCGGAAGCGAGCTCGCGGGAAAGGTCGAGGAGCGCGTTCGCGTTCTCTGCGCTCTCGCGCGCGCTCTCCGCTTCGCGGCGCTCGGCCTCGTAGAGCCGCGCGTTCTCGAGCGCCACAGAGGCGTGGCCCGCGAGGACTTCGAGGAGCCGAACGTCGTCCTCGTCGAACTGTCCGACCCCGAGCTTCGAGAGGACGACGACACCGTTTACACGCGAGCCGTACCGGAGCGGCACGGCGACCATCGACTCCTCGATGTCCCCGGTGCCCGGGATCGTCACGGCGAACTCGCAGTCGAGCGCGTTCGCGAGCAAGAGCGACTGGCCCGACTCCGCCACGCGGCCCGTGATGCCCTCGCCGACCTTGCAGCGCAAGCTCTCGGCCGTCGCCTCGCCGTATTCGCCGAGGTCGCCGCGGACGCGACCGGGATCAGGTCGTCGACGCCCTCTCGGACGTAGACGCGACAGGCGTGGTAGTCGAGAAGGCTCCGGAGCTCGTCAACGATGAGCTCACCGATCCGCGTTACGTCGTTCAGTCGGCTGAGCTTCCCGGCGAGGCTCCGCAGCATCTTCATGTGCGCGATTGAGCGCACGTCGCGGTCGGGCGAGGCCTCGACGTCGGGCCGCCCCGCAGTCTCGTCGAACAGGACGGCCTGCTTCTTCCCGCGCGTCTTCGCAGTCATCATCGCCGCCTCTGCGAACGCGAGCAGCTCTCGCGGGTTCGTCGCGTCCTGGGGCCCTTGGGCGATACCGACCGACACCGTGATCCGTCCAGCGCCCTCGAACTCCGTCTCGGCGAGGCGGGCCGTGATGCGGCGCGCGAGCCGAATGCCCGCGCCGGGCGCCCGAGGAGGGCATGACGACCGCGAACTCCTCGCCGCCGATCCGGCAGACGACGTCCGACGCACGGACGCTCGCGCGCAGGATCTCGCCGAGCCCGATCAGGATCTGGTCCCCGATACCGTGCCCGTGGACGTCGTTGAGCTTCTTGAAGTCGTCGATGTCGAGCATGAGGACGGCGACCGAGTCGTGCGCACGGCTCGCGCGCGTCAGCTCGGACCGGAGGCGGTCGTGGAAGTAGCGGTGGTTCCAGAGCCCTGTGAGCGAGTCGGTCTGAGCCTGGTACTCGAGCCTCGCCCGGATCTCGGCGTTGTCGAGCGCGAGCACGGCCGCATCCCTGCACCGCTGCACGAGCTCGAACTCCGCCTCGCTGAAATGCGCGTCCTCGCCAATTGCAAGGCGAGAAGCCCCTTGTCGCAGGATGTCAACCGGATGCCTCGTCTGAATCACTCGTTCGGGGGAATCCCTGGGCCCGGCGCCCCGTGAGCGACGCCCCTCCTGGAGCGGGTTTCGAGGGTCTCTCGAACGCCGTCGTCGCGGAGCGCCTCGAAGCCTTCGCCGCGCTCCTCGAGCTCGCGGACGCAAGCCCCTACTCCGCGCGGGCCTACCGTCGGGCCGCCGAGCTCGTCGGTTCCCTCGAGGCTCCCGTGGCCGAACTCGTCCGGGCCGGCCGCGTGCGCGAGCTCCGAGGCATCGGTCCTGGGATCGAAGCGCGCCTCCGCGAGCTCGTCGAGACGGGCACCATCGCCGAGCTCGACGAGCTCGAGCGAACCGTCTCCCCCGCGCTCGTCGGGCTCGGTCGACTGATCGGCGTCGGGCCCGAGCGGATGGTGGAGGTCGGGCGCTCCCTCGGCATCCGGACCGCGGAGGAGCTCCGCGACGCGGCGCGCTCCGGCCGCCTGGCCTCCGTCCCGGGAATCGGGCCGAAGACGGAGGCGCGGATCCGCGAGGCGCTCGAGCGGCCGCTGCCGCCCCCTGCGCGCAGCGCACTCCTTCTGAACCGGAGCGGCCCGCTCGTCGAGCAGATCGCGACGGCCCTCGGCGGCGAGCCGGCGGGCGACCCGAGACGCTGGTGCGACGCGTCGGAGCGGCTCTGCGTCGTCTGCGCCGCGGACGATCCGGCGCCGATCGTGGAGCGGTTCGAGGCACTTCGCGAGATCGTGGCGCTCGTGGGAAGTGAGGATCGGCGCGCGACCGGCGTCACGGTCGAGGGCGTGCCGGTCGAGCTCGTCGTCGCCGAGCCATCCCGATTCGGGACCGAACTCGTCGCCGCGACTGGATCGCAGGCGTACGTGGAGGCGCTGGGGCCCCTTCCGGACGCGCCCGACGAGGAGGCGCTCTACCAGGCGCTCGGCCTTCCCTGGTGTCCGCCCGAGCTCCGCGAGGAGCCCTTCCGAGACGAGCCGCCGCCGCTCCTCGACCTCGGCGACGTCCGAGGCGACCTTCACTGCCACACCACCTGGTCGGACGGGCGAGCGAGCGTCCGGGAGATGGCCGAGTCCGCGCGCGACCGCGGCTACGAGTACCTTGCGATCTGCGACCACACGCCGAACGTCGGCGTGGTCCCCGGCCTGGATGCGAGCGCGCTCCGGCGGCAGGGCGAGGAGATCGCCGTTGCGAACGAGGGGCTCGCGCCCTTCCGCGTGCTCCGCGGAGCCGAGTGCGACATTCGCGCGGACGGCGAGCTCGACCTCCCGGACGAGGTGCTCGCGGAGCTCGACTGGGTGCAGCTGAGCCTGCACGCCGGACAGCGGCGACCGGGTGCCGAGCTGACGCGGATCGTCACGAACGCGATGCGCCATCCCGCCGTCCGGTGCCTCAGTCATCCGACCGGACGGCTGATCGGCCGCCGTCCGCCGAACGCGGTGGACCTCGACGCGGTCTTCGCGACGGCGCTCGAGACGGGCGTCACCGTCGAGGTGAACGGCCTCCCCGACCGGCTCGACCTCTCGGGCGAGAACGTCCGCCGCGCCCGCGAGGCCGGCGTCCCGATCGTCGTCTCCACCGACGCGCACTCGCTCCGCGGGCTCGGGAACATGCTCCTCGCGGTCGCGACCGCGCGCCGCGGCTGGGCCGGCGCGGGTGACGTGCTGAACACGCGCGCGCTTGCGGACGTGTTGGCGCATCGCCGCACTTGAGTCATAACTGTCTCGGCATAAACGGACGGCTCCCGCCGTCCTTCCTACGAATCGCGTAAGAGACGGCGCGATTCGCCCGGCCGCCCTGTGGTCTCCTAGGCGGAGATCGAGCTCTCGACGCCGAGGAGCGTTCGCGCGCCGCCCGCGGCCTTGGCGCGGTATGCGGCGATGTCGGCCGAGCGGTAGAGGTCGTACGCCGACGTGTGGTTCTCGAGCGAGCGTGCGACGCCCCCGGAGAAGCTGAACTGCGCCCGGCCGAGCTCGGCGAGTCGCCGCTGGGCTCGCTCCGCGAGGACGAGCGCCTGCTCGGGCGTCGAGCCCGGAAGGATCGCGGCGAACTCGTCGCCTCCGAGGCGGCAGCAGACGTCCGTCGCGCGCGTCGAGGACGTCAGCGCTTCGGCGAGCGCGCGGAGCGCGTCGTCCCCCGCGGCATGTCCGCCGAGGTCGTTGATGCGCTTGAGCCCGTCGAGGTCGACCACGAGGAGCGACAGCGGGTCGTCTGTCCGGCGCGAGCGCGCGACGGCGACGTCGAGGTGCTCTTCGAAGAGCCGGCGGTTGTAGAGGCCGGTGAGGCGGTCCCGCGCCGCGAGCTCCTCGACCTCCGCGTACAGCTTCGCGTTCCGGACGGCCGTCGCGACGACGTCGCATAGCGCCCGGCAAAAGTCCACGTCGAAGTCGTCGAAGACGCGGTCGCGCTCGTCGACGACCTCCATGAGACCAATCGTCTCGCCGCGCGCGACGAGCGGAAGCATGAGTAGCGCGCCCTGGCCACGCCGCTCGAGGAGTGCTCGCTCGGCCCGGTCGGCCTCCGGGTCGGAGACGCTGATCTGCATCGGCTCCTGCGTCTCGAGGACGCGCCGCGTCGCCGGATAGTCGCCGAGCGCGTACACCTGGCCGCCGCCGACGGTGATCTCGTCCTTGCCCTGGAGATACTCGACGAGCATGACGAGGCAGTCCTCGCCCTCGTCCCACGTCGAGATCTCCGCCGCGGTCGCGCCCGTCAGCTCGGCGGCGCGCTCGGAGAAGTCCCGCAGGATCTCGTCGAGGTCCAGCGTCGACGAGAGCCGGTGGGACAGGTCGAGCAACGCCTGAAGGCGGTTCGCAGGGGCCACGCCCTTCGTTATCGGCCGGTCCGATACGCGCCTTGACGGTTTCATGACCGTGCCTCGGCGAGCGCGGCGACGACGTGCTCCTGGAGCCAGCTCAGGTACGTGTAGACGGCCCGCCCCTCGGCCTGCGGATCGCGTGGGTCGAACGGCTCGACGAGGTCGTCCTCGCGCACGTCGAGGCGCGTGCCGAGCACGAGGCGGAGGTCGTTCAGCGCCGTGAGCCAGATCTCGAGGTCGTCCTCGGTCAGCCGATCCTCGTCGAGCGACCCGGCGAAGGCGCGGAGTCGGCCGCGACGGGTCTCGAGGAGATCGTCGCCGACGAGCCTCTGGTACTCGGTCTCGGCCTCGGCATCGCCCTCCTCGCCGTACGCGGGCGGAGAGAGCCGTCGAAGCGCGGGATCTTCCGGCGCGTCGTCGAGGAGCTGTTCGAGCTGCACCGGGAGCGACCGGAGGAGCGCGCGTTCGCGACGACCGAGCCTGAGGCGGAACCCGCCGCCCGGGAGCGGGTCGAGGGGCGCACGGAGCACGTCAGTCGTCCCGGCGCATCGTCGCCCATAGGCCGTGCGAATGGAGGCGAGCGACGTCGTACTCGGCCTTCTCGCGCGTCCCCGACGACACGACGGCCTTGCCCTCGTTGTGGACCTGGAGCATGAGCTTCGTCGCTTTCGCCTCGCTGTACCCGAAGAGCTTCCGGAAGACCAGCGTCACGTACGACATAAGGTTGATCGGGTCGTTCCAGACGATGACGATCCACGGGCGGTCCCGGATCACCTCGTCGTCCGTGATCGGGCGCTCGACCTCGACCGGCGCGATCGTCGTCATGCCCAGATTGTGGCGCAGGCGTCGCGCTAGGGGCCAGTGGCACCTAGCCCACCGCGCTGGTTCCGCCCGGCGCGGCAAGGCGCTCGCGCGGGTGGACGCGGATGGCGTCGGGCTCGGCGGCGACAGGCCGTCGCCGCCGGAAGCGACCGGTGCGCGAGCCGGGCTTGGCACGCCGGGACGCCTCGCGCCGGCGCTCGCGTCTGCCCTCGAGCCGGGCGAGCATCTTCGCCGGCGGCGGGGCGCCCTCGCGGGCGAGCTCGTAGCCGAGCGACGTCATCGCGGGTCCGAGGGCGTGCTCGACGAACGCGATCTCGCGCTCCGAGAGCTCGTCGTGCCAGGCGGCGACTCGTGTCGTGTCCGGCGGTCGCGCGACGTTCGGGTGGAAGACGACATTCAGGCTCTCAGAGCGCTCCGAGTAGCGAAGCATCGACGCGAGCGCCGCCTCGCCTGCGTCGAGGCCGGCGAAACCCGCGATCTCGCCGAGCACGCACGGCGCGTCCGCGACGAGATCCTCGTAGCGCACGTCGAGGAGCTGGTCGGGGCCGAGCCTCGGCCTCCAGGCCTCGACGGCGCGCACCGAGCGGTCCCAGAGGTCGACTGCGCGCACGACGTTCCCGCCCCACCAGCCGAGGCGCTTCATCGAGGCGACGCATCCGCGGGGATCGCGGATGACGTTGACGAAGACGGCGTTTGGGAACAGTGCCCAGACTGCGCTCATCCGGGCCGCGTACGTCGGCCGCTTGTCACCCCAGCGTGGCTTGCCCTCGCCTTCCGCATGCAGGACGAACGCCATCCCGAGGATCGAGCCGAGCGTCGGCGGCGCGGCCGTCAGGCGCTCGATCGCCTCCTTCGGGTCGACGTTCAGGCGATCGGCGCGCGCGCGCGGGCGCTCGAAGATCCACCGCGCGAGCGACCGGCGGTTCTCCTCCTTCCGGAGGTCGCCGAACCGCTCGCGCCGGCGCCATGCGCCGAGGACGAACCGGGTTTCGCGGGGCATCGCGAGCTCGGGATGGCCGTCGAGCATCGTCCGTAGAAGGGTCGTTCCCGAGCGCGGACAAGCCCCGACGAAGACCGGCCGCGCCGGGTCGCCGGCGAAGGCTGAGGGCGCTGCGCTCATGGCTGCGACTCTAGCGACGGCAGCTTCGCGGCTCAGGGATACCGAGGAGGTCGTATCGGCGTGCTCCGGCGTGCCACCCTCGCAACGTCGTCCTGGCCCCCTTGCAGGGTGAGACCTGAAGGGATGAGAGCGGTCGGCTCCGGCCGGAAACGGCGTGGGCGGCAAGATACGGCCCGTACCCCCGGGCGCCCCGCTTGCCCGAGCTCCTGCAAAGATCGGAAACTCCGCGCAGCCGGGTTTACTCTGGTGCGCCCGCCTGGATTTTCCACCGTCTTCGCCTGTCTTTTCGGCCGGGGTCGCTGTCGAAACGCCCTCAAACGCGGCCTCGAGGCACGTTGCAAGCGTTGTGTAACGTCGCCGTGCGCCCCGATTAGGCGCACAGCGACGGGGCACGTGATCAGCGAACGCTGAACGGGCTCGGGGGTGGAGCCGGTCGTCCCAGCGGCCATGCGAGGCGCGTCGCCGGGTGCGAGTACCGGGTCCTGGGCCCGCCTACCAAGGGAGGTTCTTGATGGCTTACGACCGGACCACGACCACCACCGATATCTGGACGTATGGCGACCAGTCGACGCTTGGCGCGGATCTTGCGGCCGGCTTCGACATCGCCGGATACAAGGTCGAGGCGATCGACGGCGGCATCGGGAAGATCGACGAGGCCACCCATGAGGCCGGCTCGAGTTACCTCGTCGTCGATACGGGGCCGTGGATCTTCGGCAAGAAGGTCATGCTGCCCGCTGGCGTGATCGAACGCGTCGACGTCGACAATGAGACGGTCTTCACGAATCGGACGAAGGACGACGTCAAGAACGCGCCGGAGTTCGACGAGGACCGCTATCGCGACCAGGCGTATCGCGACGAGCTCGGCGGCTACTACGGCAGCCAGAGGACGAGCGGCCGAACCGACACCTTCTGACCGCTCAACCACGGGTCGCCCGGCCTCGCGCTGCAGCCGGGCGACCCTCAACCTTCGGTTACGTCATCATCGCCGCGGTGAACGACCACTTCGACCATCTCGGCTCTCTGCGCGCCGTCTTGGAGGCGTTGATTGCGGTCGTCATTTGGCCGCTCGTGCTCTTCTGCGTCGACATCAACCTGCGCTAGGCTCCGCCCGCGCTCGCCCACGTGCTGTGCGCGCGCGAGGGCTGGGCGTCTTCCTCGTGGTGAACCGCGGGCGATACAGATACCTCGAGCCTGGCAGCGACATCGGGGATGGTCAGGAGCATCTCGGGCGTCGCAACGGTCGTCATCGCGACCGGCTGTAGCGGGATCAGCGCGGGGAACGCGGCCCGCGTGTTCGCACCCGTGCTCACCCCCATCGGCGGCACGGAACCCCTGCAAAGAGGCGGAAACCCCGCACGTGCAGGTTTCCTTCTGGTGGGCCCGCCTGGACTCGAACACGCCTGCTAAACCAGCGATTCAGCCGCTCGGGGTCTGCACCGGGGTCTGCACCATGCGGGCGTTGTGCGCGCTTAGAGCACCCCGGCGTAGTCGAGCTCGCCGTCGACGAGCACATGCGTATAGGTGTCGGCCTTGACCGAGAGCTTGCGCTGACCGACGAGCCGGCCGATCTCCGCCCACGTCTTCCCCTGCCGGTGCAGGAGCGAGATGCGGCGGTGGCGCAGATCATGCGGCGAGAACACCGGCACGCTGGCTGCCTTGCAGGCCCTGCCAATCGCCGTCCGCAGCCGATCGGCGCCCACACCGGCGAGCAGGCGTGCTTCCGGGTTCCGGTCTTCGCGTGGTGGCAGCGTCGCCTCGATCGCGTCGGCGAGCACGTCGGGGAGGTCGACCCACAGCGCGGCACGCGTCTTCGTCGTCGCCGCGCGTAGGCGGATGCGCCGCCGTGGCTCGTCGTAGTCGCCCACGACCACCGTGTCAACCGAGCCGACGCGGGCACCCGACCAGTCGAGCCACAGAAGCGCGAGCCGGTAGGAGCTCGGCAGCAGCCGGCAGACGGCGGCAACGTGCTCCGATGTCGGCGGCTCGAGGTCGACCGGAGCCTCGTGCGGGTAACGCACTCGCTTGGAGCGGGCCGGGTTCTCGTCGAGGCCCTGCTCGTCGAGCACGGCTGCCAGGTATTTCACGGACTTCTTGATCGTCTCGCGCTTCTTGCCGGCCGCGGCGAGCGTCGAGACAACCTCGTTCACGTCGTCGACGGTGAGTTCGTCGACGCGCTTGGAGCCAAGGAGCGGGAGCACGCGCGCGAGCGCGACCCGGTGAAGGACACGGGTTCCTTCGCTGACATCGACGCGGCTCCCACGCCAGCGTTCGGCAGCCTCGGCGAGCGTCGGCGCCGCCCGATCCTTCGCGAGCACGCCCAGGTCCGGCACGCGGAGCGCGGCGAGCTCGCCGGCGATCCAGTCGCGACGGATTTTCGCCTCGCGCATCGTCGAGAACGCGCCGCCGTAGCGCGGCATGCTCTCGCGCCCACCCACGCGGAACATGACGCGGTAGCTCACGCCGCCGTTCTTGCGCGGCCTGGGGGCGATCCAGATACTTGCCATCAGGATTCCGCCTTCTCGCGCTCTGCCTTTTCGCGCTCGGCCGCCTCGCGGCGCTCGCGCTCGACGTCGACGGCGGCCTCGATCGTCTGGTAGGCATCAACCTTTCCCGCTTTGTCGTCGTTGCGCATGGCATCAACGAGGGCGACTGCGGCGGCGACCATCCTTGCCATTGCGCGGTCTTGAGATAGCTCCTCCGGGAGGTCGCCTTCCGCGAACATGAACGCGTGCCCGTAGCGGAGCCAAGCCCGCATATCTCGTCCGTCGAGGTCGTAGAAGTTGCGGGTGACGGCAACGAGCTCGTCACCTGGCGGCGTGAACATCTGCGCCGGCACCGCGTCGAGGACTGAGGCGAACGCAAACGCTTCGTCGAGCGAAATCCCCCGCTCGCCCTTCTCGATTCGCAACACGGCCACGTTGTCGATCGTCGGGTGGCCCGCCTCCCGCATTAGCGCCCCGAGATCGCCTTGCGTGAGGTTGCGAGCTGTCCGCGTCTCGCGTAGCCGCTGCCGGAACACGTCGCTGACCCGCCTCTGCTCTTCCATCACTCTCTTAGTTAAGGATTACGCAATACGAAGAGCATAACAGTCAAGCACGATGGTAGGTTTCCGAATATGCAGTTCCAACCCGCTGAACCTGAGGCAAGGGACGACCGGCGGCTCCTCACGATCGAGGAGATCGCTGAATATTGCGGCGTTCCGGCTGCGACCGTCCGCACCTGGCGAGCGAACCGCACCGGGCCGCGAGGGATTCGCGTCGGTCGTCACGTCCGCCACCGGCCGAGCGACGTCGAGCTCTGGCTCGAACTGCGCTCCGACCCGCCGCCGCGGTGGTGAAACGGAACGGGGCCGACGAAACGCCGGCCCGCCGAAACGGGGTGACCCGCAAACCAGCATACGAAAACGGATTGACCCCGTCGGCACCCCGTCGTGAAACGGGTGAAAACGCGACTGACCCCGTCGTCCGTCGTTCCCCGTTAGGGGACGACGGGGTCAGCCGACGGGGTCAAACGGTGGCAGAAAGACTCGCCAACCCCGGCGCCGTGCTCAGCCGCACCGACCTGCGCGAGCTCGGCTACGAGCGCCGCGCGATCGACGCGATCTTCCGCGCCTGCCCGGTGGAGCTAGTGCCAGGCTACAGCCGGCCGCTCACCGCGTCGCCGACTTCCAAGCGTTTCGCGAGACGCAAGACATCGCGCTGCTCCGCATTCTGATCGGCTGCGGCGAAAAGGCCATCGAGGCCTTGCCGAAGCCGACGAACCGGCCGATATCGCCAAGCCCTCCTAGGCGACGAGGAGCCGGTCCGTTATGACAGGGCGGCGCTGCGCCTCCACGCCCGCCTCTGCCAGGACGCGAACCTCAGCCTGCGAGATGCGGTGACGGGACTCGCTCCGCTCGCCGCACTTACCCGATTCGTCCATATGTTTCTGGGTCGTTTCTGGGCATTGCGCGTGGTGCTCTGCCGCCGAGCGGCGATGGCCTCGCCACCGTTGGGGAAGAAGATGCGCTTCCGAGAGTCACGCGACGCGGCTCGATAAGGGGCGGCATGTTCTTGGCGATGTGTCAGCCAGACGGAGCCCCACGGAGGTAAGGCGCCGGGGGCGAGCACGCTCTTAAGCCTTGATCCGGCCTTCGGGGCGGGAGAGAGGAGTGAATAGATCACGCTACGCCGGCAAGCTACGGGGCTTAAATACTGGGCTGAACCGGTGTTTTGTCGCATAGAACCGCTGCTCTGTCCACTGAGCTCGGGGGGGCTCGCGGAGATCGTAGCCGCGTCGTTCGCGGTTACCTGCAGAGGGTCGACGCGAGCCGTCAGCGTGCGGTCAGGCAACCTCGCGGAGGTCTTTCATCTCCGCGAGTGTGCCCAGCTTCCGCAAGGAGCCTTTCTCGATCTGCCGGATGCGCTCCCGCGTCACGCCGAAGACTTCGCCGACTTCCTCCAGGGTTGCTGGCGCCTGTCCGTCGAGTCCGTAGCGGAGCTCGAGCACGCGTCGCTCGCGGAAGCTCAGGCTCGCGAGGGACTGAGTGAGCACGCGTGAGCGGAAATTGCCATCTGCGACGTCCTCCGGCAGCGGGGCAGCGTCGGCGAGAAAGTGGCCGAATTCGGACTCCTCCTCGTCGCCGACCGGCTGCTCGAGCGACACGGGCGTCTGCGCGCTGCGCATGATCTGCTCGACCTCCTCGACGGGCAGGTCGAGGTCGGACGCGATCTCGAACGGGAGCGGCTCGCGGCCCAGCTCCCCGCGCAGCCACCGCTCCGAGCGCACGATCCTATTCAGCTTCTCTACGACGTGGACGGGGATGCGGATCGTGCGCGCCTTATCGGCGAGCGCCCGCGCGACCCCCTGGCGGATCCACCACGTCGCGTACGTCGAAAACTTGAAACCCCTGCGATGGTCAAACTTCTCGGCCGCGCGGCCGAGCCCGATCGACCCCTCCTGGATGAGATCGAGAAACGGCAGCCCCTGATTGCGGTACCGCTTGGCGATCGAGACGACCAGGCGGAGGTTCGCCTCGATCATTTCCTGCTTCGCGGCATAGTCGCCGCGCTCGATCCGCCTTGCGAGCTCGACCTCCTGCGCTGCGGTCAGCAGGTCAACCTTGCCGATGTCGCTCAGGAACGCCTGCAAACCATCGGCCATCGGTTCAGAAACGCGTGCCGTCAAAGAACTTCGCCTCCACTCGCCAAGTAGAGGAAGGCGCCGGCGCGCCATGGAATCCTCGCCTCGTAGGCGCATTGTACCCGGTTCCCGCGTATCGCCGGGCTGCGCTGTCGGGACTTCGCCGATCGAGCGAGGTTCGATCGCAGAAGTAACTTGTGCCGTTCTCGCGCGGCCAAACGGCGCGTCTGGCCGCAACGAGTTGTGGGCCTCGCCCACCGCGGCCGCGCTACGGCGTTCCTCTTGTCGAGCGCGTCGATCCGCTCGTTCACCTCGCGGATCAGCGCCTCGTTTCGTGCCTGACGTTCGAGCCGCTGTCCATCCCGCCTTCTCGGGGCCGCCCTCGTGGGCGGACGATAACGTGCCGGTGTGGCCGTTTCCACGCGAACGCGCTGGGTACCGCCGAAGAGCCGACCGCGACCGAGCTGAGCGTCGGCGGGCGGCAAACACCGCGCGCAAGGTGGGACAGGACACGCAGAAGGCCGGCCTCTGCCGACCTTCTAGCTTGCATTTGACCGCTCAGCGTTCCAATGCGCTTGCCTTACATCATCCCGCCCATATCGCCCATGCCGCCCATGCCGCCGGCCATGCCGGCCCCGGCCTTCTCTGGTGGCTCGGCGACGATCGCCTCGGTCATCAGGATGCTCTTCGCGATCGAGGCCGCGTTCTGCAGCGCCGAGCGCGTGACCATCGTCGGGTCGATGATGCCCGCCTTGACGAGGTCTTCGACTTCGTTCGTGTAGGCATTCAGGCCCTGGCCCTTAGCGGCCATGCGGACCTTGTTCACCACGACCGACGCCTCAAGACCCGCGTTGTCGGCGAGCTGGCGGAGCGGCTCCTCGAGCGCGCGGACGATGATCTGCGCCCCCGTCCGCTCGTCCGGATCGCCGAAGCCGTCCAGCTTGATCGCCGCGATAGCGCTGAGGAGCGCGACGCCGCCGCCGGGCACGATCCCCTCCTCGAGCGCGGCCCGGGTCGCCTGCAGTGCGTCCTCGACGCGGTGCTTCTTCTCCTTCATCTCCGTCTCGGTCGCAGCGCCGACCTTGACGACCGCAACGCCACCGGCCAGTTTCGCGAGCCGCTCTTGGAGCTTCTCGCGGTCGAAGTCGGAGTCGGTGTTCTCGATCTCGGACTTCAGCTGCTTGATCCGGGCCTTGATCGCCTCGGAGTCACCGGCACCGTCGATGATCGTCGTCGTGTCCTTGTCGACAACGATCCGGCGGGCGTGGCCGAGCTGCGAGAGCTTCGTGTTCTCGAGCTTGAGGCCCATCTCCTCGGTGATCACCTCGGCGCCCGTCAGGATCGCGATGTCCTCGAGCATACGCTTACGACGGTCGCCGAAGCCCGGCGCCTTGACGGCGACGGCCGTGAACGTGCCGCGCAGCTTGTTGACGACGATCGTCGCGAGCGACTCGCCCTCGACGTCCTCCGCCACGATCAGCAACGGCTTGCCCGCCTGGATCACCTGCTCGAGCACCGGCAGGATGTCCTTTATGGCGCCGATCTTCTGGTTGGCGACCAGGATGAACGGGTCCTCCAGGACGGCCTCCATGCGCTCGGCGTCCGTGATCATGTACGGCGATAGGTAGCCCTTGTCGAACTGCATGCCCTCGGTGAACTCGAGCTCGAGGCCAAACGTCTGGCCCTCTTCGACGTTCACGACCCCGTCCTTGCCAACTTTCTCGATCGCATTCGCGATTACATCGCCGATCTCCCGCTCACGCGCCGAGATCGTGGCCACCCGGGCGATGTCCTCTTTGCCCGAGATCTCCTTCGACTGCGATTTCAGGTTCTCCACGACCTGCTCGACGGCCTGCTCGATGCCGCGCTTGAGCGCCATTGGGTTCGCGCCCGCGGCCACATTCTTCAGGCCCTCACGCACAATCGCCTGGGCGAGCAACGTCGCCGTCGTGGTGCCGTCGCCGGCGACGTCGTTCGTCGCCGTCGCGACCTCGCGCACGAGCTGCGCACCCTGGTTCTCGAAGACGTCCTCGACCTCGATCTCACGCGCGATCGTGACGCCGTCGTTCGTGATCGTTGGCGCGCCGAACCTCTTGTCCAGCACCACGTACCGACCCTTCGGGCCAAGCGTCACCCTGACCGCATCCGCGAGGACGTTCACGCCGCGCTCGAGCGCGCGGCGGGCATCCTCGTTGAACTTCAGCTCCTTGTGAGCCATCTCATTCCTCCTGATTGATACGAGCTACGCCGTGGCACCGGCGAGCTTGCGTTTGCGCTTGCCACCTGTGTTTACGACCTTCGCGAGCACATCCGACTCGCGCAAGATCAGAACCTCGTCGGTGCCGAGCTTGAACTCAGTGCCGCCGTACTTGGAGAAGACCACCTCGTCGCCCTCGGCGACGTCCATCTGGATGTATTCGCCCGTCTCCTGGTTGCGGGTGCCGGGGCCGACCGCGAGCACTTTGCCTCGCTGCGGCTTCTCCTTCGCCGTATCGGGCAGCACGATCCCGCTCACCGTCAACTCCTCCTCATCGAGAACCTCGACGATCAAGCGGTCACCAAGCGGCTGCAGATTCATGAAAAGACCTCCCTGGAAGAATTCTCTCTTGGCCCGGCCGTCTGCGAAGCGCTATGCGAGCGCGGCAACGCCAATCGTGGCCACCACGCCGCTGGCCTCGCAGGCGATCACCGGCGCACGGTGGCATACATGTGATTGCCTCCATCTCTCTCGACTTGCCGGCGGCGAACTCCGCGGACGCGTTCGCCCGACGCACTTAGGCCTTTTGTGTAAGTCGGAGAGGAGTGAGGGGCCTCAGCGGCTTCCGCGCTGGGTCTACGCGCGCCCTTATTGTACCCGAAATTTGTGCTGAGGATCACAATCTCGTCCGGAGCCCAAATGCTCGCGCTCGTCGGCCCTCGCCGCTGGGATCGCGATCCTGCTTCTCGTCCTCGCGCGCTGGACGCCGAGGAACGCGAGGCTGGGCCGGGCTCGTGGTTCTTGCCCTCCTCGTAGCGTCGCCGCCGACCCGTCCTTCTCCGAAGCCGCGTCTCGGCCGGCGCCTACGACGTGATCAACGCGACCGTTCAGGAGGTCCTCGGCTCCGGGAGCGGCTTCTGGCTGACGCTCGGGTCGGGCTGGCCGTGTGGGAAGTATCCGGTGCCATGCGGGCGATCATGGGCGCGTTGAACCGTGTGTACGGCGCGGAGGAAAACCGCCCCTTTGTCCGGCGAATGATCCTTTCCTTCGGTCTCGCACTCGTCACGGCGACCGCACTGGGCCCTGGCGATCGTGATGCTGCAGCTGGCCCTCGTCTTCTCGCCCGCCAGAACCGCACCCGGCACGTCGAATCGCAGAACCGCCGCCGCTCCGTCCGCGCGTCCACCATCGCGGCACCACAGGCCCGGCAGCGGGGCGACCACCGGGCCAGCAGCCCGAAGTCGATCTGCACGTCCGCCGTCATCCGCCTGGTCTCCGCCAGCACGGCCTCGACCTCCTCCGGCGACAGCAGACGTGGTCACTCATGGGCGGTGAAACGCTGGGACAAACGAGGACGGAGATGAGGGCAGGTCAGCCCGAGGAATCTCAGGGTTCTCTACGGCTCGCGTGGAGATTGCAGACGCCTACCCCGGCGCGTGTCTGCTTCCCAGGCGTCTCCGACGGCGCGGCGCAGCGGCGTTCCGCACTCCGGGCACTCGACCGTCTGCTCGTCCGGCTCGCGCATGGGCGGGCGTAAGCCGGTCGAGGGTGCTGTAACTGTCGCCCCGCATTTCGGGCATTCGTCGTTCGACATTCGGCCGTCATACTAGGAGAGATTGGCGAACTGCCCGAGACTTAACGAACCCTACTCGCCAGGGCGTTTTGCGCAGGTTTCGAGCTGTAGACTGATCTTATCTCCTCAGGTGAGCGGATATATGGGAGGCCAGGTCTTGCAAGCCTCGGCATCCCGGGAAGGACGGGTGCAAACCATGCACCCCACCATGCACGAGCACTTAGCTGCCGACCTGCAAAGGGAGCGGCTCAACAGCGCAGAGCGCTACCGGCAGGGAAGGCTTGCCGTGAAACACCGTAACGAGACGAACCTTCGCAACGGGCACGTCGATCGAAGCGTCCGCTTGTGGGGATGGGTGATGAACCAGCTGACGTGGCCACGATGGCCACGGCCCGCTGCAAGCCCACTCTAATACCAACACGCATCACATCCGATCAGTCAGCGGCTCTTCCGGAGAGCCTTGACCGGTCGGGGTGGCCTCTCGCTAAGCGGCCCTTTCGACCGCCCGCGCTCTGCTCAGCGCCTGCGACAGGAGATCATTTCCAGACACTCCGGGCATGTCATCGAGGCCGCCCGCCAGACTTTCATGGTTTCCCGCCGGGGCGAGGACACCTCCTGCCCGAGCATGACCTGGTTCTGCCCTGCTTCATGTATCGCGGTCGTGCAGTGAGGGCACTTCATCTCGCCCGTCACGCTAGCCCCCTAGTCCGCCCTCGCTCGTAGGGGGATCGGGGCGAACAATCGCTCCGCGACGCACCCGGCGAACGCCTCAAGAGGCGGCGGACCCCGCGCCGTCGTTCGGGCCCCTGGACTCGCGTGGTCCGAGGTCTGCACGAGGTCTGCACCAGGTGCCCATTCGCGGCCTTGCTGGCACACCTGACCCACGCAACCATGCGGATTCCACGCAACCAGGCGGCTGCGAATGGGCCCGCCTGGATTCGAACCAGGGACCAACGGATTATGAGAACGCCGCGGCCGTCTAGGCCGGTCTCGGCCCGTCTGGCTTGCTCCTGGAATCAGGCCGAATCGGGACGCGCCGCAGACATTTCCTCA
>Ga0126313_10000372_pt1 | contig 20967 bp, 21 predicted proteins | sample Plot105A_FD_89954 | JGI IMG/M metagenome (GOLD analysis project Ga0126313, IMG submission 89954) | Serpentine soil microbial communities from UC McLaughlin Reserve, CA, USA - Plot105A | ecosystem: Environmental > Terrestrial > Soil > Grasslands | place: USA: UC McLaughlin Reserve, Lake County...
AAGCGCCGGTGCCGGACGTCGCCGCTCGCCCGGTCGAAGACCAAGAGCCTCGACTCGTCTCGCCGGTCCGCCGGCCGCTGGGCGATCAACTCGCGCGGCAGCTCGTACTCGAGCTGAGCCGTGTCCATCCGCGAGCTACGGTACCCTCCGGCCGTGGACTACAGCGCCGTCGAGCGTGCCCAGGAGCGGCTGGAGGCAGCTGCGCAGAACAAGACCCAACCCGGCGACGTCCAGGCAGCGCTCGATCGCGCTCGGGCCCAGATCGAGGAGCTCGCGGAGCTCGCCGCCAAGCTCGAGGAGACGTTGCCGGCACGAGTCGGCGAGGCCGTCCAAGACGGGCTGCGCGCCGAAGCGATGCCCGTCGCGCGGCAGCTCGCCGAGGTGCGCGGGCTCGCGAACCAGACGATCCGCCGCCTGGAACGAATCGAGGGCGACAACGTGGCGGAGCGCCACGAGCGGGTAGACGACCTGGCTCTTCTCGTCGACCTGATCACCTCGGGCTGGAAGAGCGTCGACGAGCGCCTCTCGCGAATCGAGCGCGGCCTGCAGGATGGCGGCGGCGCGATCGTCTACCGCATCGAAGACGCCCAAGACCGCCGCACCTCCAGCGGCTAGCTGTAGCCGAGGATCACGGCTGACGTCACCGCCCACGCGGCGACGGTCGCGAGAATGGGGACATCGGTCAGCAGCACCCGTTCCGGCTCCTCGCCCAGGTCCTCTCGGTGCATTAACAGCAGGTAGCGGAAGAGCCCGAAGACGACGAAGGGGATCGTCGCCATCATCGCGGAGCCCTCGCGCGCATTGAACGTGTACAGCGAGTACGCGACGATCGTGCAGGCGACGACGACCGTGACGAGCTGGTCGACGAGGGGCAGCGAGTACCCGTCGAGCACCGGCCGCACCCCGGTCTCCGAGACGAGCTCCCCGCGTCGCTTCGCCAGCGCCAGGAAGAGCGCGAGCAGCGCGGTGCACACGATCAGCCAGGGCGAGATGTCGACGTTCACCGCCTCGGCGCCGGCGGCGGCACGGATCACGAACAGCCCCGCGATCGCGATCACGTCGATCAGTACGACGTGCTTGAGCCGAACGCTGTAGGCGACCTGCAGTGCGAGGAAGCCGGCCATGTACCCGAGCGACGGTAAGCCGAGGATGGCCATGATCGTGAGCGCGATCACCGCCAGCACCGCCGCGAAGCCGAGTGCCCCCTCCATCGGCAGGGCGCCGCTCGCGACCGGGCGGTGGCGCTTGAGCGGATGTAGCCGGTCCTGCTCCGCGTCGAGGACGTCGTTGAAGACGTAGGCCGCGCTGGACCCCGCGCAGTACGCCACGAACGTGGCCGCCGCTGCGGCCCACTTCTCGGGCTCGTCGTATTCCGCGGCGAAGAGGATCCCGGCGAAGACGAGCAGGTTCTTCGACCACTGCAGCGGCCGCGTCGCGGCCAGGAGCGCTGTCAACTGCCGGGCGAAGCAGGCAGGACGAGCTTGAAGCAGGTGCCGCGCCCGGGTTCGGTGTCGAGCACGATCCGGCCGCCGTGCGCCGTTGCGAGCTCGCGCGCGATCGCGAGGCCGAGTCCCGTGCCGCCGCCGTCGCGCGACCAGAAGGGGCGGAAGATCCGGTCGACGTCGTCCTCGGGGATGCCGGGCCCCGAGTCCTGCACCGCAACGGACACGTTTCCGTTCTCCTGCGCGAGGGCGAGATCGACGCGGCCGCCGTCCGGCGTCCAGCGGAAGGCGTTCGAGAGCAGGTTGGAGATGATCTGGAGCACGCGATCGCCGTCCGCGATGATCACCGGCCGCGCGCTGATCTCGTGTTGATAGTCGATCCCACGCGCCCGCGCCTCCTCGGTGAACGTCCTGTATGCGCGCTCGAGCAGCCGGGCCATGTCGACCTCTTCATGCCGGAGCGTGAAGCGACGGGTGTCGAGCTTGGCCAGGTCGAGGACGTCGCCGACCAGGCGCTCGAGACGCGCCGCCTCCGCCGCGATCACCGAGAGCGACTCCGCACGGGAAGCCTCGTCGCCGGCGACGCCCTCGCGAAGCGCCTCGACGTGACCGCGGATCGCGGTCAGCGGCGTACGCAGCTCATGTGAGACCGTCATCAGGAAGTTGCGTTCGAGCTCTTCGGCCTCCTGGAGGCGCGTCGCCATCTCCTCGAAGCTCTCGGCCAGGTGGCCGATCTCGTCACGGCTCGTCACGCGAGGAACGTCGACGTCGTACCGGCCTTCCGCGATGCGGTCGGCCGCGACCGCGAGCGCCTCGACCGGCTTCGTGATCCTGCGGCTCAGATACCAGGCCAGTGCGCCGGCAACCACGATGCCAAGGAGCCCCGCGAGCGCGAGGCGCTCGATCAGGGTCGTCCACCGGTCGCGCAGCTCCGCCTTCGGCTTGGCGACGATCAGCGTGCCGAAGTACGGCTCGCGCTTGCTGAACCTGAGCGGCGACGAGATCGCGAGGTACTCCCGCCTTGCGCCCGGCGGCGTGAACTCGAAGGTGCGAACCCGGCCGTCGCGCCAGGCGACGACGTTCTGGTCGAGCGTCCGCAGCCCCGAGCGCTCAGAGCCGTAGAAGATCTTCTGGCCGGCGTAGTAGATCTGGCTTCCACTCGCCTGCTCGAACTGGCGCGTGGCCCGGGAAAGGCGCTGAAGCGTCGAGTTCGGCTGCCCGATCGCCCGCTCGGCCTGCTCGGCGTAGAGGCCGGTGAGCCCGCGCGCCTCACGCCGCATCTCCGCGATCAGCCGGTCCTCGGTGTAGTCCTGGAAGAGGCCGATCGAGATGATCGTCGAAACGAGCCCGGCGAGGATCGCGCCGGCGAGGAAGAGGGCCGGCAACCGGAAACGCAGCGACCGGAACATGTCGAGCCGTCTTCCCTAGGCGCTGACCGTGTCCTTCGAGGCGTCCTTGGCCGGTGCGGCCTTGTAGCCGACCCCCCACACGGTCACGATCGGGGAGGCGTCCCCGAGCTTCCGCCTGAGCTGGCGGATGTGGACGTCGACGGTGCGCGTGTCGCCCGCGAACGTATAGCCCCAGACGCGCTCGAGCAGCTGATCCCGGGTGAGCACGAGCCCGTTGTGGTCGAGCAGCTCCCAGAGGAGGTCGAACTCCTTGGGCGCCAGCTGGACGTCCTCACCGTCGACCTTGACTTCGCGACGACCGGCGTCCACGAGCAGGACGCCGTGCCGAATCTGCGTCGTCTTGGCCTCGCGGCGCTCCGGCGTCGCGCGACGCAGGATCGACTTGACGCGCGCCACGAGCTCCCGTGGGTTGAACGGCTTCGTCAGGTAGTCGTCCGCGCCGACCTCGAGACCGACGATCTTGTCGACGTCCTCGTCACGCGCCGTGAGCATCAGGATCGGCACGTCCGAGCGCTGCCGGACGCGGCGGCAGACCTCGATCCCATCGATGTCGGGGAGCATCAGGTCGAGGACGATCAACGACGGCGAGGCGGCCTCGGCCTTGGCGAGCGCGTCGCGGCCGTTCGGCGCGACCTGCACCTCATACCCCGCATTGCGCAGGTACATCGCCACGAACGAGGCGATGGACTGCTCGTCCTCCACGACGAGAACCGTCTGCGCGTCGCCCGTGGCCATCGCGCTTGTCAGGATGCCAGACCGCCTACGGGCTGGCGGGTGCGGCGAGCTCGAACCGCATCCGCTCGTTGGGAAGGGAGGCGTAGTCCTCGCCGTTCAGCGAGTACGCGCCGTCGAAGAAAAGCCCCGCGGCCGGGTCGCCCCAGCCGTCCACCCAGCCGTCCCCGCGCCCCACGGCCGAGAAGTTGATGCCCTTGCCGGTGACCTTAACGGTGACGCGTCCGTCGTCGGCGACGCGGAAGCGGATTCCCTTGCCGCCGTACACGGTCGTCTTCTCCGTCGGATACCGCTCGGAGTCGGCGCCGCGGACGATGACCGTTGCGTCGGCGCCGGGATCCGTCACGGTCACCGTGCCCTTCGCAAGCCGGCCGATGATGCTCCCCTTCATCTTCAGGACGATGCTCGCTCGACCGTCGCGCACCGACAGCGTGCCGTCCTGCATCGGCGGGCGGTTCGGGACCGCGGCAACGGCCGCCGCTGCGAGCGAGCCGGCAGAGAGGGCGACAGCGAGCAGAGCCTTGGCAAGGCGCACGGGTTGAGTATCCCCGCCTGCGGTGTTGCTTCGTTGAGTGATTTGTAAGGAAAGGGTTCGGTCGTGGCGGCGGACTCGCCGCAGGACCCGCAGCAGCAGCCTCGTCAGACTGCCCCGCACTCGTGGAGGAACTGACTGTTTTCGGGACGATCGTGCTCGTCGTCTCGGGCGGGCTCCTGCTCGCCCTCGTCGCGACGAAGCTGAACGAGCGTTTCCCCGTTCCCGAGCCTGCCGTCTTCCTCCTGCTCGCCGCCGTCGCCTCGGACCTCTTCCCCGAGCTCGGCGATCGCCTCGCGATCCGGGATGTCGAGCGGATCGGCGTCGTCGCGCTGATCGTGATCCTCTTCAACGGCGGCACCCTCGTCGGGTGGCGGCGCTTTCGCGTCGCCGCGGTGCCGATCTTCACGTTGGGCGTTCTCGGCACCTTCGCGACGGCGGGTGTGATCGCCGTGGCTGCCCACTACCTCTTCGACTTCTCGTGGACGATCGCCGGCGTGCTTGGAGCCGCCCTCGCGCCCACAGACCCGGCGGTGATGTTTTCGGTGCTCGGGAACAAGGAGATCGGGGGACGGGTCGGCACGATCCTCGAGGGCGAGTCGGGCGTCAACGACCCGGTCGGGATCGCGCTGATGATCGGGATGATCGAGCTCGCGACCCATGCCGACGCCTCGTTCTGGGTGGTCGTGGAGGAGTTCTCGGTCGAGATGTCGGTCGGCCTTGCCGTCGGGCTCCTTGGAGGCGCCGTCCTCCGGTGGCTACTCGGCTTTTCTCTGCCGAACCCCGGGCTCTACCCACTTCGCACGCTGGCGGCGGCAGGCGTCATCTACGGAGCTGCGGCGGCCCTCGGCGGCTCCGGCTTCCTCGCGGTCTTCATCGCAGGCATCGCCGTCGGCGACGCGGCCATTCCACGCCGCGAGCAGATCGAACGGTTTCACACCTCGCTCGCGAGCCTCGCGGAGGTCGTCGTCTTCGCTGCTCTCGGGCTAACCATCGACCTGACGGAGCTCTTGACGAGCCGCCACCTGCTCGAAGGGCTCGTGCTGGCCGTGATCCTCGCCGTCGTCGCCCGCCCGCTCGCCGTCGGCCCGCTCCTTCTTCCCGCGCGGATGCGCCGGAACGAGCGGCTCTTCGTGATCTGGGGTGGGCTGCGCGGTGCGGTCCCGATCCTGCTCGCGGCGTTCGCGCTGCTGGCGGCGGTCGAGGACGCCCGGCGCGTCTACGACATCGTCTTCGTGGTCGTTGCGTTCTCCGTGATCGTTCAGGGCTCGAGCATCCCCCGGGTCGCCCGGAGCCTCGGGATCCCGATGCGTCAGGTGTAGCGGAAGAAGCCCTCGCCGGTCTTGCGACCCAGCTTGCCCTCGCGCGCCATCTCCATGAGACGCTCGGGAGGCGCCATCCGCTCTTCGCCGAGAGCGCCGTGGAGCGCCTCGGACGCATGGATGTGGATGTCGATGCCGACGAGGTCGACGAGCGCGCATGGCCCCATAGGCCAGCCGGCGCCGTTCGTCATCGCCTTGTCGAGGTCCTCGGGGGTCACATCGGCTTCGTCCAGGACGCGCACGCAGTCGTTCAGGAGCGGGATCAGGATCCGGTTGACGATGAACCCCGGCGTGTCGTGGCAGCGCACCGGCTGCTTACCGGCGCGCTCCGCCCAGTCGTAGGCCGCGTCGACGGCTTCGTCGGCGCTGTGCTCGGTGCGAACGATCTCGACCAGCGGGAGCACCGGCGCGGGGTTGAAGAAGTGCATGCCGATCACGCGCTCCGGCCGGTCGACGGCCTCCGCGATCTTCGTCACCGAGAGCGCAGAGGTGTTCGTGGCGAGGATCGCGTCCGGCCGGCAGATCCGGTCGAGCTCGGCGAAGAGCTCCCGCTTCGGCTCGAGCTCCTCCACGATCGCCTCGATGACGAGGTCGCAGTCGGCGAAGTCGTCGAGCGACGTCGTCAGCATCAGTCGGTCGAGCGCCGCGTCCTTGTCAGCCTCCGACATCCGCTCCTTCTCGACAGCGCGGCCCAGGTAGCGGTCGATCGTGGCTCGGGCGCGCTCGTTCAGCTCGTCCGAGACCTCGCGGCCGGCGGTCTCGTGGCCCGACTGCACGCTGACCTGCGCGATTCCCGCGCCCATCGTCCCCAAACCGACCACGCCGACCTTGCGAATCTCCACGGGCGGCGATCCTACTGGTGGAAGAAAGCGCGGCCGCCGCCCGTCTGGAATCGAATGGGACGGAGACGGATCATCTTGGCATTGGCCGTTGCGGCGCTCGTCGCGGTTGCGATCGTAGGTGCGGCGCTACAGCTCGTCCGCGGCGAGCGGCCGGTGCTGCTGGCGACCTAGGCGGCCAATCGCTCGCGCCGAGACACGACGGCAAGAGCGACCAAGAGGACCAGGATGGCGGCGCCGGCGACGACATTGGTGACGCCGGCGATCACGCCGGCAAGGTCGCTCGTGTCGGCCCAGATCAGCCCGATGATCAGTCCAACGACGAACACGACGACCATCGCAGCCAGCCAGTGGAGAATCCGTCGCTTGGTGATGCTGCCGAGCTTACTCCTCGTCGCACGCCGCGCCTAGCAGGCGTTTAGATGCGCTCGACGACGCCGGCGATCGCCTGTCCGAAGCCGATGCACATGCACGCGATGCCGTAGCGCTCGTTGCGGCGCTCGAGCTCGCCGAGCAGCGTCGCCGTCACACGCGCCCCGGTCGCGCCGAGCGGGTGGCCGAGCGAGATGCCACCGCCGTTGGGATTGACGTCGCCATGCCGGTCTTCGAGGCCCGTGTCCTTCAGGAACTGGAGCACGACCGACGAGAAGGCCTCGTTGACCTCGATCACCCCGATGTCGTCCCACGTGAGTCCGGCGCGCGAGAGCGCCTTCGCGCAAGCCTCGGGGTTCCCGTGGAGCATCCGGTACGGGTCGACACCCGACAGCCCGAACGAGACGAAGCGCGCCCGCGGCTCGAGCCCCAGGCGGGAGGCGGCGTCCTCCGAGGCGATCAGCACCGCCGCGGCGCCGTCGCAGATCTGGCTCGAGTTCCCGGCGGTGACCTTGCCGTCCGGCAGGAACGCCGGTGCGAGCGAGGCGAGCTTCTCCGCCGACGTGTCGCGCCGCGGCGTCTCGTCGACGCCGACGAGGGCGCCGACGTGCGGGTTCGTCACCTCGACCGGAATGATCTCGCGCTCGAAGCGGCCGTCGTCGATCGCCGCGATCGCGCGCCGGTGCGACTCGAGCGAGTAGTCGTCGAGTTCCTCGCGCGAGAGCCCCCACTCCTCGGCGATCACCTCGGCGGAGATTCCCTGCGGCACGATTTGCCAGCGATCGGTGAGCAGGTCGGACAGATCGCCGCCGTTCGACCCCATCGGGACTCGCGACATCATCTCCACACCCGCGGAGACCACCACGTCGAGCTGGCCCGACCAGATCGCCGCCGCCGCGTTGAAGTTCGTCTGCATCGACGAGCCGCACTGGCGATCGACCGTCGTGCCGCAGACGGTCTCCGGCCATCCGGCAACGAGAGGCGCCATCCGCCCGATGTTCCAGCCCTGCTCGCCGATCTGCGTGACGCAGCCCATCTGGACGTCCTCGACCTCCGCGGGATCGAGATCGTTCCGCTCGACGAGGCCGTTCAGCACCTGCGCCGCAAGCTCGTCGCCGCGGGTCTTGGAGAGCGCGCCGTCGCGCTTCCCGATCGGACTGCGAACGGCGTCGACGATCAGCGCGTCAGGCATCGACAACAGAGTAGAGCCGCCACGACCCCACGCCCTTGAGCTCGTGCTCGCCTCGGTCCTCGAACTCGAGCCCGGAGCCTGCGACGAGATCCTTGACCGTGCTCGAAACGAGCACCTCACCCGGCCCGGCGAGGGCAGCGACCCGCGCACCCGTGTGAACGGCGATCCCTCCGACCTTTCCGTCCGCAAGCTCGACCTCGCCCGTATGGAGGCCCGCGCGCACCTCGAGGTCGAGCTCAATCACCGCACGCTGGATCGCGTGACCACACCGCACCGCGCGAGCCGGGCCGTCGAACGTGGCGAGGAAGCCGTCGCCCGCAGTGTCGACCTCACGACCCTCGAAGCGCTCGAGCTCGCGGCGCACGAGCTCGTGGTGAGACGCCAGGAGCTCACCCCAGGCGCGGTCGCCGAGCTTCGTCGCGCGCTCCGACGAACCGACGATGTCGGTGAAGAGGACCGTCGCGAGCACACGGTCCGGCTCGCGCGACCGTCGCGTGCCGGTGAGGAACTCCTCGACCTCGTCGAGGATCTGGTCGGCATCCACGAGAGGCACATGCACGTCCCCCTCGAGCTCCACGAAACGAGCGCCTGGAATGTGCTCGGCGATGTACCGCCCCTCCTCCGGGCGCGAGTCCAGATCGCCCTCGCGATGGAGCACGAGCGTCGGCACCGAGATCGAGGACAGGACATGCCGAATGTCGATCTGGGAGTTCATGAGGATCAAGTCGCGCGCGGCGCCCGGGCTTGCGGATGCACGCGTGCGCATTCGCCACCAGCGCCGCAGCGCCGGATCTGCGTTCGGGATCATCTTGTCGATGTCGGAGTCCGCTCCCCAGGAGCGCTCGATCTCCACGGCGTACGCCTGCCGCTCTGCCCAGGAAACACACCAGGGGTAGTCGTCGTCTGGATTGCGCCGCTTGGCATACGTCCCGTACAGCGCGAGCGCCGACGTCCGGTCGGGATGCGTCGCCGCGAAGAGGCAGCACATCGGGCCGCCTTCGGAGTAGCCGAAGAGCGCCGCCTGCTGACTGCCGACGGCATCCATCACCGCCCGGACGTCGTCCATCCGCGTCTCGAGATCCGGTAGGTCTCCCGGACGGTCCGAGAGCCCGGTTCCACGCTTGTCGAAGAGAATCAGGCGCGAGAACGAGGCGAGCCGGTCGAGGAAGTACGCCATTCGTCGCTCTTGCCAGTCCAGTTCGAGGTGCGAGACGAACCCGTGCACCAGCACGAGGTCGATCGGCCCCTCGCCGACGACCTGGTAGGCGATGTTGACGTCGCCGCTTTTCGCGTAGCGCGTCTCAGGAACCGCTGACGGCATAGAGCCTCCACTCGCCCGGCACGCCCTTGAGCTGGTGAGTGCCGCGATCCGCGAACTCGATCCCTGAGCCGGCGACGAGGTCTCTGACGGTGCTCGAGACCAGTAGCTCGCCTGGCTCGGCGACCGCGGCAATCCGGGCGCCGGTCGGCACCGCGATCCCCCCGAGCTTGCCGTCGAGGCGCTCGCACTCGCCTGTGTGCAGCCCGGCCCGGATCTCGAGGCCGAGCGAGCGCACGGACTCGCGGATCGCGCGCGCACACTCGATCGCCCGTCCCGGCCCGTCGAACGCCGCGAAGAAGCCGTCGCCGGTCGTGTCGAGCTCCTCGCCGCGGAAGCGCGCGAGCTCGCCGCGGACGAGCAGGTGGTGACGGGCGAGCAGCTCGCGCCACGCGCCGTCCCCCAGCTCGACGGCACGGGCGGTCGAGCCGACGATGTCGGTGAAGAGGATGGTGGCGAGGACGCGATCCGGCTCCGGCGGCGCAGTCAGGCCCTCGATGAACTGCTGCGTCTCCCGGAGGAGGACCGCGTTTCGCTCCGGATCGGCCCAGCTGAACCAGTCGCCCAGGCCGTCGAGCTCGACGCGCCGTGCACCCTTGATCCGGTCGGCGACGTAGGCTGCCTCCTCGCGCATCTCCGACCGGTGGACGAGAAGCGTCGGCGCGCGCACCGCAGGCAGCACGTCGCGCACGTCGCCCTCCATCGACATGCGATGGAAGGCAACCGCTTCCGCTGGGCTCGCGCTTCGCCGCATGTACCAGACGAACCATTCGCGCCACTCGTCGTTCGCCGCGCCCGTGGGGCTCAGACGGTGCGCGCGCTCCATCAGGTAGTCCCGGTCGCCCCAGCGGTCGTGGATCTCACGCAGCTCGCGCCGCCACTCCTCCTCGCTCGACGCCCACGGGTAGTCGGGCGCCCACCTGCCGCGCGCGGTCGGGTCATAGAGCACGAGCGCCCGCGTTCGCTCGGGGTACGTCGCTGCGAAGAGGAGCGCGATCCGAGTGCCTTCCTGAGCCGCCCAGAGCACAGCGCGTTCGGAATCCACTGCGTCCATGACGGCCCGGATGTCGTCCATCCGCGTCTCGAGCGTGGGCACCTGCCGGACGGGATCCGACAGGCCGCTGCCTCGCTTGTCGAAGAGCAGGACACGGCCGGATCGGGCCAGCCCCTCGACGTGGTCGACGAACAACGGCATCTCCCAGCCGGCGAGGAGGTCCGCGAGCGTTCCTCGGACGAAGACGAGGTCGATCGGCCCCTCGCCCACGACCTGGTAGGCGATGGCGACGTCGCCGCTGCGCGCGTAGTGGACGTCGGGAATCTGCACCAACCTCCAGTTTCCTAGACTGCGTTCGTGGCGACAACAGCGACCGAGCGGCGGCTCCTGATCGGCGGCGAGTGGGTCGAGACGGGCGACTGGCAGGAGGTTCGGTCGCCGTACTCGGGCGACGTCGTCGGCCGCGTTGCCAAAGCGGGCGCGGCGGAGACACGCCGTGCGATCGACGCCGCCGAGGAGGCGATGCGCGAGCCGCTGCCTGCGCACAAGCGCGCGGAGATCCTCGTGCGGGTGGCCGGTGCCCTCGGCAAGCGGCACGAAGAGGTCGCGCGGCTGATCTCGGACGAGGCCGGCAAGCCGATGAAGGCCGCGAAGATCGAGGCCGCGCGGGCGATGTCCACCTACACGTTCTCTGCGGTCGAGGCGCGAAAGCTTGCCGGAGAGATGGTGCCGATGGACGCCTCGCAGGCCGGGGAGGGCAAGCTCGCTTTTACGCTCCGCCGGCCGATCGGCGTCGTCGGCGCGATCAGCCCCTTCAACTTTCCGCTCAACCTGGTCGCGCACAAGATCGCGCCGGCGCTGGCCGCCGGGTGCGCCGTGGTACTCAAGCCGGCCGGGCAGACGCCTCTCTCGGGACTGCTTCTCGCCGAGCTCGAGACCGAAGCGGGGCTGCCGCCGGGCTGGCTCAACGTGCTCGTCGGGCCGGCCTCGGAGATCGGCGACGTCCTGATCGAGGACGACCGCGTGAAGGTTCTGACCTTCACTGGCTCGAGCGGCGTCGGCTGGACGCTCCGGGAGCGGGCAGCCAAGAAGAAGGTCAACCTCGAGCTCGGCAACTCGACACCGTTGATCGTCGAGGGCGACGCCGACCTGGACGCCGCTGTCGCGGCGACCGCCCAGCACGCCTTCTCGTTCGCGGGCCAGAGCTGCATCTCGATTCAGCGCGTCTACGTCGAGCGCTCGCGCTACGACGACTTCATCCAGCAGCTCGTGCCCCGCGTCGAGCAGCTCGTGGTCGGTGACCCGGCCGACGAGGAAACCGACGTAGGCCCCGTGATCGACGAGGACGCGCGAGGCCGCATCCTCGAGTGGATCGAGGAGGCGCGGCGCGGTGGCGCCGAGGTCCTCACCGGCGGCGAGCTAGACGGCGAGCTGATCCGGCCGACGGTGATTGCAAACGCCTCGCCTGAGCTGAAAGTCTCGTGCGAGGAGGTCTTCGGGCCGGTAGTCACGGTCAACCCCTACGACTCGCTCGACGACGCACTCGCGCTGGCCAACGGGACGAAGTACGGGCTGCAGGCGGGGATCTTCACGGCCGACGTCAAGACCGCGCTTCGGGCCGCCCATGAGCTCGAGTTCGGCGGCGTCACGGTCAACGAGGCGCCGACGTTCCGCGCTGACCAGATGCCGTACGGCGGCGTCAAGGAATCGGGCAACACGCGCGAAGGGCCCGCGTACTCGGTGCGCGAGTTCACCGAGGAGCGAGTCGTCGTCCTCGATCTCTTGGAGTAGTAGGAGGGCTTGGCGCAATACAGCTGTGCCGCAGGGCCGCGCTGCTCGCCCCGTGGACGGCGTCCTCAGTCGCGCCCGTATCTCACTGATACGGGCGCTCCCTGCGTCCTTGCCACGGAACGACCATCGCACCCCTGCGACGAGCGGTATCACGCCAAACCCTCCTAGTTTCGGCTCACGGAGTCCGGGAATCAGGACCGCGTGATTGCAGCAGGCATCGGATTGATCCTCGCCGGGCTCATCCTCGGATTGTTCCTCGGCGTCCCCGGATTCATCGCCTCGCTCGTCGGCCTCGCCATCCTCATCTTGGCGCTCGTCGGCGTCGGCCGGCGATCGGCCGAGGGCCCTTCCGGCTAGTTCGGTAGATTCGGCGGGCGATGGCACGCCTGTGGCCGTTCGGCCGTATTCGCGCGCGCACCGCCGAGGGCGAGGCGCCGCGACGCGCCAACCACCCTGCTGCGCTCAAGCGTGAGCGGCGCACGTTGCTGCGCGAGCGCGAGGAGCGCATCCGCGACCTCGGCGGGATCGTCTTCGAGATGTTCCGGCGCGACCGGTTCCGTGTGGAGCTCGTGACGGAGCGATGCGCCGGCCTCGTGGCTCTGGACGAACGATTGAACGAGCTCGATTCGCTGATCTCCGCCGCATCGAGCCGTGGCGGTCTCCGCTGCCAGTGCGGGGCGCCGCTCGCGTGGGGGGCGCACTTCTGCGCGAACTGCGGCAGGCCGGCAGGGCCGCACCCGGTGGTCGCGTGCGCGCGATGTGGGTCTCCTTTGCCGGCCGAGGCGAAGTTCTGCGGGAACTGCGGCAGCACTGTCGAACTCGAGCCGCAACTGCCGGCTGACACGCAGCCGGAGCCCGCGCCCAAGGAACCCGCCGAAGTCAAGTGACCGAAGGCCAGACCTCCTGTCCGCGCTGCGGCACTGCCGTCGAGCCGCACCAGGAGTACTGCCTCGAGTGCGGCCTGAGACTTCACACTCCGGGACTCGTCCCCGCTCTGGCTTCCGGCTGGCGACGGCGCGTCCACTGGTACCCGGGCGATTGGATCTGGCCGTCGCTGCTGGCGCTCGTGATCGCCGTCGTGGCGGGAGGCGCTGCCATCTGGTGGACGCGCGACGCCGAGAGCGCCGCGACCGAGACCTTCGTCGGCGACACGACCCAACTGCCCACGACGCCGACGAACTTGCCGCCCACCACGGCGGCATCGCCAACCGTCCCGACCACGACGACTCGGTCGACGAGGGCGACGACCACGCGACGCCGGTCGTCGCGCAACCGCCTGATCGAGTGGCCGAAGGGGCGGAACGCATGGACGCTCGTGCTCGTCTCGCTCCCGACGTCCGCAGGGCGGCAACAAGCCGTGGCAAGAGCCCGGCAGGCGCTCGACGCAGGGCTGACCCAGGTGGGCGTGATCGACTCGTCGCGCTATTCGAGCCTGCACCCCGGCTACTACGTCATCTTCAGCGGGATCTACCCCTCGCTGAGCGAGGCGCAGGACGCAGCGTCGAAGGCCGCGAACGCGGGCTACGGAAATGCGTATGCCCGACGGCTCACTTCGTGACCCTTCGCGGCACGAGACGCAGACGCGTTGTGTCGCTTCCTTAACCCTGAGCCGTGTCGGCCGAACGGGCAAAGCCCGTTCGGCGGCGGAACGTCACGCCGCTGCGGCCGTTTCGAGATGCTGGTGGGAGGGGCAGTAGTCGCGCTCGGGGAGTGGCGTGCGCTGGCACGGCTTGCCCTTGCGGGTCGTCGCGCGGCACCGTGGTGCGCCGCCGTCGAAGGCGCCGGCTTCGATCTGCTGCGAGATGTAAGCGACCGCGGCGCCCACACATTCCTCTACCACCCAAGCGACCTGCGCCTGCGCCGTGATCGGGAAGTAGCGGCGGATGTCCTGGAAGAGCGCGCGGTCCGGCTTGGCGAAGTAGAGAGGGTCGCGTGCGAGGCGTTCCATCGTGTCCTCACAGGCAGCGAGGACGGCCTTCCGGTACTCCGTCTGCGTTTCGGCTGGGACGTACGGGTCGACGAGATCTTTGATCGAGCGGTAAATCGCCCGTGAGTATTGATACATGCGGGTTTGAATCGCGAGCTTCTGAGCGTCCATCTCTAGGTACCAGCTCCTCGATTAAGCAGCGGCAAATGTCTGTTAAGCGGGAATTAAATGCCCGCGTCTCCCTGGTCGCGGGCTGAGCATAACGGGTCCGGGCTCCTGTCACAAAGTGGCCGCCGAAATTGCCATCACCGGCAACAGCAGGCAATGAGCAAGAATAGGCCGCCGAGTGTCCCACGACACCGACAAGCTCATCCGGCAGCTCTCGCTCGTCGCCTTCCTGATGGCAGAGCGGCGCGCAGTGACGGCTCGGGACGTCAAGGGCAATGTGGAGGGGTACTCGGAGATGTCGGACGAGGCCTTCGCCCGCCGCTTCTATTCCGACCGCGCCGAGCTGCTGGCCCTCGGTGTCCCGCTGGACTCGCAGCGCGACGAGTTCACCGGCGAGGAGCTCTACAACCTGCGCTCGGAGCGCTACTTCCTGCGCGAGTTCAGCCTCGAGGACGACGAGCTCGCAGCGCTGCAGACCGGTCTCTACCTGCTCGAGGGCACGTTCGCCTATGCCGAGCCGCTGCGCCTCGCGCTGCAGAACCTCGCGCTTGGCCGGCCGGGGTTCGAGCAGCCGCCGACGGAGACAGCCGACCGAGTCGTCAAGCGTGAAGCCGACTACTCGCCGGAGACGCCCGGCCGCCTGGCGAAGCTCGAGAGCGCGATCTCCAAGCAGCGGACCGTCAAGTTCGGCTACCACTCGATCTCACGCGACGAAGAGCGAGAGCGGACGGTCGACCCCTACGCGCTCCTGCTCGACGGCGGCCGCTGGTACGTGATCGGCCAGGACCACGACCGTGACGACATCCGCACGTTCCGCGTCTCCCGGATCCGCGGCGACATCCGGCTCGCGACGCGGCGCGAGCGCGATTTCCGGCTGCCGGAGGACTTCGACGTGGAGGCCTACCGGAACCGCGCCGAGTGGCAGATCGGCGACATCGTCGGCGAGGCGCGGATCGCGGTTGCGGGCGACACCGCGTGGTGGGTCGAGCGCGTCTACGGCCGCGCCGGCCGGCTCGAGGACGGCGTGTTCGTCACGGAGTACGCGGGTCTGGACTCGCTGGCGCGCTGGATCCTGCGACAGGACGGCCGCGCCGTGCCGCAGGCGCCGCCGGAGCTGCGCCGGATCGTGAAGAGCGCGCTCAACGCGGTGCGCGAGCGTCACGAGGGAGCCCCGCCGAAGGTGGCGCCTGAACAGCCGCGGAGCGACGAGGAGGCGCCTGAGCGGCCGGGCTCGCCCGTCGCCCCGGAGCGCTTCGGGCTGCTGCAGGCACTCCTCGCCTACCTGCTCGATGCCTGCGGCGAGGGACGCGAGGCCGTGATTCCGGCGCAGGAGCTCGTCGAGCGTTTCCGCATCCCGCCGGAGTCGCTCGAGGAGCACCTCTCGCTGCTGAACCTCGTCAACTTCGGCGGCGGCTGCTACGCCGTCTACACCGAGCTCCGCGGCGACCAGGTCCACGTCGACAAGGAGCTCTTCGGCGACACCTTCCGGGCGCCCCCGCGCCTGACGCCGCTCGAGGCCCGCGCGATCCGACTCGCGCTCGAGCTCGTCGGCCCGATGATCGCAGCGGACACGCACACGCCGCTCGAGCGCGTTCGGCGCAAGCTCGAGGAGACGTTCGGCGAGTTCGCGCTCGCGCAGACACCCGAACCGGACGTGCCTCGCGCCGAGGAGGATCTCGTCTCGACCTTCAGCGACGCCATCCGCGACCACCGGCTCGTCGAGATCGAGTACCAGAAGGAGGGTGAGAAGGAGCCCCGGCGGCGGACGATCGAGCCCTACCAGCTCGAACGGGAGCTCCCCTTCTGGTACCTCCACGCGTTCGACGTGGACAGCAACGCTTCGCGGAGCTTCCGCCTCGACCGCATCCGCACCGCGAAGAAGCTGCGCGAGCGCTTCGAGCCGCGGCCGGAGTTCGATCCTCAGCGCTTCGGCGGGACGCAGACGGTTCGGATCTGGTATTCGCCGAAGGTCGCGCGCTGGGAGACGGAGCGTGGCGCGACGCCGCTCGCCGACGGCGCGGCTGTGAAGGAGGTTCAGGCGGGCGAGGACTGGCTCGTCGGCGAGATCCTCTCCTTCCGCGGCGAGGCCGTCGTGGTCGAGCGCGACGAGCTGAGGGGACGCGTGGCGACGCGGGCGAGGGAGCTCGCGCGAGAGCTCAACGTCTCGCGCGTGGCGGCCGCGGCAGGCTGATGGGCTTCCTCGACCGGTTCCGCCGAAGCCGCGAGCCGGCGGCACCCCTGGCGAGAGAGCCCTTTACCGACGATCCGGACAAGGCGCTCTACGTCCATCTGGCCTCCGACGGCGGGATCCTGCTGATTCGCGGCGCCTCCGGCGAGCAACTATGGACCGACCGCGAGGGGCTTCGTGCCGAGCTCGAGCAGCTCAAGGAACGGCGTGGACTCCTGCTCTACTCGCGCGAGGCCGGTGACACGGAGCCACCGGCGCACGTCGAGGAGACGTTCAAGATGATCGTCGACCTGGAGCCGGCGGCGATCCAGCTCGTCGAAGAGCCGCATCCGGAGGCGCTGGTCCCTCCCGAGCAGCGACGGACGCTGACGCGCTAGACCGGCAGAGACAGCGTGAAGGTCGCGCCCTGCTGCTCGGGGTGCGACCGGACGGCGAGTGAGCCGCCGTGGGCCTCGGCGATCGAGCGGGCGATGAAGAGGCCGAGACCGGTGCCGGGCTTCGCCGTCTCTCCGTGGACGCGGCCGAACTTCTCGAAGATCACGTTCTGGTGCTGCGACGGGATTCCGGGCCCGCTGTCGTGCACCTCGATCAGGACGCGGCCGTTCATGGCGCGCGCCTCGACCTTCACCGCCTCACCCGGCCTCGAGTACTTGACCGCGTTGTCGATCAGGTTCACGAGCACCTGCCGCAGGCGGTCGCGGTCGCCGCGGATCGTCGGCAGCGGCTCTCGCACATGCGCCTCGACCGCAACCTCGTCCTGGCTCTGCCCCGCCGCAGCCGCGGTGTCACGGATCACCTGGGCCAGGTCGACCTCGTCGAACGAGTAGCTGAACGTTCCAGCCTCGATGCGCGAGGTGTCGAGCACGTCACCGATCAGCTCGGCGAGCCGTGCCGTTTCATGGGCGATGAGGCCGAGAAACGACTCGCGCTGCTCGGGCGAGAGCTCTCGCCAGCGGAGCTGTAGCGTCCTCGCCGAGCCGATGACCGATGCCATCGGGCTCCGCAGCTCGTGTGAGACCAGCGAGACGAAGTCCGCGCGGAGGGCGGAGAGCCGCCGGAGCTCCTCCGCCGTCGTTCGCTCGGCCTCGTAGGCGCGGATGTTCTGGACGGCGCTGCCCGCCAAGCGTCCGAGCACGCTCAGCAACTCGATCTCGTCCGGCGTGAAGGCCGACGGCTCGCGCCGCACCACCGACAGCGCGCCGATCGTCTCCGGGCCGCTCAGCAGCGGGACGAGGACGCGCGAGCGCAGGCCGAGCGTGTGGAACTCCTCCTCCTCCTCGAAGCGGCGCTCGACCATGTCTTCGCGGTAGAGGACGTGGCCGCTGCGGACCTCGGTCATCGCTGAGCCCGCGATGGGGACCACCGTCCCGGGTGGAAACACGGTCTCCGCCGCCTCACCGGCAGTTGCGAAAACGCGGAGGTGCGCGTCCTCGACGAGCAGGATCGCGGTCCGGTCGAAGCGGACGAGACCACGGAGCTCACGGATAAAGGCGGCGAACGCCTGCTTGATCTCGAGGGAGGAGGAGAGGGCGCGGGCGCAGCGGTTGGTGGCGTCGAGGAGGTCGGCGCGCCGGCCGAGCTCGTCGCGGAGAGCCTCGGCCTCCGACGCGCGCGCCGCCGCTTCGCGGCCCTCGCCGCGCAGGCGCTCGACGAGCGTGCCGATCACCGCGCCGAGGATCAGCTGGATCCCGACGGGAAACGTGATGTTGTCCACGTCGTAGTCGACGTCGAAGCGCAGGACGCGCCACCACTCGAGGAGCGCGAGCGCAGCGGCCGAGACAAGCGGGACGATGAGCCCACCGCGGAGCCCGTAGCGCATCGCCGCCTCCACCAGCGGGATGAAGACGAGCTGGCGGATCGTGCCCGGCTCGAATTCGAAGACGGCGATGTACGCATAGACGATCGCGAAGTCGAAGGCGAGCGCCGCAAACCCGATCGCGTGCCACGCGCGCCGGGGCGCCCGGTAGGCGAGCACGAGAAGGGCAACCGCGCCGACGGCCAGGGCGGCGGTGATCGCGAACGCCCACGCCTCGTACCCGGGCGGGTACCCCTCCTTCAAGAAGGCGACCTCGAGCACCGCGAACGGGACGGCGGCAAGCCGTACCCACGACATCCAAATCTCGGTCGTCGAGACGCTGCGGCTGTCCGCAGTCACGCCGTTACTGATTGTGCCCGGCGGCCAGGCGGGTCAACGCCCACTCCGCGTGCTCGCTGAGCAGTGGGTCATCGGAGCGGGCGTAGCGCTCGAGGATGTCTCCGTGCGCTGCTGTGCCGTTGTTGCCGGCCGCGACGATTGCGTTGCGACGCAGGTAGCGCGGGTCGTTCCGCGGCACGAACAGCCGCTCGTAGCGGACGCGTAGCTCGGCATCCTCAGCCTCGAGCCAGTCTACGAGCGAGATCGTCGGCTCGGCGTCTTCGAGCACGGGATGGGTGCTGCGGCGCTTCTCGATCCCGCGGTTCCAGGGGCAGACGTCCTGGCAGATGTCGCAGCCGTAGACGCGGTCCTCGAGCGCCTCGCGATAGGTCTCCGGGATCGAGTGCTTCGACTGCGTCCAGTACGAGAGGCAGCGGTTGGCGTCGAGCACGCCGGGCTCGTCGAGGGCATTCGTCGGGCACGCGTCGATGCAGAGCCGGCAGGAGCCGCAGTCGAGCTCGAGCGGCGGCGTCGGTTCGAGCTCGGCCGTCGTAACGAGCGTGCCGAGGACGACCCACGAGCCGTGGCGACGCGTGATCAGCATGGTGTTCTTCCCGTAGAAGCCGACGCCGGATCGGGCGGCGGCTTCACGGTCGACATGCTGATTGGCGTCGACGAGGACGCGGTACTCGGCGCCGAGGCGCCGTCCGAGATCGTCGAGTTTCTCGCGGAGTTCCGCGTAGGCGTCGCGCCACGTGTAGCGAGGCATGCGCCCCTCGCCCGGTGCGGGCTCGGGGCCCGGCGCGTAGTAGCAGAGGGCCGCGGAGACGATCGTCCGCGCTCCTGCGAGCAGCGTCTCCGGATGACACGAGATCTCGGGCTGGGCCATGGTGAAGCGCAGGTCGGCGAAAAGCCCTCGGCGGCGGCGTTCGGCGATGTGCGCCTCGGTCGTGTCGTAGGACGCGGCGGGTGTCGCGCCGACGGCGTCGATCCCGAGCTCTTCGGCCAGCCGCTCCAGCTCCTGGGCGGTCATGGCATCAGTCTGCCTACGATCCGCGGCCGTGAAGGCAATTCGCATCCACGAAGACGGCGGGCCGGAGGTGCTTCGCTACGAGGACGCACCGGACCCCGAGCCGGGCGACGGGGAGGTGTTGATCCGCCTCCGGGCGGCGTCGCTCAACCGCCTCGACCTCTGGGTCCGGCAGGGGCTGCCGTCGGTTCCGAAACCGCGCATCCTGGGCGCCGACGGGGCTGGAGTGGACGAGTCCGGCCGCCGTGTCGTGATCAACCCGGGCATCGAGCACGGCGACAAGATCACGGTCATCGGCGAGCACACGGACGGTACGCACGCCGAGCTGATCGCGGTGCCCACCTCGAACGTGTACGAGCTGCCCGATCAGATCTCGTTCGAGGCGGCCGCGGCGTTCCCGCTGGTCTTCGAAACCGTCTACCGGATGCTCGTGACGCGCGCCGGCCTCCAGGAGGGCGAGTGGGTGCTCGTCTGGGGCGCCGGCAGCGGTATCGGCTCCGCGTCTCTCGTGATCGCAAAGGCGCTCGGTGCGCACGTCGTAGCGACGTCGTCGAGCGACCAGAAGCTCGAGCGAGCGCAGGAGTTGGGCGCCGATGCCGTCGTGAACCATCAGGACGGCGACGTTGTGGCGGCGGTCCGGGACGCGACCGGCAGGCGGGGCGTGGACGTGGTCGTGGAGCACGTGGGCGAGGCGACCTGGCAAACCTCGTTGCAGGCCGTCCGGCTACAGGGCCGGATCACCGTCTGCGGCGCGACGAGCGGGCCGAATCCGAAGGCCGCGCTGCACCGCGTCTGGTGGAAGCAGCTGACGATCCTTGGGTCGACGATGGGGACGAAGGCGGACTTCGAGGCGGTCTACGGGCTCGTCACGAGCGGCAAGGCGAAGCCGATCGTGGACTCGGTGTTCCCGCTCGCCGACGCGCGCGCCGCCCATGAGCGCATGGAATCGGGCGAACAGTTCGGGAAGATCGTCCTGTCGATCCCTGAGTAGCGGCGCTCCTAGTAGTCCCCGTTGAGCGCTTCGTTCGCCCTGTCGGCAGCCGCGTCCCGCGCGGGAAAGGCTGGTCGATGACGGTCACCGCCGCTCCTCTCGATAGCGCCCGGCCTCTTCGACCAGCGCGTTGAAGAGGGCGAAGTCCTCCCCCTCCTCCGGGTGCCAAAGGACGCCGAGCGCGAAGCGCTTCTGCGGGTCTTCAAGCCCTTCGACCACCCCGTCCTCCGCCGCCCAGGCGACCTCGCGCAGGCCGTCGCCGATGCGGCCGTAGGCCTGGTGGTGGTGCGACTTGACCGGCGCGCGGTCCCCCAGCAGCGCGCCGAGGCGGCTTTCGGAGGCGACGGTCACGTCGTGCTCGGAGAACGACCCCGGCTGGTGCCTGTGCCGGTCGTGGCCGAGTTCCTCGGGGAGGTGCTGTACGAGGTCGCCGCCGCGCGCGACGTTCAGCACCTGCGACCCCCGACAAACCGCCAGCACCGGCATGTCGCGCTCGAGCGCGGCCTCCAGCATCCGGAGCTCGGCCGCGTCGCGAGCGGCGCGCGGCTCGTCCGTCTCCGGGTGTGGCTCCGCGTCGTACAGCCCC
>Ga0126313_10000374_pt1 | contig 20923 bp, 24 predicted proteins | sample Plot105A_FD_89954 | JGI IMG/M metagenome (GOLD analysis project Ga0126313, IMG submission 89954) | Serpentine soil microbial communities from UC McLaughlin Reserve, CA, USA - Plot105A | ecosystem: Environmental > Terrestrial > Soil > Grasslands | place: USA: UC McLaughlin Reserve, Lake County...
CCGAGCCCGAGCCCGAGGCGCCCCAGACCCAGCGCGCCCCGCTCGGAATCGAGAATCGGCTCGACTAGCGCCGGCGCCGGCGGCGCCTCTTCTCGATCGCCTTGCGGCCCTGCTCCGCGTAGCCACGCGCTTGCTTGAGGTATTGCTCTCGCCGCTCGGGCGGCAGCGCCTGCCAGCGCTCCCAGGCCATCAGGATGAGCGGCCAGGCCCGTCGAGCCGCCGGCCCTACCCGCGCTAGGCGACCTTTTCGCTCTCGAGCCATTCCAGGTACTGGAGGATGCGGTGGGAATCGTGGACGACCTCGTCGCCGTGCACCAGCACCGGCACCCAGCGCTGGCCTGTGAGCTCCTCGACCTCGGGCCTGTCCCGCTTGAGGAAGGGCACGCGGACCTCCTCGTACTCGATCCCCATCCGGCGCAGCCTGCGGGCCACCTTGCCACAACGGCAGACGACGTCGGTGGGGGCCTTGCAGCGGTAGAGAACGGTCACTCGAACCCAGGTTAGCCGCGAGCGGCGCCAGGGCGCGGCACGGCACCGAGGAGCTGGCCGGCGAGGCCCGCGGCGCCTTCCATCGCCCCTATCGCCGCGCCCGCGACGCGGTACTGCAGCTGCTGCGAGCGCCGGGTCCTGGCGATGCGGTCGTGTTCGCGATCGAGATGCCAGGCGACCGTTGACTCGATTGTCTCCTCGTGCGGGCGGGGCCGCCAGCCGAGCTCGCGCTTGGCCTTGGTCGACCGATACGTCCACCAGTGCCCCGCGGCCTGAACCTCGTCGGGGGAGAGCGGGCCCGTCCCCACGCCGAGCGTTCCGGCCACCAGCCTGGCCAGAGCGACCGGGACCTTGATGGGAGGCTCGACGCCCGACAGCCGCCCGAGGTCCGCGAACAGCCGGTCGAAGGTGAAGTTCCGCCCACCCAGGATGTAGCGCTCGGCCACCTTTCCGCGCTCGTCGGCAAGCAGGTGGCCCTCGGCCGCGTCGCGGACGTCCACGATGCAGATCGCGCCGTCCGTGTAGAGGGGGATGCGCCCCAGGAGAAAGCTCCGCACCAAGCGCGTCGAGGCAAGACGCAGGTCGCCCGCCCCGAAGCAGATGGCTGGGTTGACGCACACGACAGGGAGGCCCCGGGCGGCCATCCTCATCGCCTCGACCTCCGCCTCGTGAACGGAGTTGACATAGGGGATGCCGAGGCTCCCGGCGGTGAACAACTGGTCCTCGTCGGCGGTGCGGCCCGGCTCCGCGTGCCCCAGCGCCGCGGCGCTCGACGTGTAGACGACGCGCTCGACTCCCGCGCGCAGGCATTCCTCGAGCACGGTCTTCGTCCCCCCTACATTGACGGCGAAAAGCCGCTCTTCGTCAGACGGCCGCAGGGACCTGATCCCGGCCGCATGAAAGACGCGCTCGACGCCCTTGAGCAGCCGGCGCACCGCGCGACGATCCAGGACGTCGCCGGTGACCCGCTCCACGTCGAGGTGGCGGATCAGCTCGTCGTCGGACCCGTCCTCCACGGCCAGGCGCAGGTCGTCGCCGCGTTCGTGGAGCAGCCCCGCGACGTGTGAGCCGATGAACCCGGTCGCGCCGGTCAGCAGCGTCTTCGCCATCCCGTGGCTCCTACGTGATGCCGATGCGCTGCCGGTTGTGCGCCTCGAAGTGCCGCTGGCAGTCGAGGCAGCGAACCGCCTCCGGCACCGCTTCCAGGCGCCCCGCCGGGATCGGCTGTCCACAGTCGCGGCAGATCCCATAGCTGCCATCGGCCAGCGCGTGCCTGGCCTCGGCGATGCGCCGCTCCTCCTCCTCGAGGAAGATGCGCTCGGTCTCCTCGAGCTCCTCCTCGTAGAGCTCGCTGGCGACATCTGCGGGGTGCTGATCGATGTCGGCGAGCTCCGAGCCGCGCAGACCCTCCCCGGAGCGGAGCATCGCGGCACGGGTGTGCAGGAGTTCGGCCAGCCGTGCGTCGAGCCGTCGCTCGATCCTCTCTCGCTCCTCCGTGGTCAAGTTCTGCCCCCGGCGGCGAGTCTAGATGACGGTTGTGAGCGGCGACCGTTAGGGTGCCCGCGAATGCCGGAGGTCGCGGTCGTCACGGACAGCACGGCCTACCTCACGCCGGAGCTGGTGGAGCGGCATCAGCTGGAGGTGGTGCCCTTGTACATCGTGTTCGGTGGCGACCGGACCGTCCCGGAGACCGAGATCACGGACTACGCGGGGTTCTTCGAGGAACTGCGGCAAGCGGAGTCGCTGCCCACGACCTCCCAGCCGTCCGTCGGCGACTTCCTCGACGTCTACGAGCCGCTTCTGGGGGCGGGCAAGGACGTCGTGTCCATCCACATCTCCGGCGGCCTCTCGGGAACGCCGGAGGCGGCGCGGCAGGCGGCCCAGGCGCTCGAGCGGGACGGCAAGGGAGGAGAGAGGGTGCGTGTCATCGACTCGGGCACCGCGGCGGGGGGGCTCGGGTTGATGGCGCTCGGGGCGGCGACCGCGGCGGCTCAGGGCGGTGACCTGGGCGACGTCGAGCAGCGGGCCGAGGAGGCTCGCCGCGAGCTGAAGATGTGGTTCGCGATCGACACGCTCGAGTTCCTCAAGCGCGGTGGAAGAATCGGTGCGGCCAGCGCCTGGATCGGCTCGACGCTCAAGGTGAAGCCGATCCTCACGGTCGAGAGCGAGATGACTCCCGTCGAGCGCGTGCGCACGAGCGCCCGGATGTTCGAGCGGATGGTGGACTACGCGCGGCAGCGCCACGACTCCGAGGCCGACGGCTGGGCGGTCCAGCACATCAATGCCCCGGAGCAATGCGAGCTCCTGGCGGAGCGCTGCCAGGACATCTTCGAGTGTGAGCCGGTCCTCAAGAGCGAGATCGGGCCAGTCCTGTCCGCGCATACGGGGCCGGGCCTGCTGGGGATAGGTTCGATCCCCAAGCGCTTCCTGGGCTGAGGGCCCATCGCGGCTCGGTGCGGGCCAGTAGGCACCGTCCGCACCGGGCTCCAGAATCGCCGGCGTGACCGAGGCCCCGGCGAGGGCGATCCTGCGCGTCGTGCTGATCATCGTGGGCGTCGTCATCGTCCTCTACCTGCTGTACCTGCTCCGCAAGCCCATCGGCTGGGTCTGCATCGCGGTCTTCCTCGCGGTGGCGCTGTCCCCACCCGTCAACCGGCTCAACCAGCACATGCGCAGGGGGTTCGCCATCGCGATCGTCTACCTGGCGCTGCTTGCGATCCCGCTCATGCTTTCGGCGCTGATCGTCCCGCCGTTCGTGCGCGAGGCGAACAACGCCGCCGACGACGCCCCGAAGTACGCGCGCGACGTGACCGACTACGTGGAGAAGAACAAGACTCTCCGCAAGCTGAACGAGGACTACGACATCACCAGCAAGCTCCAGAAGGAGGCCGGCAAGCTCCCTAGCAAGCTGGGAGGCGCCGCCAAGACCCTTCGCGACGTGGGCGTCGGGATCGTCAACTCAATCTTCGCCCTCGTCACTATCCTCATCCTCACGGCATTTCTGCTCGGCAGCGGCCGGCAGTGGGTCAATCGAGCATTGGCGCTCCAGCCTCCCGAGCGCCGCGAAAGGATTCGGCGAGCGCTCGATCACATGGCTCGGGCAGTCGGCGGCTATGTGGCCGGGGTGCTGCTCCAGGCGACCATCGCAGGCGTCCTCACGTACGTCGTCCTGACGATCCTCGGGGTGCCGTTCCGGGCCCCGCTCGCGGTGGTCGTGTTCTTGTTCGACCTGATCCCGCTCGTCGGGGCCACTATCGCGGCAGTGCTGGTCGGCATCGTCACCGTCTTCAACGACTTCCCGACGGTGACCATTATCTGGACCGTCTGGTCGATCGTCTACCAGCAGGTGGAGAACAGCGTCATCCAACCCCAGATACAGCGGCGCACCCTCCAGGTGCATCCCTTTGTGGTGATGGTGTCGGTCCTGTTCGGGGCGACCCTGCTCGGGGTCATCGGCGCCCTGGTGGCGATACCCGCCGCCGCATCGATCCAGATCGCGCTGCGCGAATGGTGGGAGTATCGCGCCGACCTCGAGAGGCCGGATGAGGGCGGTCCCCCGCCCGCAGAGCCCGGCCCGGCCGGCGCGCCGGCCTGACCCCGCGACGCTGAGCGTGTGCCACGATGCGACCCGTGCCACGCTCGCTGCTCGCAACAGCCGCCGTTGCGACCGGCGTAGCGCTGGTTGTCGCGGCCGCCCTCGCTCTCGCGGGGGCCATTGACGAGAACGGGTCACCCCCGCCGCCGGGGGCGGAGGCGCAGGGCGGGGGCGACACCGGGAGGATCGTCGATCGCGTCCGAGAGGGACTCGTGCTCGTAACCTCCCGGCGGGGACGGCGCGGCGCCTCCGGCTCCGGGTTCATGATCGACAGCGAGGGATTGATCCTCACGAGCCGCCAGACGGTCGCGCGGGGGCGCCGCATCGCGGTCCGGGCCGAAGGCGCCAGCGGACCGATCCGCGCCGAGCTGCTGGGGGCCGATCCGGCCACCGACATCGCCCTGCTCAAGATCCCGCGTGACGACGCGCGGGCGCTGCGGCCGCTCGGGCTGGCGTCCGACGAAGAGAGAGTGCGGATCGGGGAGCGTGTGGTGGCGGTGGGGACGCCGTTCGGGCTGGGCGGCACCGTCACCGCCGGAGTGGTGTCCGCCTTCGACCAGGAGCTGATGACGCCGCAAGGGCTCAGGATCGAGGGTGCCATCCAGACGGACGCGGCCACCGGTAGCGGAAACGTCGGCGGCCCCCTCGTGGACGGTGGGGGGAATGTCATCGGCATGAACGTGCAGGCACGGGAGCCGGCCGGTTTCGCCGTCCCGATTGAAACTGCTCGAGAGGTAGCGGACACGATCAAGTCGACGGGCAGCCTCGAGGCGCCCTACATCGGCATGGCCGGCGTCCCCCTGACCCCGGGCCTCGCCGAGCTGCTGGGGCTCGGCGTCGAGCACGGGCTTCTGATTCGCTCGGTTGCCCCCGGCGGCCCCGCGGACAGGGCGGGCGTGCACGGGGCCCGGCCGGGGCAGCCCGCCGGTGATGTGGTTCTGGCCATCGACGGCCAGGCCGTGAGGGAGCCGCGCGACGCCACGCGGATGGTGCTCGACCGCAAGCCCGGCGACAGAGTCGAGCTCCAGCTCGTGCGCGGGCGGCGCAAGCTCCGGCTCAGGTTGACGCTCGGCCGCTCCCCCGGCTAGCGCCGGCGGCCCCGGACCAGGGCGATGGTGGCGGCCACGCCCCCGCCGATCACGAAGCCCGCCACGGCCGCGCCTACCAGCGCGGTCTGCCGCTTGCGTGCGAGCTGCCGGCGCCAATCGGTCAGCTCCATCACCTTCGAGCGCAGGTCGTTGACCGAGAAGGCCAGCTCGCGCCGTGTTTCCTCGACCGACCCGCGGATCTCCGCCGGGCTGCGCGCCTCGGTGGCCATCAGGTGCTGACCTCTTCGCCCTTCTCCAGCGTGCGCCCGAGCTGGTCCCGCTCGATCGACTGACGCTCGAGCTCCTCGCGGGTGCGCTTGGCCTCCTCGATCGCGAGCTCCGGTGTGGGTGGGGTACCGCTGCGCAGCCAGCGCCTTGCCAGGAGGCCGGCCACGGCGGCAACCAGGATCAGGATGCCGGTCACGATTGCGAAGCCGGCCCAGAGCGCGCTGGTGACGTCGAGCAAGTCGTTGATGAACCAGGCAAGCGCCTGCAGGAACATGACGAAAGCGAAAACGAGGATCACACCGGCGGCCAGGCCCACGCCCGCGCCCTTCGTGAGCTTCGAAACCTTCTCGCGAACCTCGGCCTTGGCGAGCTCGATCTCCTCGCGTACGAGCAGCGAAGCCTTCTCTGAGACGTCGCTGACGATGTCGCCGAGGCTTTTCTCAGCGGTGTCGGGCGGGCGCAAGCCGTCGTTCATTTGCTTATCCGTTTCAGGATCTGGGCCAGCGCAAACCCGCCGACGAAGGCCGCGCCTACGAACAGCTCGGGCCGTTGGGCGAAGGGATCGGCGTCCGAGGCAGCGGCCTCGCGGTCGGCCGGCTCGCCGATCCCGGGCGTTTGCTCCTCGGTCACGGGCGTTTCGGACGGTGGGGTGTCAGCTTGGCCTGCCATCAGTCGATCGGTGGATCCTCATTGAAGACCCTTACCCAAATCTCCGTGGCGATGCGATTGCCGACGATCGACGTGAGCGCGCCGACGCCCGCCAGGAGCCCCGCCCACATTAGCCGCTTGACCAGCTGGTTCTGCATGTCCGGCGGATTCAACCAGACACGGCGGTGGCGCCGGCAGGTGCCGACTCGAGACCGCCGCAGATCGCCTCGACTACCAGGCCCTTGGCCCGCTCGAACTCCTCTTCCTTCTCGTTCAGCAGGTCGAAGATCCAGCCGGACAGGAGCTGCTCGATCGCGCCGTAGAAGCACATCGCGGCGAACTCGGCGGGGATGTCCGACTTGAAGGAGCCCTCCTCGCGCCCCCGCTCCACGATGCGCGCGATTCCGGCGTACGCCTCCTGGATCGTCTCGAGGTGCGCGGCCCCGAACGAGTGCGCCGACCGGGTGACCTCGACGATGATGACTTTCATCAGGTCCGGGTCGTGGCGGTAGGAGTCGATGATGAAGCTCGCGACTCTGTAGAGCTTTTCGCGCGCGGGCAGCTCCGGGTGCGAATCGATCTCGGCGATCGCGTCGAGCATGATCTGCCAACGCTCCAGAAAGAGCGTGTTGAGGATCTCCTCCTTGGAGTTGAAGTAGTGGTACACGAGGCCATAGGCCACCCCGGCCTCGTCGGCGACGTCCGAGACGCGGCAATGATGGAAGCCGCGGCGGGCGAAGACCCGGATCGCGGCGTCGAGGATCAAGCGACGCTTGTCCGTTGCCCTTCGGGCCGTGGCCATCAGGCCACGACTCCCTCCGGCCAGCGGTAGCTGGCGGGAACGCGGTTGGCGAGGCTCGGCAGCTTCTCGCGGAGCTCCTCCTGGCGCGCGAGGTCGAGGTCGGCGGCGACGAAGCACGCCTCGGGTCGGTCGGCGGAGGCGTCGGAGGCGCGCGCGAGCACCTCGCCCCATGGGCCGACGATCATCGAGCCGCCGAAGCTTTCATTGCCGGGGGGGTGGGTTCCGAACTGCCCGGCGGCCACCACGAAGGCCTGGTTCTCAATCGCCCGGGCCCGGATCAGAAGCTCCCAGTGGGCCTCGCCCGTCACCTTGGTGAAGGCAGCCGGGATCGCGATCACGCGCGACCCCCTGACGGCCAGGATCCTGTAGAGCTCCGGGAAGCGTAGGTCGTAGCAGACGCTCAGGCCAAGCGGGACACCTCCGACGTCGCTCACCACGATCTCGTTGCCCGGCTCCTCGGAGTCGGACTCGCGGTACACCTGGCCGCCCACCTCGACGTCGAACATGTGGATCTTGCGGTAGACGGCCTTGATTTCGCCGTCGGGGCCCACGTGCAGCGAGGTGTTCGAAAGCCTTTCCCTGCCCTCGCGACGCTCGACGAGCGAACCGGCGACGAGGTCGATCCCGAGCTCGCCCGCGGTCTCGCGGGCCCAACGGACCGTGGGACCCTCGAGCGCCTCGGCGCCCTCGCGCTGGTGCTCGTGAGTCCCCAGGAGGTTGAACTTCTCCGGGAGGACGACCAGCTCGGCGCCGTCGTCAGCGGCGGCTCGCGTGAGCCTGTCGGCCGCTGCCAGGTTGCTTTCCTTGTCCTCCGTCGAGTTGAGCTGAACGGCCGCCGCGCGCATCATCCCCCCTTGCGCCGCGGTTGACTGACGAGTCAATCTGCAGTGTACCGGGAGCGTGGGAAGTCTCCTCGGGCGGCTGTACGCTCACGCCCTGCCCCCGCTCGACCCCTCCTCATCGCTCGTTGCCCGGCGGCGGTGGGTCGCCCTCGGCACAATCGCAGCTTCAGCGCTGGCAACCGGGGCGATCGTGGGAGGCGGCCACGGCCACAGCTCCGCCTCCGGTGGCGACCTCAGGAAACGGACCTCGGCCCACGTGGGCTGGCGGCCCCACCCGGGGCCCGTCCCCATCCTGATGTACCACTTCATCGAGCGACCGCGGCCGGGTGTCCGCAATCCACTCCTGTACGTGAGCGGCCGGAGCTTCGCCGCCCAGATGCGCTGGCTCGACCGACACGGCTTCGACGGCGTGACGCTCGATCAGGTCGAGGATGGCTGGACGAAGGGAGCGCCGCTGCCCCGCCGGCCGATAGTCGTCTCCTTCGACGACGGTTACGTCAGTCAGTACATGACGGCGATGCCCATCCTGCGACGGCACCATTGGCCGGGAGTGCTCAGCCTCGCCGTGGGGAACATGAGGGTACGCGCGGGCCTGACCCCCACGGAGGTCCAGAGGCTGCTCGACGCCGGCTGGGAGCTCGCCTCGCACACGATCTCGCACGTCGATCTGAGGTTCGTCAGCAGGCGCCGCTTGCGGCACGAGGTGAGGGACTCGCGGCGCTTGCTCCGCTACGTCTACCGCGTGCCGGTGCACAACTTCACCTATCCGGCCGGCGTCTACGAGAGGCGCACCGTCGCGGCCGTCCGCGCGGCGGGCTATCGCGGGGCGCTCACCGTCGCGGCCGGGTTGGCCAGCCGCCGCCATCGCTTCGCGCTCCAGCGCATCCGCGTTACCCGGGAGATGCACGTGCGCGGCCTCGCGCGGCGGCTCAGGGCGCTGGGCGTGTGAGCCAGCTTCCGGCACGGGGCCCCCGCGTCCGCGAGCTGGGCCTCGCCTTGCCTCCCGACCCGATGCCGATGTGGCGGAGGACGCGCCCGCTCAAGCGCTGGCGCTATGTGGGCTACTACGCACGGGAGCTGATGCTGTGCGTCGGTGACGCCCACGTGGGTCCCATCCCCCAGCGCTGGTGGGCGATCGCGGAACCGGGCCGTGCCATCCGCCAGCGCAGCTCGCTCGGCTCGGCGGGCGTGCGCCTTCGAGGCTCGCAGGTGAGGGTCGAATCGGACGGCGTTCGGGTCGAGCTCGAGCTGGACGAGTCCGACGGCGTGGAGGTGGCGACGCCCGTGGGAGGTCGCGGCGACTACGTCTGGACGCGCAAGCAGGGCGACGTGGTGGCGCGCGGATCCGTGCGGATCGACGGGCACGAGCACCCGATCGACGGAATCGCGTTCGTGGACGAGAGCGCGGGTTACCACCCGCGCCATACGGCGTGGAGCTGGTCGGCCGGGGTGGGCGTCGCCGACGGCGGGGCTCGGGTCGCCTGGAACCTGGTGACCGGAGTGCACGACTCGCCGCGAGACAGCGAGCGCACGTTATGGGTCGACGGCCGGCCGCGCGAGCTCGAGCCGGTCAGCTTCGCCGACGACCTCTCGGCGGTCGAGTTCTCCGAAGGCGGGCGCCTCGCCTTCCAGGAGTGGTCCGCGCGCGAGGAGCGGATGAATATGCTGCTGCTGCGCTCGAGGTACCGCCAGCCGTTCGGCACCTTCGAGGGCGAGCTTCCCGGCGGCCTCCGGCTGGCCGAGGGCTACGGCGTGATGGAAGAGCACGACGTCTACTGGTGAGATGAGCCGCGCCACCTTCATCCGTTTCGGGCTCTGGTACCTGGCGATCACGAGCGCCTACGTCGCGATCTGGATCCTGGCCGCGCCCAAGGGCTTCTACGACACCTTCCCTACGGGACCCGCCGCGTGGGTCTCCGCGCTGCCTCCCTACAACGAGCACCTGGAGCGCGACTTCGGAGCCGCCGGGCTCGGGCTCTCCGTGCTCGCCGGCCTGGCGGCGGTGTGGTGGACGGAGCGGCGGCTCGTCCTGGCGCCACGGCAATCGCGTTCCTGGCCGCCTCGGCACCGCATCTGGCCTATCACCTGACGACCACGGAGAACTACTCGACCAGCGACAACGTGCAGAGCCTGATCGGACTGGCGCTGCCGGTCGCGATCTCGCTCGGGCTGCTCGTCGCGACAGTCCTCAGCCAGGGCGCGCGAGGAAGTTGACTCGCTCGGCGCTCGCGAAGATCTCGGCGAACCGCGTGCGCGAGTAGGGGCCGTCGCCATCGAGTCCGTAGAGCTCGTAGCCGAGGGCGCCGGCTAGCAGGTCATGCACGCCCTCGGGCCTCGTGCCGTAGTAGTCGGCCGAGCCCTGGCCGTGTTCGAGGGCGATGAGTGGACGGTGGCGGCGGAGCGTCTCTTCGGCGCCCCGAAGCACCTCCTTCTCAGCCCCCTCCACGTCGATCTTCACGAACGCGGGACTGGCATCCTCCGGTAGGGCGTCGTCGAGCCTCTCGCAGCGAACCACGATCGTCTCGACCGGCCCGTCGGCCGGCGTGGGCCGGGGCACGAAGCCGCTCCAACCGGGGTCGGCGAGGACGTGGGCGAACTTACGCTCGCCGGTGCGGTCGGAGAGCGCGGCCTGTCTCACGTTGACGGAGGGGAACTTCGATTCGAGCCGGCGGGCCAGGTCCGGGAGGGGCTCCCAGGCCACGTGCCTGCCGCGCGGGGCGAGCCGCACCATCTCCCGCAGCACCGAGCCGCTGTGCGCGCCCACGTCGAGGCACTGAGAGTCCTGCTCGAGCGTTCGCTCGAGCAACGCCACGAGCAGCTCGTGATCGCGGACGTCCGCTCGCACGTGCGCCGGCAGCAGGCGGCGCCGGATACGGCGGGGAATGCCGTGGAGGAGCCCTCTAGCCACGCTCGGCACGCTGCCGCTTGAGCTCGGCCACCAGCAGCTTCTGGTGCAGCGCGGCGATCAGGTCGCGCAGTGGGTCCGTCCCGGCCTCGATCAGGGCGACCACGCGTTCGGGCTCCAGCTCGCCGGCCAGCCGGTCCATCAGGACCTGGACCTCCTCCTTGACGAGGCCCTGGAGCGCGCGCTTGTAGCGGAGCGTGTCGTAGACCGTGAACCCGATGCTCTCCTCGTAGCCACCCGCCCGAAAGCGCGAGATGGCCTCCACGATCTCCACGTCGCGCTGCGAGTAGCCGCGGCTGTTGGGGGTGAGGACCTCCAGATCGGCAAGCCGGTCGAGCACCTCCTGCGGCACGTCATAACGCTCGCGCAGCTCCGCGGCGGAGACGCGCGCCTGCTCGCCCGCCAGCGCCCGCTCGAGGATGCGGTCCTCCAGCTCGATCAGGGCCCGAGCCCGGTCCGGGTCGTCGTCCAGCACGGCCTTGATGTGCTTGAGCGGCATGAAGCGCTCTTCCTGGAGCTGCTTGATCAGCTTGATCCGCTCGACGAACTCGGGCGGGTAATAGGCCATGTTGCGCGAGGTCTTGACCGGCTCCGGGAGCAGCCCCTCGCGCAGGTAATGCTTGATCGTGCCGGCACTGACGCCGCTCGCCTCGGCGAGCTCCTTCATCTTGAGGAGACCGTTCTCGTTCACGACATGAAGCCGCCCCGCGCCCCGGCCACGGCGCCGCCCACCACGCCGGCCTCCTCGAGCGCGTCGATCTCCTGCTGGGAGTAGCCCAGCGCTGCCAGGACCTGCCGGGTGTGCTCGCCGAGCACGGGGCCGGGGCCCTGCGTGCCTCCGGGCGTGCGGGAAAGCTTCACCGGGACCCCCAGCTGCCTGACGGCTCCGCTGCCGGGCTGCTCGAGCTCAACCACCATCTCGCGCGCGCGCACGAGCTCGGAGTCGAGCGCCTCGTCGAGCTCCAGGAGCGGCTCGAGGCAACAGTCGTGCCGGGAGGAGAACTCGCGCCACTCCTCACGGGTGCGCTCGAGGAAGATGCGCTCCACCTCGGCATGCGCTTCGGATCCGGGCCGCTCGAACTGCTTCTCGATCAGGTCCTCCCGCCCCGCCCCTCGGCACCACGCCTGCCAGAACTTCGGCTCGAGCGCTCCGAGCGTGACCCAGCCGTCCTTGCAGGCGTAGGGCCGGTAGCAGATCAGTCCCCCGGCGAGCTCGAGCTCGCCGCGGCGGGGGGCATGGTCGTCGCAGAGGTACTTCGCGGCCACGAGGGCGAGCCAAGACAGGGAGCCGTCGAACATCGACACGTCCACGGCCTGCCCCTCGCCGGAGCGCTCCCGCTCCCGCAGCGCGACCAGGATGCCCACCGCGGCCATCAGCCCGCCCCCGCCGACGTCGGCGATCTGCCCCGCCGACTGGATCGGGGGCCCGTCTCGCTCACCGGTCAGGCCGAGCAGGCCGTTGAGTCCGAGGTAGTTCATGTCGTGGCCGGAGCGGCCGGTATAGGGGCCGTCCTGTCCGTACCCCGTGATCGCGCAATAGACCAGGCCGGGGTTCTCCTCGCGGAGCCGCTCGTAGCCGAGCCCCAGCCGGTCGAGCACCCCGGGCCGGAACGACTCGAGCAGCACGTCGTACTCCCGCGCGAGCCGCAGCAGCACCTGCCTGCCCCGCTCCTGCTTCAGGTCGAGCCGGATCGAGCGCTTGCCCCGGTTGAGCGCGAGGAAGAGCGCCGACCGTGCGGACTCCTCCGCCTCCTCGTAGAAGGGGGGGCCCCAGCGCACGTAGTCGCCCATTCCGGTGTCCTCAACCTTGAGCACCTCGGCGCCGAAGTCGGCCAGCAGCAACGAGCAGAAGCCGCCCGGCAACAGGCGGGACAGGTCGAGCACACGCATGCTTTCCAGAGCGCCGCTCATTGCTCCAAGTGGGCAGTGGGCAGTGGGCGGTGGGCAGCGCTGAAGTCGACAGTCTCTGCCAGCTGCCAACTGGCAACTGCCAACCTCATGCCGCCACCCTCTTCGGAGTTCCCAGCAACTCGCGGGCCTCCGCCACATTGGCGGCCCGGCGTCCCATCCCCTCCAGGAGCTCGCGGGCCTTGGCGACCAGGTCGCCGTTGGAGCGCGCCATCTCCCCGTCGGGCAGATAGAAGTTGTCCTCCACGCCGACGCGCACGTTGCCGCCCAGGGCCGCCGCCGCGGCCACCAGCCGCCACTGATCGCGGCTGATCCCGATCACGCCCCAGTTGTTTCTCGACTCGGCGCCGCCCGGGATCTGGTCCGCCATGTGGGCCAGGTTCCTGGGCGTCGGCCGGATGCCGCCGTTCACCCCCATCACGCACTCGATCTGGAGCGGCTCCTCGAGCAGGCCCATGTCGATCAGCGGGTCGAGGTTCGCAACGTGCCCCGAATCGAAGCACTCGTGCTCTGGCCGTATGCCGAGCTCGTTCATGGCCGTGAGAAACTCGATGATCGTGTCGAACGAGTTCTCGAACACGGTCTTGAACACGAAGTCTTTGCGCTTGCTCGAGTACTTCGCGTAGTTCATCGAGCTCATGTTCAGCGCCGCCACGTCCGGCCGCAGCTCGCGCAGGTAGGCGATCCGCTTCTCGTTCGGCACCCCGATCGCCCCGGTCGAGTAGTTGATGACCACGTCGTCCACGGCGCCCTGGATCCCCTCGGTGATCGCGCGAAAGTCCTCGATCTCGTAGGAAGGCACGCCCTCCGGCGTGCGGGCATGGATGTGCACCATCGTCGCCCCCTCGTCGACGGCCCGCCTCGCCTCCGCCGCGTACTCCTCGGGCGTATAGGGGATCGCCGGGCACTGGTCCCGGTTTGCCACCGCTCCGCTTATTGAGCAGGTGATGACTGCCGGGTCTGTGAAGCGGCTCATTTCTTAGTCCTCAGTCCTCAGTCCTCAGGAAGGGGGCGAGGTCGCCTCGTTGCCGTCTTTTCCTGATGTGCCTCGGCGAGGATTCAGGGATCTCACCGCTTACCGGAGGTCCGTCGAGCTCGCCGACGAGGTCGCGGGCAGCGTGGAGAAGTGGGGGACCTTTGACCGGTGGACTGTCGGGATCCAGCTCGTTCGCGCGGCCGACTCCGTCGGCGCAAATCTCGCGGAGGCCTATGGGCGGTGGGGCAAGGCGTGTCGTCGTCGCCTGCTCTTCATCGCCCGGGGCTCGCTCTGCGAGCTGGAGCATTGGCTCCTTATCGCCTCCGAACGTCGACTCCCCTCCCCGCCAACAGCTATCGACCGCGCCCACGAGGTAGGACGGATGCTGAACGGGCTCGCAAAGTCTTGGAGCGGCCCCCTCCTGAGGACTGAGGACTGAGGACTGAGCACTCAAACCGGCATCACCCCATGCCGCTTCCAGGGCCTTTGCACCCGCTTGGACTGGGCCAGCTCCAAGGCTCGAATCACCGTAGGTCTGGTTTCTCGCGGATCGATCACGTCGTCGATGACGGCGTTGCCGGCGGCGATGTAGGGGTCGATCGAGTCGCGGATTCCGCCGATCATCTGGGCGCGGGTCGCGTCCGGGTCGTCGGAGGCCTCGATCTGCTTGCGGAAGATGATGTTCACGGCCCCCTCGGGGCCCATCACCGAGATCTCCGCGGATGGCCAGGCGACGATGAGGTCGGGCTCGTAGGCCTTGCCGCACATCACGTAGTAGCCCGCGCCGTAGGCCTTGCGGATGACGACCGTCACCTTCGGCACCGTGGCCCGCGAGACCGCGTAGAGCATCTTCGCGCCGTGCCGGATGATCCCGGCCTGTTCAACCTTGGTGCCCACCATGAAGCCCGGCACGTCCTGGATAAACAGCAGGGGGATGTTGAAGGCGTCGCAGAGGTTGATGAAGCGCGCCGCCTTGTCGGCGGAGTCGTTCTCGAGGATCCCGCCGAGCTGCTTGGGCTGGTTGGCCACGATGCCCACCGGCCGTCCCCCCATGCGGGCCAGACAGGTGATGATCGTGCGGGCCCAGCGCGGCTTGACGTCGAACCAGTTGCCCTCGTCGACGATCCGGCCGATCACGTCGTACATGTCGTAGGGCTGGCGCGGCGAGTCGGGGAGGATGTCGAGCAGCTGGTCGTCCGTTCGGTCGACGGGATCGTCCGGGTCGCGCGTGGGCGGGACTTCCTCGCAGTTCTGCGGGAAGAAGGAGAGGTAGTCCTTGATCGCCTGGATGCACTCCTCGTCCGAGCCGACCTCGAGGTCGCCGACGCCGGAGATGCGGGTGTGGACCCTGGAGCCGCCAAGCTCCTCCTGGGTCACGTCCTCGCCGGTGACGGCCTTGGTCAGGTGGGGGCCCGCCAGCGCCATGGAGCCGCGGCCCTTCACCATCGGGACGAAGTCCGCCAGCCCGGGGATGTAGGCGGTGCCGGCGGCGCAGGGGCCCATCAGCGCGGCGACCTGCGGCACGACCCCGCTCATCACGACCTCCTCCCGGAACAGGTGGCCGGAGCCGGCGAAGAGCGAGCCGGCCGCCTCCTGGATCCGGGCGCCGGCCGAGTCGAGCAGCCAGATCATCGGGATCCGCTTCTGCAGGGCCAGTTCCCGTAGGCGAGCCATCTTCAGCTCGCCGGTCATCCCCATCGAGCCGGCCATGACCGTGAAGTCGTAGGCCGCCACCGCCACGAGCCGGCCGGCGACCTTCCCGTAGCCGGTGACCACGCCGTCCGCCGGTGCCTCCTTGCCCTCCATGGCCCGCTGGGAGAAGTGCGGCCGGCCGTGGATCCCGAGCTCGCAGAACGTCCCCTCGTCGATCAGCAGCGCCAGGCGCTCGCGCGCGGTGAGCTTGTCCTGCTCGTGCTGCCGGGCGATCTTCTCCTCGCCTCCCCCGAGCTTGGCGCGCTCGCGGCGCTCGTGCAGGTCCTCGACCAGCGAGCGGAGCGGCGGGCGGGCGACCAGCTCGTCGGCGGAGGCTCGCTCAGCCGTCGACATGGGCTCCCTCCGGGATCACCTCGAGCAGGGGTTCGATGGCCCCAAGCAGCACCTGGGCGGCCTCCTCGCCTTTCCGCGGATCGTCGGGAACATCGAAGGCGGTCACCTCGAGCCCAACGAGCTCGCTCTCCTCGGCGACCGACTCCAGCAGGTCGTAGAGCTTCTCGGGCGACAGCCCGCCCGGCACCGGGTCCTGCACCGGCAGCGCCTCCGGATCGAGCACGTCGACGTCGAGGTGCACGTACACCGGGGCCCCGTCCAGCGCGTTCTTCGCCGCGACCAGCGTCTCCACAGTGCTCGCGCCGATCACGGTGGCCTCCGAGCGCTCCAACAGCTCCCGCTCGCCGGCGTCGAGGTCGCGAATTCCGGCGAGCACGACGCGCTCGGCCGAGATCGCGTCCCCGACGCCCGGGTCCCACTGACCGCAGGAACCCGCGAGCGACATGCCCCCGAGGAACTCGCTCGGGGTGGTGGACGGCGTGTTGAAGTCGCCGTGCGCGTCGAGCCACAGCACCTTTGCCTCGGGCCGGTGGCCGAGCGCTGCCGGCAGCGTGGTAAGGCAGATGGAGCAGTCGCCGGCCAGGAGGATCGGCAGGTTGCCGCCCGACAGCGCGTCGTCCACCTGCCCGCCGGCCTCGAGAAGGCAGCCGCGGGAGTCGCGCAGGTCGTCCTCGAAGCGGGCCGCGCGGGGCTCGCCGGGCGAGCCGATCATCCGCGGCTCCACGCCCAGCCGCCGTCCCAGGAGCGGCGCGAGCGCCTGCACCCCGCGAGCACCGCCCCCGGTCCGATCGGAGGTGCGGCAGAGCAGGCCGACCAGGCTCACCGACCCTTCCACTCGGGCTCCCTCTTCTCGAAGAAGGCGCGCACGCCCTCCTGGACGTCCTCGGTGGTGGAGGCGAGCGACAACTGCGAGCGTAGGAAGTCGAGCGCCTCGTCGAAGGGCATGTCCATCTGTCTGTAGACGGCGTCCTTGCCGAGCTTGGTCAGGACCGGCGACTTCGAGGCAAGCTTGTGTGCCCAGTCGCTGACGGCCTGGTCGAACTCGTCTGCCGCGGCGACCTTGTTCACGATCCCGGCCTCTCTGGCCTCCTCCGCCGAGAGCCGCTCTCCGAGCAGCATCATCTCGTTGGCCTTCTTGCGCGGGACGTTTCGGTAGATCAGGGCCATGATCATGAACGGGAACAGGCCGACGTTGATCTCCGGAGTGCCGAAGGTGGCGGAGTCCTTGGCCACGACCAAGTCACAGGCGAGCGCGATGCCCAGCGACCCCGCCAGCACGTGGCCGTTGGCGGCGCAGAGCGTGGGCTTGCCGAGCCGGGCGATCAGGTTGAAGAGGAGTGGAAAGCGCTCGCTGGCGAAGTGCTTCTCGACGACCGAGACGTCCGATGCGAACTGGTCGAGATTGGCCCCGGCGGAGAACACCTTCTCGTGAGACGAGGTGAGCACCACACAGCGCACCGCCTCGTCGTCGCGCGCCGACTCCAGGGCGTCGAGCAGCTCCGTGAGCAGCTCGCCCGTGATGGCATTGCGGTTCTCGGGCGAGTCGAGCGTGATCGTGGCGATCCCGTCGTCGACCTCGTAGCGGATAGTCTCGTACGCCATTAGCCGAAAGTGGGAAGTCCTACTTCCTACTTTGACGTATCGCCTTCTCGCTCGTCAAGCGCGGGAACCCACGCGGCGCGCATGACCACGCGCGGGCCGCGGAAAGGAACGCCCTCCGCCTCGAGCAGCCGGCGCTGGCGCTCGCCCTTCGCTAGGGAGCCGTCGGCGCGGACGATTCGCTGCCACGGGAGGCCCGGGTCGTGACAGTCGGCGAGGACCGCTCCCGCGAAGCGGGGCGCGCCGGGCGCGAGATCGCCGTAGGTGGTCACCCGCCCATGCGGGATCGAGCGCACCCGATGGAGAACGTCTTCCCGACTAGGCGCCACGCGGCAGGGTGAACCTGACCCGGGCCCTCAAGGGCGAGCCCGCGCACCAGATGTCGTTGTCCATCGATCCGATTCTGGCAGTGTCGGCGCCCGAGAAGCCGGCTCAGGTCCCTCGGCTGAGCCCCACCACCCGCACGCTGTTCGCTCCGCGGCGGAACGCGGAGGACGGTACGAGCGCTGTGAAGTACTCCACGCTGGAGCCGACGAGCGTCCACGCCGTGGCGACGATCCTGCCGTTCACGGCGATCGCTATCGGTCGCGGCCGGCGCGCCCTGCCGGGCAGACGGCCGCTCACGTCGACCGGCACACGGGGGGCCCGCGGGTTCATCGCGGCGTAGCGGCCGGGCGAGTCCAGGGTCGCGGGAAGCGGCCGCCCGGCGTGCCAATCGCGGGGCGCGAGGGCGAAGGGGCTCAGGCCCGGCAGCAGCGAGCGGTTGCGGCGCAGCGCCGCCCTGCGCATGCGCGCCAGCCTGCCCCTGCCCACCACGACCTCGCCTCCTTCGCCGCGTTCCCGCTGGACGGTCAGCGGCCGCCGCCGCGAACCCAGCTCTCCGACCGGACGGCCCTCGACCTTCCAAGGCATCCGCACGTGGAGCGCGCGGGCGATGGTCGGCAGCAGGTCGATCGACTCGACCGGAGAGTCGTCCACTCGGCCGTGGTGCTGCCGCGGCGCCTTGACGAACAGGGGCACGGAGGCGACCTCGCCGACGTTCGTGCGCGTGACGACCCGGGGCAGGTCGCCCGGCCTGAAGCTCGCGCCGTGGTCGGCTGTCACCACGAGCAAGGCGCGGTCGTAGAGCCGGATGCGCTTCAGCCTGCGGATCAGGCGGTCGATCATCCGGTCGACGAACTGGAGCTGGAGCATGTGCCGCTGGTAGGCGATCGCGACGGCTCGCGGGTCCCTGGGCAGCGGGGCGAACAGCGAGGCGGCGTATGGCCGCCCGCCCTTGTACCGCTGCCCCGAGGGGAAGTAGACCCAGGGACGGTGGGGCAGGATCAGGTGGAGGAAGTCGAGGGTGCGTCCGCGGCTGGGTCGGAGCGAGGCGAGGAAGCGGGAGAAGCGAAGGTTCTGCGTGGCCCGCAGGTGTCGGCGGACGCTGGCGCGCGGCGGCGCGGTCAGGTCGGTCGGCCCCTCGCCCGGGGCGAGCCCGTCGGCGATCCGCGACCGCAGGCCGGCGGGCAGGGCGGGCACCGAGGCGACGGCATCCGAGCTGATCCTGCGCATCCGCCGGACGAACGGCGCCGCCCGCTGCTCGCGGCAGACGGGCTCGGCGCAGAGGTCGGTGTTGAACTCCCAGACGTTCAGGCGGTAGCTGCCGCCCAGGAGTGTGAACAGGTTGTGCGGGTGCTCCGAGGCCACCTGGAGCTGGTCGTGCCGGGCACGTGTCCCCGTGAGAAGCGAGGGCACCGCGAGCTGCGTGAAGTCGGCGACCGTCACGTCGTGCCGGTACCAGGTCGCCGCCCGCGCGAGCCGGGCGAAGCCCGGAAAGGGCCGCGCGTCGATCCGCTCCCTCGAGTCCATCAACGACGTCACCGGGAGCTCGTCGAACACGACCATCACCAGCGGCGCCCCGGAGGAGGCCCGCGGCTCGGGGGCCGGCGGTCCTTTTCCGAAGACGATCGATCGGACGGGCGAGAAGACCAGGAACAGCGCCAGGACCACGAACGGGGCCAGCGAGAGCACCGTGAGCCAGGAGCACACCGCGCCCACGCGACGGTAGGCCAGCGCGGCAAGCCCACCGACGGCGAGCGCGAGCAGGTCTGCGAGCAGCGGCGAGACCGGGCTTCCGGGGTCCGTGAGGAACTGCCAGGCGATCAGGCCGGCGAGGCCACCCACGAACGCGAGGTGGAGCGCCTCCCGCAGTCCCCGGCTCACCAGGCCGACGAGTTCTTCGGCCAAGAGCAGCGCGAGCGGGGGTATGAGAACCAGGCCGAACGCGAACAGCAGCACGTCCAGCCGGGTGGCTCCACGCTCGACGAAGAAATCAGCCCCGTCGGCGAGCGGCTGGAGATACTGCTGCGCGATCGCGAGCGACGTGAGCGCCGCCAAATGCAGAAAGTAGGAAGTTCTACTGTTTACTTTCAACCCGAGCTCCGCTAGCGTGCGCCCAAATGGCCACGACCGACACCGTCCTCAGGCCCGACCACGCCTCGCGGCGCAGGCACTTCATCTTCACCGAGGAGCACGACCAGCTCCGCGAGTCGATCGGCTCCTTCGTCGAGAAGGAGCTCCAGCCTCACGCGCAGGAGTGGGAGGAGAGCACCTTCCCAAATTGGGTCTTCCAACGGATGGGCGAGCTGGGCTTCCTCGGACTGTCGTATCCCGAGGAGTACGGAGGCCAGGGCGGCGACTATTACTGCAACCTCGTGCTGGCCGAGGAGATGACCAAGTCGAACTCGGGCGGGCTGGCCATGGGCGTCGCCGTGCACACCGACATGGCCACGCCGCCGATCTTCCTGTTCGGCACCGAGGAGCAGAGGCAGCGCTACCTCGTGCCGGCGATCAAGGGCGAGAAGATCTCCTGCCTCGGCATCACGGAGCCGGATGCCGGCTCAGACGTGGCCGGGACGAAGACCCGGGCCGTCCGCGATGGCGACGAGTACGTGATCAACGGCTCCAAGACCTACATCACGAACGGCCACCGGGCCGACTTCATCGTGCTCGTCACCAAGACCGATCCGGACGCCGGCTACGACGGCTTCTCGCTCTTCCTCGTCGACATGGACCTCCCGGGCGTGATCCGCGAGAAGAAGCTCGAGAAGCTCGGCATGCACGCCTCCGACACCGCCCTCCTCGCCTTCCAAGACGTGCGCGTTCCGGCTGAGGCAATCCTGGGGCAGGAGGGGAAGGGCTTCTACCACATCATGTGGGAGCTCCAGGGGGAGCGGCTGATCGGCGCGGCGGGCTGCGTCGCCGGCGCCCAGCGCTGCTTCGACCGCACGCTCGAGTTCGCCAAGGAGCGGACCGCCTTCGGCCGGCCGATCGGCCGCTTCCAGGTGATCCGCCACAAGTTCGCCGAGATGGCGACCAAGATCGAGGCCGCTCGGCAGATGGTCTACACGACCGCCTGGCGCTTCGAGCACGGCGAGTACCCCGTGCGCGAGATCTCGATGGCCAAGCTCCACGCGTCCCGAGTGGCGGTCGAGGTGGCCGATGAGTGCATCCAGATCCACGGCGGCGCGGGCTACATGAAGGAGTACGGCGTGGAGCGCGTCTGGCGCGACATGCGCCTCAACCGGATCGGCGCCGGCACGGATGAGATCATGCTTGACGTGATCGGCAGGTCGTACGGGATCTAGCCCTTCATGGCCGACGCGTCGCCGACGGCTACCTGAACCTCGAGGCGTCGCGGGGGCTCTCATTGCCAAGCTCCAGACAGCGCGCCGCCCGCCTTCACGGTAGCCGCCCGCCGCGGAAGCGGGCTAGAGGAATCCAGGCAGGTGCAGTTCGCCTAGAGACTCGACGAA